>ERZ724524.1336-NODE-1336-length-16376-cov-5.975185_pt1 | contig 16376 bp, 18 predicted proteins | sample MGYA00376057_ERZ724524 | MGnify/ENA primary metagenome ERZ724524 (study PRJEB28724, sample SAMN07190888) | wastewater metagenome | isolation source: influent of sewage treatment plant in Hong Hong | place: USA: Christiansburg, Virginia | collected 2016-03-01 ...
CCCTACACCGCGCCCCGCCGCAACCAAGGCACCCGCGCCACGCCCGACGCCTGCACCGCTGGCAGTGGCCAATGCCGCCCCCGATGCACCGCAAGTAGCAGCCGCAGCACCTGCACCCGATCCTGCCCCGGTATCAGCTCCCGCTGCGGCACCGACCGCTGCACCGGCCGCACCTGCGCCGCCTGCACCACCGCGCATTGAACTGCCATCCAGCAACGCTACGCACCTCAACAATCCCTCTCCCGGCTATCCCGCCATCAGCAAGCGCCTGGGTGAGCAAGGCCGGGTCATGCTGCGGGTACTGATCGGCGCCGACGGACTGCCGCAAAAAGTCGAAGTCAGCCAATCCAGCGGCTACGAGCGCCTGGACCGCCAGGCCCAGGAGGCCGTCATGCGCTGGCGGTTCGTTCCCGGCAAGCGCAGTGGTGTGCCCGAAGCCATGTGGTACGCGCAGCCCATCAATTTTGTTCTCGAATAATTTTCAGGAGTTCTCATGGAATCGCAATTTGGCATCGCCAACGTCTGGACGCAGGGCGACTTTGTTACCCGTTTTGTGGCCATCTTGCTGCTGGGGATGTCGCTGATCTCGTGGATCGTCATCATCGCCAAGGCGCTGGACATCGTGAAATTCAAAAAACACGCCCGCGCCGCACAGGGCTTCTGGCACAGCGAGGACTTTGCTGCGGGCCTGGAAAAACTCGGTGCTGATCCGCTCAACCCCTTTCGCCAACTGGCCATCGAAGGGCGCGAAGCCACCGCCCACCACCGCAACACCAAAGGCCAGCTGCACGACAGCCTGGACGTGAGCGACTGGGTCACGGGCTGCCTGCGCAACTGCATTGACGAATTCACCGCACGCTTGCAATCGGGCATGGCGGTGCTGGCTTCGGTGGGATCGACAGCACCGTTCATCGGCCTGTTTGGCACCGTGTGGGGCATTTACCACGCCTTGATTGCCATCGGCACTTCCGGCCAATCGACCATTGACAAGGTGGCCGGCCCGATTGGAGAGGCGCTGATCATGACGGCGCTGGGTCTGGCAGTGGCCATTCCAGCGGTACTGGGCTACAACGCGCTGGTGCGGGGCAACAAATCGATTCTGATTCGCCTCAACAGCTTTGCGCACGACTTGCACGCTTACTTTGTGACCGGCGCACGCGTCTCCAGCAGCACCGCCGCTGCCAACGTACACCCCCTGAAGAAAGGTGCCTGAGCATGGCCTTCGGTACCCAGGACGATGCCGACGAGGTGATGAACGAGATCAACATGACACCGCTGGTGGACGTCATGTTGGTGCTGCTCATTATTTTCATCATCACCGTACCGGTGATGAAGCATTCGGTGAACGTGGATTTGCCCAGCGCCGTGAACCAGCCCGAGCGCATCCAGCCCGAAACGGTGCGCCTGAGCGTAGCGGCCGATGGCCAGTATTTCTGGAACGGCACGCCCATCGACGACAGTGCGCTTGAGGCCAACCTCCAGACAGAGGCGGCCAAAGACCCGCAACCCGATCTGCACATCCGCGGGGACAAAGCCGTGCGCTACGAGCGTGTAGCCCAGGCCATGGCGGCAGCGCAGCGTGCAGGCGTACGCAAGATCGGGTTTGTGACAGAACCGCAGCCGTGAGCCCTGCCATGACCATGTCCGCCTGCACTCCTGCCCCCCTTTCATGCAGCGCTGCTGCACACGCCGCAACACACAATGCGCCTGGTATGCCGCCTGCCAACCCCAGCGCGCTCCCGGCAGCCACGGTACACAGCCAGGATTTGCTGCAAGGCCACAAGAGCGTCACCATCAGCCATAACGGCACCCTTTACCGCCTGCAAGCCACGCGCATGGGCAAGCTGATACTGACCAAATAGTTTTCATCGTGGGGCGACTCCCGGACTGGCCACCAGTCCGTCAGGGTCGTTTTGGCCAGCCAACGGGTCACACCCGCGTAGCCAGGCTTTTTTTATGCGCCATGCCCCAATGGCGACCCACAGCAGCCACGCACCAAAACCCCTACCAAAATTAGGTAACGGCCACCTGGTCTTGTAAAGCCCCACAGGGGCACCACCTAAAATCTTCCAGCCTGCGCTGTGCAGGTCACTCAGGAGCAACATCATGAACGACCGTTTAACGGCCATCCACTCCTCTGCGGACTACGGCTACGGTATCTCGCAGGAGCAGCGCCACAAGGTGCTGCGCAATACTTACTGGCTGCTCGCACTGAGCCTGCTGCCCACGGTACTGGGTGCCTGGCTGGGCGTAGCCACCGGCATCACCCAATCGCTGCGCGGCGGCGTCGGACTGATTGTGTTCATGGTCGGCGCCTTTGGCTTCATGTATGCCATCGAAAAAACCAAGAACTCCGCAGCGGGCGTTCCCGTTCTGCTGGCCTTCACGTTCTTCATGGGTCTGATGCTGTCGCGCTTGATCGGCATGGTGCTGGGCTTCAAGAACGGCTCGGAACTGATCATGACGGCCTTTGCTGGCACAGCGGGTGTGTTCTTTGTCATGGCCAGCCTGGCCAGCGTCATCAAGCGTGACCTCTCGGGCATGGGCAAGTGGCTGATGGTGGGCGCCCTGGTGCTCATGGTCGGTGCGGTCATCAACGTGTTTGTGGGCTCCACTGCCGGCATGATGGCAATTTCAGTGGCCGCCATTGGTATCTTCAGCGCCTACATGCTGTACGACCTCAAGCAAATCCTGGATGGTGGTGAAACCAACTACATCAGCGCCACACTGTCGCTGTACATGGACATTTTCAACGTCTTCCAGAGCCTGCTGGCTTTGTTGGGAATCATGGGTGGCGAGCGCGAATAAGCAGCGCAACCGCAGCAAGAAGGCTCCGCAAGGAGCCTTTTTTGTGCCTATTGCCAAGGGAATAGCTCAACCCGCGTGGCGGGTTGCCGATAATGAAGAACATGTTCCAGAAAGACCCCACCATGCCGCAACGCCTCGCTGCCACTTTTGCGCTGCTTTTGCTTGCAGGCTGCGACATTCCAGGGCTGGGCCCCGACCCGCGCGCCGTCCAGCGTGAGGCCGAGGCCCAAGCCATAGGCGGCGCTTGCCGCCATGCGCTGCGCGGCCTGGAAGACTGCTACACGCTCAACCCCAAGTCCCCCAAAGCCGCTGTTTTTGCGGGCTGGAAAGACATGGATTCGTACATGCGTGAAAACAAAATCGAGGGCGCGCCTTCAGTGCTGGGCAAAGCGCCACCACCCAAAGCAGCCCGCGATGAGGCCGCCGAAACCGAAACACAGGGCACAGCCAGCACCAACCGCAGCTAAGCGCACGCCCCACAGAGTGGCCTGTTAGGGCGTCTGCGCCTTGGGGAAAGTCTTCAGGCACGCTCGAACACCGCCATGCTCTCAACGTGCGCCGTGTGCGGAAACATGTTGACCATGCCTGCAGCCGTACAACGGTAGCCCGCCAGATGCACCAACAAGCCAGCATCACGCGCCAGCGTGGCAGGGTTACAGCTGACATAGACAATGCGCTGCGGCGGCGTCCAGCCTTCCGCACCAGCAGGCAGCGGGCCTGCGCCTTCGGCACCAATACGGGCCTGCTCCAGGTCAGCCAGTGCCTTGGCCAAGGCAAAAGCACCTTCGCGCGGTGGATCGACCAGCCATTTGTCGGCCACGCCATCGGCTACCAACATCTCAGGGGTCATCTCAAACAAGTTGCGCGCTACAAAATCTGTAGCTGCAAGCGCTCGTCCTGCGGGCATTTGAGCCTGATTTGATTCATAGTTTTCACGGGAACGCGCCACCAGCGTCTCGCTACCTTCGATACCCAGCACTTCACGGGCCTGAGTGGCCAAAGGCAGCGTAAAGTTGCCAAGACCACAGAACCAGTCAATAACGCGCTCGTTGTTCTGCACTTCCAGCAGACGCAATGCGCGCGACACCAGCACCCGATTGATATGGGGATTGACCTGGGTGAAATCGGTAGGCTTGAATGGCATGGTGATACCAAACTCAGGCAGCGCATATGACAACTGCGCCCCACCCTCATCCAGCAACTTCACCGTATCCGGCCCTTTGGACTGCAACCACCACTGTACGCCATGCTCAGCGGCAAACGCACGCAGACGGGCCAGATCGTCGCTCGACAAGGGCTCCAGGTGACGCAGCACCAGCGCCGTGACGCTGTCGCCGCAGGCCAGCTCGATTTGCGGGCAAGTATCGCGGGCATCCATGGCGGCAATCAGGGCGCGCAACGGCATCAGCATGGCACTGACGTGCGGTGGCAGCACAGGACAGACCTCCATATCGGCCACATAGCGGCTTTTGCGCTCATGAAAACCCACCAGCACCGTGCCTTTTTTAATGACATGGCGTACCGACAAACGGGCGCGGTAACGATAACCCCAGGCAGGGCCTTCAATGGGACGCAGCAAGGTTTCTGCCTTGACCTTGCCCAAATGCCACAGGTTGTCTTCCAGAACGCGCTGCTTCACAGCCACTTGGGCACCCACGTGCAGATGCTGCATTTTGCAGCCGCCACAAGCACCAGAATGCAGACCAAAGTGCGGGCATCCCGGACGAACGCGCTGGGGCGATTCACGGTGGACAGCGGTCAAGCTGGCCTGCTCCCAATTGTTCTTCTTGCGATGGGTGTTGGCAGTCACCCATTCAAAAGGCAAGGCACCGTCAATGAAGACCACCTTGCCATCGGGCCGGTGCGCTACACCTTGGGCGTCCAGATCAAGAGATTCCACCTCAAGCCAATCGGGTGGATACAGGCTTTGTTTGTCGTTCAGATCACTCATACGCCTATTGTCTCAGGCTGGGATCACATTCATGCCTTGCAAGCAATGGGTATTCATAACCCCAACCACGCCAACCAGACCAACAAGGCCTGCCACCGCCTTACTGCGGCTGGTCTTTAGGTGGCGTGGCCGCATGGTTTCGCCCCTTCAATGCAGGCGTAAGGGCCTGCTCAGAGCTACCCAGCGTTTGATTGATTTCGACTCCCTTGCGGTAGTAATCATTGTCAATCACAGGATCTGGGGCACTAATGGCCAACCAAAGCGTATAAAAACCTGCCACCACCACCACCGCAGGCCCCGCAATAATCAACCATACATAACCAAACTTCCACCAGGGTGGAGTCGCAGAATTAGGAATAGGGGGCGACATCATCAGCGTATCCTGACCAAAAATAATATGTACTACTCGTCCGCGCGGAAAGGTTTAACGTGGAACCAGAAAAATAGACTTTTCAGTCACATGGGCACTGGTGCCGAGCGCTTGCACATCAAACTGCACGGCATGAGAACCAGCATCCGCAGACCCGTAAGGAATCTGCAACCTGACAGCGACCCAGCGTGATTGGGCAGCATCAATGGCAACCTCCGGTTCAGAAGCCAACTCCAGACCATCCAGACCACGCGCACTGATACGATAACGTTGCGGTGCTTCGGTTGCATTCATGATCTGTAACCGATAAATATTTTCCAGCTTGCCTCCAGCCACAATGCGCGACAAGGCCGCTCGGTCTCGCTCCACATCCACCTTCAGAGGCGTACGCGTTACCAGACTGGCGAGCATGGCGACACACAAAGCCACCAGAATCCCGGTATAGACCAATACCCGAGGACGCAGCACACGACGCAATATCTCTGCCCTGCCCCAGCCTTTGGATACGGCACTCTGGGTAGAAAACCGAACCAAGCCACGGGGGTAATGCATTTTGTCCATGACAGTATCGCAGGCATCCACGCACAAACCGCAACCAATGCACTCATACTGCAAACCATTGCGTATATCAATACCTACTGGGCACACCTGGACACACAAGGTGCAGTCAATGCAATCGCCTAATCCCTTGGCTTTGTAATCCGCAGCCTTGGTACGCGGACCACGGGGCTCGCCACGCTCTTGGTCGTAGGTAACGATCAATGTGTCTTTGTCAAACATGGCGCTTTGAAAGCGCGCATAAGGGCACATGTATTTGCAAACCTGCTCGCGCATAAAGCCTGCATTCCCATACGTGGCAAACCCATAAAAAATCACCCAAAAAATTTGCCAACCACCTTGCAATGCCATCAACTCAGTACCGAGTTCGCGGATTGGAACAAAATAGCCTACGAACGTGAACCCTGTCCAGATAGACAACAAAATCCAAAGAAATTGCTTAAGTGATTTTTTCCATATTTTTTCAGCCGTCCAGCTACTGCTGTCCAGACGCAAGCGTGCACTGCGGTCACCCTCGACCTTGTGCTCGATCCACATGAAAATCTCGGTGTAGACCGTTTGCGGACAGGCAAATCCGCACCAAAGGCGTCCTGCTACGGCGGTGAACAAGAACAGCGATAAGGCTGAAATAATCAATAACCCAGTCAGGTAAATGAAATCCTGCGGGTAAAGTACCAAACCAAAAATATAAAAACGCCTTGCCCCAAGGTCAAACAGCACCATCTGGCGCTGTCCCCACTCCAACCATGGCAAGCCGTAAAAAATCAGCTGCGTGAGAAATACCATTCCCCAGCGCCAGCGTGCAAAAATTCCACTGATGGAGCGCGGGTAAACTTTCTTTTGCGCCTCGTACAGAGAAACAATGTCTTTGTCTGTCGCAGGCTCTGAAGCTACAGGCGCAATCGGGATAATCTTGCGGGGTTTCCCATCGGGTGAGTTCATGGTGAAAGCGCTTTTCAAAAAGTGGCCGACATGGCAGCCAAAAGAAGATGGCGCCGAAGCGCCATCTTTATCTCTCCAGTTTAGCGAGCAGAGCCCGGTTTGTTTGACATGCCCCACACATAGGCAGTCAGCACACCCAATTGGGCCTCAGTCAGTTTCTGAGATTGTGCAGGCATCTGATTAACCTTGCCATTGTTGATCATGGCTGTGATGGCTGCCTCACCCCAACCATGAAGCCAGATGTCATCTGTCAGGTTAGGGGCGCCCAAAGCCTGCATACCTTTGCCGTCGGCACCATGGCAAGCAGCACAAGCGACAAACTTGGATTTGCCCAAAGAAGCACGCAGGGAATCGTGTGGACTGCCAGAGAGGCTCAGGACGTAATGCGACAGGTTGCGCACATCCTCAGGCGATCCCACCGCAGCAGCCATGGGAGGCATGTTGCCGATACGGCCCTTTTCCAGGGTTTCACGAATTTTCTCAGGGGTACCGCCATGCAACCAATGGCCGTCGGTCAGATTGGGAAAGCTCTTGCTACCACGGGCGTCAGAACCATGGCATTGTGCGCAGTTGTTCATGAACAAACGCTCACCAATGGCCATTGCCTGCGGGTCTTGGGCTACCTGCTCTGTAGTCATCGAGGTAAACCGCGCGTACAAAGGCTCCAACTCAGCCTTGGCTTGAGCCATTTCAGCATCGTAGGCACCGTACTGGCTCCATCCCATTTTTCCAGCAAACTTACCCAGACCCGGATAAATGGCCAGATAAGCAAAAGAAAAGATGATGGTCAGCACAAACAACCACATCCACCACCGTGGCATGGGATTGTTCATCTCAGTCAGGTCTTCGTCCCAGACATGGCCAGTAGTGTTGTTGCTATCAGATGCAACTTTTTTCCGTGCCGTAATCCAGAGCAGCAGCAAACAGGCCACGATGCCAGCGATCGTGATACCGGCTACATAAACCGACCAGAAATTGCTAGTGAAGTCACTCATAGGGTGTTCTCGTTCTGGTGGTATTTAATCTTGTTGAAATGGGAGCTGGGCCGCCTCGTCAAACCGAGATCTGTTGTTGCGAGCGTAGGCCCACACCCAGATACCGACAAAACATGCGAAAGAAACCAGCGTGACCACAACGCGCATGACGGTGACATCCATGACAACCACCTTTCTTACTTAAGCGCACGGCCCAAGACCTGCAGATAGGCCACGAGCGCATCCATTTCAGTTTTTCCCTTGACCTCATCTGCCGCAGCAGCGATCTGCTCATCGGTATAGGGAACGCCCACTGCGCGCAACGCCTTCATACGCGGTGCAAGTACTGCGGGATCCAGCGTATTTTTTTCCAGCCAAGAATAAGCAGGCATGTTCGATTCAGGAACCACATCACGGGGATTGTTCAAGTGAATACGGTGCCATTCATCGCTGTACCTGCCGCCCACGCGGTGCAGGTCAGGACCGGTGCGCTTGCTACCCCACTGGAACGGGTGGTCATAGACAAACTCACCCGCCACAGAGTAGTGGCCATAGCGCAGGGTTTCTGCCCGGAAGGGGCGAATCATTTGCGAGTGGCAGTTGTAGCAACCTTCGCGCAAATAGACATCGCGCCCCGCCAACTGCAAAGGAGCGTAAGGCTCCACCCCCTTCACAGGCTCGGTGGTGGACTTCTGAAAGAACAAAGGAACGATTTCAACCAGGCCACCCACAGCAATTACCAAAACGATCAAAACGATCATCAGGAAGTTGTTGGTTTCCACCGTTTCGTGGGAGAACCCCGTCGAAGCATTGTTGTTATGTTGGGACATGAAATGGGACTCCTCGGGTCTCAGGCGTGCGCTGGTTTAGCGACAGGAATGGCCACAGTGACCGAGCGACCGGAAATACTGGTCATCCACACGTTCCAGGCCATCATGACCATGCCAGTCAGGTACAGAACACCGCCCGTGAAGCGAATCACGTAGAACGGATAAGTAGCCTTTACACCTTCCACAAAGGTGTAGGTCAGTGTCCCGTCTGCATTGATGGCACGCCACATCAGGCCCTGCATCACACCGGCAATCCACATAGCGGCGATGTACAGCACGATGCCGATCGTTGCCAGCCAGAAGTGAATTTCAATGGCTTTGACAGAGTGCATCTTTTCCTTGCCGAACAGACGAGGAACCAGGTAGTAAAGGGAGCCCATGGTAATCAGACCTACCCAACCCAAAGCACCAGCATGCACGTGGCCCACGGTCCAATCGGTGTAATGGCTCAAGGCATTGACAGTCTTGATGGCCATCATCGGGCCTTCAAAAGTGGACATGCCGTAGAAAGACAGCGAAACGATCAGGAAGCGCAGGATGGGGTCATCGCGCAGTTTGTGCCAAGCACCCGACAGGGTCATGATGCCGTTGATCATGCCGCCCCAGCTGGGAGCCAGCAAAATAAGCGAGAACACCATGCCCACCGATTGCGTCCAGTCAGGCAGCGCGGTGTAGTGCAGATGGTGTGGGCCAGCCCACATGTAAGTAAAGATCAGTGCCCAAAAGTGAACAATCGACAGGCGGTAGCTGTAAACAGGGCGACCGGCTTGCTTGGGAATGAAGTAGTACATCATGCCCAAAAAGCCTGCCGTGAGGAAAAAGCCCACAGCATTGTGACCATACCACCACTGCACCATGGCATCTTGCACACCGGCATAGGCAGAGTAGCTCTTCATGAAGCCCGCAGGAACCGCAGCACTGTTGACGATGTGCAGCACAGCCACGGCCAAGATGAAGGCACCGTAGAACCAGTTGGCCACGTAAATGTGGCGCACCTTGCGAATGCCGACCGTACCGAAAAACACAACAGCATATGCCACCCACACCAAAGCGATGAGGATGTCAATGGGCCATTCCAGCTCAGCGTATTCTTTGCCTTGGGTGTAACCCAGAGGCAAGCTGATGGCGGCAGCCAGAATCACCAGCTGCCAGCCCCAGAAAGTGAACGATGCCAGCTTGCCAGCAAACAGACGTACCTGGCAGGTACGCTGCACCACGTAGTAGCTGGTAGCAAACAGTGCGCTACCACCAAACGCAAAAATCACCGCATTGGTATGCAGTGGTCGCAAACGGCCGTAACTCAGCCAGGGAATACCGAAGCTGAGTTCAGGCCAAGCCAGCTGGGCGGCGATGAAAACGCCAACCAGCATGCCAACCACCCCCCACACCACGGCCATGATAGAAAACTGCCGTACAACGGTATCGTTGTAGTGCGCAGCATCTGCTTGTTTTGGTATATCCATCGGGCACCTCTTGATTTGAGCGAAAGTATTAACTGTAGAAAGGGTAGTGTTTTTGACAGTGGTCAATTATCGCGAAGAATGCGCTCGCCTTCTTGCTCCACGTTCTCGAATTGACCGCGGTAGACGGCCCACCACAAGCCCAGCAAAATCATCAGCACGAGCACAACCGACAAGGGAATCAACAGATAAAGAATGTCCATGTGCGGACTCCTGTATTTTTATGCAGCCACGGGTTCAGCGGAAGACGCACCAGCGACTGCCTCGCCCAGTTCGCCTTTTAGCGCAGGCAAAGGCAAAGAAAGGCGTGCCGCATTGAGCACCACCAGCAACGAACTCAGGGCCATGCCAAGCCCTGCCAGCCAAGCTGGCATATAGCCTGCAATGGCCAGCGGCACGCTCAATGCGTTGTACCCGGCGGCCCACCACAGGTTCTGGCGCACCACGCGCAACGTGCGACGCGCCAACAGCACCGCTTGCGGCACCAACCACAGGCTTTCGCCCAACACTACAAAATCAGCCTTCGATTGTGCCAGCGCTACCGACTTGCCAAAAGCGAACGACACGTGGGCACCCGCCAGCACTGGCCCGTCATTCAGCCCGTCACCCACCATGGCAACACGCTGCCCGCGCGCTTGCATGGCCTGTAGCGCTTCCAATTTGTCCTGCGGTGTGCAGTCTGCACGCCAATCGGCAATGCCGGCCTGCCCGGCCACCCGTGCCACAGACTTGGATCTGTCGCCCGACAGCAACTGCACCTGCAATCCGGCATGGGTCACGGCACGCACGGCGCCGGCTGCTTGTGCCCGCAGGTCTTCCGCCAGATCAAACCGTGCCAGCTCTACCCGTCCGGCATGCCCGTCCTCTCGCACCAGAAACACCTGTTGCGCTTCGGTGCTCTCGTCAAGCACGGCACCGGTATGCCGCGATGAGCCCAGCAGCACACGACCAGCGGGCAAAGCGCCCTGCAAATCCTGCACCCAGGCGCTCAACCCACGGCCCACTTCCTCCTGCACTTGCGTCACTTGCCAGCGTGGCGCATGGCCGCTGGCGTTGCGTGCTGCGGCCATGACCACAGCGCATGACACCGGATGCAGAGAGTGGCGCGCCAGCTCTGCCGCCAAACCCAATGCATCTTGCGCGGGCACGCCACCCACAGCATGGATGGCACTGACCACCATGCCATCACGGGTCAAAGTACCGGTTTTGTCGAAAACCACTGTATCCACTTCGGCCAACGCCTCCAGGCCCTGGAGGTTGCGCACCAGCACGCCGTGGCGTGCCAGCGTCCCCGCAGCGGACAACATGGCCACGGGCGTCGCCAGCGACAAAGCGCAGGGGCAGGTAACGATCAATACCGACACTGCCACCATGAGCGCATGGGCCGGATCGGTAGGCCACCACCACAGCGCCGCCAGAAAGGCTGCCAGCAAAACAGCGATCAAAAAAGGCCGTGCTACGCGATCAGCCACTTGCGCCAATCGGGGTTTTTGCAACGATGCGCTCTCCATCAGCGCCACGATCTGACCAAAACGGGTGGCTGGCCCCGTGCCTTGCACCAGCACCTCCACAGACGACTGCAGGTTGTAGCTCCCTGCCGTGACCAGACTTCCCGGTGTGCGCAGCACCGGCTTGGACTCGCCCGTCAACAGTGCTTCATCGGCCAGCGTCTGGCCAGTGACGATGCAGCCGTCGGCCGGAAAAGCTTCACCGGGCAGCACCCGCACGGTGTCACCGGCGACCAGTCGGCGCACGGCCACGCGCTCGAAGGTGCCGTCGGGGGCACGCCGCTCCACGCTATCGGGCAGTCGGTTCATGACAGACTCCAGCGCACCCGCCGTGCGGTCGCGCAGGCGCAACTCCAGCCATCGGCCCGTCAGCAAAAAGAAAACGAACATGGTGAGGGAGTCAAAAAACACCTCCCGTCCAAAGATTCCGGTGGGGTCAAATGTGCCCGCCGTGCTGACCACGAACGTGATCACCATGCCCAGCGCCACAGGCAAATCCATGCTCACCCGCCGCTGGCGGATATCGCGCAAGGCGCTGGAAAAAAACGGCCCGCAGGCAAACAGCACCACCGGCAAGCTGATAACCCACGAGGCCCAGCGCAGCAAGCGCTCCATTTCGGGGGTGAGGTCGCCGGGCAAGGCCACGTAAGCGGGCCACGCATACATCATGACCTGCATCATGCAAAAGCCTGCTACCAGCCAGCGCCACAGCGCGCGCCGGTGCTCACGCTTGCGCTGTTCGCGGGCCATGGCATCCATGGCGGGCAAAGCGCCATAACCGGCTTTGCGCACCGCCGCCAGCCATTGCGACGGCAGCACCAGCCCAGGCTGCCAGACCACGCGCGCACGCTGGGTAGCAGCACTGACCTCAGCCTGCGCCACGCCGGGAACTGCACACAGCGCCTCTTCAATGGTCAGTGCGCAGGCTGCGCAGTGCATGCCCTCGATGACCACATGCGACTCCCAGGCGCTCTCGCCCCCGGCAGACGCACCATTTGGCGTACAGGGCCGACCAAAAGCCGCCCACTCCTGGCGGTCATCCAGCAGCTCTGGCGCCCCGGGGGCAGGCACCGCATCCGCCGGACGGCCCGTGGCCTGATCGACCGTGGAATTCATTGACATGCGGCAAGCTTACCGCTTTTGCATGCCATACTGACCCGCGTGCATTTTTTTCAGACAATGCCGCCCACCCCATTGATCTTTTCCCCAGAGAGGACCCCCATGTACAAGCGCATCCTGATTGCCACCGACGGCTCCGAGCTGTCCGATAAAGCCGTTCAAAGTGGCCTGTCGCTGGCTGCTTTGTCAGGCGCTTCGGTGGTGGCACTGAAAGTGGTGCCGCGCTACCCGCGCAGCTATTTTGAAGGCGGTATGCCCGTAGAGGCCAGCGATATCCAGCGCATTGAAAAACAATGGGACGAGGCCGCCCAGGCGCTGGTCGATGGCGTCAAAACCGCAGGCGACGCCCAGGGCGTGAGCGTCAAGGCCGTGGTGGCCAAATCCGACCTGGTGGCCGAAGCCGTGATTGCTGCCGCCAAAAAGCACAAGTGCGACCTCATCGTCATGGCGTCGCACGGGCGCAAGGGCATCAAGCGCCTGCTGCTGGGCAGCGAAACACAGCATGTCTTGACGCACTCGCACATCCCCGTGCTGGTGCTGCGCTGAACGCTGCGGACAGCGCACCTACTTCAAGCCAAATCAGGCTCTACGCCTTGCGCACCAAGCGCAAGCAGCTATCAATTCAGAAGCAAAATCGCCTCCAGCCATGCCATGCTGGAGGCGATTTTTGCGCCCTCCCCTCCCCTCCCCTCCTGGCTCAGGCAAACAAGCTCTGGTACTGCGCCCGCAGCAGGTTCTTTTGCACCTTGCCCATGGTGTTGCGCGGCAGTTCTGCCACCACAAAGCAGCGCTTGGGAATCTTGAAATTGGCCAGCTGGATTTTGAGCTGGGCCACGATGGCCTCGGCATCGGGCTGGGCACCGGGCCGGGCCACCAGCACGGCCACGCCCACCTCACCAAAATCGGGGTGTGGCACGCCCACCACGGCACTCTCGGCCACGCCGGGCAGCTCGTTGATGGCAGCCTCCACCTCGGCGGGATAGACGTTGTAGCCGCCCGAGATGATCAGGTCTTTGCTGCGCCCGACGATGCTGACGTAACCGCGCGCGTCCACCAGACCCACATCGCCGGTCTTGAACCAGCCATCGGGCGTGAATTCTTCGGCGGTTTTTTCCGGCATGCGCCAGTAGCCCTTGAACACATTGGGGCCTTGCACCTGGATGTTGCCGATCTCGCCCACGGGCAGCGGCTGGTTGGCATCGCTGACCAAGCGCAGGCCCACGCCGGGCAGCGCAAAGCCGACGGTGGCGCCACGGCGCTCGTCTTGGCCACCGTAGCGAGCGTCAGCGGCATAGGGGTTGGAGGTGAGCATGATGGTTTCACTCATGCCGTAGCGCTCCAGGATGGTGTGGCCGGTGCGCTGCTGCCACGCGGTAAAGGTTTCGATCAGCAGTGGCGCCGACCCGGAGATGAACAGGCGCATGTTCTGCACCGCCTCGCGGGTCAGGCCGGGCTCGGCCAGCATGCGCACGTACAGCGTGGGCACGCCCATGAACACCGTGGCGCGGGCCATGGCGGAAATGGCGGCTTTGGGCTCGAACTTGGCCAGCCAGATCATCTTGCTGCCATTGAGCAGCGCCGCATGGATGGCCACAAACAGCCCGTGCACATGAAAAATCGGCAGCGCGTGGATGAGCACATCGCCTGGCACCCAGCCCCAGTAGTCCTTGAGCATGACCGCGTTGGAGAGCAGATTGCCGTGCGTCAGCATGGCCCCTTTGCTGCGCCCGGTGGTGCCGCTGGTGTAGAGGATGGCGGCCAGGTCGTCCGCCGTGCGGGCCACCGGCTGGTGCTGGTCGGCGTGGTGGGCTGCGCGCTCCAGCAAGGAGCCGGTGCGGTCGTCGCCCAGCGTGAACACATGCTGCGTGCCCGCCGTGAAGGCGATTTTGGACACCCAGCCAAAGTTGCCCGGCGTACACACCACCACAGCAGGCTCGGCGTTGCCGATGAAGTATTCGATCTCGCTGCTCTGGTAGGCGGTGTTGAGCGGCAAGAACACGCAGCCCGCGCGCAGTGTGGCCAGGTACAGCACCATGGCCTCGACGGATTTTTCGACCTGCACCGCCACGCGGCTGCCCTCGGGCAGCGCCAGCGAGGCCAGCAAATTGGCCATGCGGGCGCTGGCGTGGTCCAGGTCGCGCCAGGTGTAATTCAGCGCGGTGCCGTCGGGGGCGGTGGTTTCCACGGCCACCAGATCCAGGTCAGAGGGAAAGGCCGCGCGCAAGGCGGCAAACAGGTTGTGTGAGCGCATAGGTTTCAAAAAACAGGGGGACGTTTGGCCAGAAAGGCCGTAATGCCTTCGCGGTGCTCGGCGCTGTCGGCGTAGGCGTAGGGATCGGCGCTGCCGTTTACTATGGTTTCGATAGCTGGTAGCGCGCACCCATCAAGGGCTGGAGGCACTTTTAATGCCCGAAATGTTTGTTTGGTCATGCGTGCGGCTTGGGGCGCCAGCGCGGCGATGCGGCAGGCGCTGCCCAAGGCATCGACGGCCAGCTGCTCGTCTGCCACCACCCGGCTCAGAAAGCCACGCGCCAGCATGTCACTGGCGCTGAAGGTGGCCGCCTCCAGCAGCATTTGGCGCGCTGTGAGTTCACCGACCGCACCAGCCACCAGTTGCGCCTCGCGCGGCGCCATCGGAAAGCCCAGTTTGGCAATCGGCGCACCAAAACGCGCGGACGTGCCGGCAATGCGCAGATCGCAGCAGCTGGCAATCTCCACGCCCGCGCCCATGCAGGCGCCCGCAATGTGCGCCACGATGGGCACATCGCAATCGAGCATGGCTTGCAGGCCGCCCCACACATCGCCCTCGTGAAAATCGCGCAGCTGCGCCGCATCAAAGCGAAACGCCGGGTATTCCGAAATATCGCCGCCCGCGCAAAACGCGCCGCCATCGCCCTCAATCAGCACGCAGCGCACGTCCTGGCTGCGCTGAATGCTCTCAAAAACAGAGCGCAGTTGGCGCCACATGGCGCGCGACATGGCGTTGAGCCTGCCGCTGTGGCGCAGCGTGACGCGCACCACACCGGCCGCCGCCGGGGCTGCGCCGACCACCGGCGCAGCAATCACTTCTCCTGACATGCAATACCCTTTTCTGGATGGATTTCAACGCGCCCCGGGAGGGGTCACGGGCACAGGCTTTCAATGTCTTTGGAGGCGGGCACCTTGCCTTGTGCCAGCAAACTGCGGTGCTTGTCGATGCGCTTGAGGTCGTAGAGGTAATTGACCATCAGCCCGTAAGACTGTTTTTGCCCCTTGGAGGACGGGTCGCCCGCCCAGTTCAGGCGCTCCACGCGCGCGCCGTTGCCCAAATGGAAGCGCGCCACCGGGTCGATGGGCTTGCCGTCTGGCAGCTCGCGCGCCAAGTAGTGCGCGGCGCATTGCAGCAGCCACTGGCGCAGCGCCGATTTGGGCTCCAGCGCCAGCGCCTTGTCGGCAGCGGCCAGCAGTGCGGGGGCCTGGAGCGGCTCGGCGCCCACTTCGCGGGCCAGCTCGGCGCGTTGCTTGTCACTGAACCGATTCAGCATGGCCGGTGCGTTTTTGCCCAGCCAGGCGCGAAAGCCCGGAATGGGCGAGAGCGTGGCAAACGTGCGCAGGCGCGGAAACTCGGCGCACAGCGTCTCGACCACGTGCTTGATGAGCGAATCGCCAAAGCTGACGCCGCGCAGGCCAGTTTGCGTGTTGCTGATCGAATAGAAAATGGCCGTGGAGGCACGGCTGATGTCGGTGGGCGCAGCCGCCTCGTCCAGCAGCGGCGTGATGCTGCTGGAGATGCTGTCGACCAGCGCCACTTCCACAAAAATGAGCGGCTCGTTGGGCAGGCGCGGGTGAAAGAAGCCGTAGCAGCGGCGGTCGCTGT
>ERZ724524.1340-NODE-1340-length-16356-cov-12.835593_pt1 | contig 16356 bp, 15 predicted proteins | sample MGYA00376057_ERZ724524 | MGnify/ENA primary metagenome ERZ724524 (study PRJEB28724, sample SAMN07190888) | wastewater metagenome | isolation source: influent of sewage treatment plant in Hong Hong | place: USA: Christiansburg, Virginia | collected 2016-03-01 ...
CTAGCTCAGCCGGCGCAAGGTGGCCAGCGGCGGGGTGCGGATAATCCGCCGGCTGGTTGGCCAGCCAGCCAGGCTCACCGCCAGCGCGCCGCCCAGCGGCCCCCACAGCAGCAGCCAGGGGTTCAGGGTGGCCGGCAGATTCAGCACCTGCACGCTCATCAGCGCCGACAAGCCCATGGCCCCCAGTGCCGCCAGCAGCCCGGCCAGCCCCCCAATCCACAGCAATTCGCCCAGCACCACCCCCACCACTTGCCGGCGCGACGCGCCCAGGGTGCGCAACAGCGCCACATCCAGCGCCCGTTCGTCCTGGGTAGACACCGTGGCCGACCACAGCACCAGCATGCCGGCCAGCAGGCTGAAGCCAAACACCCCCTGCATGGCCTGCACCAGCTGCGCCACCATGCTGCGCACCTCGTTCAGGATCAGCCCGACATCCAGCACAGTGAGGTTGGGAAACTGGCTGACCAGCTTGTCCACCAGCGCTTCCTGGCCGGGCGGCAGGTAAAAGCTGGTCAGATAGCTGGCGGGCTGTTGCGCCAGCATCACCGGACTGGCGTACACAAAGAAATTCACCTTGAAGGTATCCCACTGCACCTTGCGCAGGCTGGTGACTGGCGCTTGCAGCTCGGTGCCGGCCAGGTCAAAGCGCAGCACGTCGCCCACTTTAATGCCCAGCGTGTCGGCAATGCCCACTTCCACCGAAAACCCTGGTTGCCTGGGGTTCCAAGCACTGCCTTGCACCCGCTGATTATCGGCGGGCAAGTGGGTGGCCCAGGACAGGTTGAACTCGCGTTCTGCCAGGCGCTGGGCGCGCTCGTCCGGGTAGTGTTCCGGGCGCACCGTCTGCTGGTTGATCGACAACAGGCGCGCGCGCACCATCGGTGCCAGCTCGGGCGCGGGCAGGCCGTGGGCGCGCAGGGTGGCGCTGAAGGCTTCGCGTTGTGGCGCTTGCAAATTGATGACAAAGCGGTTGGGCGCGTCAGCCGGCACGTTTTTTTGCCAGGCACCCAGCAGGTCGCCATGGACCACCGACAAAATCAGCAGCGCCATCAGCCCGGCGGACAGCGACACCACCTGGGTGATCGACAGCCCGCGCCGGCGTGCCATATTGGCCAGCCCATAGCGCCAGCCCACCCGGCCACTGCCCGGCAGACGGCGCAGCAGTGCCAGCGCACCCCAGGTGGCCAGCGCCGCCAGGGCAATAAATCCGGCAAACCCCAGTGCCACCGCCAGCGCCAATGGCCATTCGCCCGCCTGCCAGCGCATCAGCCCCACCAGCGCCAGCGCGCCCAGCGCATAGCTGCCCCAGCCGGCCCGGTCTGGCGTGGCTTCTTCGCGCAGCACCTGCAGTGTGGGCGTGCGGCGCAGTGCCAGCAGGGGCGGCAGGGCAAAACCAAACAGCAGGGTGGCCCCCACTGCCAGGCCCTGTGCCCAGGGCAGCCAGCCCGGTGCCGGCAAGACGCCACCCAGCAGGCTGGCCAGCTGGGCCAGCACCAGCTCTTGCGCCAGCCAGCCCAGCGCGCACCCCAGTACCCCGGCCACCAGCGCCAGCAAGGCAAACTGGCTGGCGTACAGGGTCAGCATGGCCTGCTGGCTGGCCCCCAGGCAGCGCATCACCGCCACCGCCTGACGGTGGCGCAGCAAATAACGCCGGCAAGCCAGTGCCACCGCCACCGCCGACAGCACCACCGCCAGCAGCGCGGTCAGGCCCAGAAAGCGTTTGGCCCGCTCCAGTGCCGTACGGATCTCCGGGCGGGCTTCTTCCACATTTTCCACCCGCTCGCCGCGTTGCAGTTGCGGGCTGACCGTCTGGCGGAAACGCTCGACCGCATCCGGCGTGCCAGCCACCAGCAGGCGCCAGCGCGCCCGGCTGCCCGGCTGGATCAGGCCCGTGGCGGCAATGTCCTGTTCATGCAGAATCAAGCGGGGAATGAAATTGTACAAATCCATCGCCCCATCCGGCTCGCGCTGCAGCACCCCGGCCACGCGTAAATGGGCGTTGCCCACCGTCAGCACATCGCCTTCGGCCAGGCGCAGCCGGCCCAGCAGGCGGGCGTCCGCCCAGAGTGTGCCGGGGGCCGGGGCCTGACGCAGGGTGCGTGCCTGGCCGCCTTGCACAATGGTCAGCTCGCCGCGCAGCGGATAGCCAGGGCTGACCGCCTTGAAAGTGGCCAGCTGGGCCTGGCCGTTGGCCAGCACCATGCTGGGAAAGGTCAGCGTGCTGGCGGTGTGCAGCCCAGCCGCGCGCGCTGGTGCTTGCCAGCGGGCAATTTCCGGGTGGTCAGCATTCAGCACCAGATCGGCGGCCAGCAGTTGGGTGGCCTGCTGGTGCAGTGCCCGGTCTACCCGGTCGGTAAAGAAACCCACGCTGCTCATCGCTGCCACCGCCACCACCAGCGCGGCCAGCAGTACGCTGAGCTCCCCGGCAGCCAATTCGCGGCGCATCAGCCGCAGCGCCAGCGCCAGACGGTCAAGCAGCCGCATGGCGCACCTCGCTAAGCTTGCCGGCGTCCAGACGCAAGATCCGCTCGCAGCGCCCGGCCAGCCCGGCATCGTGGGTGACCAGAATCAGCGTGGTATCCTGCTCGCGGTTCAGGGTAAACAGCAGTTCAATCACCTGCTCGCCGGTGTCGGCGTCCAGATTACCGGTGGGCTCGTCGGCAAACAGCAGTTTGGGTTCGCCCACAAACGCCCGCGCCAAGGCCACCCGCTGCTGTTCGCCGCCAGACAAATGGCGCGGATAATGCCCCAGCCGCCGGCCCAGCCCCACCCGCTCCAGCATGGCGGCGGCTTGCTCGCGTGCGCCTTTCAGCCCGGCCAGCTCCAGCGGCAGCATCACGTTTTCCAGTGCGGTCAGCGCCGGCAGCAGCTGAAACGACTGAAACACAAAGCCCACCAGCCGCTGTCGCAGTTTGGCGCGCTCGTCTTCGTCAAGCAGCGACAGGCTTTTGCCAAACACCACCACTTGGCCGTCGCTGGGATGGTCCAGCCCGGCCAGAATGCCCAGCAGGGTGGATTTGCCTGAGCCGGAACTTCCGACAATGGCCACCGTCTCGCCGGTGTTCACCGTCATGTTCACCCCGCGCAGAATGGTCAGGGTTTCCCCGCCATAAACCACTTGCCGGGCCACATCATGGGCTTGCAGAATCGGAGGAAGAGAGGTTGATGACATGAAACAATTTATCCTGTGGTTGGCCATGCTGGTCGCCGCGCCTGGCTGGGCGGCCACCCTCATGGTGTTTGGCGATTCCTTGTCCGCCGGCTACGGCCTGAGGCCGGGCGAAGGCTGGGTGGATTTGCTGCGCCAGTCGCTGCCGGCGCATCAGGTGATCAACGCCAGCCAGTCTGGCGAAACCACGGCGGGCGGGCTCAGCCGGCTGCCTGCCGCGCTGGCGCAGCACAAGCCGGACATCGTGATTCTGGAACTGGGCGGCAATGACGGCCTGCGCGGCCTGCCGCTGGACGCGATGCAGGCCAATCTGGACAAGATGGTGGCACTCAGCACACAAGCCAAGGCCCGCGTGCTGTTGATTGGCATGGCGCTGCCGCCCAATTATGGCAGCCAGTACGGCCAGGCGTTCCAGTCGGTGTATTCCGACCTGGCCAAACGGCGAAAGTTGCCGTGGGTGCCGTTATTGGTTGAGGGCTTTGCCACGGAGCGCCAGCGGTTTCAGGCCGACGGCATCCATCCCAACGCCTCGGCGCAACCGCTGATGCGCGACACGGTGCAGACGGTGTTGCAGCGCTTGCTGCCGCCACCGCGCAAGCAGGGCGCGTAGCGTTCCCCCTGGTTTCAGCGCGAAGCGGTACCTGGCCCCCAGCTGGCCAGGGCGGCACGCAAGGCGCTGACCACACTGGCCCAGTCGCCCCGCTGCGGCTGACGGAACAGGCGCACGCAGCCCGGATACCACGGTGAATCGCTGCGCTGCTGCAGCCAGCGCCAGTCGGTCTGGTAGTCGGGCAGCATCACCCAGCATGGCACGGCCAGCGCGCCGGCCAGATGGGCGGTGGCCGTGTCTACGCTAATCAGCAAGTCCAGCTGCGCCAGCACGGCGGCGGTATCGGCAAAATCCTTCAGTTGCGGCCCCAGCGCATGCACGGCAAACGGCGCATCGGCGGCCTGTGCCTGGTCTTCGCCTGCGCCTTTTTGCAGGCTGATCCACTGGATGCCGGGCAAATCGGCCAGCGCCGCCAGGGTGTGCAAGCCGGGCAGCGAGCGCTCGGCGTCGTTTTCAAAGCGCGGATTGCCCTTCCACACCAGCCCCACCCGCCAGCCATCGGCGCGTGCCGGCAGGTGGCTGGCCCAGTGCGCCTGCAGGGCCGGGTCGGCGTGCAAATACGGCAGTGCGGCGGGAATGCTGTCCAGCCGGGTATGAAAATAGTAAGGCAGGCTAAGCGGCGGGGTCCAGCAATCCCAGTCTTGGTCAAGCTCCGCGCCCAGCGGGTAAACCTGATCCACCCCTTCCAGCCGGGCAAATAACCGGGCCAGCGGCGGATGGCACAACACCCCCACCCGGCGTGCGCCTGCCGCCTTGAGCTGACTGGCGTAGCGGCAAAACTGAATCATGTCGCCCTGCCCGGCTTCCAGCCCAATCAACACCGCCCGCCCGGCCAGTGGCTCACCCTGCCAGCGCGGCCACGGCAGCACCTGGGCCAGCGCCTGATACCAGTCGCGCGCTTCCAGACTGGCCCAGCCCTGGGCGTAATCACCGCGCCGCAAATACAGATAGCCCAGATTGAAGCGGGCCGTCGGGTAATCCGGCTGCAATGCCAGCGCCTGCTGGTAGCACACCTCGGCCGGTTCATCGCGTTTCAGGATGGCGTAAAGCACGCCCAGATTGGAGTACAGCGCCGGGGTGGCATGGTCGTGCGCCAGCGCCGCCTGATACACCGCTTCAGCTTCTTCCAGCCGGCGCTGGCGGGTGAGCAGCCCACCCAGATTCAGAAACAGCTCGCTGTGGCTGACGTCTGCGGCCAGCGCCTGGCGGTAGCACGCTTCGGCGGCGTCCAGTTGGCCTTGCTGCTCCAGCGCCAGCCCCAGATTGGCCTGCACCACCGGATGATTTGGGGCCAGCGCCAGCGCGGCGCGAAACTGCTCGGCGGCATGCGCGGCGCGTTGGTGTTGCAGGGCATGCAGGCCGGCGGCAAACAGGGTGTCGAGTGAGGAAGGCATGGGTCGCGCAGTGGGGTTGGTTCAAGCAGATGATGATAGGCAAGACAGCGGGTGGGTTGCCAGAACCGCAGGGGGTGTGACCGTGTAAAAATCGGTAAATGTCGTGCTGGCGGGGGGGATGCTCGGCTGATTGGTGAATGAAATACTGAAAAAGTTATGATTTTTGCCACGATGTGGTGCCATATGCCAGGTTTTCATGGGGCTTTTGTTTTTTGCAAAAAAGATCACCCCCCGCTGCCGCTGGCAGACGGGGGGTGAGTTATTTGCTGCACCCAGCGCAGCGCGGCTTATTCGATATTGGATCTGTTTACTGAGTAGATGGGTGAAAGCATTGTCAGTAAATGGATTAGCCACTCTTATTTTTGTTTTGGGTACACATATGGGTACACGCTAAATTGGAGTGCTATGCACGATCAGCCGTTGTCGAATAGCCTAAAGCGGCAAGCGCTCGCATCCATCGTCACCACGTGGGCGTGAGCGGCGTTCGCTAATTTTTCGTAGTCTTGGCTTTGCCTCTCCATCCAGAACATATTCACGGGAGACACACAGCTCATAACCCTCTCTCCAGTTCGCCCTGAGCAGCTTGCTGTTTGGCTTGTAGTCAAAACTGGCCTCGATAAACTCCTCTCCGCTGACCGGAACCTCGAACGGGCTGACCTCTCCGGTCTGGATGTTTACCGACGTTGAAACGGAGCACCCCATGCCACAGCCCCAGGTGACTATTGCGTATTTGCCGGCAAAGTTAACCCCTCCGGCAAATGCGGCCCGGAGTCTGGTTCTGTACTCCCTTGCCCATGGGTATTTTGCCAGATTCAGCTTGGCGGGCTGGCCGGCGTAAACCTCAGCCGGGTATTTTTCGAACTTGTCTGCCATGGCCGCCTGCGCGCCAGCCAGCAGCACTGCCGCCACCAATATGCGCTTCATCATGATTTTCCCCTTTGTGATGTGGCCCACAGCCAGCGGGCCGTAAATATTACAATACCATGAAGCCGGTCGGCGGGCAAGGCTACAGCTTGTCATCCTGCTGGCGCATCTCCCGAACCCCCCATCTCCTCCTGTCCTGCTTCTTTCAGCCGGTCGATTATGACCCGACTGCTGCGCATCACATCGTTGAACTGTTTGCGGGCCTCTACTGCTTCGGCACTGCGCTCACCATGCACCAGGGCGTTCTGGCTACTGGTTGCCTTGCCTGCTTCGGTGCGTGGCCCGGTGCTTTTCTCCCACGGCTTCCACTGTCTGATGCGCTCGGCCTGCCTGGCCCGGCGCTCCGGTGTCCAGCCCTTTCCCATGCTGATGCTCCAATAGTTCGTTTGTCATGTTTACACATCCCGCAGAATCCCCCCGTGCGGGCGCGGGTGAAGGCGTTCCGTTGTTTACCTGTTGCGGCCCGCTGCTGACATTGGCCTGGCTGGCGAACACGGCCACCCGTGGGTTCTTCACCTCGGCCAGCGCCTCGATGGTGGCGCGGCACTGGTTCTGTGCCCTGAGTGCCATTTTCATGTACCGCTCTGTGGCCTCCAGGCTGTGATCCAGATTGTGCAAGGCTCGCTGAGTCAGCAGGTTGAACATGCCATCCAGCACCTGCATCTGCGCCACCAGGGTGTGCTCTGGCAGGCACATATTCCCGTCATCAATCTTCTTTGCCCGCCCATGAAGCGCCTGCATCTGCTGATTGATGCTCGGTGGGGGTGTGTCGCCATGGTTGAATGGTCCCTTGCAGTCCATCGCAACCAGAGTGGCCGCTGCACGCAATGAAGGCGCGTTCAATGCCTCTGCCAGTATCAGTCCAGCGGGCTTGTTTTCATCAGCCTGCAAGACCAGGCCGGCAGTTGGCTTCGTCGGTTTGTCTGCGGTCATGCTGCATGCTCCCAGTCCACTGCCTTGCTGTACCCGCACTGCCCGATCAGGTGCCAGCGGCTGTAGTTTGCATCACCGGGAACGTTGGACACCCGCCAGGGCCGCTGGTGTCTGGCGCAAGCGCCCATCAGCAGGCTCCTGGGCTCGTGGCTTGGCCCGGAACCCCTCAGAGCCTTGTGGCGCTGGCTCGGGTAGGACTGCACGCCCTGCCAATAGCGGCAGCTCATGCAGTCATTGACCTGGCTGGCCAGCCGTTCCGCCTCGGCCCGCAGCAGCCCGCCGTCGTACTCCATGATGGCAGCCCGCTCCTCAATGGCCTCCCGGTCGTCGTTGCCTACCATGCCAGCGTGATGCTTGGCCAGGTGCGCATCCAGGCCAGCCACCAGCCCACGCACCGGGGTTCCGTCCTGCTCAACCTGCCTGCGCAGGATACCCAGCCATTCCACACAGTCAGCAGCGGGCCACTGTTCCAGCCGGCAAATCAGGTTGACCTGTCCCAGCAGGTCGGCAGGCAGGTCAGGGGTCGGCTGCCCGGTGGCCATGGCGGTGAAGGGGTTGCCCGGTTTTGGGGTGTTTTCCTCACTCTTTCGGGGTGACTGTTTTTCGGTGGGTACAGTGGGTACAGTGGGTACAAAGTCCTGAAACCCTTGCTGGGTAAGGATTCCCGCTGTCCCCACTTTTTGCCCCCACTTTTCTTTGTACCCACTTTCCTGCTGATGAACGGGAGTTTTGGGCTCGCCTTCAAGACTGTCGGTCAACCATGCCGGGATACTCATTCGTCGCCCTCCAGTGCTGCGCTGGTCAGTACATAGACATTCATTTTGGTTGAGTTGAGCGCCTTGATGCGCTTCTGCCGGGTACTGCGTTGCTTCCCGCCCTCGACATCCCCCACCTGCATCCACTTGGCTTTGACCATGGCGCGGACGGCAGCCAGCGTCTGGAAACCCTTGCACAGTTCCTTTTTGAATGGCTCGGACATGACCCAGAATTGCATGTCGCCCTGCTCATCCACATAGCGGAAGCCTGCTCGCTGATGGTGACGTGCCAGTGTCTCCTGGTCTGCATCATGGTCAGGGAAGCGGGTTGAGCTATGCGCCTGCATGAAAGCCGCCACCTGGGCGAACAAGGCGCGGTCATCAGCAGCCTGCCCGGTGTTGTTCTCGGCCAACCATTCGCGGAAGCAACGGCGGACCGCTTGAAAGGCTTCTCCTTGCTGCCAGCCAGTCACCCCGTAACGGGAAGCCAACTCACCGGCAAAGGCCACCAAGGCAAAACGGGCAGCGACGCGGCCAATCTCCTCGGCAGCACCGGCAGGAATACCCAGGTGCTGGATGATGGTGGCTACGCCGTCTTTCACATCCCGGCGTATGTCCTGCTGTTCTTCGGTGGCTGTCAGCTTCTCGAGGAAGGCTTGCCCGGCTGTGCCGTAGTAGCTGCGGGTGCTGCCCTTCATTGCGTCGGCAAAGGCCTGGCCGCTGGTGTGGTGGTGCAGGGCTTCAAGCGTTCCCATTCCCGCGCCAGCATCGGCAGGAATGGCGGGCAGGCGGGCCATCTGGCCACCCCTGGCGGTTTTACCGGCTTCGGCCATGTGCTGGGCAAGGTCAATCTCACCAGCAGACAGCAGCATCACGCGCCATGTCTGTGCAGGGCGGTTGCCGCCTTCCTTGGTCATGCGGGCCTTGGCCTGGCCATTGGCAATCAGGTAGGCCGCGCCCCCGGCGTCAGCGGCGGCAATCTGGGCCAGCTCGTCCAGTATCAGCAGGTTGTCATTGCGGCCCAGGCATAGGGCTTCCAGGCCGTTTTGCGTGGTGCGCCACTTTTTGGCGAAGCGGTCAGGGCTGCCCCAGACGCTGGCAGCCGGGTCCAGCAGGGTGGATGTCTTGCCCTTGCTGGTGGTGCCAACATAGTGGAAGCCACCGCCAGACTCGCCGGCCATATCGGCCAGCACTCCAGCAAAGGCCACGCTGATGGCAAATACGATGCGGGAATTGCCCGCTGCCATGGCGGCAATATGCTGCCGCCAATCCTCCAGCGTCCCGGCGCTGGCAAAGTCGCCACTGTCCGCACCTTGGTAAATCACGCCTTCGCCATCCTGCTGGCCATGCACGGATGTGGGCAGCACATAGCGCAGGTCATGCCAGCCGATGCGGGATACGCAACGCAGCCGCTCGGTGGCTTCCGGGTGGTGATTCAGTACGTATTCAACCAGCTTCTGCCGGGCCTTGCCGTTGACGGTGATGGTCAGCCCGCCACGCACCAGCTCCCGGCGAAACTCGGCGGTGTCGCTGGCTGCCAGCATTTCCACCGGGCAGGCCCAGCGGTGTGGGTGGCCGTCGTTGTCTTTCCACGCCAGCAGGCGGCCCCAGTTGCTCTGGTCGGCATCGCGGGTTTCACCCAGGATGTGCAGCGGCGAGGACAGCCACCAGATGGCATCCTGGCCCTTTTTGTCGTCGGATTTTTCGACCCAATACACGCCATCACGTTGGCCGGGAATGCCCTCCACGATGAAGAATGGGGAGCCGTTTGCGGGCGGTTCTGGCTGTTTTTCGTCCTCAAAGTGGGTACAAACGGAAGTGGGTGCATCAAAGTGGGTGCGCTCGTAACCCGCGCCAGATAAGGCTTTCAGCGGTTCTGTACCCACTGTACCCACTGTACCCACCATTTTTGAGCCACCCCGGAGTACCTGCTGTTTGACCTCCTCGACGCCTGCCAACTGGTGCAGGTCGTTGAAGTCGCTCGGCAGCTTGTCGCCATGCTGCTGGCGGTACTGTTCCACCTGTTCAGGGGTGAATGCCGGAATGACAGAACGGCCACACGGGCACAGGGCCATGGCTGCCTTGCTTGCGGCCTGCTGACCGGTCAAGCTGGTGTCACTATCACCACACACCAGCACATCCACACTGGCGGTCAGGGAGCTGGCCAGACGTTCGGCCACGGCCACCAGGTTGTGGGCATTGAAGGCGACGACTACCGGCAGGCCGGTGACTTGGCGCAGGCTGCAACCAGTGGCCCAGCCTTCGCACATCAGCACGGTGTTGGCGTCTTTCAGTCGGCCCAGCACCAGCGATGCCCCTTTGACCTGGCCACCGGTCAGGAAGCGTTTGCCGCCATCGGCTCCGATGATTTGCAGGTTGACCAGTTCACCAGCCACTCGCAGGGGAACCAGCAGCATGTCACGCAACTGGGCCACTCCAGCCGGGACAATGCCTTTGGCGGCAAGGTAGGGATGCTCTGCTGCCACGTCGTGGCCCTTGGCCCACAGAGCCGTGGCCTTGTCCTTGGCTGCCTGCCGCTGCTGGGTGGCCAGTGCTTCGGCTTCTGCCAAGGCGTCGGCGCGTTCCTGCCCCAGCTTGGCCCGTTCTTCAGCACTCGGTGGCTGATAGGGCTGCTCGGGCCGGTAACCATGCTGGATGGCCTGGGCAAACAGGCTGGCGATGGTAACGCGGCCACCCGGATTGATGCTCTTCCAGACGCTCTTGGCGGCCTTGGGCTGGTAGTTGTCTGCGGTGCGGCTCCAGTCATCCCACAGGGTGAAACCGGCTTCGCCCAGTTCGCTCTTTACTGCCATACCCATCTGCACCCAGCCGTCCCGGTCGTGGGCATCCAGGTGGCGCAGGGCGCTGGCAATTTGGTCCATGGTGCTGCTCATAACGTGCCTTTCGGACGTAGTTTGCCCAACCCATGGCGGCACTCAGTCGGCCATGGCTGGCGTATTCAGTTGGGTGGTTTAGCTGGGGGCTTGGCCCGTGGCTGCCAGGCGTTCATGCGCCCACTGGCGGTCAGCAATCGTGTGCGCAGCATCTTGGGTGAATTCCAGCGCATCGCCCAGGACGCGCAAGAGACGGCCAACCTGGGGCAGCACAATCGACTCGTTGCCGATGTCTGACGGATAGCAGGTAATGAGGTGTGCCAAGCCCTGCATACCGGCTGCAATATCGGCAATCGTTACGTCGGCATTGCTCTCCAGCAGGTTCAGGGTGCGAGCATCCACCTTGGGGGCGGCGCAGCCCGCGGTCTTGTTGAATTCGCTATGGTCGAGCAGGGCAAGGTGCTGCTCAGCCAGCAGAGTGAAGTGGTTCAGGGTTTCGGCAGCCATTTAGCGCACCTCCACGACAGAGAAGCCGACAGAGGCGGGCGCAATGCGTACAGAGCGGCCAGTACGTGCCAAATGCTGACGGGCGATGGTTTGTGCCTCGGCCATGGTGGCAGCGGTGCTGATGGTGCTGGAAATGGGGAACAGGCGCGACAGGGCGCGGGTGATGCTAGGCATGGTGGCCTCCGATGTAAGCGTGAGGCCTGCTGTCCGTCGCCAAACGGGGGTGGCAGGCGCATGGCGGGGTTGGCGAACCGGTACATCGGAACCGGCATACCCGAAGGTATCCCCACCACGGCCCGCCATAGAAATTGACGCACCAATGGTGTTGCAGACGGACGTAAAAATAGCCGCTAGGCGGCTGTCCGCCGATGTAGTCGAGTCGCCAAACTCGGAGCCGCTATTGAACGGCACGGGGGCATTATGGCGCTGCGGATGTGGGGTGGCAAGTGTCATAGTGTGCCACCCCAAGCCGCTTGGCCTTGTTCATCCAGCCAGCGGCGCACATCCTCGGCTTTCCAGGCGGTAATACGCTCGGACAGCTTTACCGGGACGGGGAAGGTGCCAAGGCGAACACGCCGCCAGATAGTGGAATCAGATAGCGGGATAATGGCCCGAAGGTCGGAAAGTCGGACGTAGCCGGTTGCGGGCAATGCGCCATAGGTGGCGAGAATGCCGGTTTGGGCGTCTGCAATCTTGATGGGCTTACCAGTGCTGGCGGTTGCTTTCATGTTGCGTCACTCCGTGTGATAGGGTGACGCAACAATAATCTGGCGAACCTGCTGCGCGAATGGGAGAAAAAATGGCTAAATCAGTGATTTTCTTCCACCCAAAACAATCGGGCGTATGTCGTCCGCAGAGAGAGTGTCAGGAAGCTGCAGAATAATACTGGTTGCGAGAGCTAGAGCATCCCACAGCGGGCGGCCAAACTGGGCCACATGCTGCTCATGAAGGTGTCTGACGAAAACATGAGTCCGTGCATTCACTGCTTTTGGCTGCTTGAGGTAGAAGTTACCCTTATTGTTGATAATCTTTTCCGTTTCATGAAGAATTTTTTCTAGGATGGTGGATACATCCGCCGTATCGAGCGATGACAGAATAAATTCTGCTGTGACGGGTAACGCTGTTTCCATTGGAAAGTCATCTTCTGCGGCTTTTGAAATTAGTGGCTCGCAGTCGTCATCTTTCTCCAGTGCGGGAATGCCCCATTTTCTCTCCCAAGCCTTGATGCGCTCCCCATACTCCTCATCTAGCTGCATTCTTTGCTGTCGAGCAGCTTCCCTTGCGTTGAAGAGAATGGATTGTGGCGTGCTTGGTGCGCCTACTACAGGCGGGTGCGGACTATATGGCCTGCTGGTAATCGCCTCAACCAGAAAAGCATTCGAGTACAAAGACTTGAAAGGAGGAATAGCGGGCTCAGAAAGCCCATCTGTTGCTGTGGCCTGTGCAGGGTCCCCAATGATTCCGGTCGTCCAAGTGAGAAGATCAAGTAAAGTCTGAGTGGCTTTGGAGATTTTTTGTGCATGGGTGCGATATTGGGCCGGAGATATGAGCGGTGCCCTATCTGTCGCCATCAGTGCATATAGACACCCACCAGCATATCGACGAGGGCTCGTATCTTCTGAGTAGCCCTCTTGTCTGCGCAGTGTCTCCCATAACTCCCTTGCCCTTTCATCATGTTGATTCACCAAACGAGAAAGCAATAGGTCGTCCATTTCCTGCATAAGACAGGCTGGTGCCCAATCTGGGTAGATCATATACGCCCCCTTCGGCGTCCCTTGTTGGGTTTGCCAACACCAGGCGGCAAGGGTTTCCGCTTTTCGCCCCGTCGGGCTAGGTGTCGGCAAAGCTGGTGTCAGGCCGTTTTCTTCCGACCCTTGGTAATCGGTGTCACGTTGTAGGCTTCGCCCTTGTCCAGGGCATCCAGCAGGCTCGCCCACTTGTTCAGGGCCTCTCGCCGTTCGTTGTAATAGTCATGCCGGTTGTAAATCCCTTCCACGCCCTTGATCTTGTGATTCAGGCAACGCTCGGCCACGACTGGATCAATGCCCAGCTCGGCCAGTTGGGTGCGGGCAGTGCGGCGCAGATCATGCACCGTGAAGTCTGGCACGTCGGGCATGTGTGGCTTGACCTTGCCCAGGGCGGTGCCGATGGTGCCTTCATGGATGTGGGGAACCATGCGGTGCTGCATCTTGCGGGCTGGCAGCACCCAACTGCTGGGCGCGGCCAGGGTGTGAAGCTGTTGCAGCCATTCGATGGCCAGGGCGGGCAGGGGAATATCAATTGGCTTGCCGGTCTTGCTGCGCTCACCAGGCAGGCGCCACACGGCATTGGCCAGGTCAAATTCTTCCCAGCGGGCGGCGCACAGTTCCATTTTCCGCACGCACAGCAGCAATAGCAGCCTGATGGACAGGTCATTCTCTACGCTGAAACCACGGGCCAGCTTCATGGCTGCAAACAGCTTGGCAATTTCATCACGCGATAGTGCGCGGTCGCGTGCTTCTTCCTTGCCCCCTGCATCGTTCAGGTCAAAGGCGCTGGCCGGGTTGATTTCCAGGGCATGGCGCTTGATGCCGTAGTCAAACATGCGGCGCACCCAGCGCAGGGTGTCATTGGCAATGCTGGGCGCTCCCCGTTTGACGATGGATTGCAGCATGTCGTCAATCTGGCGGGGCTTGATGTCCTCCACCTTCATGTGGCCCAGTGCTGGGCCTATGTCCTTGTCGATGCGGCGGCGGACAATGTCGGGGTGCTTCCAGCGGCCCAGAATCATCCGTTCATAATACTCATTGGCCAGGGCCAGCATGGTGATGGCGTTCTTCTCGTCCTCGATCTTGGCCAAGGCGGCGGCTTTGCGCTCTTGCTTCTCTCCGGCCACGTCATAACCCAGCGCCACGCGGGCGGCCAGTTCGCGGGCTGTCTCACGGGCCTTGGCAAGGGACAGCTCGGCATAGGAGCCAATCTGCATGGTTCGCTGCTTGCCTTCAAAGCGATAGCGATAGCGCCAGACTGGCACTTTGTCTGCCTCTCGGAAGCGCAACCACAGGCCATCCCCATCGGCTCGGCCTTCAAAGCGTTCTCCGGCCTTGATCCAGGCCTTGATTTGCATGTCTGTCAGCTTTGCCATGTTGTGTCCTGAATAGTGAGTGCCAGCCCCAGGCCCTTGTTGCTGCTGGAACAGCAAAAATCTGAATGGCGAATAGGCCTGTGTACCCAAACTGCTATCCGAAAAGTGCCGTGGGTACATGTTTGGGTACACGCTAAGTATGCGCTTTCTTGCTATGCAGTGGCACGACTTGAAATGAAAAATCCCCGACTGGCGGGGATTCTGTTGGTTCTGTGCCACGGTGTGACACGGTATGAACGTTTACTCAATATTCTGGATCTGCTCGCGCATTTGCTCAATCAGCACTTTCAGCTCCACCGACGCCTGCGTGGTTTCTGTCGATACCGATTTCGACCCCAGCGTATTGGCCTCGCGGTTCAGCTCCTGCATCAGAAAATCCAGCCGCTTGCCCGACTGCCCACCCTGCTTGAGGATGCGCTTCACCTCAGACAAATGCGCCCCCAGCCGCGACAGCTCTTCATCCACGTCAATTTTTTGCGCAAACAGGGCGAATTCCTGCTTCAGCCGGTCGTCATCCACGCTGCCCAGCGCCTCCTGCAGGCGGCTGCTCAGCTTGGCCTGCCAGGTGGACAGAATCATCGGCAGCTTGGGCTTGACGTGGGCCACAATGGTTTCGATTTCGGTAATGCGTGCGCGCAGCATGTCCGCCAGCTTGTCGCCTTCGCGGGCGCGGGTGGCGTTGAAGTCGGCCAGCAGCGCTGCCAGCTGGCCCAGGCACAGCTGCTGCAGCGCTTCCGGGTCCAGGCTGTTGCTGTTGAGCACGCCCGGCCAGCGCAGCAGCTCGCCCGCGCTCAGGTCCTTGGCGTGCGGTGCCCGGTTTTTCAGCTGGGCCGCCACCGCCAGCAGGCTGTCCAGCAAGGCGGTGTTGAGCTCCAGCCGGGGGGTATCCTGCGCCGACTGCGCCAGCGTGACCCGGCATTCCAGCTTGCCCCGGCTGACCGAGGCGGCAATCTGCTCGCGCAGATGCGGTTCAATCACCCGCAGCTCTTCCGGCAGGCGCAGTTGCACATCCAGATAACGGTGGTTGACCGCCCGCAGTTCCATCGCCAGCAAACCACCGGGAAACTCACGGCTGATTGAGGCAAAACCGGTCATGCTCAAAATCATCGACAATACTCCACAAAGCCTGTTGATGCCCTGGCCCGCTGGCCAGAACAGAAAAACCGGCCCGGAATGAGGGCAATCATTCAGGTGCCGGATTTCACTATAACACCCAATTTCTTCAGGGTGTTAGCACACAGATCAAGATTCATGCGGATTGGGTAGTTCTGTGCGGCCACCCAGGCCAGGGCAAGGTTTTGTATACTTGGGGTTTTCTTCTTTCCGGATTGCTTATGCGCCCCTCTACCCGTCAGGCCAGCCAGCTGCGCCCCGTGCAGTTTACCCGCCACTTCACCCGCCATGCCGAAGGTTCGGTGCTGGTGTGCTTTGGCGACACCCAGGTGATTTGCACCGCCAGTGTGGAAGAAAACGTCCCCGGCTTTCTCAAGGGCAAAGGTCAGGGCTGGGTCACTGCCGAATACGGCATGCTGCCGCGCTCTACCGGCAGCCGGATGAAGCGCGAAGCCGCCAGCGGCAAGCAGAGCGGCCGCACCCAGGAAATCCAGCGGCTGATTGGCCGCAGCCTGCGCGCGGTGGTAGACCTGAAAAAACTGGGTGAGCGCCAGATTGTCATCGACTGTGACGTGATCCAGGCCGACGGCGGCACCCGCACCGCCAGCATCTGCGGTGCCTGGGTGGCACTGGCCGACGCCATTGCCGGCCTGATGGCACGCGGCGTGCTGAAGGAATCACCGCTGCTTGATCATGTGGCGGCTGTCTCGGTGGGGATTTATCAGGGTGTGCCGGTGCTGGATCTGGATTACCCGGAAGATTCCGCCTGCGACACCGACATGAATGTGGTGATGACCGGCGCTGGCGGTTTTGTGGAAATCCAGGGCACGGCAGAGGGCGCGCCGTTCAGCCGCGATGAAATGACCCAGCTGCTGGCGCTGGCCGAAGCTGGCATTGGCGAGCTGGTGGTGTTGCAGAAAGCGGCGCTGGCGCAGGGTTGACCGCCACCCCGGCCTGAGGTGGCGGAGAAGCTCAAACGCTGATGCCAATTAA
>ERZ724524.1348-NODE-1348-length-16324-cov-11.782777_pt1 | contig 16324 bp, 13 predicted proteins | sample MGYA00376057_ERZ724524 | MGnify/ENA primary metagenome ERZ724524 (study PRJEB28724, sample SAMN07190888) | wastewater metagenome | isolation source: influent of sewage treatment plant in Hong Hong | place: USA: Christiansburg, Virginia | collected 2016-03-01 ...
AGCAGGGCGCCAAGCGCCGCGAACGGCGAATGGGTGGCGGCGCTGGCCGGGCTCTTGGCCGAGACGTTGCCCTGAGTGGCTTCAAGCTGGCGCTGGTGCTCGTTGTCGTGGCAGTACAGGCACAACAACTCCCAGTTGCTGCCGTCGGCCGGGTTGTTGTCGTGGTTGTGGTCGCGGTGGTGAACGGTGAGCTCACGCAGGTTGGCCGGGGTGAACTCGCGGGCGCAGCGGCCGCAGATCCACGGATAGATTTTGAGTGCCCTTTCGCGGTAGCCCTGGCCACGGGTTTCAGCGGCACGGCGGGCGTCGGCAACGAGGCGGTCGAGCTTCTCGGTCATGGTTTGGCTCCGGGAAAACGGCTGGCAAGGTCGGTCAGCGCATCTTCGATGGTTTTGACGGCCCAGTCCAGTTCGGCCTCGGTGATGACCAGCGGCGGGGCGAAGCGCAGTACGCTTTCGTGGGTGTCCTTGGTCATCAGGCCGCGGGCGAGGAGGGCTTCGGCGGCGACGCGGGCGTCAACCCGTTGGGTGTCGAGTTCCATGCCGATCAGCAGGCCACGACCGCGCACCTCACGAATCAACGGGTTGTCGATGGCCTGCAGGCGGGCCAGGAAGTAGGCGCCCAGGGTTGCCGAGCGTTCGGCGAGCTTGTCGTCGGCGAGGACGCTCAGGGCTTCGGCGGCGACGGCGCTGGCCAGTGGGTTGCCGCCAAAGGTGGAGCCGTGGTCGCCCGGATGGAAAACCTGCATCACCGCTTCGTCGGCCAGGAAGGCCGATACGGGCAAAAGTCCGCCGCCGAGGGCCTTGCCGAGGATTACCCCATCGGGGCGCACGCCGTCGTGGTTGCAGGCCAGGATGTGGCCGGTGCGGCCGAGGCCGGTCTGCACTTCGTCGGCGATCAGCAGCACGTTATGGGCGCGGCAGATCTCGGCGCAGCGGGCCAGCCAGCCGGCCGGCGGAATGTTGATGCCGCCTTCGCCCTGGATCGGTTCGAACAGGAAGGCGGCGGTGTTGGGCGTGATGGCGGCTTCCAGCGCGTCGGCGTCGCCGAAGGGAATGCTGCGGAAACCCGGCGGGAAGGGGCCGAAGCCGTCCCGGTACTGGGCTTCCGACGAGAAGCCGACGATGGTCGTCGAGCGGCCGTGGAAGTTGTTGTTGCAGACGATGATTTCGGCCTGTCCGTCGGTTACGCCCTTGATCTTGTAGGCCCACTTGCGGGCTGCCTTGATGGCTGTTTCGACGGCTTCCAGGCCGGTATTGACCGGCAGCGCCTGGTCGTAGCCGAGAAGGGCCGACAGGCGCTCGAGCATCAGCGGGAGGCGGTCGTTGGAGTACGCGCGGGAGGTCAGCGCAAGGCTGCTGGCTTGTTCCGTCAGGGCTTTCACGAGGCGCGGGTGGCTGTGGCCGAAGCTCACCGCCGAGTAGGCGCTCATCATGTCGAGGTAGCGCCGGCCCTCCACGTCCCACAGCCACACGCCTTCACCGCGGGTGAACACCACAGGCAGCGGCGCATAGTTGTGGGCGCCGTAGGCCTGTTCGCGGTCGCGCAACTGGGCCGTGGTGGGGCCGAGGGCGGCGGCGGCGAAGTCGGCCACCCAGCGGGCGCCGCTGCCGTCCTTGTCGCGCTCGGGCACGTATTCGACGACTTCGAAGCCGGCCAGGTCGGCGCAATTGCGCAGGCTGTGGAGGGCATCGGTGAGTTCCTGCGGGTCGAGGCCGTCGGGCACCAGGCAGGTGGTGCCGGGCAGCTTGGCGCAGTCGATGGCGTCCAGGTCGACCGATACGCCGAAGCCGGCGGTGCCGGTGCGGGCGATGCGCAGGGCATCGGCCAGCACGGCGGGCAGGCCGCGGGTTTTCACTTCGGGCATGAAGAAGATCTTCACGCCGAGCTTGTTGAGCAGCGTCAGCTCTTCGGGTTCCCACGAGCGGGCGCCGACGATGACTACATGGGCCGGGTCGAGGTGCGGGCCGGGCAGGCCGGTGAGGGTTTCGTCGCCGACCCCCAGCAGCGCGGCCATCGGCATGCCGTGGATGTTGCCGCTGTGGGTGGTGAGGGAGGTGTGGGCGTCGAGGTGGGCGTCGATCCAGATCAGGCCGAGCTTGCCCCGGGGCGCGAGGGCGCGGGCCACGCCGCGCCAGGTGCCGGCGCCGATGGCGTGGTCGCCGCCGAGGACGAGGGGAATGGCGCCTTCTTCGCAGACGCCGGCGACGGTATTGGCCAGGTCATGGAGCAGGGCGCTGACGGTGCCGAGCCGCTCGTTGAGAGGCGAATGGGGCGGCTTGGGGGCGGAAGGTTCGAGCAGGGCCTGCCAGTGGGCGGGGATGCCGAGCCGGCGCAGATGGGCTTCGAGGCCGAGGTTCTTGAGTGCGCGGGGGCCGCTGGCGGGTCCGAAGATGGGTGCGCCGAGGCAGGAGCCGACTCCGACGATATGGATCGGGCGGGATGGCGCGAACGGGGCAGGCATGATCTTCCTTCGGATGCAGGTTGCAGGCGCCAGAGTGGCGCTGCTACGCCTGTTGGAGCGGCCGCAGCCGCTCTTCGTTCAGTGCAGCCAGCGCCAGGCTTCGAGGGCGACGAGCGCGGCGAGGAGGGCGCCACCGGCTGCCAGCCAGCGCCCCTGGCGCTGGTTTTCGGCAGACAGGCGGAGGATGTCGGCGCGGGCCGTGTCGTCCCGCGGGTCGGACAGGGCCTGATGCACCAGGCGTGGCAACTGGGGCAGGGTGGCGGCCCAGGAGGGGGCTTCGTCCTTCATGTGACGCAGCAGCGCTCGCCAGCCCATCTGGTCGTTCATCCAGCGTTCGAGGAAGGGCTTGGCGGTTTTCCACAGGTCGAGGTCCGGGTCGAGCTGGCGCCCGAGGCCTTCGATGTTAAGCAGGGTTTTTTGCAGCAATACGAGTTGCGGCTGCACTTCCATCTCGAAGCGGCGGGCGGTCTGGAACAGGCGCAGCAGCGTCTTGCCGAAGGAGATGTCTTTCAGCGGGCGGTCGAAGATCGGCTCGCAGACGGCGCGGATGGCGCCTTCGAACTCGTCCACGCGGGTGTGGGCAGGCACCCAGCCGGCCTCGATGTGGGCCAGGGCGACGCGCCGGTAGTCGCGCTGGAAGAAGGCCAGGAAGTTGGTGGCCAGGTATTTTTTATCGGAATCGTTGAGGGTGCCGATGATGCCGAAGTCGAGAGCGATGTAGCGCCCGCGGGCGGGGCCGTCGGTGGCCACGAAGATGTTGCCCGGGTGCATGTCGGCGTGGAAGAAGCCGTCGCGGAAGACCTGCGTGAAGAAGATCTCGACGCCGGCCCGGGACAGGGCCTTGAGGTCGATGCCGTTGCTTTTGAGGGCATCCAGTTGTGAGATCGGGATGCCCTTCATGCGCTCCATCACCATCACGCCGGTGGTGCAGTAATCCCAGTGCACCTCGGGGACGACGAGCAGCTCGGAATCCTTGAAGTTGCGCCGCAGCTGCGAGCAGTTGGCGGCTTCGCGCATCAGGTCGAGTTCGTCGCGCAGATATTTGGAAAACTCGGCGACGACTTCCCGCGGCTTGAGGCGGCGGCCTTCCGGCCACAGCTTTTCGAGCAGGATGGCGGCGGCGTCGAGGAGGGCCAGGTCATGGGCGATGACCGGTGCAATGCCGGGGCGCAGGATTTTGACTGCCACTTCGGTGCCGTCCGGCAGCTCGGCGAAGTGCACCTGGGCGATGGAGGCGGAGGCGATCGGCTCGCGCTCGAAGCGGACGAAGACTTCGTCCACCGGCTTGCCGTAGGAGGCCTGCAACTGGGCGAGGGCTTCGGCGCTGGAGAAAGGCGGGACACGGTCCTGCAGCCGGGCCAGCTCTTCGGCGATGGCCGGCGGCAGCAGGTCGCGGCGGGTGGACAGCATCTGGCCGAACTTGACGAAGATCGGCCCGAGGGATTCGAGCGCCTGGCGCAGGCGGGCGCCGCTGGACTCGGTGTAGGTGCGGCGGAAGCGGGTGAGCCTGGCCAGCCAGGCCAGCCGACCGGACGGCTCGTTGGAGAGAATCATCTGGTCGAGGCCGTATTCCAGGCTGACGGAGATGATCTTGACGAGTCGGAAGAGGCGCACGGCGGCAGGTGTGAAGGAAAACGCGGATTGTGCCCGTAAAGCCGGGGCGCGGAAAGCTCGGGGCTGGGCGCTCAGGGCTTGCGGCGGGACGGTGGCGCCGGCTCGGGTTGCGTCGGCTGGCCGGGTTGCACCCGTTCGATCAGCCAGCGCACCGCAAAGTGGATTTCCTTCTTGATGGCAGCATCTTCCGCCGGGTTGCCGAAGTTCAGATTGACCAGACCCGTTTCATCGATGGCGAAGGGGGGCAGGCGCCATTCCCGTTCGACCACGAACAGGTGATTGCCATCGCGAATCGCCTTGTGGGCAATGATGTAGCCGTAGGGGCGATCGTCGAAGCGTCCGCAGTAGGCGGTCAGTGTGGCACCGGGCAGGCCGTCGCGTCCGGACGGCACCAGTCCGCTGGTGGTGAAGGCTGTGCAGTGAGCGCGCAGGCCGTCGGATACGTGGGCGAGATAGGTTTCCGGGTTGAGTTCCTGAGCCTGGAGGCGCTGCACCAGAATGCGGTCCCGGTAGTCTTCCGTGCCCTGTCCGCGGGGGATGTAATCCTCATGGCGGATGCCGTTGCCTTCGCGCAGATCGACAATCCGCCAGGAATGACCGGCAGGCAGTGGCACGGACCAGTGCAGGGTCGGTGGTTCGGCAACTGCCGAAGCCGCCGTCAGCAGGCCGGCAAGAAGGAGGGCAAGGCGCATGGTGCGGAGCTCACGGTTTGGGGCGGTGGACTGCAGGGTGCGGCACAAGTATGAAAGATATGCCAACAGGCCTGTTTTTGCCATGTCCGGCGTACTTTGTTACGTGCAAGCTGCCCGCCCGCCCGCAGTTTTGCCCCCGCTTCGATATAATCCTGTGCTTTTAGTCGCAGTATTTCCCATGAGCGCCGATCAGAAAACCCAGCTTGCCGACCTCCTCCGTGCCGCCCTTCTCAGCGTGGCCCCTGAGCAGGCCGAAACCCCCATCAACCTGGAACGCCCGAAGCAGGCCGGTCACGGGGATTTTGCGAGCAACCTGGCGTTGCAGCTGGCCAAGCCCTTGAAGCGCAATCCGCGCGAGCTGGCTGCACTGCTGCTGGCCGAACTGCCGCCGTCCAGGCTGGTGGTCAAGGCCGAGGTGGCCGGTGCCGGCTTCATCAACTTCACGCTGGCCTCCGACGCCAAGACAGGCGTTGTGCTTGATGTGCTCGGCAAGGGCGAGGCCTTTGGCCGCGGCGACAAGAGTGGCGTCAAGGTACAGGTCGAATACGTCTCGGCCAACCCCACCGGCCCGCTCCACGTGGGTCACGGCCGTGGTGCGGCTTACGGCGCTTCGCTGGCCGATGTGCTCGAGTACGCCGGCTTCGAAGTGACCCGCGAGTACTACATCAACGATGCGGGCCGGCAGATGGACATCCTGGCGCTGTCCACCTGGCTGCGCTACCTGTCCGAATTCGGTATCGAGGTTCCCTTCCCGCCCAACGCCTATCAGGGCGACTACGTGAAGGACATGGGCCGGCAGATCAAGGAAGCCCACGGCGACCGCTTCGCCAGGGTGACGGCCGCCAACGTGCTGCTGGATGCACCGGAGGGTGAAGAAGAGAAGGAAGCCCGCCTGGACGTGCTGATCGCCAATGCCAAGCGCCTGCTCGCCAGCGATTACGCCTGGGTGCACGGCTTTGCGCTGACCGAACAGTTGGGTGATGGCCGCGAAGACCTCGAAGAGTTCGGCGTGACCTTCGACAAGTGGTTCTCCGAGCGCTCCCTGTTCGACTGCGGTCTGGTCGAAAAGGCCGTTGCCGAACTCGAAGCCCGTGGTCACATCTATGTGCAGAACGGCGCCAAGTGGTTCCGCTCCACCACCTTCGGCGACGAAAAGGACCGTGTCGTGCAGCGCGACAACGGCCTGTACACCTACTTCGCCTCCGACATCGCCTACCACGCCAACAAGTACGAACGTGGCTTCGACCGCATCGTCGACATCTGGGGTGCCGACCACCACGGCTACATCGCCCGTGTGAAGGGGGCTCTCGAAGCCCTCGGCCTGCCGCCCGAAAAGCTCGATGTGGCGCTGGTGCAGTTTGCGGTGCTGTACCGCAACGGCCAGAAGGCGGCCATGTCCACCCGTTCCGGCGAGTTCGTCACCCTGCGCGAATTGCGCAAGGAAGTGGGCAAGGACGCCTGCCGTTTCTTCTACGTGCTGCGCAAGGCCGACCAGCACCTGGACTTCGACCTCGACCTCGCCAAGAGCCAGAGCAACGAGAACCCGGTGTATTACATCCAGTACGCCCACGCGCGCCTGTGCTCGGTGCTGGGCCAGTGGAACGGGGTCCTGTCCGATCTTGCCGATGCCGATCTCGGTCGCCTCGACAACGAGCGTGAGCTGGCCCTGTGCGCCCGCCTGACCGCCTTCCCGGAAGTTGTCCGGAGTGCTGCTGCCGAATACGCGCCGCACCAGATCGCGTTCTACCTGAAAGATCTGGCCGGTGAGTTCCACAGCTACTACAACGCCGAACGCATGCTGGTGGAAGACGAAAGTCTCAAGCTCGCCCGTCTGGCGCTGGCGGCCGCTGTGCGCCAGGTGATCCGCAACGGCCTCCGGCTGCTCGGTGTTTCCGCTCCTGATTCGATGTAATTCCGGACCCCGCCGTTCATGAGCCGCGATCAAAAGCCACGCCTGCAGACCAAGACGCCCAAATCGGGTAGCCGGGGCAGTACCCTGGTCGGCATCTTTGTCGGCCTGATTCTCGGTGCCCTGGTGGCGGCGGGCATTGCCCTGTACTTCACCGCGTCGTCTCCGTTCCAGAAGCCGAAGCAGGAAGACCGGCCGCTGGCGCCGCCGCCCCGTCCACAGCCCAGCGAGCCCATCGCCCTGCCCGGCAAGGCCGGCGACAAGCCGCTCGAAAAGCCGCGCTTCGATTTCTATAACGTGTTGCCCAAGGGGACCGATGCGCTGCCCGCACCGAAGCCCGAGGAAAGCACCGAGATCGTCAAGCCGCCCAAGCCCGAGAAGGCCGACAAGCCGGAAAAGACGGAGAAATCCGACAAGCCCGAGGATGCAGCAAAGGCTGACAAGGCCAGGGCCGAGGCCGAGCGCGCCAAGGCGGAAGCCGCCCTGTCGGGCAAGCCGCTGCCCCCGGAAAAGTATTACCTCCAGGCTGGTGCCTTCGAGGATCCGTCCGAGGCTGACAACCTGAAGGCGCGTCTTGCGTTGATGGGAGTGGAGGCCAGCGTGCAGAAGGTGGAGTTGCCCGAGAAGGGGACGGTTCACCGGGTGCGTGTCGGCCCCTATCTGGGTCAGGACGAGATGAACAAGGCGCGTCAGCAATTGTCGTCAAGCGGCATCAATGCGGCTATCGTCAAGATCAAGCCCAAGGAACCAAAACCGGCTTCTGCCGCTCAATGAGTGCTTTGCCGATTCAAGGAGAAACCGTAATGCAGCGTCGCGATGTCCTCAAACAGCTTTCCGCCCTGGCCGCTCTTGGTGTAGTGGGCACGCCCGTGTGGGCTCAGGGGGGAGGCTTCGAGCTCGTTTCTCCGCCTCAGCCGACGGACGTCAAGGGCAAGGTCGAAGTTCTGGAGTTCTTCCATTACGGCTGCCCGCACTGCAAGGCGTTCGATCCCCTGCTTGAACTGTGGGTCAAGAAGCTCCCCGCGGATGTGGTCTTTCGCCGGGTTCCGGCGACCTGGGGCAACCCCCAGCTGATTGGCCTGGCCAAGCTGCATCTGGTGCTGGATGCCATTGGCGAGCTGCCCCGTCTGCATGCTCAGGTCTTCGATGCCGTGCAGAACGACAAGCTGCCTCTTCAAGGCGAAGCGGCCGCTCTGGAGTGGGCCGTCAAGAAGGGTGTAGATGCCAAAAAGTTCACCGATGCCTATCGCTCCTTCAATGTGAGCGTGCAGTTGAAGCGTATCGAGGAAGTGGGGCGCAGCTACAAGATCCAGGGCGTCCCGACGCTGGCCGTGGATGGCAAGTACTTCACTTCGGGGACCATCGCCGGCACCCATGAGGCGGCCCTCAAGGCTGCCGACCAGCTGATCGTCAGGGCCCGCGGCGAGCAGGGTCGCAAGTAACAAGTCTGCCGGTTGCGCTGCCCGTTCGGGTGGCGCAGCGTTCCTGTATTACCTCTTCGTTTTTCATCGTCTTCCCGTGACTCTCCGCGTCTTCATCACTGGTGCATCAAGCGGCATCGGTGCAGCCCTTGCACGCCACTATGCTGCTCGGGGGGTCACCCTCGGCCTGCTGGGCCGACGCGAATCTGCCCTGCTCGAACTGGCCCGCAGCCTGCCCGGCGAGCACGTCATTTACTGCGTCGACGTGGCCGAGCCGGCCGCGCTGACTGAAGCCGCAGCCGACTTCATCGCCCGTTTTGGTGTGCCGGATGTTGTTATCGCGAATGCCGGGGTGTCGGCCGGCACGCTTACCGAGGAGGCCGACGATCTGGCCGCCTTCGACCGGGTGATGCGTACCAATGTGCTCGGTATGGTCGCTACCTTCCAGCCCTTCGTGGCGCCCATGCGCGCCCGTGGCAGTGGCCGGCTGGTGGGCATTGCGTCAGTGGCGGGCATCCGCGGCCTGCCCGGCGCCGGTGCTTACAGTGCCTCCAAGGCGGCGGTGATCGCCTATCTTGAAAGCCTGCGGGTCGAACTGCACGGCAGCGGGGTGAAGGTGGTCACCATCGCCCCCGGCTACATCGCCACGCCGATGACTGCGGTGAATACCTATCCGATGCCCTTCATGCTGCCGGTCGACGAAGCGGCCCGGCGTTTCGTGAAGGCCATTGACGCAGGCATCGGCTACACGGTGATTCCCTGGCAGATGGGTGTAGTGGCCAAGCTACTGCGTCTATTGCCGAACTTCCTTTTCGACCCGATTTTTGCGCGGGCCGGGCGCAAGCCGCGGGGCCTGCCGCTGTAGGGCCGGCCCCGCATTCGCCTAGTGTGCCGCGTCGCCGCTGGCCGCTGCCGGCCGGCCGTGGGTCGGGCGGGTCATCCAGATGGTCGCCAGTAGCGCCAGGAACAGGCATCCCGACAGCCAGAACACATCATTCGCGGCCAGCGAGAAGGCCTGCACCGTAACCTGCCGTTCGAGCACGCCGAGGCTGCGGGCGAGATCGAATCCCTGGCCCTGCAGCCCGTTGAGCGCCTCGGTGGCGATCGGGTTGTAGGCACTCACCTGGGCTGCCAGTTGCTCATGATGCAGGGCCGCCCGGCGTTCCCACAGGGTTGTCATCAGCGAAGCCCCGAAGGCGCCGAAGGTGATCCGTACGAAATTCGACACCCCCGAGGCTGACGGGATGCGTTCCATCGGCAGGCCCGACAGGGTGATCGACACCAGCGGGATGAAGAAGCACGCCATGGCGATGCCCTGGATGATCTGCGGAATGATGATGTTGGCCGGTGTGATGTCGGTGGAGTAGCCGGCGCGCATGAAGGACACCAGCGCGAAGACCATGAAGGCCACCGTGGCGATGCGTCGCGGGTCGGTGCGCGGCAGGATCTTGCCGATCACCGGCGACAGCAACAGCGCCAGGAAGCCGATCGGCGCGGTGACCAGCCCCGCCCAGGTGGCCGTGTAGCCCATGTATTGCTGCAGCCACAGGGGCATCACCACCACGTTGCCGAAGAACACGCCGTAGCCGGCAGCCAGCGCGATGACCCCGAACAGGAAGTTGGGACGCGCGAAAAGCGTCAGGTCCACCACCGGATGTTCGTCGGTCAGCTCCCACACCACGAACAGCGCAAAACCGACGAAGGCCACCACGGCCAGCGCGATGATCTCGCCGGACTGGAACCAGTCCAGCTCCTTGCCCTTGTCGAGCATGATCTGCAGCGCCCCGACCCACACCACCAGCAGGAGCAGCCCGATCTTGTCGATGGGCAGTTTGCGGGTGGCCGATTCCCGCGCCTTAAGCAGTTGCCAGCTCATCCATGCCGCACCGAGGCCAACCGGAATGTTGATGTAGAAGATCCATGGCCACGACAGGTTGTCCGACAGCCAGCCGCCGAGGATCGGCCCCATTACCGGCGCCACCAGCGTCGTCATCGACCACATGGCCAGCGCCATGCCGGATTTTTCCCGCGGGTAGGCCTGCAGCAGCAGGGATTGCGACAGCGGAATCATCGGCCCGGCCACCAGGCCCTGGAGGACCCGCGCGGCGATGAGCATTTCAAGGCTGCTGGCCATGCCGCACAGTAGCGAGGCGATGACGAACAACACCACCGAGGTGACGAACAGGCGTACTTGCCCGAAGCGCTGGCTGAGCCAGCCCGTGAGCGGCACGGCAATCGCGTTGGCGACGCCGAAGGAGGTGATCACCCAGGTGCCCTGGCCGGGGCTGACGCCCAGGTCGCCGGCGATGTTGGGGATGGACACGTTGGCGATCGTCGTGTCCAGCACGTTCATGAAGGTGGCGAGGGACAGGGCGACGGTGGCCAGCCGCCGCGCCCCCGGTTCGAGGGGCGGCAGGGGAGCGGGCGTGGCTCTCATGGCTCAGGCCCGGGTGCGGCGCGGCGCTGCCAGGCTCGCGGCGGCCGGCGGGATGGTCGGCAGGGTAAGGTTCGGCAAGTCGGCCGGCTGGCCGCCGCTGTTGGCCGAGATGATGGTGCGGATGCGTTCGCGGGCAGCCTTGCCGGGGTCGGCGAAGACTTCGGTGCTGGCCACCGGGGCCGGCGCGGCGGCGGTGAGGGGTGCGTCGCCGCCTTCACGCATGTCCACCTCGACCTGCATCGACAGGCCGATGCGCAGCGGGTGAGCCGCGAGCTCCTGCGGGTCGAGCGTGACCCGCACCGGTACGCGCTGGACCACCTTGATCCAGTTGCCACTGGCGTTCTGGGCCGGCAGCAGGGCGAAGGCGGCGCCGGTGCCGGCGGCCAGGCCGGCGACCTTGCCGTGGTATTCAACGCTGCTGCCATACACGTCGGCAGTTAGGGCGACCGGCTGGCCGAGGCGCATGCGGCGCAACTGGCTCTCCTTGAAGTTGGCGTCTACCCACACCTGCTCCAGCGGCACGACGGCCATCAGCGGGGCGCCGGCGGCCACGCGCTGGCCGATCTGCACCGAGCGGCGCGCCACCAGCCCACCGATGGGGGCGGGCACGGCGGTGCGGGCGAGGGCCAGGTAGGCTTCTTCGACCCGGCCCGCGGCGCGCTGCACGTTGGGATGGGTGTCGACGCGAGTACCGCTGGTCTGGACCCGGTTGGTGCCGAGTTGTTCGCGGGCGGTGAACACCGCCGTTTCGGCGGCGCGCAGGGCGGCGCGGGCATGTTCGATCTCTTCGCCGGCCACGGCGCCGGTACCGGCGATCTGCTGGCGTCGGGCGAGGTCGTCCTTCGCCTTGGCGAGATCGGCCTCGCGCTGCTTGATGCTTGCCTCGAGGGCGCCGCCGCCGGCGTAAAGGGCGCGGACTTCGCGTACGGTCTGGCCGAGCTGTGCCTCGGCCTGCTGCAGGGCGACACGGGCGTCGGACGGGTCGAGGCGCACCAGCGGCTGGCCGGCCTTGACCAGCTGGGTGTCGTCGGCGTCGATGGAGATCACGGTGCCGGCCACCTGCGGGGTGATCTGGACCACGTTGCCGGCCACGTAGGCGTCGTCGGTGTGTTCCATGAAGCGGCCGTGGGTGGCCCACCAGCCGCCCCAGGCGGCGCCGGCCAGTCCGAAGATGGCGGCGATGGCAATGAGGCCGCGCTTGCGCCGGCTGTTGGCGGGGATCTCTGTGTTGGGGGTGTTCATGGTCCGGTTCCTTCTGCGGGATTAGTTGGACGGTGCGTTCGGTGTGTAGCCGCCGCCGAGGGCACGGGCCAAGCCGGCGCTGGCGTCGAGCCGGCGGGTGCGCAGCTCGGCTGTCAGGCGGCGTTGGGCGAGGAGCGGGGTTTCGGCGGCAAGGACGGCGGTGTAGTTGGTGAGGCCGGCCTTGTAGCGCACCTCGGTGAGGCGCCAGGCGTCCTCGTAGCGGGCCAGCGCGGCCTGCTGGTCACGCCCTTCGGCGTCGGCACCGCGCCAGCTGGCGAGTTGGTCGGCCACGTCGCGCAGGGCGTCCACCAGGGTGGCGTTGTACTGGGCGACGGCGGCATCCTGATCGGCATGGCGGCTTGCCAGGTTGGCGCGCAGGCGTCCGCTGTCGAAAACCGGCAGGTGGATGGCCGGGCCGACGCCGAGCATCCGGCTGCTGCTCTCGAGTAGGTTGCCGAGGCCGAGGGACTGGAGGCCGACGAAGGCGTTGAGATTGACGTTGGGGTAGAACTCGGCGCGGGCCGCGTCGCTGTCGCGTCCGCTGGCTTCGACACGCCAGCGCTGGGCGATGACGTCCGGACGGCGGCCGAGGAGATCGGCGCGCAGGGTGCCCGGCAGGGTTGTGGCGAGGTCGCGCAGGGCCGGCGGCGTGAGGGTGAGGGTGGCGTCCGGGCCCTGGCCGGTGAGGGCGGCGAGCTGGTTGCGGGCCAGCGCGAGCTGCGCGTCGAGGGCGCTGCGCTCGGCGCGGGCAGCGGCAATGCTGCCGATGGCCTGCTGGACTTCGGCTTTGGTCTCCAGGCCGGCCTTCTGGCGCAGGCGGACGAGTTCCTGCAGCTTTTCGCGCTGGACGAGGGTGGCGTCGGCCACCGCGTGCAACTGGTGCAGGCGGTCGAACTGCAGGTAGGCGCGGGTTACCGCGCTGGCCAGCAGCAGGCGGGTGCCGGCGGCTTCGGCTTCGGCCGCCCGGGCCTGGCCGACGGCCGCATCCAGCGCTGCCCGGTTGCGCCCCCAGAAGTCGAGTTCGAGGCTGAAGTCGAGGGCCACCCGGTTGAGGCTGGTATAGCTGCCGGCCACGCCGGGCGGGTAGATGTAATTCTCCGACAGGCGTTGCTGGGTGCCTTCGGCATTGGCGCTGACTTGCAGGCCGTTGTTCGCGGCGATCATGCCGGCCTGGGCTTTGGCCCGGTCGAGGCGGGCGCGAGCCAGGGCCAGGGTCGGACTGTCGTGCAGGGCGGCGCTCACCAGGCGGTCGAGTTGGGGATCGCCGTAGCGGCTCCACCAGGTGTCAGTGGGCCATGCGCCGGAAGGGGCGGAGAGACTTTGCGTGGCGGCGAGGCTGGCCGGATCGATGGCTTTGCCCTGGGGGGCGAGGCTGCCGGGGCTGGCGCAGGCGGTCAGCATGGCAATCAGGGGCAGCAGGGGTATGAGATGTCGGTTCATACGGGTTTCCTGTACTGGGCTGAAACTGCCTGTACGGTAACTGCCAAGGCAGGTATTTGTTCAAAAAAAGCGGCGATCATCGCCGCGGATTCTTTGCCGGCTACCGGTTCAGCCGTGGCGTGCATCCAGGTTGACCACCATCCGGCGCAGCAAGGCCTTGGCCTGCTCAAACTCGTCGCCGCTGAAGTCCACCAGCGCGTAGTTGAGGGCTTCGACGATCAGCGGTACGACCTTCGGCAGCAGGGCCTGGCCGTTTTCGGTGACATGCAAGAGCACGACACGGCGGTCGGTGGTGCTGCGCTCGCGGCGGATCAGGTCTTTTTCTTCCAGCCGGTCGAGCATGCGCGTCATTGAGCCGGTGTCGCAGCCGCTGCATTTGCACAGGGCCGTGGCGGTTTCACCGTTGCGCAGAGCGATCTGCTTGAGCACCACCCACTGGGCGGCGGTGATGTCGAGATCGCTGATCTTTTCGTCGATGGCCTGGGTAAGGCGCAGTTTCACCTGATGGACGAGGAAGCCGATGCTTTCGTCCTGCTGGTAGTTATCGACGGTGTAGAGCGGCGGGTGTGACGGATCTGGGGGATGGGACATGGTTGCCTTGATCAATTACTGCATGGGCAGATAATTGAGCAAAAGAAAGGCCCTGTCAAGGGCCTTTCGGTGGCTCATCCGAGCTGGGTGATGGCCGGCAGATACTTCTTGCCCAGAGCTTCGGCGACCTGCGGATGGGTGACGTTGCCGGCGCAGATGTTGAGACCGGCGCGCAGTCCGGCGTCCTCCTTCAGCGCTTCTTTCCAGCCCTTGTCGGCCAGCAGCAGCACGTAGGGCAGGGTGGCAGCGTTGAGGGCGTAGGTGGCGGTGCGGGCCACGGCGCCGGGCATGTTCGACACGCAGTAATGAACGATGCCGTCCACCACATAGGTAGGGTCAGTGTGGGTGGTGGGGCGGGAGGTTTCGAAGCAGCCGCCCTGGTCGATGGCCACGTCGACAATGACCGCACCGGGTTTCATCGCTGACAGCATGGTACGGGTGACCAGCTTGGGGGCGGCGGCGCCGGGGATCAGCACCGCGCCGATCACCAGATCGGCCTGCAGGACGAGGCGTTCGATGGCGTCGCGGGTGGCGTAGAGGGTCTTGACCCGGCCGCCGTAGATTTCATCCAGGTGGCGCAGCACCGCCAGGGACTTGTCGACGATGGTCACGTCGGCACCCATGCCGACGGCCGTGTGGGCGGCGTTGTTGCCGACCGTGCCGCCGCCGATGATTACCACCCGGCCCGGTTCCACGCCGGGTACGCCGCCCAGCAGAACGCCGCGGCCGCCATGGGATTTTTCGAGCGCAGCGGCGCCGGCCTGGATGCTCATGCGTCCGGCCACTTCAGACATCGGGGCGAGCAATGGCAGGCCGCCGCCGGGGGCGGTAACCGTCTCGTAAGCAATGGCAGTGGCACCGCTGGTGAGGATGTCCTCGGCCTGGCCGGGATCCGGTGCCAGGTGCAGGTAGGTGAACAGCAGGTGGTGGGGCTTGAGGCGGGCGCGCTCCTCGGCAATGGGCTCCTTGACCTTGACGATCATCGTGGCCAGGGCAAAGACTTCCTCGGCATTGAGGGCGATTTTGGCACCGGCCCGCTCGTAGTCGCTGTCACTGGCGCCGATGCCGTGGCCCGCTCCCGACTCGACGTAGACCTCATGGCCGTGGGCGACGACTTCGCGCACCGCGCTGGGGGTCAGGCCGACCCGGTATTCGTGGTTCTTTGTTTCCCTTGGAACGCCTATTTTCATGATTTTCTCCGTGTATGGGTGCGCCAGCCTGTCATTACCTGAGAGTATCGCGACTTGCGTCTTGTTCCAATAACGGCGCGGCTCTTGAGATACTTGCGTGATGATGATCGAGACGGATGAAAACTTTCTGGTGGATGCGGTGGGGCGGCGCCATGCACGCCATGCCGGACCGGCGCGTATCGTGTCGCTGGTGCCGTCCCTCACCGAACTGGTGTGCGACCTGGGCCTGACGGACCAGCTGGTCGGGCGGACCGGCTTTTGCATTCACCCGCGGGAAATCCTCAAGCCGATCCCGAAAGTGGGCGGCACCAAGGATGTGAACCTGGTGCGCCTGCGCGAACTGGCACCGACCCACGTGATCGTCAATATCGACGAGAACCGGCGCGAGTGCGTCGAAGAGATCGCGGAATTCGTGCCTCACGTGATCGTCACCCATCCCTGTGCACCGGAAGACAACCTGGCGGTGTTTCGCTTGTTCGGGGCCATCTTTGGGCGTGAGGCCGAGGCGGAAAGCCTGGCGCTGGACCTGCAGGCGGCTCTTGCCGAAGCGCGTGCCGTGGGCGCCGGCCTGCCGCCGGAGCGGGTGCTTTACCTGATCTGGCGTGACCCGTGGATGAGCGTGGCGCGCAGCACCTACATTTCGGCAACGCTGGCGACGGTGGGTTGGCAGAGCTGGCCAGCGGAGGATGTGCCCCGTTATCCGGCCTTCGAATGGGACGCGCCGTGGCTGGGCGAGGTGAGCCGGGTCTTCCTGTCGTCGGAGCCCTACAGTTTTCGCGACAAGCATGTGGCGGAGGTGGAGGTGCTGGCCGGCCGGCCGGCGGCCTTGATCGACGGAGAGATGACGTCCTGGTATGGCAGCCGGGCTGCGACCGGGCTGCGTTATCTGGCTGCCCTGCGCAGGAGCCTGGCCGGGCTGGAATGAAAAACGCCCACCGGCTGGGTGGGCGTTTTGTTCCGGGCCAGTGCTTTAAACCGGCTGGCGCAGTACCTGGTGCGGGGCTGGAATCGGCCAGCCGTTGGCGGCACCGACTTCGGCGAGGGCCTTGTTGGTATCGAAATACACCTGCCAGTAGTGGTCGTTGTGGCAGTAGGGGCGCACGACCAGCTTGGTGCCGGCGGCGTTGAACTCGAGGATTTCCACGTCCGGGGCCGGATCCTTCTGCACGTTGGGAATCTGGCTGATGCGGGTGCGGATGAGCTCGATGGCTTGCTTGGGATCGACCGCGTGGGCGATCTGGGCGGTCAGGTCTACCCGACGGCACGGGTTGAGGGTGTAGTTGACGATGTTGTCGGAGAACAGCTTGTTGTTGCCGACGGTGGT
>ERZ724524.1355-NODE-1355-length-16297-cov-13.314247_pt1 | contig 16297 bp, 13 predicted proteins | sample MGYA00376057_ERZ724524 | MGnify/ENA primary metagenome ERZ724524 (study PRJEB28724, sample SAMN07190888) | wastewater metagenome | isolation source: influent of sewage treatment plant in Hong Hong | place: USA: Christiansburg, Virginia | collected 2016-03-01 ...
AGGGGATTGACGTGCCGGTAGTCGCGCAGCGTCGGCCGTGCCGCCGCCGCCCGCTACCCGCGCCTCAGCCTGGCCGGCAGCATCACCCCGCTGCGCCTCAACACCGACGGCAGCCGCATGTCGGCCACCACCTGGTCGATCGGCCCGACGCTCTCCATGCCGCTCTTCGACGGCGGCCGCATCAGCGCCAACGTGGACGCCGCCCGCGCCGACTACGCCGCCGCCGAGGCCGCCTACCGGCAAAAGGCCCGCGAGGCGGTCAGCGAAGTCGAACAGGCCCTCGTCCGCCTCGACGCCGCCGCTGCCCGCGAAGCCAGCGTGCAGCAGGCTGCCAGCGACTACCGCACCGCCTTCCTGGCCACCGAAGCCAGCCAGCGCGCCGGCTTCGCCACGCTGATCGATCTCGAAGTCACCCGCCGTACCCTGCTCGCCGCCGACGCCAACCTGGCCGCCTGGCAGCAGGAACAGGTCGCCGCCTGGATCGCCCTTTACCGGGCCGTCGGCGGTGGCTGGACCCGCAGCGACACCCACCCCGATACCCCCATTGCCCCCCAGGCCGCCCTCGCCGGAGACGCCCAATGATTTCCCCCCGTATGCCGCTTTTCGCCCTGCTCACCCTCGCCAGCCTGCTCGCCGGCTGCTCCGGCGGATCCGAAGCCCCCGCCGCACCGGCGCCGGCTGCCCCTGCCAGCCCGGCCAAGCCGGCGTTGGCGGTGGTCACCGTCCAGCCCGAAACCCGCGACATGGAACGTCGCCTGACCGCCAACGGCAGCGTCGCCGCCTGGCAGGAAGCCTCCCTCGGCACCGAAGCCAGCGGGCTGCGCCTGGTGGACATCAAGGTGAACGTCGGCGCCCGCGTCAAAAAGGGCGAAGTGCTGGCCGAATTCGCCACCGACATGCCCCTCGCCGAACAGGCCCAGGCCCGCGCCAGCCTGGCCGAAGCCGACGCCACCCTGCAGGAAGCCCGCGCCAACGCCACCCGCGCCCGCAGCGCCGACGCCGCCATCGCCCTCAGCGCGCAGCAGATCCAGCAATACCTCACCATAGAAGCCGCCGCCGAAGCCCGCAAGCTCGCTGCGAAGGCCAGCCTCAACGCGGCTGACCTGCGCCTGCGCCACACCCGTGTGCTGGCCAGCGACGACGGCGTGATCTCCTTCCGCGCCGCGGCCGCCACCGTCGGCGCCGTGGTGCCCCAAGGTCAGGAACTGTTCCGCCTGATCCGCCAGAGCCGTCTTGAATGGCGCGCCGAAGTTCCGGCTGCCCAGCTCGGCCAGGTGCGCCCCGGCCAGGCCGTGCGCCTCACCGCCCCCGGCGGCGCAATCGTGGCCGGCAAGGTGCGCACTGTCGCCCCCACCGTGGACGCGCAAACCCGCAACGCCCTCGTCTATGTGGATGTGCCGGCCAGCGCCGGCAACGGTCCCGAAGCCCCGCTCAAGGCCGGCATGTTTGCCCGCGGCGAGTTCGAGCTGGCACGCAGCCGCGGCCTCACCGTGCCGCGCCAGGCCGTGGCCCTGCGCGACGGCTTCGACTACGTCTTCCTCCTCGGTGCCGACCAGCGCGTCACCCAGACCAAGGTCCAGGTCGGTTACCGCGACCAGGACCGGGTCGAGATCCTCTCCGGCCTCAAGCCCGACACCCGGGTCGTCGCCAGCGGCGCCGGCTTCCTGAACGACGGCGACCTGGTCAAGGTGGTCGAAGCGGGCAGCGCCCCGGCCGCCAAGTGAGCCCCCGGCCATGAACTTCTCCTCCCTCTCCATCCGCAATCCCATCCCGGCGATCCTGCTCTTCGCCCTGCTCACCCTGGCCGGCCTGCTGGCCTTCCAGGGCTCCGGCGTGCAGGACTTCCCGGACATCGAACTGCCGGTGGTCACGGTCAGCGCCAGCCTGCCCGGCGCCGCCCCCGGCACGCTGGAAACCGAAGTCGCGCGCAAGCTCGAAAACAGCATCGCCACGCTGGCCCGCATCAAGAAGATGTACACCACCATCCTCGATGGCGAGGTGACCATCTCCATCGAATTCGAGCTGGAGAAGAACGCCAACGAGGCCGAGACCGAAGTGCGCGCCGCCGTCAGCCGGGTGCGCTCCGACCTGCCCGCCGACGTGCGCGAGCCGGTGGTCGCCAAGATCGCCACCGCCGGCCGGCCCCTCGGCGCATGGACGCTGAGTTCCGACAGCCTCGACGAGGAATCCCTCAGCTGGATGGTGGACGACGCTGTCACCAAGCGCCTGCTCGCCGTGAAGGGCGTCGGTGCGGTCAAGCGCATGGGCGGCCTGACCCGCGAAGTGCGCGTCGAACTCGACGCCGAACGCATGGCCGCCCTCGGCGTCAGCGCCGCCGACGTCTCGCGCCAGCTGCGCCGCAGCCAGATGGAAGCCCCCGGCGGGCGTGGCGACGTGGGCGGCGGCGAGCAAGCCGTGCGCACCATCGCCACGGTGGCCAGCGCCAGCGCCCTGGCCCAGCTCGACATCCCCCTCGCCGACGGCCGCAGCGTGCGTCTCGAACGCATCGCCCACATCGCCGACACCACCGCCGAGCGCCGCTCGGTGGCCCTGCTCGACGGCAAGCCGGTGGTCGGCTTCGAAGTCTCGCGCACCAAGGGCGCCAGCGAAATCAGCGTCGCCGCCGGTGTCGCCAAGGCCGTTGCCGACCTCTCCGCCGCCCATCCCGGCGTGCATTTCGCCCACGCCTACGACAACGTCGCCCCGGTACAGGAAAACTTCGACGGCTCCATGCACCTGCTCTACGAAGGCGCGCTGCTGGCCGTGCTGGTGGTGTGGTGGTTCCTGCGCGACTGGCGGGCCACCATCGTCGCCGCGCTGGCCCTGCCCCTGTCGGTGATTCCCACCTTCCTCGGCATGTACTGGTTCGGCTTCACCCTCAACACCGTCACCCTGCTGTCGCTGGCCCTGGTGGTCGGCATCCTGGTGGACGATGCGATCGTCGAAATCGAGAACATCACCCGCCACCTGCGCATGGGCAAGAGCCCGGTCAAGGCCGCCATGGAGGCCGCCGACGAAATCGGCATGGCCGTCATCGCCACCACCTTCGCACTGGTCGCAGTCTTTCTGCCCACCGCCTTCATGTCGGGCATCGCCGGCAAGTTCTTCAAGCAATTCGGGTGGACCGCGGTGCTGGCCATCATCGCCTCGCTGGTAGTGGCCCGCCTGCTCACCCCGATGATGGCGGCCTACTTCCTCAAGCCGACCGCCGAAACCGTCGAGCGTGAAGGCTGGACGATGCAGCGCTACATGACGCTCATGCAGTGGTGCCTGCGCCATCGCCTCACCACGGTGCTGGCGGCGGTCGCCTTCTTCATTGGCTCGGTGATGCTGATTCCGCTGCTGCCGACCGGCTTCGTGCCCCCCGCCGACCGCGCCCAGACCCTGGTGAACGTGGAGCTGCCCCCCGGCAGCACCCTGCAGGAAACCCGCGACGCGGCCGAACGGGCGCGCCAGGCCATCGCTGTCATGCCCGACGTGAAGGCCGTCTTCAGTTCCGTCGGCGGTGGTGCCGCCGGCGACGGCTTCAACCCGGGGGCCGCTGCCGAAGTGCGCCGGGCGGTGCTCACCGTCACCCTCAGCCACCGCACCGAACGGCCGCGCAACCAGCAGGCCGTCGAAGTGGAAATGCGCGAACGCCTCGCCGTGCTGCCCGGCGTGCGCGTCACCGTCGGCCCGGCCGACTCCGGCGTGAAGATGATCCTCGTCCTCAAGAGCGACGATCCGGCCGCCCTCGCCGCTGCCGCCCAGGCCGCCACCCGCGACCTGCGCACCCTGCAGGGCGTCGGCAACGTCACCTCCAGCGCCAGCCTGGTGCGGCCGGAGATCATCGTGCGCCCCGACTTCGCCCGCGCCGCCGATCTGGGCGTCAGCGCCGACGCCATCGGCGAGACAGTGCGCGTGGCCACCGCCGGCGACTACGACGTGGGCCTCGCCAAGCTCAACCTCGAACGCCGCCAGGTGCCGATCCGCGTCAAGCTCGGTAACGACGTGCGCGCCGACATGGCCGCCATCGGCCGCCTCGGCGTGCCCGGCAAGCACGGCCCGGTGCTGCTCGCCAACGTCGCCGACATCAGCGTGGACAGCGGCCCGGCCCAGGTGAACCGCCTCGACCGCAGCCGCAACGTGATCCTCGAAGTGGAACTGGGCCAGCGCGAACTCGGCGAGGTCTATGCCGAAGCCCTCGCCATGCCGGCCCTGCGCGAGCTGCCGGCCGGCGTGCGCCTGGCGGATTCGGGCGACGCCGAGATGATGCAGGAGCTGTTCGGCAGCTTCGGCCTCGCCATGGGCATCGGCGTGCTGTGCATCTACATGGTGCTGGTGCTGCTCTTCAAGGGCTTCACCCAGCCGGTGACCATTCTGGCGGCCCTGCCGCTGGCCATCGGCGGCGCCTTCGTGGCCTTGCTGCTGACCCGCAGCAGCTTCTCGATGCCCTCGCTGATCGGCCTCCTGATGCTGATGGGCGTGGTCACCAAGAACTCCATCCTGCTCGTCGAATACGCCATCGAGGCCCGTCACGGCCGCGGCGGCCCGCCCCTCGGGCGCTTCGACGCGCTGGTGGATGCCTGCCGCAAGCGCGCCCGTCCCATCGTCATGACCTCCCTGGCCATGGGCGCCGGCATGCTCCCCATCGCCATGGGCCTGGGCGCCGACCCGAGCTTCCGCGCGCCGATGGCGATTGCCGTGATCGGCGGCCTGATCACCTCGACGCTGCTCAGCCTGCTTGTGGTGCCCGCGGTATACACCTACGTGGATGACCTGGAGGTGCTTTTGGCGCGAATCTTCGGGCCGCGGCGCGCGGCGCTGCCGGCAAGCCCGGCGACACCCGAATGAATTGCCTTGAGGAACAATTGGGATTAGCCTAGGTCTTGATATTCAGGTGGCTGCAGACCACCGCACCGCGCACCTTCCTTCTATTTTGTTATGACTCTGGAGAACGCCATGAGCGACGCACAAGTTACCAAGGACAAACTGGTTTCCGACTTCAAGGCCGTTGTTGCCGACACCGAAGAACTGCTCAAGCTGACCGCTGGCCAGGCCGGCGACAAGGTGGCCGACGTACGCAGCCGCCTCAGCGACAGACTGGTCAATGCCAAGTACAAGCTGCAGGACCTGGAAGCCGCTGTTGTTGAAAAGACCAAGGCTGCCGCCCGCGTCACCGACGACTACGTGCATGAAAACCCCTGGAAGGCTGTCGGCGTTGCTGCCGGGGTTGGTTTCCTGCTCGGCCTGCTGGTCAACCGCCGCTAAGCGCAGCGCTCCCGAATGAGCGATTCCGCGCCCTCGCGCCTCGGCGAGTCCCTCAAGGGGCTTGCCGATTCCGGGCTGGCTACCGTCCAGACCCGGCTCGAACTCTTCGCTGTTGAGCTGAAGGAAGAAAAGCTGCGCGCTGGCAGTTTCCTCTTTGAAACTGTCCTCGCCGCCCTCTTTGTCGGCTTCGGCATCGTTTTTCTGCTGGTTTTCATCACCGTGCTGCTGTGGGAGAGTCATCGTCTGCTGGCTTTTGGCCTTGCCACTGCTGCGCTGCTGGTGGCCGGCGTCTGGTTCGCCAGCCGTGCCGCCACCCGCCTGCGCAGTGGCTCGCGCCTGTTCGCCTCGAGCCTGGCCGAACTCGCCCAGGACCGCGAGGCTCTGCGGCACAGGGAATGAGCCCGGAACTCGTCGAGCTTGCCCTGCGCAAGCAGCGCCTGCAGATGCGTTCCGCCGCCCAGCGCGACGCCCTCATCCAGCACGCCAGCACCTTCACGCCGCTGCTGCGCGGCGTCGACCGGATCGCCGATGGCATTCACTGGGCGCGCAACAATGCACCCATCGTTTCCGGCATCGCGATCTTCCTGCTCGTTGTGCGTCCCCGCGCCACCCTGCGCTGGGCCCGTCGTGGCTGGCTCGGCTGGCAGCTCGTACGCCGTGCCCGCAACCTGATTCCCTGACTCTTACCGTACTGCCATGACCGTCGATCTGGAAGAAATCCGTCGCGCCCGCGAAGAGGCGGACTGCCTGTGCACCCCGGCTGAAGTGGATGAGGCGCTCGATCGCCTCGCCGCCGACATCACCGTGCGCCTGCACGACAAGAACCCGCTGATCTATGTGGTCATGAATGGCGGGCTGATTCTTGCCGGCCGCCTGCTCCCGCGCCTGCCTTTCCCACTCGAACTGGCCTATCTGCACGCTACCCGTTACGGCCACGCCTTGAAGGGCACGCTGCTCGACTGGCGCGTGCGCCCCACGCAGGATCTGCGCGATCGCAACGTGCTGGTTCTCGACGACATTCTCGACGAGGGGCACACCCTCGCCGCGATCATCGACTACCTGAAGGCCGAAGGCGCGCGGGAGGTGAGTTCCGCGGTGCTGGTGCACAAGGTGCATGAACGCAAGGCCTATCCCGGCATGCGGGCCGACTTTACCGGTCTTGATGTGGCCGACCGCTTCCTGTTTGGCGGCGGCATGGACTACAAGGGCTACTGGCGCAACGCACCGGGGATTTACGCGCTGAAGGGCCACTGAGACCGGTAATCGTAGGTTGGACTTCAGTCCGACTGCACACTGCGATTCACGGCGCCTGTCGGGCTGCAGCCCGACCCACGGGGAGTTTCAGCGGCTCCGGGAGATCTGCTCCATCAGCCCCCGCCACGCGGCCTCGGCCTCCAGTCCTGCGTCGGCGAAGACCTTTTCCAGCATTGCCAGCTGCGTGCCCGACAGCGCCGCTTCCAGCGCAGCGCCCGCGTCGGTCAGCACCAGTTGTTTCACGCGCCGGTCGTGTTCGGCCGGCGTGGCGGCAATCAGCCCCTTGTCCACCAGTTCCCGCAGCGGCGCATGCAGCGCCTGCTTGCTCACGTCCAGCACGCCGAGCAGCGCATTGACGGCGATACCGGGGCTGCGGGCGACGAAGTAGAGGATGCGGTGATGCACGCGCCCGAGCCCGCGCTCGGCGAGGATGCGGTCGGGCGGCGTGGTGAAGGCGCGGTAGGCGAAGAAGAAAATTTCGATGGATTCGCGCAGTTCGGCCTGACGCTTGGGGTCAATCATCTTGACAGGGCTCCCGGGGAGGATCAGCATTGGATAGGTCAATGTTATTGACTTATTCCCCCTTACGCAATCCAGGAGATCTCCATGTCGTCCAGCTCTGCCCCCCGCCAGCTTCCGTCCCTTTCCGCCCGTGTGCAGGATCTGCACGCGTCGCCGATCCGGGAGATCCTGGCAGTCGTAGGGCGGCCCGGAATGATCTCGTTTGCGGGCGGCCTGCCGGCGGCCGAGACCTTTCCCGACTTCGGCCTGTCGGCCCCGGATTCGGCCCTGCAATACGGCCCGACCGAAGGCGACTCGGCCCTGCGCGAGCGCATCGCCGAAGAACTCGCCGACATCGGCCTTGATTGCGGCCCCGAGCGAGTGCTGGTGCTGTCCGGTTCCCAGCAGGGCATCGACCTGGTGGGCAAGCTGTTCATCGATCCGGGTACGACGGTGGCCGTGGAGTCCCCCACTTATCTGGCGGCGCTGCAGGTGTTCCGCTTCTTTGGCGCGCGCTTTGCGCCCTTTACCGCCGACACCGTGAGCGCCGCCGGATTCCGCGACGCAAAACCGGCCTTCGCCTACGCCATTCCGACCTTCCAGAACCCCACCGGCCACTGCTACACCACTGCTCAGCGGGACGCACTGGCCGCCGCCTGTGAAGGCGCCGGCGTGCCGCTGTTCGAGGACGATCCCTACCGTGATCTGGTGTACGACGCCTGCGAGCGCCGCCCGGTGTGCGCCGGTCTGAAGGACAGCCCGTGGATCTACCAGGGTTCTTTCTCCAAGAGCCTGGCGCCGGGCCTGCGCCTGGGCTTTCTGGCCGCCTCGCCGGAGTTCTTCACCTACCTGGTGCGCCTCAAGCAGGCCGCCGACCTGCACAGTAACCGGCTCAGCCAGTGGCTGGTGCTGCAACAGCTCGAATCCCCCGAGCGGCGCGAACGCCTCGCCGGGCTGGCCGATTTTTACCGCAAGAAGCGTGATCTCTTCGAGCTGGCACTGGAACGCCACTTCGGCGGCCTGGCGAGCTGGGAAACGCCGGCCGGTGGCCTGTTCTTCTGGCTCACGCTGAATCGCCGCATCGACACCCGCAAGCTGCTGCCGATAGCCATTGAACAGGGCGTCGCTTTCATGCCCGGCGAAGCCTTCTACCCGGACAGCCCGGCCGCCACCGGTACCCTGCGCCTCAACTTCAGCCACGCGGCCGATGATGAAATCGACCGTGGCCTAGCCCAGCTGGCTGCACTGGTGGGCGCCCAGCAGGATTGAATCCGCCCCCTGGTGGCAATCGCGAGGTCTGGTTGCGCCGGTCGGGCGTCAGTCCGGCGAGGCGCCGAACAACGCCGCGGTGGCCACCGGATTGGACGGGAAATAGAAATGCACGTAGGAGGCGGTCAAGCTGCCCAGCCGGTAGATCGCCTCGCCTTCGCTTCCGGCCGGGGTATGGGCACGGGCGAGGGGCGCCAGCGGTGTTTCGCTCTTCGAGTAATGGAAGGTGTGGCCGTTGAGGCGTCCTTCCGGCAACTCGGCGACTTGCGTGCCGAGGGCCGCCAGGCGTGCCTGCATGCGGGTGTGGCCGGGGAGCAGGCCGGCGCCCGGGTGGGTGGTGCCGTCCCGGTCGGTAATCGTCTCGAAGAGGCTCATCATGCCGCCGCACTCGGCCAGCAGCGGCTTGCCGGCGGCCATGTGGGCCTGCAGGGCGGCTTGCCAGGCACTGTTGGCGGCCAGGCTGGCGGCGTGGAGTTCCGGGTAACCACCGGGCAGCCACAGGGCGTCGCAGGCGGGCAGGGCTTCGTTGGCCAGCGGCGAGAAGAACTTCAGCTCGGCGCCAAGGGTGTGCAGCATGTCCAGGTTGGCCGGGTAGATGAAGCCGAAAGCGGCATCCCGGGCAATGGCGATGGTGCGCCCTTTAAGTAGCGGCTCGACAAAGGGGGCCGGCGCATCGGGAAAGGACACCGCCAACGGACGGTCTGCCGCGCCGGTGCGGGCCAGATGATCGGCCAGCAGGTCGAGGCGCGCGTCCAGGTCGGCAATTTCGGCGGCCTGCAGCAGGCCCAGGTGGCGCTCCGGCAGGGCCGCGGCCTCGTCACGGGGCAGGGCGCCATACCAGGCGATGCCCGGTCGCAGGCTGTCGCGCAGCAACTCGGCGTGGCGTTCGCTGCCCACGTGGTTGGCCAACACGCCGGAAAAGGGCAGATCCGGTTGCCAGGTGGCCAGGCCATGCACCAGCGCACCGAAGGTTTGGGCCATGGCCTTGGCGTCGATCACCGCCATCACCGGAATGCCGAAGTAACGGGCAATGTCGGCCCCCGACGGGCTGCCGTCGAAGAGGCCCATGACCCCTTCGACAAGGATCAGGTCGGCCTCCTGGGCGGCAGCGTGCAGGCGCCAGGCCGCGTCGGCCGAACCGCACATGCCGAGATCCAGGTTATAGACCGGCGCGCCGCTGGCCACCGTGTGGATCTGCGGGTCGAGAAAGTCCGGTCCGCACTTGAACACCCGCACCTTGCGCCCCTGACGGGTGTGCAGGCGGGCGAGGGCGGCGGTGACGGTGGTCTTGCCCTGGCCGGAGGCCGGTGCGGCAACGAACAGGGCGGGACAGAGGGCTGCGCTCATGCTTCTTCTTCCGGGTGGAACCAGGCCAGCCGCGGCTGCAGGCTGACGACGTCGCCGACGATGGTCAGCGCCGGTGGGGTGATGCCGGCGGCTTTCACGTCGGCGGCCAGATTGGCCAGGTTGGAGGTCACCACGCGCTGATCGCGGCTGGTGCCACGCCGCACTACCGCTGCCGGCGTGGTGGCGGGCAGGCCGTGGGCGACCAGTTCGGCGCAGATCGTCGCCAGCTGGGTGATGCCCATGTAGAACACCAGGGTCTGCTTGGGGCGGGCCAGCATTTCCCAGTCGAGATCGACCGAGCCATCCTTGAGGTGGCCGGTGACAAAGATGCACGACTGGGCGAAATCGCGGTGGGTCAGCGGAATGCCGGCGTAGGCACCGATGCCCGCCGCCGCGGTAATGCCGGGGATGACCTCGAAGGGAATGCCGGCCTTGACCAGTTCTTCCACCTCTTCGCCGCCGCGTCCGAAGATGAACGGATCGCCGCCTTTGAGGCGCACCACCCGCTTGCCCTCTTGCGCCAGCCTCACCAGCAGGGCGTTGATGCCCTCCTGCGGCAGGGAGTGGTTGGAGGCCTTCTTGCCCACATACAAACGCTGGGTGTGCTCCGGCACGCAGTCGAGGACTTCCTTGCTGACCAGGTTGTCGTAGACCAGGACGTCGGCTTCCAGCAGCAGGCGCGCAGCGCGCAGGGTCAGCAGTTCCGGGTCGCCGGGGCCGGCGCCCACCAGGTAGACCCAGCCTGGCCGGGCCGGGGAACGTTCGCGGGGGAAGGACGAAGCAGGCATGTCAGCGCTCCCGGTAAAGGTTTTCAGGATAAGCCCGGCTTGCGCCACAGGGCCAGACGGACTGGCGCACTCGGCGCAAAACGCAGGCGTCCGGCCACGGTTTCGCCGCGGGACAGGCTCAGTTCCTGCCAGGCCTCGGCGGGCACCTGTCCGGAAAAGGCCAGCAGGTCGGCGCGGGCCTCGTCGTCTTCGGCAGTGGCCACGAGACGGCCGCCGGGCGTGAGACGTTCCCAGGCGGCGGCCAGCCAGTCGCTCAGGCCGATTCCGCCGCGCACGAACACGGCCTCCGGCGCCGGCCATTCGCGGCTGCGCTGGGGCGTGGCACTGGCCACCGCGGACAGATTTTCGCCCACCCCGACGCGGGCCATGGAAACGCCCAGCAGGCTCGGTTCCACGCCCACCGCCCGGACGCGCGCCGTCGGTACCGCCCGTGCCCATTCCAGGGCCAGGCTGGCTTCACCGTCGGCAATCGCCCAGCCGTTTTCCCAGGCGGCCGGCTGCAGCCAGGCCAGGGCCAGGGTGCGCACGGCCAGCGGCAGGGCGCTGGCGGCGTCGTCACCCAGGGCTGCTTCGCTGAGGCCGGGCAACTCGGTGAACACGCCGGCAGACGGGCCGGTGGCAAGGATCAACACCGCGTGGGCATCGACGGGTTCGCGCAGCTCGACCAGCTCGGAAGCCAGCCAGGCGGTGGTTTTCAGCATACCACCGGGGTATTCGCAGACCCACACCCGGGCGCCGCTGAAGCCACTGTCGAGCAGCAGGCGGGCCACGGCGACCGGTGCGGCTGCATCGGCCACCGGCACGGCCAGCAGGCGATGGGCGCGCAACTGGCCACGCAGGGCGGCCAGCGGGGCACGCCGCAGGTCCACCACCGAAACGATCTCTGCCGACAGGCCGAGGGCGGCACAGGCGGCCTGCACGCGGCCGACGCCGGGCAGTACGCGCACATGGGCCGGGCCGAGTTCGGCGAGGAGTTCTGCTGCCGGGCCGTCGCCGGCGCCGTCACCGACCACTACCAGCACGCTGCCGGCGTGGCCGACGGTACGCACGTCCACATGCGCGGAGTCGGCGGCGCACAACTGCTGTGGCACGTTGAGGTGCAGGCCAGCCAGGCGGTCGAGAGCGTCGGCGGTACCGAGCACCACGCGGGCGCCGCGCAGTGCAGCCAGCGCTTCGGCAGACAGCACCGGCGGCTGGGTCAGGCCGAGGCTCACCACGGTCAGGGGCTGCAGCGGAGCGGGTTCAGGTTCGGGGAGCGCCACGGTCAGGACGAGCGGTTCGACCGGGGCCTCAAAGGCCTCCAGCAAGGCCCGCAGCGGGGCTTCGAGCGGGGTGAGTTCGGCGGTGCTCGGTTGTTCGGTCAATTCGCCCTGGGCTGCCGGCAATTCGCCTTCAGGGGCGTTGTCGCCCTGCGCGCTGCGTTCGCTCTTGCCGCGCCGGCGCTTGCGCTTGCGGCGCGGGCTGGCAGGCGGTGTGACGAGGGTGTCGCTGCTGGCTGCGGCCTCTTCCGTGGTGGGTTCGTCGCCGGTTTCCGGGGTGACCGCCGGGGCTGCCTCTGCGCTCACCGCCGCTGTGACAGGCGCTTCGATGGCGACGGGTTCAACCCGTGCTTCGGGCTGCGCTACGGAGACGATTTCTGGTTGCAGTGCGGCGAACAGGTCGGCTGTCTGCTCGTCCATCACGACGGCTTCGGCGGCTTTTTTCGGCTTGCGCGGTGCGCGCTTGGCCTTTGCCTTCGGCGCAGCGGCGGGCTCCACCGGTATCACCTCTGCGGTGGCATCCACGGGTAGGGCAGCCACCTTGGCAGGGGCTTTTTTGCGGGGTGTCCGGGCCGCGGCCCTGGGACGGGCCGGTTCGGCCGCTTCCACCGGATCAAGCACCGGGGCGGGATTCAGTTCTTCGCTCATTCTCTGTCGGTCAGGCCCATGCACAACCGGAAAAACGGGGGTCGCAGGATAGCACGAAGCCTTTTCCGGCCGCGGGCATGGATGGTTTCCGGAAAAATTCAAGTTTTCCGCGGAATACTCGAAAACAAGCTCTCGAGTATGCGAAATATTCATTCGAAAAAAACAAACGGGAGACAAGAAATGACCACAATGAAACTGATCGCCATCGTCTTCGCTGCCCTGGGCAGCAGCGGCCTTGCCCTTGCCGGCGACGACCACGGCGGCCCGGCGATACCGCGCCCCTACACCACCGGCGCGACCCTGACCAAGGCCGTTCAGGCCGGCATAAGCCCCGACAAGGCCATTGATATCCTGAAGGCCGGCAACGCCCGCTTCGTGGCTGACAAGCCCCTCAAACGCAAGCTCAAGGCCCAGGTGCACACCACCGCTCTCGGTCAGTTCCCCTATGCCAGCGTGGTTGGCTGCATCGATTCCCGTGCTGCCCCGGAGGTAGTCTTCGACCAGGGCGTGGGCGACATCTTCACCGCCCGCGTGGCTGGCAACACAGTCAACGAGGACATTCTCGGCAGCCTCGAATACGCCGCCAAGGTGGCCGGCTCACGCTTGGTGGTGGTGCTCGGCCACACCAGTTGCGGCGCCATCAAGGGCGCCTGCGACGATGTGAAGATGGGCAACCTGACGACCCTGCTGGAGAAGTTCAAGCCGGCTGTCGCTGCCGCGTCGACGCCCGGGGAGCACAACTCCCACAACCACGCTTTCGTCGATGACGTTACCGAACTCAACGTGAGGCAGGTCGTGCAGAAGATCCGCGACCAGAGCCCGATCCTCAAGGCCATGGAAGACGAAGGCAAGATCCGCATCGTCGGCGCGCTGTACAACACCAGCAATGGCAAGGTGAACTGGTACTGAGCCTGTTACGAACCGGATGCAACGAGGCCCGCTTGTGCGGGCCTCGTTCGTTTCAGGCCGCGCTGAAGCCTTACACCAGCACGCGCTCAATGCCGCCGTTGTTGGCCTTGGCCACGTACTCGGCCATCCAGTTTTCACCGAGGATGTGCCTGGCCATTTCGACGACGATGTAGTCGGCATCCACGCCGCCCGCATCGCCGGCGTAGCGCGACAGGCCCTGCAGGCAGCTCGGGCAGGAGGTGAGGATCTTCACCGGCGTGGCGGCGTCGGCACCGCGCAGCTTCTCGGCGCCCTTCTCGATCTCTTCCTGCTTGCGGAAGCGCACCTGGGTGGAGATGTCCGGACGGGCCACCGCCAGGGTGCCGGATTCGCCGCAGCAGCGGTCGGACAGATCGACCCGCGTGCCCATCAGCTCGTTGGCCACCTTGATGCCCGAATGGACCTTCATCGGGGTGTGGCACGGCTCGTGGTACATGTAGCGGGTACCGCTGATGCCGTCGAGCTTGAGGCCCTTTTCCATCAGGTATTCGTGGATGTCGAGCAGCCGGCAGCCGGGGAAGATCTTCTCGAACTGATACTTCTGCAGTTGATCCATGCAGGTGCCGCAGGACACGATCACTGTCTTGATGTCGAGATAGTTGAGCGTGTTGGCGACCCGGTGGAACAGCACCCGGTTGTCGGTGGTGATCTTCTGGCCGGCGTCTTCTTCGCCCGCGGCGGTTTGCGGGTAGCCGCAGCACAGGTAGCCCGGCGGCAGCACGGTAGTGGCGCCGACCTGGTAGAGCATGGCCTGGGTAGCCAGGCCGACCTGGCTGAACAGACGTTCCGATCCACAACCCGGGAAGTAGAACACCGCGTCGGATTCATCGCGCTTCAGTTGCGGGTTGCGGATCACCGGGACGATGGTGTCGTCCTCGATATCCAGCAGCGCGCGCGAGGTGCGCTTGGGCAGCCCGCCCGGCATCGGCTTGTTGATGAAGTGGATGATCTGGGCCTTGATGGCCGGCTTGCCGAGGGTTGCCGGCGGATGCTGGACCTGGTCCTGGATCAGCCCGAGGCTCTTGCCGATGCGGTGACCGAGGCGCTGGGCCTTGTAGCCCCAGCCGATCATGCCGGCACGGATCAGCTTGATGGTGGCCGGGTCCTTGGCGGTCAGGAAGGCCATCGCCGCGGCCTTGCCGGGGTTGAAGGACTTCTTGCCCTGCTCGCGCAGCAGGTTGCGCATCTTGATCGACACGTCGCCGAAGTCGATATCGACGGGGCAGGGCTTCTCGCACTTGTGGCACACGGTGCAATGGTCGGCCACGTCCTCGAACTCGGCCCAGTGGGCCAGCGACACGCCGCGGCGGGTCTGCTCCTCATACAGGAAGGCCTCGATCAACAGCGAGGTGCTGAGGATCTTGTTGCGCGGGCTGTACAGCAGGTTGGCGCGCGGCACGTGGGTCGAGCACACCGGCTTGCACTTGCCGCAGCGCAGGCAGTCCTTGATGTCGTGGGAGATCTCGCCGATGGCGGTCTGCTCCATGATCAGGGATTCATGCCCCATCAGGTTGAAGCTGGGCGTGTAGGCGTTGTCGAGGTTGCCGCCCTTCATCAGCTTGCCGCGGTTGAAGCGGCCTTCCGGGTCCACCTTTTTCTTGTAGGCCCAGTAGTTGGCCATCTCGGCGTCGGTGAGATAGTCGAGCTTGGTGATGCCGATGCCATGCTCACCCGAGATCACTCCATCCAGCGAACGGGCCAGCGCCATGATGCGGTCGACGGCCTTGTTGGCGGTCTGCAGCATCTCGTAGTTGTCGGAGTTGACCGGGATGTTGGTGTGCACGTTGCCGTCGCCGGCGTGCATGTGCAGGGCCACGAAGACGCGGCCGCGCAGCACCTGCTTGTGCACCTTCTTGAGCTGTTCGACCACCGGCGCAAACAGCACGCCATCGAAAATCTTGTCGAGGCGCGACTTGAGCTCGAGCTTCCAGCTGGTGCGGACCGAGTAGTCCTGCAGGCGGTGGAAGAGCTTGGGGTTGACGGTACGGTTGGTCAGCTCGCCAGCCACCACGCCATAGTCGGCGAAGTGCGGCTCGGCCTCGGCCAGCGGCGTGTCGAGGTTGTCGAGCAGCCATTCCCAGCGGCGGCGCACGCTGGCCACGTAGTCCAGCGCGTCTTTGCGGCGTTCGCCGATCAACTCGTCGCGGGAAATCGTGGCGTCGCCGGTATCCAGCGGCAGCTCGCCTTCGAGGAATTCCTTCAACGCATCGCACAGGGCCAGCTTGTTGTGCGTGGACAGCTCGATGTTGATGCGCTCGATGCCGTCGCAGTAGTCGCCCATGCGCGGCAGCGGAATCACCACGTCTTCGTTCACCTTGAAGGCGTTGGTGTGGCGCGAGATGGCGGCGGTGCGCGAGCGGTCGAGCCAGAACTTCTTGCGCTGCTCGGGGCTGACGGCGATGAAGCCTTCGGCGCCGCGGGTGTTGGTCATGCGGATGACTTCGGAGGCGGCGGTCATCACCGCGTTCTCGTCGTGGCCGACGATGTCGCCGATCAGCACCATCTTGGGCCGCCCGTGGCGCTTGGCCTTGGTGGTGTAGCCCACCGCCTTCACGTAACGCTCGTCGAGGTGCTCGAGGCCGGCCAGCAGCACGCTGGCCGCATTGCCGGCGCCGCCCGGCTTGAAGTAGTCGGTGATCTCGACGATGGCCGGCACGGCTTCGCGCACCTGGCCGAAGAACTCCAGGCACACCGTGCGGGTGACCGGCGGCATCTTGTGCAGCACCCAGCGCGACGCCACGATGAGGCCGTCGGTGCCTTCCTTCTGCACGCCCGGCACGCCGCCGAGGAACTTGTCGGTGACGTCCTTGCCCAGGCCGTCCTTGCGGCAGCTGGCGCCGGGCAGCGACAGCACTTCTTCGGACAGCAGCGTGTAGTTCTTGGCGTCAAAACGCTTGAGGCGGAACTCGACCGTCTTCTGCTCGTGGATCTTGCCGAAGTTGTGGTTGAGGCGTTCGACCTCCAGCCAGTCGCCGTCCGGCGTGACCATCTTCCACCAGGCCAGGTTGTCGAGCGCGGTGCCCCACAGCACGG
>ERZ724524.1357-NODE-1357-length-16294-cov-4.445286_pt1 | contig 16294 bp, 13 predicted proteins | sample MGYA00376057_ERZ724524 | MGnify/ENA primary metagenome ERZ724524 (study PRJEB28724, sample SAMN07190888) | wastewater metagenome | isolation source: influent of sewage treatment plant in Hong Hong | place: USA: Christiansburg, Virginia | collected 2016-03-01 ...
AAACCAGACCTTGAATCGACAGACCAACCTGGTAACGGTGTTAAGAGTACATCGTCGCCGGCTGTGAATACAAGAAAGCAGCAGACCTCAAATTCTACCGTCAATCCACAGAGCTTTTCCGTTGTGATCGAAGGGGCAAGTGGAGAGCCTGCTAAAGTCCTGAAGGACTGTGCGATCATAGAATTAAAGGATGTCCACGGGCTACCAAATTCGTATCAGATAAAAATGGAGCGTGCTGGAGCGCTCCATGTTGTAGCAGCGCCACCACAAGTACACCATACGGGCTTCCAAAAATGCATTCGAAATGGGTTAAAGACACTGCCGGTGTCAGTAGTTCCGCAGTCAGCCGCTCTATCTGTTCGAAGCGGACGCTAGGCTGCCTGCTCTTGAGCATAGGTAGCCTGCTGTCTTCTTGCGCAGATCAGAAGGAGTTTCTGCGAGAAACACAGTCTATTCGTGGTTTAATTGCTAGCCAAACCTTGCGTATTTCGGCATTGGAACAGGAAGTACGTGACGGCTTTCGGGTTGCTCTTTGCCGTCCTGAAATCCGTCAACTGCTCGATGACGTGCGCTCGGAATGCTCACCGCTCACCGATCCAACAGATACTGCTTCGCGCAAAGCAGTAGAACCTGCCATGTGCGAGACGAAAAAGATCCATCCCGCAGTGATGTCGGCGGATCCTGAGCACAAAGGTCGATTTCTAAAATTTATGACACTGCTTCGCCATGAAGCAATTTATGTACGAAAAGGCGCCAAAGAGATTTCTCAGATTCGTCGTGAACGACTGGAGAAATTTGCTTCTATGCCTGTACTGAAAACCACGGTAATATTGATAGTTGCTCATCCGCTTTCGATATCAAAAGATGCTGATACCAACATTGAAGCTCTTAGACGTGCAAAAATGATCGCATCGAAAATCAAGACCCACAATCCGAATATCGCTGATGACAAAATTTCGATATGGGTATATTCATTTCCTGTTGGAAAGGAAGATATCGATAATCCAGTCGACCTTCCGGTGGCCGGAGAGGTTGCCGATTTGGCATCTAGTGTGTGGGTGTTTCGTGCAGACTGTTAGGCTCGTAGGTCTAATATTATACCTGTTGATTTGCTCTACTAGCATTGCTGCAGAGCCTGTTCATGCAACAGAAGCTTCTCTGTTACACCGACGCATCGATCTGCATGGAGTTCGAGTATTGGATGGGTCAAAAATTAGATGGAACCCACTTACATTAGAAGGCAGCCGGCTGTATTTGATTCATCTATGGGCGGTTGAGTGCAAGCCATGCGTGGCCGAGATGCCATTGCTAAAGAATATTGCTCTTGGATGGAAAAATGATTCGAACGTAAATGTACTCTTCATCTCTGAAACTTTAGATGAAAAACAGTTACGTGAATTTTGGTTTCAAACGGCAAAGGATCGTGTTCCTGATGTGCCGCTCATGCAGAGCGTGGACGATCGAGTTCGAGAGGTGCTTGGCACTGGCAAGCAGCCGATCACGTTGCTTGTTGATCGCGACCTCGTGGTTCGGCAGGCGTTCGTTGGCTCTCTAGCAGAAAGAACAGGAGAACTCGCTGAGTCCATGTCGCGGCTACATCGCGTGCTGCGAAGTCAGCGGTAGCCAACCGCAAAATGCGCTCAGGAGAAAGCTGCCTCTTGACGCAGGACATAGAGCTGAGTAAGCCTGCAGGGATGATGTGGCTGCAAGAGAGTGCCGTGGGAAAAAATGGGTCTGTCAATCGAATGATGACGTTACGAGCCTTGATTGCGGTGATTTGGCTGGCGCTGCTGCTGCAACCGGCATTTGCAGCAGCAGCTGAGCCTCGCGTATTGCTGCTAGAGCCTCAACCTGCGGACAAAGCCAGTAAGCTCTCGATGGATACTCGCCAGTTGGTGGCCAAGACACTGAACGACTACGTTCGTCGAGTCGGCGACTATGTTGTGGCACGTCCGGCCCAAGGGCAGACTTATGGCTGCGATGCACTTGACTTGGGCTGTGTGGCTCGCGCGGCCCAATCTCACAGCGAGCTTGTTTTGGGTTCCAAGCTTCAGGTGAACGTGGACAACACGATCTACCTGACCCTTACTCTTTTGGACACCCAGACCCCCGAGCGTGTGGTGTCTCAGAACCTTGCATTTGGGACGCCCGGTCGAAAGAAGGAGCTTTCCAACGAAGAAAGCGACCAGTTCGCAACCAAGATCGAGGCATCTGTGGGTGCCTTGTTCCGTTCGTTTGCCGCTACGGCGTCGCCGAGCCCGCCTCGACAGGCAGTACCTCCCCCCGATGGACAAGGCAAGCTGACTGTCGAGGTGCATGGCCGCGGCAGTGTGCAGTCTGATCCTCCCGGCTTTCAGTGTGCGCAGCCTGAATGCGTGTTCCCTGGAGATCCGGTTGGTTCTCTGACCCTGGTTGCCGTTCCAGGCCGCGCTCGCACTGCTTCCTGGTCAGGCGTGTCCTGCCTGAACTCGGTTCTGGCCGAGCCGCTTCGCTGCCAACTAAACCTGGCCAGCGGCCTGCGGGTCAAAGTGAGCTTTGAGCGCTCTTTGGGACGCAAAATCGGCGCGGGAGTCCTGTGGGGGCTGTCTATTGCAGGATTAGCGACCAGCTTTGCTTTTTATGGCCTGCATGGACAGGTCTTTGATGCCGGGCGGCAAGTCTATAATACGGGAAAAGCGGGAACGTTGAGTCTCATTCTCGGGACGGCCTCTGGCGTTGCAGGTGGGTTGGTTTTTTTCTTGTAGAGAGGGGGCATCACATGAGCAAACGACGTTTGTTATCAAGCATTCTATTAAGTGGCATGCTTTGGTCGAGTGGCTGTCATGACTATTGCTCGAGCTGGTTGAGCTGCTCAATTGAAGATATGATGAATACGGGGTCGGACTCTGGGGGCGGCGACATGGCAATACCACCCGGCGATACTCCGTATATTAGGTGGATTCCGAGGCGGATCCCAATAGCAACTCCTTCCATTGCCGTGTTGGCTGCACGACTCACGGGGGATGACACGGTGACAATGGAGCAGCCCGGCAAACCACCGGTCACTCTCTCGTACATGAAGACCTCGGACACACCCGATGGAGCCTGGGTGTCGGTTAATCTGAGCTGGGGCTCATTTGCTCACGGCCCCGCTTCCATAGTATTTAGCAACAAAAACGGCTCTTCCAACAAGGTCAACACCACTTTGGTCCAGCCTGCGTTTGCTTCGCCTATAGGAGGTACAAGCCCACCTGCTTCGTTCACCCCGCGGTCGATTTCTCTGGGACTATTTAATAACATTTCTAATCTATTTGTTCATAATCCGGTGGGCGACATCATGTGGTCTATCCCATATATGGGTGCCTCTTTTGGTGCATTTAATTCACAGGCGACCCAACTAAAACTGGCTACCTTGCCTTCTCCTTTGAAATTGGTAAATAATGGCGCGTCAGTTTTTTTTGCTATTAGCAATGGGACTCCGGCGGCGCTTAGTCGATATATTGTCAAAGGGGGCGCGAACTACCAATCGGCTCCTCTATCATTTGGAGCTCCATGGGGCATGTCGCCAATTTCCGCCCTAGCTGGAGGCCAGCTTGTCGATGGCCGCTACTTACTTATCATAGTGGACAATGTACAGGTTTCATATACGTGTATCTACGCCCCATCATCGGATAGTGGAACATTGTGTTTAAAACAAACTGCGCTGCCAGCACTGCCGTCAGCTCTATTTGTACAGCCATTGGATAACATGACGACCCAGGTTGTTGCCCTACACGCTGGAACCGCGTCTGTCTGGAGTAGCGATACCAACGGAAAGCTCACGGATCGAACCACAGCGGCTCAAATGTCAAATCGGAAGGATCTTCTGGCGCTGGCCGTGGCTGACATGGATAAAGACGGTGATGCCGATCTGGTTGGACTTACAGCCTCATCGGTTGTGGTTTTCCTGAACAACGGCAGTGGCGTTTTTAGCGAGGTTCAGACTCCAATTCCCGGTATCGCATCCCAGACCATAACGCTTGGAGACATCGACAAGGACGGTTATCCAGACGTCTTGTTGCTGGAAAAGAGTTTGGGTCAGGTCATAACGTTGCTAAATGTCTCTGACGGTACTTCTTGGGGAAACGGGCGGCTCGCTGGGCCGGCAACTACAGGTGCCCAGCCCGGGGTATCTAGCGCCCTGACTTTGGATGGCCAAGATGCGGAAGGAACGGCGCGGCAACTCCTCTGGCTCAATATGGGAGGCGCGGCATTTGTGGCCCCCAATACGACCTTGCCGTGACGAGGGTTAGGGAGAACTGGGATGGGTTCAGCCCGGCGGTTCGGGAATCGCCGTGGAGTAGTCGTAAGTAATCTGACAGCACCAAGCGATGACCAACGCCAGGAACGCCCAGCCACAAAACCGGCACCAGCGATGAGCACCACTCGCACAGCGCAGGCGAGTATTCCATCGGAACCCCATCAAACTCCGTCGCATGATCCCGCCGCAGCTTCTCCAATTCCGTCACAAACTCGTCCATGGTGCCTCCTTTTCGGCAAGCACCCATCCTGCCCCTCTCCCACCCTCAAATCACGACGGGGCTCAGCGAGGGGCGATGAAGGAGTGCGCCGCCGAAACCGGCATCGTCTGTGCTATTCTCAGCAGGCCATGCTTTGATAGTCAGCGATTGACCCCATCTGGAGGTCAACGCTACCATCGCCCGATGGTTGAGATCGGAGACTGATCCATGCCCGCTGCTGGTCGTGTTGGTGACAAGTCACATGTTCCCGCCGATGCTCACGGCTGCCCTGCCTGCCCTCACCCTGCGACAGGTCCCGCGACCAGCGGCTCGCCAGATGTCAACATTAACGGCCTGCCGGCGCTCCGGGTTCAGGACACCGGCATTCACGCCGCCTGCTGCGGGCCGAATACATGGGTCGCGGTGCAGGGGTCGACGGGGGTCTTCATCAACGCGCGACCGGCCCATCGCATGGGGGATGCGGACCAGCACTGTGGCGGCACCGGGAAGTTGGTGGAAGGGAGTCCCAATGTGTTCATCGGTGGTCGTGGCGGTGGTGGTAGAGGCGCTCGGGACCGGCCCGATCCCAAGAAGGAGCCCAAGGCCAACCTGGTGATCAAGGTCGAAAATAGCGATTCAGGACAGCCCCTCGAAGGAGCGACCGTCCGAATCAGTGGGCCTAAGACGGCCGAGGGGCGAACTGACGCATCAGGACAAACACGCTTTGACAACATCCCGCCTGGCACCTATCAGGTTGAGGCGAACAAGGCGTCTCATCATCCCACCTCTGCGCAGACGACCGCGATCGCAACCAACGAGAAAGAGACCACAGCAGAGCTCAAATTGTGTGAGTGCACATCTGGGCGTAAATATGCCTATGCTTACAAATCCGTCTCGGAAGTGATAGGTGTGAAGGCCAAGATCAAGACGCGCTATGGCAAGCTCTGCTGCGAGAGCAAGAGCGGAACGGACAGCGCATACCATGTCGTCTACGCGAACGTGAGCAACTCATCGGGGTCTCTCATTTGGGCACAGACCGGCTTTGGTCGTGAACGCAATGAGGGATCGACATCGATCAGCAGCTATCGCTACGCCGAGATGAAAGGATCAACCTACAAGGTCAATTACGACAAGTCCGCTGCGCCAAGCGAAGGCTCGACACATATATATCAGTGCGATTTGGATAGCGCGAGTGGTACCTGGACGTTCTTCTTCGATGGTAAGGAGTGGCAGAAGTTCGCAGATCCGAGTTGGAAGGGGCAGGTTGGCCAGTCTGTGCAATGGACCGGTGAGATCTTCAATAAGCAGGACGACATGCCCGGCACCGCGGCGGACAAGTGTAGCGTCGCCGAGTGTCAGTATAGACAGACGAAGAAAGATTATACGGACGCAGATCTGGTGGCCGGTGACGTCAAGAGCGATGACGCGGCAGAGTGGGGTTCGGAGTGGGTGAGCAAGACTGCGTTCAACATCTGGGACAAGAAGCCCATCAAATAAATACGGAAATGCTGACACGGTCCGTATTGCTGCTGTTGTTTGTGCTCCTTGCTCACTCCTGCAACCCTGCGAAGATATGGGAGCGCCGAATCATGAACCAGCCGACCGAAGAGATGACGACGAACGAAGCGATCAATAGAGCACTGCGGATCATGGGGCTCGCCCGGCTCCCCCCAGACGCGAATGCGAAAGCCCAGCACATTACCATTATCGAGGATCCTACCCCGTTTTTTTCAAAACAGCTGACAGGTCGATCTGCCTGGGAGGTGGAACTGGGCCCAATCAGGCTTCCATTGAAGTCCGCCACGCCCGGCTACGTGGATCCTTACGCACGCCGATTCATGGTCCGCATCGACGCGGCGACAGGCCAGATCCTGAGCATTCACGCTCCTTATGCCGGCACGGACCCTGATCTGCTGCCTGCGCCGCCAGCGGATGCCGCTGAAGAACAGCTACGAGCCGAAGGGGAGATTTATCTTGCGTTTGCGCCGGAGGCGCCGCGGCTCAGCCTGCTGGAGGCGCTGGATAGAGTCTTGACCGAGGGGATCGGTAGTCCGTTCTTGGCCAAGGAGATCTCTGCTACCTGCGTGCTCCACTCAAAGATGGGTAGCACCCCGAGGCTGGTGTGGGTGATCACGCTTCGCGGACTGCCACCCATGCCCGCCCGCGGGCAGCACGCTGACAAGATCCCCGTCTGGCAACGGAACCACATGCGCAACGTGCTCGACGCGACTACTGGAGCAGTTCTGTTTGCGACAAACAGCCCTCAGCCCTCTCCCTGATCGGTCGGTGCCAGACGTGCCGGTGAGCACGCAGCGTGGGAGCGACGTGACCGACTGGGGAGCAACGTGACCGGTATGATGGCTGTACGGCTCGGCAGAGCGACCATCCGTTGGGTAGCCTCGGACGCATAGGACTTTTAAACGGGCGATTCGCGATCCTCCTCGCCAAGGGCTCGGCTTGCCCGGTACCCTGCGGGCCGCCGACAAGAGCATGAGATTCCGTCTGTGCTCCGTCGGTGCAGGCAAGCAAGCAAGCTACCACTTGACCCCAGCAATTCCTGGGGTGTATGCTTTTCATCTAGGTATGGAAAGTAATCCTAGAGGGCGCATCATCGTAGCGTTCATGGCTCGGCGTCGCACAGATCGGCGACTGTCTGGGGTACAACATCTGCTGCTGTCGGCGGCGAAGCCATGGTTCAAAACACTATTGATGTGCCAGCCCATTGATGGCCATCACGAGGCGACGGTTCGCTGCTCCACTGCCGTCTCTGGACGCCGAACCAGTTTCCCCAACTTGTACTTCTGGCGATAACGGATCGCCTCGTGTCATGGCTACACGCGGACCAATTCTAGCGTACCGATCGGCAACAGTCCGGTGAATCTGTCCGGTTCCATCGCTGCTCTGCTTCCAGTGCCGTCAACCGACTCCCCGCACATTGCACCGAAACCAGATTGCCTAGTCCTGCACGCAGCTACTCGATGTGCTCATGGCCCTCACGCTAAATCAATCGGCAAGGGAAGACTTGGCGAGAGGTCCGGCAAGGCATCCAGTGGGCGCCCTAAAAACGGGCTAAGCGCCCGCTATGGCTGCATACCGAAAGCCGCTTCAGTGGTTCTCAGACGGAGAGCAGATGAAAAACGGCGAGGTCAGGACGTTTTGGGGGGGCGCCGCTAAAAACGGGATAGGCGGGTTTTCCGACGAGGAGTTGAGAAAATTTCGGGTGCGAATCTTGTTTGTCGACGGAAACATACTTCTCTTCACCCTCTTGGTGAAGCAGTGTTTCCGTCTGAGCGACGGGGGGCTTTCGCTTAGCCCGTTATCTGGGGGGCGCTGGACGCCTTGACAAGAAGCACCCGCTCGGAGCAAGATCGATCTCCCATCGGAAGTAGAGGATTTTATTGGCCAGGACTCGCACTAAAGCTAGCCCCTCGAAGGAGTCACATCGTCCGATTATGCGTTACGTGGTGGGGTTGGTACTGCTGCTAGCCGCTGGCGCTGCCCTCGCAGTCGTACTGTACGTTCGCGGACGGCGTTTCCACGATGTCTGCTCCTCCGCCCCCGCTGATACGGAGTGCAGGCTGCTGTGTCATCCTGAGGAAGTGTATGCGCGTCGGGTGCTCCTGACTATGGGTCGTGTACCCGTTAGTCTTGAGACCTGCGTCAATCTAGCCGCGCGCGTAGGTTCAGGAAAAACGGAAGGTACGGAAGGTACTGTGGCCTCCTGTGTCAAAGAAGCGGGTAGCATAGATCCCGCTGCGTTAAATGCATATAAACAAGTGTCAGAGAAACTGGATAGGCCATCTTCCCGGCTAGTAACAGCATGGGAACAACGATGTCTACCATCTGCGCATCCGTCTGTGGGTCGCGGTTCGCCATCTGGGCTATCCTCTAACAAGACGAAGAAGCAGAATGGAGGTCAGGCAGCACGAAGTACAATCAAGCAGCCTACGTCCGGACCTTCTTCTCCATTCGTGCCAGAAGTTCCCTCGCATACAGATCCAGACAAAGCTCAATATGAGCAAAATCACCCGCAGCAGTGAAGCGGAGGAGGGAGTGAAGCACTGTGAGTGTAGAGTTTTTCCTAACTTGCTTTGGGGCAGCAATTCTTCTCACTTGCTCTTGCAATAGCCCCGAGGTCAGGAAAGAACATAAAGAGACATCTGTAACCGTTGTTCGACCACTCAACGACGCAGGAAGCCCACAGCCTGATCTCCAAACTAGGGATGATTCACAATCAGAACCTCAGGCAGCAGTCGATCCCTCCGAGGTGGGAGTTATTTTCAGAATCAACCCCGCTCGTGCAAGACTCATAATTGATGGCAAGGATGTGCCAGCGCGGGGACTTCTTCCTCGCCCACGATACCTTACTCGAACTACACATGAGGTAAAGGTTGTGGACGAAAACAATGAATATCCACCACTTACGCAGACAATCTTAGTTGACCAATCGCACAGGGAATTTGATCTAGACTTAGCAAAGAATTTCGGCTTTCTGCGCATTAAATCGCAGCAGCAAGTGCAATTCACTGTGGTTGTAGGTGATAATAAATTTATCGGTGTTGGGCCGCATAGAATATGGCCGGGGGACAAGGTGTTGTCATTTGAACCGGCGACCCCTTGCTATCAGCTATCTTCTGATACACAGAAAAGAGTCAATATTTCTGCGGGTTTAACCCAAACTATTGAAGTAAAATGGGTAGCGGCTCCAGACGAAATTCTTTTGATTCAACCTAAGCTAATAGAAGGACGAGAGCGTTTTGATGCCGTCGATGCGATTGTCAAGTTGGACGATAAAGAAGTCTCCTCTTCGGATGGCGGAACGGCGTATAGGATTGCATGTGGAGTTCAGCGAATTGAGGTAAAAAAGCAGGGATATGGCTCCGCAACTCTGATTGTACATAGCGCAGACTATAAAAAACACAGAGGGCGCACATGGACTCCCGACTTAGAAGAACAACAAATGAGTGGAATTCATGTCGATTGCCACGAAGTAACCGTTCGTGATTATGGTGATTACATAGCAGCAAGAAATCCACGGCTATTACCAAGAGCCGAAGATCCAATATCTCATAATTGGCATTTCAATAACCGAGAAAAACGAGCGAGACATCCTGTAAACGCTATCTCATTTGAAGCCGCAAAGGAATACTGCGAATGGAGAGCTAAAGAAAAAGGGCTCGCACTAGATGGCAGAATAGCCACGGTTCAAGATTTTCGTGCAATCACTGGATATGCTGGAAATCGGTATATATACCCATGGGGAAATTCTCCCGCGCCAAGTTGCGAGAGGGCTATTATGCGACAATTTCCTAATCGCGATGGTTGTGGAGATTCCCCACGCGGTACGACTGCTCAGGTATGTAGCAAGCCCCAAGGAAAAGCTAGGTTTGGACATTGTGACATTCTGGGTAATGTCGCTGAGTGGGTATCGCCTGGAAGGGTATTTGGAGGTGGATTCAGGGATGGAATTGAGAACCAGCGGTTCAGCATGGCCGCTGACCCGGCTCCCCCGAGAATCAACTTGCTCACATCCGACAATGTCGGATTCCGATGTGCATGGAACCTTAAGGCAAGCGAACGATGTAGTTGCAAGGAAGCCAATATTGATCACGCAGAGCATTAGTCAATCTAGCGATGAGCATGGATATGCTGATTTGTTATGGATTTTCCAGCGCTGTTTCACTGCCACATCTGGCCCGGTCTTCGGTTGTTTGGCTACTTCTCGACCTGTTACAATCTAACTGAACAGACGATTCCGTTCCGCATCTGAACTTGCTCTGGTTGGGGAGACGGCTATGAGGACGCAGCGGTCATCGTGGCCGGATGTGGAATGGAGTATCGGTGCTACTTCGTGTTTGAGGTGGGATCGGCCTTAATGTCCTTCTGATCCTTGGATGCGGCGGAGGCGCTGGGGTCACCCTGGGTTGTGGTTGTTGTGGTCTTGCCGAGGCAGGTGCAGTTGACGGTGCTGCCTTGGCCACCGGAACCGCTGCCGCCGCAGGATGAACAGATCGAGATCGTGTTATTGATCTGCGGTGGGACCGTGCGTGGTGGAGTTAGGTTCGACTGACCTTGCTGCCGAACTCCCACCGGTAGCTTGGCCGGCAACGGTTTGAGCTCGGCCAGCTGCTCATCAAGAGTAGACTTGCCAGAGCCTAGCTTGTTTCGAGTCGCATCGGCCAGACTAACCAGCTTGTCTGTTTTCTCATCACACTTTTTGAGAGCATCTTGAGCTTCAGCAATTTTATTAATCTTTTCCTCTAGATCAGTTTTAATTTTATTGCTTGTAATCACGGGAACGACAAAGAAGGCAATTATTCCTAGCAGGATGAGAATTCCGGAAATCATAGAGAACGCCTTCCAAGTCCCGGGAAATTTTCCTTCAAATTTGCCTCCTAGTGCCTCAATTTTAATATCGAGATCAGTTATCGCCTTTCTATTTCCTTCGATACCGACTCCATTATTGCCTGATTGAGTCTTTATTTCTTCTAGTTTCTTTTCCTCTGTCACCAGAAATCTTGTCAGCGGATCAAGCCGCTTGTCCAGGCTGTTAAAGTTATCGGCAAGACCGAGCCTGAGCTTGTCTGCTAAGTTGTTCTGATCTAAGCTCTGTTTAAGGCTAGCGACAAAGTCATGAATATTCCGTGAGCCATTAGCGATCTCTGTGGTTTTTTCGGTCAGCTTCTTATCAATCTCATCCTCGATGCGTTTTTGCAGGCGGTCAAACATCTCTTTGATTGAGATTTCGAGTCCTTTCAACGAATCGGAATGCTCGGACTGACCTTTCTCCAAAGTCTGAACGCCGTGGGTCACCGCGCTGTGTACCCCACCGATATCGTTCAGAAGTGCACTTTGATAATGCTTGGTGTCCGCCGTCAACACCGTCATCTGCTGCTGCGTGTCATCCAGTTTGCGCTGCACCGCCTCGGCCAGACGGCTCTGGGTGCTGCCATCTGAGCGCACCAGATCGCGGATCGCCGAGACGTCGGCCACCACCTGCGCGTGCTGCTGGCCGCCGCGGTCGGCCTGCTGGCTGAGCTGGGTCTTGAGCGCTTCAACCCGCGTCTCGACCTTAGCGTCCAGGGAAAGCACATAGTTTTTCAGGTCGTTGCTGCTATTGCGTACGGCGGCGACCAGCCCGTCCTGGGTCAACGTACGCAGGGTCGCAAGCTCCCCCAGGAGCGCCGACTGATGCAGGGGCTCGGCCGTCGCCAGCCGCTCTAGGGTCGAACGCGCGCCAGCCAGGTCGCTGCCTATGCAGTCAGTACTCTGCTTCACGGAGCTCAGCGTGGTAGAAACGCTGCCTAGGCGCTCCGTGGTTACGCGCGCAAGCTCACTGAGCATCGTCGCATGGCTGTCGATACGCTGCGCGAGCCCATCGCCCACTGCAGTCGCAATCTTGCCCAGCGGCGCCGCTACATCGCTGCGCAACTGGTGAACCTGTTGCAAAAGCGCTGCGTGATCCTGGGTGCGCTGGTTGCCAAGCTGGCCCACCGCTTGCGAAACCGCCTCCACCCGCTCCTTTACAATCTTGCTCGTGGTCTTGGCGGCCTCAGCGACCGCAGCTCTGACTTCTTCGCTACGCTTGTCCAGCTGTGAGCCGACTGACTGCGTGGCTGCCTTTACCTCCTTCAGACTCGGCAGTACGGTGCCCGCCAGCGCGGCGTGCGTTGCAGTGACGGCGCTGGTCAGCGCATCAAGCTTCCTTTTCACTTCGGCGCTCAGCTCGCCGAGGTCTCGGTGGACGATTCCCAGGCGTAGTTCCAGCGCGTCACCGACCGAGCGTTTCACCGCCCCGACCGGCTCCTTCAACTCGCCTACCCCCATCACCCCGGCTGCTGCCCCATCGGCAGCTTGCTGGGCGACCCCCAGAGCCATGTCAATCTTGGCCCCCAGCTTGGTTTCGGTCAGCGCGACCGCCGTCTTCAGCCGTTCTTCAGCGTTCTTTAGCTCGTCCTGCAGTCTCGTCAGCGCAGCAGCGGTCGCGACTTCGTCTAGCATCCCCCGTGCGGCTGTGAGGTCGTTCGCAACATCGCGGAGCTTTAGGCCAAGCTCAAGCCCCACCGACGTTTGAATCTGCTCAACTCGGTCCGCCACCGCGCCCAACGCCGTCCCACCGGCCGCCTCATTCGCAAGCTTGGCAAGGCTCGAAGCTAAGGCATCAAGGCGTGTCTTCAGATCGCCGGGCAGCGCATCGGTGAGCCCTTTTAGGGAGGCCTCCGCCTGTTCCTGCTTCTTCTCGACAGCGTTTAGTTTATCGGTGGCTCGCGTTTCGAGCCTGCCCAGCGCCTCAGCGCTTGCGACTTTGTTTAGACCGTCGGCTAAGTCCCTGCTCAGCTTCTCCTGAATCTGACTCTGAGCGGTCTTCAGATCGCGGTTGAGTTGACGCGTACTTTCAGCCAACAGGGCGACCGACTTGCCGGTCTCTTCAATCTTGGGCAGGACACTGTTAGTGAGGCTAGCCGTGACTGCGGCGACGCCGGTTTTCACGTCGGCGAGCACTGGTGCGGTACGATCCGCGTGCTCATTCAGGCTGGCGGTCAGGGTCTTTATGTCGGGCCCGATCCGCTTATCCACTCCATCATAAAGTTCGTCCAACCGCTTTTGGGTCTTGCTAAGCTCCCCCTTTAGCTCGTCGCGATACCTCAGAGCGTCTTTGTCTGCTTCGTCCTGCGTCTTTTGCAGGGCTTGCACTTCCAGGCGCGTCTCGGTCGCGTTGTGCTGCGCAGAACTGATGCTGTCCTGCACTTGCTTGAGGGCACTGCGCAGCTCTGTGCGATCCCCCTTTGCCGCATCGAGAACCGGCGCAAGCTCGATCCGGTAGGCTGCCAGGTCATTCTGGACCCCCTTGGCTACGCCTTTGACCTCTATAATGTCCCGGCTGACTTGGCCAAGGGTCCCGGTCAGACTCTCGCTGGTCGCGCGAATTTCCCCAATCTGAGCGCTTGCTTCGGCAACATCTCCAGCGATCGCTTCGCTTAGCGCATAGCTTTCTTGCAGCTTGTCAGCTAGGCCGCGTGTGGTCGCATCAATCTCATCGACCTTTTCGCGCAACGTGACCGACGGCTTGCCATCACCGCCGTCCTTGCCGTCACCGCCTGGCGACCGGGGCGGCGGCAGCGATGGCGGCGGATTCATATTCGACCCGGTTGGTGGAGCCTTGGGTACTGGAGGCGGCACCGCAGTACCGGCAGCGGCAGGAGGCCGCTGCGGAGGCTCGGCCTGCTCGGTCGCCGACTTATTCGTGGTCTTAACCTGACGCAGGATCTCTTGCAGCAGCTCTTCCTTGGTGCTACCTGTGCCCTCAGCGGCATTCGTGCTGCCGACAGCGTTATCGGTGGCAGCTATTGCGGGCGGTGCAGGGTTTCCAGTGGTGGGAGGATTCTGGGGAGGCGGATTCTCGGTTGTGCTCATCAGGAACCTCAGAAAGGGAACCAAGGGCTGGGATTGACACTTATTTTCCCACGAAGAAATACCGCACGGCAATCGCGATTGCGTCCCGAGCCGGCTGGCTCACCGTAGGACACAGTCGCCAGAGTGGGCTCAGCGTTACTATTGCTTTTGTTCGGCGGCAGAGGCTCCTAAGCTTGCGCGACGCATGTTTTTTCTGCGATTAGCCCCGGCCCAGATGTCAGACGATGGCTCACGGAACAGTGCGAGCCTATTGTAGTGTGTAGTGTATCGTGACCATGCGGTACCCTTCGGCCCCCGTTGTACTAAGATAGAGCTTGCATTTTTCTGCGGATCTGGCAGACGGGCAGCCGATCAGGGCGCTTCGGTCCTGGCTTAGCTTGCGCCTCGCATCACGATGGCAGCGACCATCGAACCAATGCGAGAGATGGCTGTCAGATCGCGATTGACGGTCGCTTCGCCGAACTCGCCCAGCTCGTCATTGGTGGCTCGATCGAGCAGCAGCCGAAGCTTGTGGCGGAGCACGGCACCCAGCGACGCACGGTCCATTGATTGCACGACGGTTGTTTGCAGGAGCTTGGCCGTCCGCTCTCTCTGCATCAGGCGGTGTAGTGCTCGGCACTCCTGGCACAAGCTCCTCGCGTCCGGCTCCGGTTCGTTGCCGTGATACTCGACGGCCAGAGCGGCGAAGTCCGAATGTTCTTGGGCTGCTGACACAGCGGGCAGCGGTTCATGTTCCCCCCCCTCTCGCGTTTCCTCCGCATCAGATATAGGCCAGCGCCGAGCAAGCTGGCTCCGGTGACACCACTCACGGCGGCGGAGATGGTGAGCGCACGGGATGTGGTGTTGAGGCTGAGCCAGCGGTCGTAATACGTCTCGGGACGGTCTGCTTCGACCCACGTCGCGAAGGCTCCTGCACCGAGCCCTAGCGCTAGTGCCAGCGTTGCCCCGCCAGCCGAGACAAGACCGATCGCAAGCGGTCTGCCTGCTGGCGTCGGGCCGTTCGATGGCGTCACATCGCCGCTTTGAACGACTTGGGCGGTGAGCGGTGAGACTGACGGTGTTGGGGCTGGCTTGGCATCCGATGGCGGAGCTTCAGCGGGCTTGGCGTCGCCGGGCTTGCCGTCAGGATAGCGCTCTGCCAGGAACTTCATCCGTCGCTCAGACCGCTCGGCATCCTCGGTGCCACGGCTGAGGTCGCGGTACTTGGCCGCGTATTCCTTCGCCTCGGTGGCGCAGGAACTCTCGCTGCTCACTGGTTTGGGCCATCATGATGCGACCGCTTAGCTCCACAATGGATCGCAGCAGCCGGATCTCGGTGGTATCCCCTTCGATACTGTATGGTCCCATGGTGACATTAGGATCTCATCGTCAATCAATCTTATTATACTTAACTTTGCTCAAATTTCAGACAGTGAAACGTCGTGAAACATGCCTTCTCTGCAACAACAATAGTTATTACGAGTGATAGTGCTTAGCTTGTATGATCCATGCGCATGCAAGCTATTTCAAAATCACCAGCATGGAGCATACAAATAGAACATGCACATGGAACATACCAATGAGGGATGTGCATGCTTCACAGGTCAAAAGCATGCCTCAAAAGCAAGTCACAGGTGTTCAATTGTAGTCAGTTAAAAGTGAAATATCTAACTCCTAGTAAGGCAATGAAAATTTCAGCCGTGGTATAAAAATTGCAATCAGTAGCCATTTGAGAAGTTAGCTGCTACAAAAGGCATGCGTATGAAGCATGCAGATGCTGCATGCGTATGAATCATGTGTATGCAGCATTCATATGAAGCATGCGCATGCAGCATCTGCATGAAACATGCGGATGAAGCATGCGCATGAAGCACTGATATGCTTCGAGCCATACTTTTTGAGGTCAAGTGTTTCATCCGGTGAAACACTGAAACAGGATCTCGAACGCACGAAGGCTTGCCCGAAGGGCCGCCATAAAAGTTTGGCTACGGTGCGACCAAACTTCTCAATCTGAGTCTGCAAAGGACGGCAGATATGACAAGCGAACCCGATCGGATGGGAACCGGACAGCTCAAGGTCGCGGCTCGTTCAACCGCTAAGCCAGCTCACCAGGCGTACCGAGAAATTAAGTCTCCGTCTTGACTCCGACGAGCCGCACGCCAGGTTGGCCGCCATTCAGAAACTCGATCCCCATCTCCTCAAACGCTGCCCGTATGCGAGTGCGAGTCTCTTGGGTGGGCCGATGCTGTTTGCTCTCCCAGCGCTGGATCGTCTTCGCGCTGATACCGCTGCGAGCAGACAGATCAGCAAGTGTCCAGTTGAGTAGGCCCCGAGCTGCCCGAACGTGGCCGTCGTTTAAGACGATCGCTTTCGATTTTTCTTGCATCAGTTCGCTAGGTCTGATTGTCTCTTTTTCGGAAGTG
>ERZ724524.1362-NODE-1362-length-16255-cov-14.291111_pt1 | contig 16255 bp, 10 predicted proteins | sample MGYA00376057_ERZ724524 | MGnify/ENA primary metagenome ERZ724524 (study PRJEB28724, sample SAMN07190888) | wastewater metagenome | isolation source: influent of sewage treatment plant in Hong Hong | place: USA: Christiansburg, Virginia | collected 2016-03-01 ...
AGGGCGTCGGACATGAGGGGGCCGGTGCGGGAAAAGCGTTGAATTGTAATGGATTATGGTCAGCGGGAAAATGCATGCACAGAAAAAACCTTGCAGTGCAGCAAGCCGGCGGGCCAGCAGGGTACAATCGGCGGATTGTTCATCTGTTGCGAGGCATTGACCCATGTTTACCGGAATTGTGGCGGGCACGGCAGAAGTGGTGGCGATTGACGCCAAAGAAAATTTTCAGACCCATGTGCTGGCGCTGCCTGCCGACTGGTGCGACGGCCTGGAGCCGGGCGCGTCGGTGGCGCATAACGGCTGCTGCCTGACGGTGACGGCGATTGACGGCCAGCGGGTGAGCTTTGATCTGATGCAGGAAACCCTGGCCTGCACCAATCTGGGCGAGGTGACAGTGGGCAGCCGGGTGAATATCGAACGCGCCGCCCGCTTTGGTGCGGAAATTGGCGGCCACGCCATGAGCGGCCATGTGCTGTGCACCGCCGAGGTGATTGAGGTGATCGACACCCCCAATAACCGCACCACCTGGTTTCGCCTGCCGGCAGAGCACGCGCGCTTTTTGTTTACCAAGGGCTATATCGGCATCGACGGTTGCAGCCTGACCATTGGCGAGGTGCGCGGCAATGCATTTTGTGTGCATCTGATTCCGGAAACCCTGGCGCGCACCAGCCTGGGCTGGCGCAGCGCGGGCGAGCGGGTGAATATTGAAATCGACCCGCAAACCCAGGTGATTGTGGATACGGTGGAGCGCCTGCTGGCCGAGCGCGGGGTGACGGCAGGTTGATGCGGGCCCGGTGTGGCATTTGCCACACCGACTGATGGTCACGCCGTGAAAAGCGCTTGTCAGCGCACGCACTTTATAAGATGATAATGGTTATCATTTATTGGAGTTCGTGCGATGAACGCAATGCAAGCCATGCTGGTGGGTGCCGACACCCTGGGCAATATTCCTGCCGTGCTAGACGGTTACGGCATACAGATCCACCGCCACCTCACCGGGCGCAACAGCGCCCACCAGCGCAAGCAAGACCGTCTACCGGCGGGCACCGACCTGCTGATTCTGTTTACCGACTTTCTGGGCCACAATGTGATGAAGCATTTCCGCTCGCTGGCCGCGCAGGAAAACATCCGCTTTATCGCCTGCCGCCGCTCGGTGTGTGCGCTGCAGCAATCGCTGGACAACGCCGGCTTCAGCAGCGCCGACTGCCAGCGCTGCGCCACGCCGTGCCAGCAGCAGGCGCGCAAGTCGGGCGATAAATTGGCCCGGCATTGAACCGGCAGACGCCACCCCCAAGCGGGCCAGGCCCGGTGCTTGGGGGATGCCGATTCATACCGCGTTTCTTTCAGTTTCCGCCGGTTTCCCCAAACACCGCCTGCCACAGCGCCTGCACGTCGCTGTAGTGGCGCAGCAGCACGTCGTCTACTTCCACGCTGGCGTGTTCGTTCAGCCGCTGGGCGTGTTGCAGGCGACGATAGTGGCGGTAGGCGGCCTGGCAGGCTTCGGCCAGGTCGTGTTCAATCAGCCCGGCGTTGGCGGCCAGGCGCAGCAGGGCGATATTGCCGATATTGCCGGCCAGCTCCGGGTGATAGTGGGTGTAGGCCAGCACCAGATACTGGACAATAAACTCCAGATCAATAATCCCGCCTCGGGCGTGCTTGAGTTTGTCTGGCTGCGCCGGGTGGGTTTCCAGCATGCGTTCGCGCATGGTCAGCACTTCGTGGCGCAGGCCGGCCAGTTCGCGCGGCAGTGCTAGCACGTCAAAGCGCACTTTTTCAAAGGCATCGCCAATGCGGCTGTCGCCAGCGACAAACCGCGCGCGGGTGAGCGCCTGGTGCTCCCACAGCCAGGCGTCGCGCGCCTGGTAGTCGCGGAAGGCTTCCACCGTGCTGACCAGCAGGCCAGACTGGCCATTGGGGCGCAGGCGCAGGTCGATGTCGTACAGAATGCCTGCCGGGGTGGCGCTGGTCATCCACGCCGACAGCTTGCGCGCCAAGCGGGCGTAGCAGTCGGCGGCGTCCGGGTGGTCGTCGTCGTATAAAAAGATCAAGTCGAGGTCGGAGGCGTAGCCCAGTTCCTTGCCGCCCAGCTTGCCGTAGCCGACGATGGCAAAGCGCGGGGTGTCGGCATGGCGCTTGGCCACGTCTTGCCAGGCGTGGCGCAGGGTGGTGTCCAGCACCATGTCGGCCAGTTGCGAGAGCTGGTCGGACAAGGCTTCCAGCGGCCACATGCCGGCCAGGTCCTGCGCCACCAGGCGAAACTGCTGGGCGTGCTGCACATGGCGCAGGGTGTCCATTTTGGCTTCTACGTCGCGGTCGCACTCGGCCATTTGCTGTTCCAGCTGGGCGGCCTGTGCGGGCCAGTCTGGCTCGGCGTACAGCACGCGGGCGTCGAGCAGTTCGTCAAGCAGGATGGGGTGCTTGGTCAGGTAGGTGGACACCCACGGGCTGGCCGAATACAGCGTGGCCAGCCGGCGCAGGGTTTGCGGGTATTCGGTCAGCAGCGCCAGATAGGGCGCACGGCGGCTGATGGCTTCCATCAGGTTGATGATGCGGGTGAGGGTGATGTCCGGGTTCGGGCATTGCGCCGACACTTCAATCAGCGGTGGAATCAGCGCGTCAAACCGTTTGCGCGTGGCGGTGGGCAGTTGCTGGTAGCGCTGGCTGCGCGCCAGGGTGGCCAGCTGGTGCGCCACGGCTGGGGCGTCGTGATAGCCCTGCGCCGCCAGCCGGTCTACCACCGATTCGCTGGCTTCGCCCACGTCCTGCCACAGGCTGGCCAAGGGGTGGTCGCCGTGCTGCTCGCTGGGCAGCAGGAACACCTGTTCAAAGTGGCGGTTCACCCGTTTGCGCTGGCGGTTAAGCGCGGCAACAAACAGCTCCCAGTCGGCAAAGCCCATGCTCAGGGCAATCCGCAGCCGGCTGTCGTCGCTGCTGGGCAGGGTTTGGGTTTGCTGGTCGTCCAGGTATTGCAGCCGGTGTTCCACATCGCGCAAGAAGGTATAGGCTTCCAGCAGCTCGCTGACGGTTTCTGGTTCCAGCAGCTTGAGCTCGGCCAGGCGCGCCATGGCTTCGCGGGTGCTGCGCACTTGCAGGCTTTTTTCCCGACCGCCGCGAATCAGCTGGAACACCTGGGCGATGAATTCCACCTCGCGGATGCCGCCGGCGCCCAGCTTGACATTGTCGGTCAGCTCGCGGCGCGCCACTTCGCGCTGAATTTGTGCGTACAGCTCGCGCATGGCACCGTAGGCGTTGTAATCCAGATACTTGCGGTAAACAAAGGGTCGGATCAGTGCGTTCAGCCCGTCGGCATCGCCGGTCAGCGCCTTGCCCTTGATCCAGGCGTAGCGCTCCCATTCGCGGCCCTGGCTGAGCAGGTAGTTTTCCAGCGCGGCAAAGCTCATCACCAGCGGGCCAGAATCGCCATACGGGCGCAGGCGCATGTCCACGCGGAACACAAAGCCATCGCCGGTGGGCTCGGACAAGGCGGCAATCAGCTTTTTGCCCAGCAGGGTGAAGTATTCGTGGTTGCTGATGCGCCGGGTGCCGCCCTGGGTCTGGCCGTCTTCCGGGTAGATGAAAATCAGGTCGATGTCCGAGCTGACATTCAGCTCGCCACCGCCGAGCTTGCCCATGCCCACCACAATCAGCGATTGCACCTCGCCACTTTCTTCGCCCACCGGCTCGCCGTAGTGGGCCAGCAGCGGCTTGAGCTGGGCCAGTGCGGTGGTGACGCAGAACTCGGCAAACAGGCTGATGGTCGATACCACTTCGTGCAGGTCGGCCAGCCGGCCAATGTCACGGGTAATCAGGTGCGCCATCATCCGCTGGCGCAATTTGCGCAGGTTGTGCTTGAGCGCCTCCTCGCTGTTGGCGGGCAGGCTGGCAAAGCCTTCCTGCATATGCGCCAGGGTAAAGGGCGAGCTGGCTTCGTCGCCAATGCGCTCGGCCAGGGCCGGATTGGCGGCAAACAGCCGGGTGAGGTAATGGCTATGCGCCCGCGCGGCGCACAGCGCGGCAATTGGCGTCATGGGGGAGGCTACGGGAAGGCTTACTGGCATATAATGACCGTTCTTCATCAAACCGACGAATCCATGGGTGAATCTCTCTATCATATCCTGAGCGGGCGTGAGTTTTGAACGTTTTCACCCGCAGATTCCCCTTGTTGCGCCATCCGCTGGCGCGACGGCTGACCCGCGTGCTGGGATGGCTGATTTTGTCCGTGATACTGTTGCTGGCCGCGCTGGCCAGCGTGGTGCAGTTCTGGCTGTTGCCGCGCCTGCCCCAGTTCAAGCCCGAGCTGGCCGCACGGCTGTCGCACAGCATTGGCCAGACCGTCAGCATTGGCGAGCTGGGCGGCGGCTGGCGGCATGGCCAGCTGGTGCTGTACATGCGCCAGGTGACCATGACCCAGCCCGGCACCGGTGCCACCCAGCAGTTTGACCGGCTGGAGCTGGCCCCATCGCTCAGTTCGCTATGGCGCCTGGAACCGCACTTCGACCGGATTGCGCTCACCGGCCCGGTGATTTATATCCGCCGCGACCCCCAGGGGGCCATTCTGGTCAATGGGATCGACCTGACCCAGGGCAATGGTGATTCGGCGCTGCCCGACTGGCTGCTGCGCCAGGGCGAGGTGCGCATTGATCAGGCTACCCTGCATTGGCGCGATGAATTTGCCGGCCTGGCCGAGCTCACCCTGACCGAAGGCCGGGTGGTATTGCGCCGGGGCTTGCTGCGCCACAGCCTGTCGATCAGCGCCCGCCCGCCGCGTGACTGGCTGTCGAGTTTTTCCGCGTCGATGGACTGGCGTGGCGACCGGCTGGCCGACTGGAAACGCTGGCAGGGCCGCGCCCGGCTGGAAGTGGGCGGGGTGCGGCTGTCGGCCTGGGAAAACTACCTGAACTTCAACCGCAGCCGGGTGCTGCCACAGGGCGAAGGGCAAACCAGCGTTGAACTGGGCTTTGACGGTGCGCGCATCGACATGCTCAATGCCCGCCTGTCGCTGCGCAATGTGCTGCTGCGGCTGAATGCCAGTGAAGACGCGGTGCGGGTGCCGGTGCTGTCTGGCGCGGTGCAGCTAAGCCAGTCGTCGTCTGGCGTCTGGAAGCTGGCCGCCCACGACCTGGTGGCGGTGGCAGAAAACGCGGCCATCTTCGACCACGCCGATATTGACGGCGAATGGAAGGAAGGCCGCGATGGTCATGGCAAGCTCACCCTGTCGCAGGTGGACCTGGCCGCCATCAAGCCGCTGCTGCGCCATTTGCCGCTGGACCAGAACACCGCCTGGAAAACCCTCGACCCAACCGGCTTTGTCGAAAAAGTGCATGTTGGCTGGCGTGGCGATGTGGTGGCCCCGTCGCGTTACCAGGTGTCGGGCGCGTTTCGCCAGCTGGGCTGGCATGGCTCGGGCGTGCTGCCTTCGGTCACCGGCATGACCGGCGCACTGAACTTTGACGAAAACCGGGGTGAACTCAACCTGAAAAACCAGGGGGCCGCCAGTGTGACCCTGCCAGGGGTGTTTGTTGCGCCGCTGGGTTTTAATGCGCTGGATGCCAAGGTGGCGTGGACCCGCGAAGCCCAGGGCGTGGCGGTGGATCTGGACGATATCCGCTTCAGCAACGCCGATGTCAGCGGCCAGCTGGCCGGGCGCTACCGCTATGTGCCTGGCCATGCCGGGCGGATTGACCTGAAAGCCACACTGGGGCGGATGCCGGCCAACCGGGTGCCGGCGTATCTGCCGCTGTCAATTGGCAATGACACCCGCAGCTGGCTGGTGGCGGCGCTCAAGGCTGGCCATGCCGATGGTGCCAGCCTGCGCCTGCAGGGCGATCTGGACCATTTTCCGTTTGCTGCGCCGGGCAGTGGCGTGTTTGAGGTGCGCACCCGCGCAGATAAGGTGACGCTGGCCTATGCGCCGGGCTGGCCAGCGCTGGAGCAGATTGACGGCGAGCTGCTGTTTTTGGGCAACCGGATGGAAATCCGCCAGGCCAGTGGCCGGGTGATGGGGGCGCAGTTGCACGCCGTTAACGGCGTGCTGCCGGATATTGAACACGCCAGCAGCCATTTGCAGGTTGAAGGCCAGGCACGCGGGCCCACACTGGCGTTTATTCAGTTTCTGCGCGCCAGCCCGATTGACCGGCTGCTGGGCGGGCTGGCATCGGCAGCGCGCCCCCAGGGCAACGGCGAACTCAGCCTGAAGCTGGATATTCCGCTGAACGACGCCAACGCCACCCAGGTCAAGGGGGAATACCGCTTTGCCCGCAATGCCATCACCTTTGCCGACTATGCCATTCCGCCGCTGACCGAGGTCAGCGGCCCGCTGCAATTCAGCGAAACCGGGGCCAGCAGCGATGGTCTGCACTACACCGCGCTGGGCGGCGCGGGCCAGCTGCGCATCAGCCGTGGCCAGGCCGGGCGCATGCAATTTAAGCTGGCTGGCGAGGCTAATCTGCGCGATGCCACCCGGCAATACCTGCCGTGGCTGGCCCCGCATGTGGCGGGCAATAGCGAATATCGCGGCGAATTCAGCGTGGGCCAGCAGCTGGAATCACTCTGGCTGGAATCGTCGTTAACCGGGGCGAGCAGCCAGCTGCCGGCACCGATGGGCAAGGCCAGTGGCGACAGCCTGCCGCTGCGGCTGGACCTCAGCCCCAATCCGGAACAACGCCACGGCCAGCGGCTGGGTATCAGGCTGGGCAATGCGCTGCAGGGGCAAATGCTGTTCGACCCCGATGGCGTGGTGCAGCGCGGTGCGCTGCGGCTGGGGCCGGCGTCGGGAGCACCGCTGCCGCCGCTGCCGCTGCACGGCATTGCCGTGGCGGTCCAGAGCGAACGCTTTGACCTTGACCCATGGCTCAGCCTGGGGGGCGGCGATGCCGGCGGCAACTGGCCGCCGCTGACGGTCAACCTGAAAGCCGCTCAGTTGTTCAGCCAGGGCCGCCGGCTGGCGCAGGTCAAGGCGCAACTGCAGGCCAGCCATGGCGAGTGGAGCGGCCAGGTCAGCGCCCAGGAGCTGGCCGGCACGCTGCGCTGGGAGCCTGACCACGGCGGGCGGCTGACTGCCCGGCTGGCGCGGCTGACCCTGCCATTGCCGGCCACCGACAGCAGCAGCGAGGTGGGCGCCGGCCAGTTGGCCAGCAACCTGCCGGCGCTGGCCATCAGCGTGGACCGGCTGGACTACCAGCAACACGATCTGGGCCAGCTGCAGCTGAGCATGCAGCCGCGCCCGCACGGCTGGCAGCTGGACCAGCTGTCGCTGAACAGCCCGGATGGCCGGGTGCAGGTGACGGGGGTGTGGCAAAACGATGGCAAACAGGGCGTCACCGCGCTGCGTGGCCAGCTGGACAGCCCCCATCTGGATGGCCTGCTCACCCGGCTGGGCTACCCGGATGCCATTCGCCGGGGCCAGCTTAAGGCCAGCGGCGCGCTGCAATGGCAGGGCGGGGTATTCAGCCCGGTGCTGTCGTCGCTGCGCGGCGAGCTGACCGTGCTGGCAGAAAACGGCCAGTTTGAGAAAATCAACCCCGGCATGGGCCGGCTGCTGGGCGTATTCAGCCTGCAATCGCTGCCCCGCCGGTTTCAGCTGGATTTCCACGACATTTTCAGCCAAGGCTTTGCGTTTAATTCCGCCTCAGGCAAGATCAACGTCGATAACGGCCTGGTGACCATCCGCGACATGAAAATGATCGGCCCGGCGGCCAATGTGGCCTTGTCCGGGCGTGCCGACCTGGGCCGTGACCGGCAGCAGCTGCGGGTGACGGTCGAGCCACACCTGTCAGAAAGCGTGGCGCTGGCCACCGGCGCGGCCTTGCTGAACCCCATTATCGGCATGGCAGCGCTGGCGGCACAAAAAGTGCTGCAAGACCCCGTGGGCAAGCTGTTCGCCTATGATTACGAAATCACCGGCAGCCTGAGCGCGCCGGTCATCCGCAAACTTGACCGCTTTGGCGGGGATTCCTCTTCCGAGACAAAATGAGCGCTTCTTCCCTGATTGCGGCCTCCATCCAGATGGTGTCGGCCCCCGACGTGCCGACCAACCTGACCCAGGCCGCCCGGCTGGTGGCCGACGCCGCCAGCCAGGGTGCCCAGCTGGTGGTGCTGCCCGAGTATTTTGCCCTGATGGGCCTGAACGACACCGACAAGGTGGCGGTGCGCGAAGCCTGGGGGCACGGCCCGATTCAGGACGCGCTGGCCGCCATGGCCCGCCGTCATCAGATCTGGCTGGTGGGCGGCACCCTGCCGCTGGCTGCGCCAGACGCCAACAAGGTGTATAACAGCTGCCTGCTGTTTGCCCCGGATGGCAGCGTGGCCGCACGTTACGACAAGATTCATCTGTTTGGTTTTTCCGGGCTGGGCGAGCGCTATTGCGAAGCCGACACCATCACCCCAGGCCAGCAGCCGGTGGCGGTGGATACCCCGCTGGGCCGCATCGGCCTGTCGGTGTGCTACGACTTGCGTTTTCCCGAGCTGTTTCGCGCCATGGACGAGCCCGACATCATTGTGCTGCCGGCAGCGTTTACCGCCATCACTGGCCAGGCGCACTGGGAGCCGCTGCTGCGCGCCCGTGCCATTGAAAACCAGTGCTTTGTTATCGCCAGCGGCCAGGGCGGCACCCACGCCAGCGGGCGCACCACCCACGGCCACAGCATGCTGATCGACCCCTGGGGCGTGATTCTGGCCGAGCAGGCGCACGGCGAAGGCATGGCGCTGGCCGAGCTCGACCTGCGCCAGATGGCGTCGGTGCGCACCCGGCTGCCGGCGCTGGCCCACCGTATTTTCTGATTTGCGTCACAAGGACACTATGATGAACACCGATTTGCTGATCCAGGCTGACGCCCTGTTGCTTGCCCCGGCGGGCCTGGACGAACCGGCGCTGTCCGGCGTGCTGGCCGACATGCTCACCCATCAGGTGGACTACGCCGACCTGTATTTTCAGTACACCCGTGGTGAAGGCTGGAGCCTGGACGAAGGCATCGTCAAATCCGGCAGCTTTCACATCGACCAGGGCGTGGGCGTGCGCGCCGTGGCCGGCGAAAAAACCGCGTTTGCCTATTCGGATGAAATCTCGCTGCCGGCGCTGCGCCGGGCAGCAGGTGCCGTGCGGGCCATTGCCGCCAGCGGCGGCAGCGGCCAAACCGCCAGCCCGCGTGTGGTGGGCGGACGCGGCCTGTACCTGCCGCAAGACCCGATTGCCAGCCTGGATGCCGCCGCCAAGGTGGCCACCCTGGAAAAACTCGAACGCCTGGCGCGCGCGCGCGACCCACGCGTGGTGCAGGTGATGGCCAGCCTGGCCGCCGAATGGGACGTGGTGTACATCGCCCGCCACGATGGCGTGCGCGCTGCCGACATCCGCCCGCTGGTGCGCCTGTCGGTGACGGTGATTGCCGAGCAGAATGGCCGGCGCGAACAAGGCAGCGCCGGCGGCGGTGGCCGCTGTGACTTTGCCTACTTTACCGACGCCGTGCTGACCGATTACGCCACCCAGGCGGTGAATCAGGCGCTGGTCAACCTTGACGCCCGCCCGGCACCGGCGGGGGCCATGGCGGTGGTACTGGGCAATGGCTGGCCGGGTATTCTGCTGCACGAAGCCATCGGCCACGGCCTGGAAGGCGACTTCAACCGCAAGGGCAGCTCGGCTTTTGCCGGCAAGGTGGGCCAGCGCGTGGCTGCCCCCGGTGTGACCGTGCTGGACAACGGTACCCTGCCCGACCGGCGCGGCTCGCTGTCGATCGACGACGAAGGCAACGCCACCCAGTGCACCACGCTGATTGAAGACGGCATTCTCAAGGGTTATCTGCAGGATGCGATGAACGCCCGGCTGATGGGCGTGGCCCCCACCGGCAATGGCCGGCGCGAAAGCTACGCGCATATTCCGATGCCGCGCATGACCAATACCTATATGCAGGGCGGCGCGCACAGCCAGGAAGAGATTATTGCCTCGGTGAAGGACGGCCTGTACGCGGTGAACTTTGGCGGCGGCCAGGTGGACATCACCAGCGGCAAGTTTGTGTTTTCTGCCAGCGAAGCCTGGAAAATCGAAAACGGCAAACTCGCCTACCCGGTAAAAGGGGCCACGCTGATTGGCAATGGCCCGGACGTGCTCAACTACGTCAGCATGATCGGCAACGACATGAAGCTGGACACCGGCATTGGCACTTGTGGCAAGGAAGGCCAGAGCGTGCCGGTGGGCGTGGGCCAGCCCACCTTGCGCATTGACGGTGGGCTGACGGTGGGGGGCACGGCGTAAGGTGGCGGTGCCGATGCACCCTCACCCAAGGTGAGGGCGCTGCCGCAACAACAGGTACGCCAAAACAAAAAATCCCTGCCATATTCAGCAGGGATTTTTTGCATGGCCACACTGGCCGGCCAGAATCAGCCCAGCCAGGCGCGGGCGTTGGCAAACATGCGGAACCACGGGCTGTTTTCGCCCCAGTTATCCGGATGCCAGCTCATCTGCACGCTGCGGAACACCCGTTCCGGGTGCGGCATCATGATGGTGAAACGGCCATCGGCGGTGGTCAGGCCGGTGATACCGTTGGGCGAGCCGTTCGGGTTGTGCGGGTAGGTTTCAGTTGGCTGGCCGGCAAAGTCGAGGTAGCGCATGGCCACCAAGGCCTGAGCCCGGTCGGCTTCGCTGGCAAACACCGCCCGGCCTTCGCCATGGCTGACCACCACCGGCACCTGGGTGCCGGCCATGCCAGCAAACAGGATGGACGGGCTGTCCGGCACTTCCACCATGGTGAAGCGTGCTTCGAACTGCTCAGACAGGTTGCGGCGGAACTTTGGCCAGTGCTGCGCGCCAGGAATGATCTCGGCCAGGTTGGACATCATCTGGCAGCCATTGCACACGCCCAGGGCAAACGAATCGCTGCGGGCAAAAAATGCTTCAAATTCGGCGCGGGCCGCCGGGTTGAACAGAATGCTCTTGGCCCAGCCTTCGCCAGCACCCAGCACGTCGCCATAGCTGAAGCCACCGCAGGCGGCCAGGCCGGCAAAGCCACCCAGGGTGGCGCGGCCAGCGATGATGTCGCTCATGTGTACGTCAATGGCGTCAAAGCCGGCGCGGTCAAACGCGGCGGCCATTTCCAGCTGGCCGTTCACGCCTTGCTCACGCAGGATGGCCATGCGCGGGCGAGCCCCCACGTTGATAAACGGCGCAGCCGGGTTGTCGTCCAGATTGAACGGCACCACGGCAAACAGCCCTTCACCGTCTTCGGCAATCTGGTCGAACTCGCTTTGTGCGCACTCGGGATTGTCGCGCAAACCTTGCAGCTCGGCGCTGGTGGCGCTCCAGGCCTGCATCAGGGCCACACGGGCTTCGTTGAAAATCGTTTCGCCCCCCAGGCACAGGGTCAGCGCGTCGTGTTCATCTACCGGCACCCCAAGCAAATGCAGGCAGCCGGACAGGCCGGCATGGCTCAGACGGGTGACCACGTTTTCCAGTTGTTCAGCTTCGACCTGCAGCACCGCGCCCAGCTCTTCGTTGAACAGCGCGGTCAAGACATCACCCTGTACGCCTTGCGCCTTGACCAGCGAATCCAGCTCCACCACCAGGCCAGCGTGGCTGGCAAAGCTCATTTCGGCCAGGGTGGCAAACAGGCCGCCGTCGGAGCGGTCGTGGTAGGCCAGCACCAGGCCATCGGCCATCAGCCCTTGCAGGGTATGGATCAACGCGGCCAACTGCTGGGCATCAACCAGATCCGGTGCTTCGCCGGTCATCTGCTGATGCACCTGAGCGTAGGCCGAGCCGGCCATGCGGCTGCGGCCCTGACCCAGATCCACCAGCAGCAGCACGCTTTCCACGTCGGTGCGCAACACCGGAGTGACAGTGCGGGTGACATCGTCCACAGCGGCAAAGGCCGACACAATCAGCGACAGCGGCGAGGTGACGCTGCGCTTTTCGCCTTGTTCTTCCCACACGGTTTTCATCGACAGCGAGTCTTTGCCCACCGGGATGGAGACTTTCAGCGACTGGCACAGCTCAGACACCGCCTTGACCGTGTCGTACAGCGCGGCGTCTTCGCCGGGGTGGCCGGCGGCGGCCATCCAGTTGGCTGACAGCTTGACATTGCTCAGATTGCCCACCGGGGCGGCGGCAATGTTCAGCAGCGCTTCAGCCACCGCCATGCGTCCGGATGCCGGGGCGTTGAACGCCGCCAGCGGGGTGCGCTCGCCCATGGCCATGGCTTCGCCGGCCAGGGTGTTGAAGCCCAGCGTGGTGACGGCCACGTCGGCCACCGGCACTTGCCACGGGCCCACCATCTGGTCGCGTGCGGTCATACCGCCCACGCTACGGTCGCCAATGGTAATCAAAAAGTTTTTATTGGCCACCGAGGGCAGCATCAGCACGCGGTAGGCGGCTTCGGCCAGTTCGTGGCCTTCGGTGGAGAACGGCGTGACCGGCGGCTGGCGGCGTTGCACGTCGCGGGTCATGCGCGGCGGCTTGCCCAGCAGCACGTCCAGGCTCATGTCCACTGCATCCTGGCCCAGCAGGTCGTCGCGCACGCGCAGCTGTTTTTCGGCAGTGGCGGTGCCCAGCACGGCAAACGGGCAGCGCTCACGCTCGCACAGCGCGGTAAAGACCGCCAGATTGTCCGGATGAATGGCCAGCACATAGCGTTCTTGCGATTCATTGCACCAGATCTGCATCGGCGACATACCGGATTCTTCCAGCGGCACCGCGCGCAGGTCGATCACCCCGCCACGGTCAGAGCCATGAATCAGCTCGGGCAAGGCATTGGACAAACCGCCCGCGCCAACGTCGTGAATCGACAAAATCGGGTTGGCTTCGCCCAGCTGCCAGCAGCGGTCGATCACTTCCTGACAACGGCGTTCGATTTCCGGGTTGCCGCGCTGCACCGAGTCGAAGTCCAGGTCTTCGGCGTTGGCACCGGTGTCCATCGACGACGCTGCGCCGCCACCCAGGCCAATCAGCAGGCCAGGGCCGCCCAGCTGAATCAGCAGTGCGCCTTCTGGCAGTTCATGCTTGTCGATATGGTCGCCGTGGATATTGCCCAGGCCGCCGGCAATCATGATGGGCTTGTGGTAGCCACGCATCTCGCCGTGGACTTCGGCTTCAAAGGTGCGGAAGTAGCCGGCCAGATTGGGGCGGCCAAATTCGTTGTTGAATGCTGCGCCGCCAATCGGGCCATCCAGCATGATTTGCAGCGCCGAGGCAATGCGCGACGGCTTGCCGTAGGTCTGGCCTTCTTCGCCGTAGGCTTCCCACGGGTGGGTAAAGTCGGGAATGTTCAGGTTGGACACGGTAAAGCCGGTCAGGCCGGCTTTCGGGCGCGAGCCGCGACCGGTGGCACCTTCGTCGCGGATTTCGCCGCCCGAACCGGTGGACGCACCAGGAAACGGCGAAATGGCGGTTGGGTGGTTATGGGTTTCTACTTTCATCAGGATATGGGTGGGTTCCTGATGAAACTGATAGCGGTGTTCGCCAGCTGCCGGGTAGAAGCGCTCGATCGTGCGCCCTTCGATCACCGACGAGTTATCCGAGTAGGCCACCAGCGTGCCGTGCGGGTGCGCTTTGTGGGTGTCGCGGATCATGCCAAACAGGGATTTGTCTTTCGGCTTGCCGTCGATGACAAAGGTGGCGTTGAAGATCTTGTGGCGGCAGTGTTCCGAGTTGGCCTGGGCAAACATCATCAGCTCAACGTCGGTCGGATTGCGGCTGATGGCGGTGAAGTTTTCTACCAGGTAATCAATTTCATCCGGCGACAGCGCCAGACCCAGCTCGCGGTTGGCAGCATCCAGCGCGTCGCGCCCACCGGCCAGCACGTCCACCGTGCGCAGCGGCTGCGGCGGCACATGGGTGAACAGCCGTTCGGCGTCGTCCAGGCTGGCCAGCACCTGCTCGGTCATCCGGTCATGCAGCAGAGCGCTCAATTGCTGGCGTTCGGTGTCGCTCAGCGGGTGTTCGCTGCTCACCCAGTAGGCCAGACCACGCTCGATGCGGGAGATCTTGTCCAGGCCGCAATGGCGGGCAATGTCGGTGGCCTTGGACGACCACGGCGAAATCGTGCCGATGCGCGGCACGGTCAGAAACAGCTCACCTGCCGGGGCGTCAGCCAGAGCCGGCTCGCCGTAGGTGAGGATGCGCGTCAGTGTGGCCGATTCCGTCTCGCTCGGCAGGGCCGATACCTCGGCAAAATGCCAGTATTCCGCTGCCACAGCGACCGGTGGCAAACCGGCCTCACTGATGGCACGATGCAGTTTGTCGGAACGGAATGCAGACAGCGCGGCGCCGCCGCGAAGCTTGAGAATGGAAGGCATTGAGGGAACTCGCAGCAACATGTAAAAAGCAGTCATAATACATCAAAACGCGGGTCCTTTCGAACTGGATTGCGACATTCGCTTTAGCTAAACCCCGGATTCCATTGGATTATTACAGGAGCTATCATGAAAAAAATCGAAGCCGTCATCAAACCGTTCAAGCTGGACGAAGTCCGCGAAGCCCTTTCTGCCCTGGGCGTGAATGGTTTGACCGTGACCGAGGTCAAGGGCTTTGGCCGGCAAAAAGGCCATACCGAGCTGTATCGCGGCGCGGAATATGTGGTGGATTTTCTGCCAAAAATGAAAATTGAAGTGGTGTTGACCGACGATCGCGTCGATCAGGCCATTGAAGCCATCCTCAACAGCGCCCGCACCGGCAAGATTGGCGACGGCAAGATTTTTGTGTTCGACGTCAACCAGGTGGTGCGCATCCGCACCGGCGAAACCGGCGAAGACGCGGTATAACCGTCTGCCCCCCTCAGCCCCCGCCGGCCCCGGTGGGGGGCTGAACTTTCTGGCAGCGGTTTTTTTTCTCTGGCAACACGCCACCCGGCCAGAGGGTCACTGCTTAGCGCGCGTGCTGCCGCCTTTCTCAAGGACACGGCCACCATGGCAATTGGCGCATTGATTATTGGCGACGAACTGCTTTCCGGCAAACGTCAGGACAAACACCTGGCACAGCTGATTCACCTCCTCAGCGCCAGGGGGCTGAAACTGGCCTGGGCCCAGTATCTGGGCGACGACCCGCAGCGCCTGCAAACCACCTTGCGCCAGACTTTTGCCAGCGACGATCTGGTGTTCAGCTTTGGTGGCATTGGTGCCACCCCGGACGACCACACCCGCGCCTGCGCCGCCGCCGCGCTGGATGTGCCGCTGGCTATCCACCCCGAAGGCAAAAAGCTGGTAGAAGCCCGCTTTGGTGCCGACGCTTACCCGCACCGAATCAATATGGTGAATATTCCGCAGGGCAGCCGGCTGATTGCCAATCCGGTAAACCAGATGCCCGGCTTCAGCCTGCATCACCACCACTTTGTGCCCGGTTTTCCCAGCATGGCCTGGCCGATGATTGAAGACGTGCTCGACCGCGAATACCGCCATCTGTTTGCCAGCGCGCCGGATATCGAACTCACCGTGCTGGCGCTGCACGCCCGCGAAGGCGATTTGATCGATCTGATGCAGCAGATGGTCAGCCGTTACCCCGAGGTGCGCTTTTCCAGCCTGCCCAGCTTTGGCACCGACACCCTGCCACCACATATCGAATTTGGCCTGACCGGCCAGGCCAGCCTCACCCGCGCCGCCATGGACACCCTGGTGGGCGGCCTGCAAGCGCAAGGCTATACGCTGGGCGAGGTGATTCAGCGCAGTTGATCCGGATCGGGCGGCGCTTGCCACGGCCCCAGCGCCGCTTCCACCTGAGCCCCCACCTGCAGCAAAGCCTCGTCCTGCCAGCGCCGGCCCACCAGCTGCAACCCCACCGGCACCCCTGCCACCGCGCCTGCCGGCAAGCTGAGCACCGGGCTGCCAGTCAGCGAAAACGGCGTGGTCAGGCTCAGGGTGGCCTCGATATACGGCAGCAACTGCCCGGCCACCGATAATGGCCTGGGCGGGCGCAACGGATGCAGGGCAAATGCCGGATAGGCCGTGGTCAGCGCGGTAGGGCACAGCCAGGCGTCCCATTCACCCAAAAACCCGTCCAGCGCGCCGATCAACTGCTCACGCCGGTTGAGCGCCCATTGAAACTGCCGCAGGTTTAGCCGGGTGCCGTGCAAAAACGCCCGGCTGAGCGGCGCATGGCGCGGCAGCAGCCCAGCGCTGTGCGCCATCAGCCAACGCTGCCAGCGCGGCAGGCCCAGGCCAATTTCACTGCCGGCCAGCCAGCCAAACGCCTGCCAGGCGGTGGCCCATTGACATCCTCCCCCGCCTAAAGTCGGGGGATTCCTACGGCGCTCATCCCGGCATCAAGCTGGCATAAGTCGCT
>ERZ724524.1364-NODE-1364-length-16254-cov-7.196370_pt1 | contig 16254 bp, 8 predicted proteins | sample MGYA00376057_ERZ724524 | MGnify/ENA primary metagenome ERZ724524 (study PRJEB28724, sample SAMN07190888) | wastewater metagenome | isolation source: influent of sewage treatment plant in Hong Hong | place: USA: Christiansburg, Virginia | collected 2016-03-01 ...
TCCTCTGATTCAGGCTGTTTTGCCCAGGTGGACATTCAGCGCATTCCGCATGTACTGCTCTGGGTGCGGCATGGGGTGGCTTTTCCCGGGTTTCGTCCTGCGCTCGTGCTTCGCATACTCACGCACAACCTTGGCCCACTCCTTGGGGTACTGCTCTTGGAATGCCGCCAAGAACTGTTCAAAGGTGAACCCTGGCTGCAATGACTCGCAGGTGGCTTGCACCTTCTCAGCCTTCTTAACTATCACCGCCATCTGTTGAACCCTCTTTGATTGAAACACTGTATATAGTGGTCAAATGCAGCTGCGCAGACACCATATATGGTGTTTACAGCTTCAAACTACTCGCCTTATTAGATCCCCGAGGCGCACCGGATCGGTGTCGCACAGGGTCTTGATTGCCTTGATGCTGGTCATCCCCAGGATCTCCCCGATATGCCGCTCATCAATGCCTTGGCGCTTCAACTTCACAGCCAATGTGCGGCGGCCAGATTGAGAAGTCGCCCCTTCAATCCCTGCCTGAGCAAACAAGCGGCTTATCAGGGCCGTCAACTGGTCAGCCCGATAGCTCACCCGCCCGCCTCGCTCCACTCTCGTCAGCTTCAATGGCTGACCGGTACGGCCAGACACAAACAGAGCACTGCTTGGGTCAAGGCCGCGATAAGCCGTCAGCTTGCCGGTGATGCCATGCCCACGCTGGAGCCGGTCGGCAAGGTGCTCATCCACCGCCTTGATCAACTTCTGATTCACCCAGCACAAGGGGCGGGTGCGACCATTGAAAGCAATCTCGGCCCTCACCACCGTCGCGGCCAGCGGCTCGCCAGCGGGTGAGAGGTAGTCGCTGACCAGGAACTGCGATAACTCGGCTGGCTTCATGCCGGTGCCAAAGAAGCAAAGGAGCAGGGCCGCGTCACGGGATCCATTCTCCTTGCTCGATGCCCGAGCGACCGCCACGGCGTGGGCGAGCTGGGCATCCTCTACAACTATCGCCTTCGGCATCTATGTTTAATCTCGAAATGAATCATTAGACATAGAGACTACAGCAAGAAAAGGGGGCCATCAAGGCCCCTGTCTCAATTATGTCCTGGTGTTCACGGAAAGTTAGGGTGAGACTTTATTTTCAAGGATGAAACTCTATTTTCGGGGATGACACTTTATTTTCATCCCACATGAACAAGCCGCTCGTTGGGATGAGTACGACGACTAGGCTCATCGTCCTTTGAGGACAACAGCAAGGGGGTTGGCTTTGGGGGTTGCGTTCTGGTCCGGCAACCCGCGCGTCCCTGGAGGAAACCATCAAGGCGCTAGCGGCATTAGGGCTGTCGACTAGCGCGTTCTCTGCCCGCGATGACCAGTGTGGCCAGACATTTATTCAAACTCTTCAAACTCTTCAAGCTCTTCAAGCTCTTCGGGGTCGGTGCAGTCGGCGTCTAGTTGCCACCCACTCAGATCGAACTCGACACCGTCCTGGATGTCGCGCACCGTCAGTTTGGTCACCGTGAAGCTCATTATCGCTGCGGCAATCCCTTCCACCAGTTTGCTGATCGGGCTGTCAGGAACCTTCAATCCCGCAAAATCAAAGTCAAAACCGTAGATGGTGCGAAGGCGACCACAGGGCAAGTCTTTTTGACTGCGCTTGAGGATGAAGCCCACTATGTCCTGCATCGGGCTTAACGAATTGTTGTATTCGACAATAAGCGGTTTCACCAGGCGCAACAAACGATTGTAGGGCTCGCAATGAGGGTGACGCGGGTCAACCAGGTTATCTGAGAGGGCAACAGGGAAATACCCCAAAAATTCTTTTTTAGCGTCGACAGAGTTGGTCATGTGTCACCTGTGGTCGGTTTGTTGCGCGTTGCGAGCGAGGGAATGAAGGTGAGTAGGAAAGCACCTGAAAAGAGCCCTCGGGGTGACCGAGGGCAAAGCAGGTGGTTAAGTCGTCAAAGATAACCAGCTGTACTCGATCAGATATGCTGACCGAGGCCATGTACGGCAGCGTTGTTATACCACCAGTTGGCAATTTCCGTTGCTTGAGTTGTTGCCCCTTCCGCCAACAGTAGCCAGTAGCACTGCCTCACCGCCCCCAGAGAGAGCAGTTCCCCCACTGGTGTTCGCCCACGACAGCGGCGGCGAAACGCTGCCTCAAACTCTTGCACCCCCGCATCGAACTGGCAAAGCAGAGGATGTCGGCGGGGCTGTTCGTGCAGATAGGCGGGGCCTACCTCCATGCAATCATCAAGCACTGCGTCCATCTATTCCTCCTACGGGCCAGGTCACCCCGGCCCGCAATTCACTCATATCACTGCCCGGTAAGCGTGGTCGAATCTTTGGTTTCGTCACCGGAGTCGTCGATGGCCACCGCCTCAATCTCGTGCGAGCCAGGGTTCAACGCCTTGGTCAGCGAGATTGCATAGCTGGTGTTGCCGATGGTCTCGCCGTCGATCTTCCAGCGATAGGCCACGATACGGCCATCGGTGTCCACGCAGGACATCTTCACGCGCCATGAAGTGGTCGTGTCGCTCTGCTGCAAGTCACACTCGGCTGGCTTGTTCTTGAGCACGGTGAAGTCGTGGCTCACCAGCGCACGCTGGCCGAAGTCACTGAGCGCCTTGAACTCGATGGTGTGGTCACCTTCGGGCAGGTTGGCGAACAGCTGACGGCGCATTGTGTCCTTGACCAGCACGCCATCGAGCACCCAGCTGAACTCCTTGAGGTTGTCAGAGGGGTGATCCAGCTCGATGCTACTGCTCATGTTCACCGACAGCGGGGCCCGCATGAACTGGTTGCTGTAGCTCGGGGTGATCTTCGCCTGCATGGGTTCGGACTCATCGACGGCAAACAGATGCTCTTGGGTCTCTGAGTTGCCCCGGTTATCGCTCAGGGTAATGAAGACGCTGTGAATGCCTGGCTCGTTGATGGTACCGACATAGCGGCCCTTCTCCTTGTCAAAGCTCACATCGGTCACACCCTCCCCGTGCGTAACCTTGATGTCGTACACCACGCCCGGGAACGACGGGAGTTTAGTGGTGTTGCGCACCTCGATAGTGGTCGGGGCCAGTTTGAAATACTGGCGCTGGCCGCTGTAGAAGGTCGGGAAGTAGTAGGCCCAGGTATCGACCTCCTTCACGACTTCCTTGACGGTGGTCTCCTTGTAGCCGTCGAGCCAGACACGGTAGGTGAACGGCAGGGTCTTGCCATCTTCGGTCGGCGTGTAGACAACATCGTGCCCGCTGCGAACGGTACCATCCGGCAGCACCCACTCTTCCTGATACTTGACGCCTTCGACCAGCTGGTAATCGTTCTTGTACGAGCCTGTCAGGGTGAACGGCTTGTTGATCTCGACCTTATCGGGACCGGTCACGCTGGCCCGCACTTGCGCCGGTGTCAGCACCTTCGGCATGATCTTGGTGGTCACCCAACTGCTGGCTTCCGCCTCCGATTGACTGTTGGCGAACTCAGCACGGGCATAGAGATAGTTGCTGTCGGGTGCGACCATCATTTCCGTTTCCCGATCACCATCTTCCCAGTGCTTGCCATCGGTGGACCATTGCACGTTGAGCGCATCATCGATCTCAGCGCCATGGCTGCCGGTCACTTCCAGCGGGATTGGTTGTCCCTTGAGGACGATCTTCTTCTGCACCAGCTGGATGTCAGGTTTGGCATAGGCAACCAGGGTGGTGATGTCGGTCGGGTTGGTGACGTTGGTCAAGCGGTTGTGCAGGATGGCCCGCACCTGCCATTTGCCCGGCTCCTCGGTGGTGAACACGTAGCTCAAGCGGCCCGTTGCGTCGGGTGCAGGCACCCATGCACCGGAATCGCCGCTGCGGATCTGCCACTCCACCTCGCCTATCGCATCCTTATCTTGCTCGGAATCCGGCTTGACCTTGATGGTCGCCTTCATCGGCACCTGGTCAACGATTTCGGTCACGTTGGGCGTACCATCCACCCCTACCCCCTTGATGAGGTTCAGGTGGCGTTTGGCAGAGACAATCTTGAGCTTGAACTGGGCAAAGGGCGAAATAACCTCACCCTCGGTCACGTAGGTGATGGACCGGCCTTCTGCCTTGCTCGGGTCGAACACCAGATCCACCTTGCCTTCGGCATCGGTCTTCTTAATGTCGGTGAGCGGGACAAAGGTCTTGGACTGATTGCCGTCCTTGTAGCTGGTGACGACCTGCATCAAGCGCATGTTCCACTCGCCGTGCTCGTTCTGGCGGTAGTTGATCTGCTTGGTCTTGCTGTCGAACTCCCCGATGGACGAGGAGATCGTGGAGGTTTCGTTATCCACCGACTCCCGATCCATCCCGCTCATGTTTATCTTCAAGTTCTTGGACGGCACGATATAAACCTTGCCTTCCTTGGTAGCGGACAGCTCATTGGTACGAGAATACTTGGCCTTGATCTCGACCGGGTAGACGGTCCAGATGTCGCCCTTCGGCACCTTGATGATTGCGGAGGTCTTGGAGTCCCCGCCAGTCGGACGCGGGCGCATACGGATGGAGTTGGTCGTCTCACCCACACCCGGAATGTTCACGGTCAGATCCAGATCGCCCGGCGACGAGTTGACGATTGCACTACCGGCCACCCCGCCATGAATGTCGATCATCAGGCCATCATCGCCCTGCTTGCGCCGTCCCTGGAAGGAGATGACAGGTTCGGTGGCGGGCGTGGGTTTCAGATCCACGGAGCCCTTGGTGACCTCCATAACATACCCTTCGGGGCTTACCGCGTGGAGCGTGTAGCCGATACGGCCCACGGTGTCGTCCACGAAGCCTTCGAGCACAACGTTACCCAGAACGCTCACGGTCGCTTCCATGCCCGGTGGCAGATCCCACTCGGCATAGCAGGCAATCTTGTTGTAGGTCGCCGCCATCTCTGCGGCCTGCTCCTGGGTGTAGTTAATGGGGCAGTTGTAGCCGGTGTTGTCGACCTTCACGGACACCCGCTGCACAAACTGTACAGGGTTGGCCGGAGTCGGTGAGAGGCTAAGCGCGGTCGCGGCATAGCGGACCTGGTAGGTCTTGGTGGTGACCCGATCGGCCTTGTCCTTGGCAGTCACGATCAGCGGGTAGGATTCACCCGAGGTCAGGGCAGAGAGGTCGGTTTTGCCAACGGTGAACACACCCTCAGTGTCCGTGGGGGACAACGGCAACTCAACGCCGCCCAGGGTGGCCTTCGTCTCGACCACGCCGCCGGTATACCCGTTGTAGGAGGCGACCGTCAGGCGTTCGGGGAAGAACACCACTTCGCCATCGGCCACAGCAGACAGGTCGGGCCCATACAGGCCGACTTGCGGGCCATAGCGGTCCAGACGGATGGGCCTGGCGTCCGAGGTGCTGGTGTTGCCGTACTGGTCGGTTACCTCCATCTTCACCAGGAAGTCACCATCCTTGATGGTGTTCATGTCGAAGTTGTACCGGAACTGCTGCGGGCCGGTCACGATGTAGTTGCCTACTGGCGTGGCCGCCACGGTGGTGTTGTCGTGGGTGGTGCCCGCGACACTCAGCAGTTGCCGACTCTTGTAGGACAGATAGATCTTGCGCGGCGATTCTGGGTCGGGCGTCAGCACCATCTTGAGGGTGGCTGGGTGCCACCAGCTCTTGGGCTGGTCATTGTGGGGCGAGTTGACGATGACCGCGATGGTCGAATACGGCACATCTTGCACCCCTTCGGTGGTCTCGATGGTTTGGAGCGGCGATTCGGTATTACCCTGCACGTTCGCGCCCACCAGCGGCGGCCTAAAGTCCCAGGACAGAGCAACCTGATCGTTCACTGGCGCAAAGTAGTTGTTGGTGGAGTTGGCGGACACCAGCATCGGCTTGTTGCCCGTCTCACTCTCACCCAGAATGTCCTGCATGGAATTGTTCACCGCCACGCAGTTGTCTTCCCCCTCCTTCACCACGCAGTTCGAGAAGTCGCTGATCACGATCCGCTGGTCAAACGGGCGCGGCTCCACCATGAACTTGAGCTGGCCAGAGGTCGAGCGGCGATGAACGGAGGGCTCTTTGCCCAGATCCCACACCGGCTCGTCAAAGCGACCGAAGATGTTGGTGATGACCGGCGGCAGGGTCGGGGTGATCAGGAACGGCAGCACGCCAGAGCCAACTTCCTCCGGGGTGCCAGCACTACCGGATTTGTAGAAGAGCTTATAGGGCACTGCCTTTTGCCCGCTTTGGGCAGTGGTGCCAATCAGCCTGGCTTGGCCTGGGTCGAACTCGATCCCTACCGGCAAATCAGCGGGGTCGATCACCAGGTAGCAGCCCAATACCCCCGGTTGCAGGGTTTCCACCGCGGACTCTTTGTAGACCACGCGGCAGCCCTCGTTGTTCGAGGAGAGCTTGATCTCAGACTCCTTGACCCCCTCGTAGAGTGTCCCTTTGGGCGTCACCTGCACGGTCGGGGTGGTGGTGTTGATCTCGCCTGTCACAGTCATCGAAGCAGCGAAGGCTGGTTGTGCGAGGACCGCACTGACCACTACGGCAATTTTTGTTTTATTCATCTTCATCTAGTCCTTCCTTATTCGTCGACTGTCACAACTTGAGGAATATCAATCATGTAGCTCGCTTTACCATTCACGCCGGGCTCGGCTGGCCACACCGGCAGACTCGCCTCGCCTGCGGTGTCCAACGGGATCACGATGTCCTTGGTTTCGCCGGGGGCGATCAGGGTGCCGTTGAACATCACGGAGAAGTTCGAATCACGACGCAGCGTGATGTAGCCGGACTGCGGGCCGCGTGACTGCGAACCCCCGTCTGTCAGGCTGCCTCTGAACTTCACCAGCGCGAGGGGTTTGTCGTTGGCGTCCATCAAGGACTTCGAGACCGACATCATGTTGACGGGGTCTGCGCTCACCATGTTCTGGGGGGACAACGAGAGGGTTTGGGTCAGGCTCGATTTGTTGCTCTGGTTGTCCTGAGCCTCAACTTTCAGCGTGTAGGTTTGCCCGGCTTCCAGTGTCGGGAACATCCGGGGCACCTCGGGTGCGTATTCACCGCCTTGCAGGGTAAACCCCAGATCCAGCGCGTCATTGATCGGGCCGCCCTTGAGCGTCATGCGGGTGATCTGCGGCTTGGTGTCCACCGTGTCGGTGACCTTCACGCGCAGATCTTTGATGGTTTCAACCCCAGCGGGTACTGCGCCGCCTTTGTAGCTCATCGTCAATGTGGGCGGGGTACGGTCGGAGGTGAAGTCAAAGAGACTGACCTTGGTTTTCGGGCCGTGCATCTCCAGCGCAAACACAGCGAGGTTGTTGTAGACACCTTCTGGCAGCGAGGCGAGGTTGTACTGATAGGTGTAGTCGGGACCACTTTCGGCAATCTTGCCGCCAGTCGGGGTCACCTTCACACCATTGCCCTCCAGCCACACATCTTTGAGTCGAAGATGGTCGAAGTAGGATCCCCGTCCAGGCTGGTTGATCATCAACTTGAGGGACTTGGTAGCGGCATCGTACTCAGTGGCGATGGCGGGGTAATGTCTGTCGTTCCAGGTGACGTTGGCCCAGCCTGGATTTCCCCTGAGACTGCCGTCCACGTTGGTCAACATGGCCCCGTCATGCAGGTAACCGGTGGTGCCCAGCGCCATGGTGGCGGTCCAGTTGTTGGTACAGGACGTTTGGCCCGCCGGAATGGTACAGGTCGCGTGGTGAGACCACTTCTGATCGTAGGGCCGCGCTTGAACGGTGACCCGCTCCTGAGTGATCGTGATGGGCAGCAGGTCATTTTGAACATCCCAGCGGTTCCAGCTGGCCCAGCCAATGTCACTGTACAGATACTCGACTTTGCTCATCACCGGGGTTTGCGCCGCACTGGGAGAGAGCACCAGGTTGTAGCCGATGTTGCCACCAGCCCAAGAACCAAAGTTGACCCAACGCACGTAGTTGCCATCGGTAAAACCAAAGGGCGTCGTCATGGTCAGGTAGACATAGTCGGCATCCTCACCGACTTTGGTGACTTCCCCCACCCCGTTCGTCAAGTTGATCCCCGATTGGACGTAACCGGCATAGTTGGTGCGAGCAAGCCGATAGGCTAGCCGGATCGGGTTGGTCATGACGGTCATGCCGCTCACATAGGGGTCGAAACCGGTCAGGCCTGGGGCCAGCGTGGAGCTGGTGTTCGGGTTATACACACCGAACACACCCGGCGGGTTGGCGATGTTATCCCAGCGGGCCCCTTGCAACGGGGTCTTGTAGACGTTGCCCGCGAGGTCTGTCACTTCAAACTGGAGCTTGAACAACTCATCCAGGTTCGAACTCGGGAACGTGGAATTTTTCGGATAGGCAAAGCTGTTCGAGCTCGCGTTGTAGCTGAGCGCCACGCTCTTGTAGACCGCGCCACTCTCCCGATAGACCACGAATTTTCCGCTAGCGATACCACTGCTATCGGACAGGCCGGTGATCAGGATGTCGGGGGTCTCGGATCCGCCCGTCCCCAACTTCCACTCCGGCCCGCTCGATACCTGACTGTAGCCGGTGCTATTTTGCACGGCGATAGGGTTAGAGGTAGGCGCAACGCGGTCCAGCATCAGCGGATAGTCGGTGGTAGCAACCACCACCCCGGAGATGTCGAGGATGGTAGAGCGCAGGATGTAGTTGCCATCGCCCGGGTCGCTGACGGTGAATTTGGTGCCGTAAAACTCGTTGCTATCGGAGGCCACAATCCGGTTGGCGACCGTGATCAGCGGGGAGGTCTGGCTCTGGACTACGGTGGTGCCCTTGATAAGTTCCAGTCTCACCTTGCGGTCAAGGCCAGAAATGGCCGTTACCGTCAGCCCCGAAGCGGGGTTGATAAACTTCACGGACGGCTTCTGCACTTTCACGGCTGAGTAAGGGTCCGTATACGACAATTCGTAAACTTGAGCGTGGGCAAAGCTCGCGCTACAGAGCAATCCAATGGCCGCCGCCAGTTTTGTCAGGTTCAAATTCATTCTCATCTTTGCTCCTTAGTTGGCGACCAGTTGGGGGATGTCGATCATGTAACTCGCTACGCCATTGGTTCCAGATGTCGCTGGCCACACCGGCAGTTTCGCCATCCCTTCCACATCGAGCGGGATCACCACATCCTTGGTTTCACCGGGTTGCACTGGCTGGCCGTTAAAAATCACGCCAAAGGCCGCATCGGTACGCAGGGTGATGTACCCAGCTTGTGGCCCACGGCTTTGGGTGCCGCCGTCCGTCAAGGCAGCTTTGAACTCAACCATCCCGAGGGGTTGATCGTGGGAGTCCATGAGGGACTTCGAGACCGCCATCACACTGACCCCGTCCGCTTCGACAAGGTTCTGTTGGGTCAACGAGAAGGTCTTGCTGTACGTGGATTTGTTGCCCTGGAAGTCCTTGGCCTCCACCTTGAAGGTGTATTCCTGGCCCGGCTTGAGGGTGGGGAACATCCGGGGTACTTCGGGTTGCCATCCGTCGGAGAGCTTGGAGTAACCCAGCAGCAGCTTGTCATTGATGGGGCCACCCACCAGGCTCATCGAGGTGATGACCGGCTCCGGGTCGACGCTGTCCTCCAAGGAGACGCGGAAATCCTTGATGGTTTCCACGCTGGTCATCGAGCCGCCCTTGTTGGTCACGCTGATACTCGGGCCAGTCGAGTCAACCACCACCCCGGAGAGCGTTCTTGTCGCGGCGTTGCCGTAGGTGTCAGTCGCGGTCGCCGTGAAGTCGTACACCCCTTCGGCCAACGAGGCGGTGTTGAACTCTGCGTACTTGTTCTTGTAGCTCTCGTCTCTGGAGGTGATCAGCGGCACGGTGAACACTTGGTTCGCGCTATTGGTGGCCTTGACCGTGAAATCGCGGGTATCCCACGCGCTTAACTGCCAGTTATCGGTGCGGTCATTGTCCGTGACGTACAAGAAGAGCTTGCGGGCGTCGGAGGTATAGGTGAAGTCGTCTATGACAGGCGGGTTGAAATCCCAATAGGTGTAGAAATACCCCACGTTCACGCTCTGCGAGGTATTGACCGTGTTGGTGATGTTGATGGTGTACGGGATGTACCCGCGCCCAGTGGTGTAGCTCACCAGCGGGTCCATCGTGCAGGTGGTTCCGTCAATCGGCACGACACAGTTGGCGTTGTTGACCGTGATTTTTTGCGGATAGGAACGGGCGGCCACATTCACCGTCACGCGATCGACGGTCGTTGGCACACTAAAGCGTACCCAGCCTGAGTTGACCATGGCCTTGCCCACCACCCCGTACTGCATGTTGGTGTAGGCCGGTCCGGGGGCTGCACTGCCAAGCAGGGTGACGCTATTCACGACCGACGTTTGGACATCGCGATAGAGGCCAGCCTTGGTGGTAAAGCGCCAGTAGCCATAGGACGAGGGCGCTGACGCCGTGTATTGGTAGTAGGCATAGGTGGCATCGGTACTGTGCGGCGACTGCACGAAGCCGTAGTTGGTGCCATTGAAGTTCACATGGTCGGTCTTGGGGATCTTGACCCTAACCTTCACCGGGTTCTCGTAGCTGACGGCTCCGGCCAGCGGTTGCCACAGCCCGGTGGATGAGTTCCAGATCTCCGATACCAGCGGTGGCAGGATCGGGTCGATATAGCTCTGGTTCTCTTTTTTCCCGATGTTGCCTGCCACATCGGTCATAGCGAGGCCAATGGTGTAAAGCCCCTGAGTCGGGGTTACGTTGCTCGCAGAAGCCCAGTTCGCTTTGACGTTCCAGTTTGCTGGCGTCGTGGAGGTGAGTGTTGTCGCCTTCTCGCGCTTGGTCCCGGCTGAGTCGATGGTGTAATAGGTCGCGGAGGCTACGCCACTGCCATCATCCACAATGCCATTGAGGTTGATGGAGTTCCCACCCGAATCCGGGCCAAACACCGCCACCGAACCACCTGTACCCCCACCTACCGTGAAGGAGAAGGCCTGCGTCGAATAGGGCCCCACGGTATCGACGTTGAAGGTGTAGTTAGTGGCTGTCACCACCGCATTGTTGATGTCCAGCACGGTAGAGCGCAGGGTGTAGTTCCCGTCCGCCGGTCGGGTCAGGGTGAACTTGGTGCCATAGAACTCCTTGCCATCGGCGGCGGTGATCCGGTTTGCCACCGTGATAAGCCCCGAGGTCTGGCTTTGAACCACCGTGGTCCCCTTCACCAGTTCCAGCTTCACTTTGCGGTCAAGCCCGGAAATGGCCGTCACCACCACATCGCTGTTGGTGCTGTACCAGGTCACCGCAGGGCCCTTGACCTGCAAGGCTCCGTTGGTGTCCGTGTATGACATTTCGTAGATCTGAGCCTGGGCAACGCTGGCCAAACAGAGCACCCCAACCGCCAGCGCAATCCTTGTCACTTGTGTTTTCAGCTTCATCTGGTCTTCCTTACTCACTGACCGCGACAACTTGGGGGATGTCGATCATGAACGACGCCTTTCCGTCGACGCCGGGCTCGGCTGGCCATACCGGCAGATTTGCCTCACCGGTTTGGTCGAGTGGGATAACGATGTCTTTGGTCTCGCCTGGGGCAATCTGGGTGCCGTTGAACATCACCGAGAAATTGGCGTCGCGGCGCAGGGTGATGTACCCGGTCTGGGGTCCGCGTGACTGGGTGCCGCCGTCGGTCAAACTGCCTTTGAATTTCACCAGCGCGAGGGGTTTGTCGTTGGCGTCCATCAAGGACTTCGAGACCGACATCATGTTGACGGGGTCTGCGCTCACCATGTTCTGGGGACTGAGCGAGAAGACTTTAGTCAGGCTCGTCTTGTTCCCTTGGCTATCCTGGGCATCGACTTTCAGGGTGTAGGACTGCCCGGCTTCCAGTGTCGGGAACATCCGGGGTACCTCGGGTGCGTACCCGTCGGCCAGCTGGGAGAAGCCCAAATCCAGCGCGTCATTGATCGGGCCGCCCTTGAGGGTCATGCGAGTGATTTGCGGGTGGGTGTCGACCGTGTCGGCGATCTGCACCCGAAGATCTTTGATGGTTTCGACGCCCGTTGGGACAGCGCCACCCTTGTAGGTCATTGCGAGGGTGGGAGCAGTGCGGTCGGAGACAAAATGGAACAGATCCAGTTTTGTGGTCGGGCCAAACGTCTCCTTCGCTACCACAGCGAGGTCATAGGTCGCCTCTGGCAGGGTGGCCAAGTCGTATTGGTAGGTGAAATCCCCGCCGCTTTGCGCAATTTTGCCGCCGGTTGGAGTGACCTTCACCCCCTTGCTCTCCAGGGTGAGCGAGCTCAGATTGATCCGTCCGCCACTACCACCGTAGCCTGGCAGCTTGATGAGCAGTTTCAGGATCTTGGTGCTGTCGTTGTACTCCGGTGTGACTTGGGGGTAGTAAAGATCGTTCCAGTACACATCAGCCCAGCCCGGATTCGACCAGAGGGTGCCGCCGGGATTTTTCAGGTTTGCCTGATCATGTATGCCACCCGCAGTCCCCTTATTCAGCACCTTGTTGGCGGTGATGGTACAGGTGGTGTCTCCTGCCGGGATGACGCATGTACCACCGCGATGGGAAAACGTCTGGTCGTAGGTGCGGGCCTTTGCGGTAACCCGGTAACCGGTGATGGTGACCGGCAGAGCGTCGTTCAGCACGTTACGTGCCCAACCGGACCAGCCGATGTCGCTGTACTCATACTGCACGGAGGACATTGCGGGGGTGACAGGGGCAGTGGCATCCTGCACCAGGTTGTAATCGAAATAGCCATAACCCCACTGGCCAAAGGTGGTCCAGCGGATGGTGTTGATGTCCTTGAGGCCAAAGGGAGCGGACATGGTGATGTAGACGTAGTTCGCGTCCTCACCCACCTTGATGTTCTCGCCGCCTCCATTCAGGAGTCGGGTGCCCCACTCGTAATATCCACCGTAGTCACTCACCGGGATCCGGTAGGCCAGCCGGATCGGGTTGGTCTTCACCGTCATCCCAGACACGTAAGGCACGAAGCCATCAAGCCCGGGGCCGAGCACGTTGCTAGAGGTCGGATCGTAGACACCGAACGGCTGGGACGGCGTACCCAGCATGTTGTCGTAGCGCACCCCCTGACGAGGACTGATAAAGACGTTGCCAGCAAGGTCAGTAACGTCGAAGCCAATCTTGAAGACCTCCTGCAAATTCGAATTGGGGAAGCTGTCCTCAATGGCGTAGGTGAACGAGTTGGTGGCGGAGGTGAACGGCACATCCACGCTCTTGTAGATAGTCCCATCCTGCCGGTAGACGATGTATTTGCCGCTGGCGACGCCACTGCTATCAGCCACCGAGTTCAGGAAGAAGTATTCATAGCCGGAGTTACCAAGCCCCAGTTTCCATTCAGCACCGGTCGTAACCTGGCTATACCCGCTGTTTTGAGAAATGATCGGGGCGGCGGTTGGCGCAACTGTGTCCACGTTGAACGTGTAGTTGTTGCTCGATACGGGGGTGCCGTTGATGTCGAGCACGGTGGTACGCAGCGTGTAGTTGCCATCAGCGGGCGGGGTAAGGCTGAACTTGACCCCGTAAAACTCGCTGGCATCAGAAGCAACGATCCGGTTTGCGAGCGTGATGAGCGGCGAGGTCTGGGTCTCAACAACTGTCGTCCCCTTAATCAGTTCAAGCTTGACCATCCGATCCAGCCCACTGATGGTGGTCACCACCAGCTGCGATGCCGGGTTGTACCAGGTAGCGGTGGGCTTTCTGACCTTGGTCGCCCCCAGCGTGTCCACGAAGGACAATTCGTAGACCTGTGCCTGGGCAAGGGTGCCGGTGCAGAGCAATCCGATAGCCAACGCAATCTTTTTCAGTCTCCGACTGTGTCTCATGCTGCGTCCTTAGTTGGCAGTCAGTTGGGGGATGTCGAGCATGAATGAAGCCTTCCCGTTCACACCTGGGTTTGCAGGCCATACCGGCAGCTCGGCTTCGCCCACTTCGTTGAGCGGAATGACGATGTCCTTGGTTTCCCCTGGGGCAACCAAATCGCCGTTAAACATCACAGAGAAATTCGAGTCACGACGCAGGGTGATAAAGCCTGCCTGGAGACCGCGAGACTGGGTGCCGCCGTCAGTCAGCGAACCCTTGAACTTGACCACGCCAAGCGGCTGGTCGTGCTTGTCCAGCAAGGACTTCGCCACGGAGAGCATGTTGATGGGGTTTGACCCGACCATGTTCTGCGGGGTCAATGAAATGACTTTCGACAGGGAGGCCTTGTTACCCTGAGTGTCCCTGGCATCCACTTTCAGGGTGTACTCTTGCCCCGCTTCCAGTGAGGGGAACATCCGGGGCACTTCGGGCTGGTAGCCGTCAGACACCTTGGAGAAGCCGAGTTGCAGGTTATCGTTGATGGGCCCGCCCTTGAGGGTCAGGCTGGTGATCATCGGCTCGTCATCGACGTTATCAGTCAGGCCGATCCGAACGTCCTTTAGCGTCTCAATCGAGGTCACCGCGCCACCGCTGACGGTCGTCATGGTGAGGACAGGAGCCTCACCGTCGATCAGGGTGGCAGGCAGGTCTTGGCTGGCAACATGGCCATCGGTATCAATGGCCTGACCCGTGAAGGTGTAGAGCCCATCGGGCAAGCTGGCCGTGCTGAACTCGACGTATTTATTCTTGAAGGTTTCCTCTCGATAGAGGGTCTGGGTCAAGGTGTAGCTCTGGCCCTTGCTGCTAAGGGCTGTCGCTTTGAACGTGCGGGTATCCCAAACGGAAAGGCGGTCGTTGTCGGTCCGGTCGTTGTCGGTCACCTGCATGATGAGCTTGCGGGTCTCGGGGACAAACGAAAACGAGTCGATAGTCGGCGCGTTGAAATCGTGAATAACGTAGAAGTTGGTGCCCTGATAGTACATCGAGGGCGTGTCGGCATTTTCTAACTTTCGGGTATAGAGCGAATACGCTCGGCCTGCCGTCTGACCGATGTTTGGGTTCAAGACGCAGTTGGTGCTCCCCGCTGGGATAGTGCAGTTGCTACTGCCCACCACAGCCCGTTGCGGGTAGGTACGGGCAGCAACGTTCACCGATAACCGGTCAATGGTGAATGGAGCCGCGAAACGCAGCGTGTTTCCGGTAGTGAGGGGCTGCCCCACCAGGCCGTACTGGAAACTAATCTCTTGCGGCCCCGGCACGGCGCTGCCGCCAAGCGGAACCTTGCTCAGACTTGTCGCGTTATAGTCTGTGAAATGGCCTGCCTTGGTGGTTAACCGCCAGTATTTTGCCGAGCCCTGCGGTATAAGCACCGTGTACTCGTAGTAGGCAAAATTGGCATCTGTCGAAGTGGGATTGGTGGCAATGCCAAAGCTGGTGCCGTTGAAACTAACGTGCTTCGTCTTGTCTACTTTCATCCGAAAACGTACCGGATTCTCATAGCTGACGGCGCTAGCGAAGGCGACCCACTGGCTGGTCTGTGAGTTCCACACCTCAATCGACCAGGGCGGGATTACGTTGTCCATCGAGGACTGGCGCTGGAACGTGCTGAGGTTCCCTGCACGATCCGCGAGCACCAACCCCCAGGTGTAGAAGCCCTGTACCGGAGCGACATCGGACGCCGCTGCCCACTTACACTTCTGGTTCCAGGTAGCCGGGTAGGAAGAGCTGATCGCAGTCGCCTTCTCGCGCCTCACCCCACCCGCATCAATGGTGAAGTAGGTGACCTTGTCGCCATCTATACCACTGCCTGCATCGGTCAGACCGTCGAGGGTAAGTGCGTTGCCTGCTTGGTCGGTGCCAAACACATCAATCGAGCCGCCGGTTCCCGCCCCCATGGTGAACTTGAACGCATTGGGCGTGGACGGGCCCACGGTATCGACGTTGAACGTGTAGCTGTTGGTGGTGACGACCACCCCTTTGATGTCGAGCACGGTAGAGCGAAGCGTGTAATTGCCATCAGCTGGCCGGGTCAGCGTGAACTTGGTGCCATAAAACTCGGAGCCATCGGATGCGACGATACGGTTGGCGAGCGTGATGAGCGATGAGGTTTGGCTCTGCTCAACGGTCGTGCCCTTGATGAGTTCCAGCTTGATCTTGCGGTCCAGCCCAGAGATGGCGGTGACGATCACCGAGTCAGTTGGGTTGAACCAAGTCGCGGTCGGGGCCTTCACAACTGACTTCGCATTGGTGTCAGTGAAGTTGAGCTCGTAGACCTGCGCGGTGGCGCTGGTCGATAACGCCAGTGCGATAAGTGCTGTCAGCTTGTTTAGATACATACCCACCACACTCCCCTCAGTATAGTTATAGCCATTTAGCATTATATGGAGACGAGCAGAAATTCCAACAGGCTTACTTGAGTCGGATCATGGATTTGTTACTTATTTGTCACGCGAGGAAAACATTAAAGGTGAAAGCCGGTGGCAAAGGCAGTGGTCGC
>ERZ724524.1378-NODE-1378-length-16189-cov-6.673732_pt1 | contig 16189 bp, 13 predicted proteins | sample MGYA00376057_ERZ724524 | MGnify/ENA primary metagenome ERZ724524 (study PRJEB28724, sample SAMN07190888) | wastewater metagenome | isolation source: influent of sewage treatment plant in Hong Hong | place: USA: Christiansburg, Virginia | collected 2016-03-01 ...
GGTTGCGTGGAATCAGCATTGGGGCATCCAGCCTTGGATCAAAGCCACGACCGGAGCGGAATTCCACGATTTCGCGGGTTCGGTGGTGGTACACGCCGTGGGGGGCTGGATCGCGCTGGCCGCCGTGCTGCTGCTGGGCGCACGCAGCAACCGCTACCGCAAAGACGGGGCGATGTCGGCGCACCCGCCATCGAACATTCCGTTTTTGGCGTTGGGCGCGTGGATTTTGATCGTCGGCTGGTTCGGCTTTAACGTGATGAGCGCGCAAACGCTGGACAAGATCTCGGGCTTGGTGGCTGTTAACTCGCTGATGGCGATGGTGGGCGGCACGTTGGCGGCGTTGGTGCTGGGCAAGAACGACCCCGGCTTTGTCCACAACGGCCCGCTGGCGGGCTTGGTGGCGGTGTGTGCTGGTTCGGATCTGATGCATCCGCTGGGGGCTTTGGTGGTCGGCGGTGTGGCCGGTGCGCTGTTTGTGGTGATGTTCACCCTGACGCAAAACAAGTGGAAGATTGACGACGTGCTCGGTGTCTGGCCGCTGCATGGCTTGTGTGGCACTTGGGGTGGCATCGCGGCTGGGATTTTTGGCACGCAGGCGCTGGGCGGCATCGGCGGTGTCAGTTTGAGTGCGCAGCTCATCGGCACTGCAATGGGTGTGATCTGGGCGTTCGCGGGCGGCTGGCTGGTGTACGGCGCGTTGAAAGTCACGATGGGCCTGCGCCTGAGTCAAGAAGATGAATTTGACGGAGCCGACCTGAGCATTCACAAGATCAGCGCCACGCCTGACCGTGAGGCGAGCTGGTAAGGCTTATCGAACCCTTGGCTGTGGCAGAAAAGATTCCTGCCGCAGCTGATGGTTGTGGCGCATAATGCGCGAGTGTCGCTTTTGCCAGCCGCACAAGTTGCGGTGTTTTGGTCAGTTTCGCGTCTTGAGAATTCTTCACTGGTTTGTTGATTGCGCTCGGACTCCATCGCGTTTTTTGGTATTTTGAGGAGTCCTTCATGGGCAACAAACTTTACGTGGGCAACCTGCCCTACTCTTTCCGTGACGAAGACATGCAACAGGCTTTCAGCCAGTTCGGCAATGTCTCCAGCGCCAAAGTCATGATGGAACGTGACACCGGCCGCTCCAAGGGTTTCGGCTTTGTCGAAATGGGCAGCGATGCCGAAGCACAAGCTGCTATCAAGGGCATGAACGGCCAAAACATGGGTGGTCGTGACCTGGTGGTCAACGAAGCCCGTCCGATGGAGCCGCGTGCTCCCCGTAGCGGCGGCTTCGGCGGCGGCAACGGTGGTGGTGGCTACGGTGGCGGCGCTGGTGGTGGCGGCGGCTACGGCAGCGGTCGTCGCGAAGGTGGCGGCGGCGGCGGTTACGGCGGCGGCAGCCGCGGTGGCTACTAAGCCCTAGGCGCAAGCCCGAAGAGTGTGGTTCTCCCCACACTCTTCAAATCAGAAAGGCCCTTCGGGGCCTTTTTTCATGGGCGCTACTCTGCTTGGGCGGGTGACTGCAAAAAACACTTGCATTGCCACTGCACATCTGACGCATAATTTATGAGCGTGGGTAAAAATACCCTGCGTGCAGTTTGCGGTGAACAAGTCACTTTCGCTTCCTTCCGGTGTATTTCAGGTGAGTTGAATGCGTTTACGAGGCTCCATCGCTTTTTTCTTGTGTTTTTAGGAGTCCCATTCATGGGCAATAAACTCTACGTTGGCAATTTGGCTTATTCGGTGCGCGATGGCGATCTGGAGCAGGCATTCGGTCAGTTCGGCATGGTGACCAGTGCCAAGGTCATGATGGAGCGTGATACCGGCCGTTCTAAGGGCTTTGGCTTTGTCGAGATGGGCAGCGATGCTGAAGCGCAAGCCGCCATCAATGGCATGAACGGCCAGCCTTTGAGCGGTCGCAGTGTGGTGGTCAATGAAGCCCGCCCGATGGAACCCCGTCCCCCGCGCAGCGGCGGCGGCTTCGGTGGTGGCGGCGGCTACGGCGGTGGTGCTGGTGGCGGCGGTGGCGGCTACGGCGGCGGTCGCCGTGAAGGCGGCGGCGGTGGTGGTTACGGCGGCGGTGGCGGCGGTGGTCGTCGCGAAGGCGGCGGCGGTGGCTATGGCGGCGGCAGCGATGGCGGTTTCCGCAGCCCCTACGGCTCTGGCCCGCGTGGCGGCGGTGGTCGTCGCGAAGGCGGCGGTGGTGGCGGCTACGGCGGCGGCTACTGAAATGGTTGAGATGCGTGCCTGAGGGCGCGCTCTGACAAGGCTCCTTCGGGAGCCTTTTTGTTGCCCAAACGCTGATTGCCGCGTGTCGCCGTTGCGTTTAAGGGGCGGTATGCGGCATTAAAGTGGCATGTACTTGGCCGCGAAGCTCCAGCAACCCACCCTCATCACGGTAGGTCATGGCATTGCCACTGAAGCGATTTCCCCCTTGATTGATGACCACCGGCTGTGGTGTTTCCAACAGATTCGTTTGGCTGTTGATTTTCAAGAATTCGCTGCGGTATTCCATCGGAGCGCGCGTGGTAGCGCTGGATTTGGCATCGCGCACCACATGGACTTGGCCTTGTAGCTGCACTTCAGTGCCGTTGGCGCTGGTTACCGCTTGCAGCGAGGTTGCGCGGGTGTGCTCGCCTGCTAAACCGATGGCATGCACTTTCACTTGGGTAATTTCCAGCGTGTCAGTGTCGGGGTAGTGCTTGGCTTCGGCACCAATCAGCTCGCTTTTGAAGTGGCCTTCGGTGTCAAAGGTTTTGATGCTGAACTGTCGCAGCGTGTAGTCGATTTCATGACGCACTGGGCGCGGGCTGCCGGTTTCGTCCAGCTTGGGGGTGCTGCGCACCAACCACCACGTGCTCATGGCAAACAAGCCCATCAGCACCACCGGCAGGTACAGGCTGAAACGATCCCACAGGGTGCGCAACGAGGCTTTCATGCGGCGGCTGGCGTGGTGGCTTCATTCAGCAGCCGGGCGTAGTGACCGCTGGCGACCAGCAGCAGGTCACAAAATTCGCGTCCAGCACCTTCGCCGCCTCGTCTTTGCGTCACGTAGTGGGCCAGCGCCAAGGCTTGCGCGTGGGCTTGAGCCGGGGCGCAAGCGAAGGCGCAACGCTGCATCACCGGCAGATCGGGCCAGTCATCGCCGATGGCGGCGGCTTGCGACCAGTCCAGCCCCAGCTCGGCCAACATGGCTTCGGCGGCAGGGCGCTTGTCTTCGGTGCCGTAGCGCACATGGCTCACGCCCAAGGCGTGCAGGCGCAGGCGCAGCGGCTTGGAATCGCGCCCGGTGATCACCGCTGGGGTGATGCCCGCTTGCCGCAGCAGCTTGAGGCCGTGGCCGTCCAGCGTGTTGAAGCGCTTCAGCGTTTCGCCGTGCTCCGAAAAATACAGACCGCCGTCGGTCAGCACCCCGTCCACATCAAAAAAGGCCACGCGAATGCCCTGCGCTTGCAGCAGCAATTCGGGCGGGAAATGGAGAGCGGGGGTGATGGGGCGCATGAACAGGCTCGCTGGCTCGGGAACGGTGGGGCGGAAACGTGCAGTGGCGACTCAGATGACTTTGGCGCGCATCAAGTCGTTGGTGTTGAGTGCGCCGCACAACTGGCCAGCCGCGTCCACGATCAGCACGCTGGTGATGCGGTTCAGCTCCATCATCTCGACCGCGTCGACGGCCAAGGCATCACGACGCAAGGTGCGGGGCTGCGGGTGCATCACATCACGGGCCGTCAGGGCGCGCAAGTCGGTGCCTTTTTCGACCAAGCGGCGCAAATCGCCGTCGGTGAAGATGCCGAGCACCCGGTCGTCGGCATCCACCACGGCAGAGGCGCCCAAGCCTTTGCTGCTCATCTCGCGCATCAGGGCGGTGAAGGGCGTGTCGAGGCTGACGCGCGGAATGGCATCGCCGACGCGCATCACATCGCTGACATGCGTCAACAGCCGCCGTCCCAGCGAGCCACCGGGGTGCGAGCGGGCAAAGTCTTCGGCTCTGAAGCCGCGCGCGTCCAGCAGCGCCACGGCCAGCGCGTCGCCTAGCGCCAGTTGTGCGGTGGTGCTGGCCGTGGGCGCGAGGTTGAGCGGGCAAGCTTCTTTGGTCACGCTGCTGTCGAGCACCACGTCGGCGTGACGCGCCAGCGCCGAGTTCAGCCCGCCGGTGATGGCGATCAGCGGCGCACCGAGGCGCTTGATCATCGGCAGCACGTTGGTGAGTTCTTCGCTTTCGCCGCTGTTGGAGATGCCCAGCACCAGATCAATCGGCTTGATCATGCCCAAGTCGCCGTGGCTGGCTTCGGCGGGATGCACAAACATCGCCGGGGTGCCGGTGGAGGCCAGTGTGGCGGCAATTTTGCGACCGATATGGCCGCTTTTGCCCATGCCCATCACCACCACGCGGCCCTGCACGGTCAGCATCATTTGCACGGCGCGAGCGAAGTCGGGTGTCAGACGTTCTTTGAGGCCGAGCAAGGCAGCGGCTTCAATGTCCAAGGTGTCGTGGGCCAGACGGATGGCTTGTGCAGGGTCAAAACTCATGGGGCGATTCTATCGAGGCAACTGCTGATGGCGGGTCGCTTGCTACTATCGCAGCATGACCTCTCTGGAACTGACGCTGCTGTACCTGTTGGCCGCTGTGCTGGGCGTGGTGGCCTGCCGCTCTTTGAAGCTGCCGCCCATTTTGGGTTACTTGACGGTGGGCGTGCTGATCGGCCCCAACGCCTTGGCGCTGGCGCAAAACTCCGAAGGCATCAAGCATCTGGGCGAGTTCGGCGTGGTCTTTTTGATGTTTGTGATTGGGCTGGAATTCAATCTGCCCAAGTTGCGAGCCATGCGCCGTCATGTGTTCGGGCTGGGCTTGTTCCAAGTGGTGCTGAGCATCGTGCTGATCACCCTCGGCTCTTGGCTGCTGGGCTTGCTGCTGCCCAGCCGCTGGGACATGGGTTGGCAGACTTCAGTCGTCCTGTCGGGCGCATTTGTGATGAGCAGCACTGCCATCGTCGTCAAGATGATGGCCGAGCGGTTGGAATTGGAGTCTGAGCACGGCCAGCGCGTGATGGGCGTGCTGCTGTTCCAAGACTTGGCGGTGGTGCCGCTGCTGGTGCTGATTCCGGCGCTGGGTTCTAGCCCCGAGCAGTTGCTGTCTGAGTTGGCGCTGGCGGGCGTGAAGGCCGCCGCGCTGATCGCCGTGTTGATGGTGGGCGGTCAGCGGGTGATGCGCTGGTGGCTGACCTTGGTGGCGCGGCGCAAGAGCGAAGAGCTGTTTGTGCTGAATTTGCTGCTCATCACGCTGGGGCTGGCGTGGCTCACCGAGTTGGCGGGCTTGAGTTTGGCGTTGGGTGCCTTCATCGCCGGGATGCTGATTTCCGAGACGGAATATAAGCACCAAGTGGAAACCGACATTCGCCCCTTCCACGACGTGCTGTTGGGGCTGTTTTTCATCACCATAGGCATGATGCTGGACTGGCGCTTGGTGTTGGAACGCTGGCCGCTGGTGCTGCTGATGGTGACGCTGCCGGTGCTGTTCAAACTGGGCTTGGTGACTGTGCTGGCCAAGCTGCTGGGCGCAACCGCTGGCGTGTCGCTGCGCACCGGTTTGTACTTGGCGCAAGCTGGAGAATTCGGCTTTGTACTCTTGACGCTCGGGGCCGAGCACGCGCTGGTGCCACCGCACTGGCTCAATCCGATCTTGGCCGGTATGGTGCTGTCGATGCTGGCTACGCCCTTCATCATCATGCACAGCGGCGCGCTGGTGATGAAGCTGGTCAGTAGTGAATGGCTGCATGAGTCGCTGCAAATGACGAACATTGCGCGCAAGTCCATCAACGCCAACAAGCACGTCATCATCTGCGGCTACGGGCGCTGCGGCCAAAACTTGGCGCGCATGTTGGAGCAAGAAGGCATTCCGTACATGGCGCTCGATCTCGACCCTGACCGCGTGCGTCAAGCCGCAGCGGCGGGCGATTCCGTGGTGTTTGGCGATGCAGCGCGGATGCAAGCGCTGATCGCTGCCGGGCTGGCCCGCGCCAGCGCTGTGGTTGTCACCTACATGGACGCGGCAGCCGCCCTGAAAGTGCTGGGCAACACCCGCGCCCACGCACCGCAAGTGCCGGTGATTGTGCGCACCCAAGACGACCGTGATCTGGAAAAACTGCAAGCCGCCGGAGCCACCGAAGTGGTGCCCGAGGCGATGGAAGGTTCCTTGATGCTGGCCAGCCACGCCCTAGCGCTGGTGGGCGTGCCCATGCGCCGGGTGATTCGCATCGTGCAAGACCAACGCGATGCGCGTTACAACCTGCTGCGCGGCTACTTTCACGGCGCTGATGATGAGCACAACCCCGAGCATGAGCAAGAGCGCTTGGCCTCGGTCAGTTTGCCGCTGGGTGCCAAATCTGTGGGGCGGCCCTTGGCCTACTTTGCGCTGCACGCAGTGGGTGCGCGCGTGGTCAGCTTGCGTCGTCGCACCGGGCGGGCTGTGGTGGTTGACGATGCCTTGCTCCTGGAAGAAGGTGACATCTTGGTGCTGTCGGGCCGCTCAGAGGCGCTGGCAGTGGCCGAGCAAAAGCTGCTGCGCGGTTGATCAAACGACCAGTTCTTGCCCCGCGCTGAGCCAGCGAATGTCATGTGCTAAATGCCGCGTGAAGGTGCAGGTTTGATCGAACTGCGCAATTTCCGCCATGATCATGTCAGTTTCGGCGGGCTTGGTGTGGGTGATGTAAATCGGGAACTGCTTGCCGGGCGCAATGCCTTCCAACTCTTGGGCCAGCACCTGTGGTGAGAGATGCTGGCTGCGTTGCGCCAGCGCTGCTTGGCTGTTGCTGAAAGCAGTCTCAATGATCAACATGCCCACATCCAGTTGGTTCAGTCGCTCCCAAAATGCCGGGTTGCGCTCGGTATCACCCGTGAAAATCCAGCATGGGCCGTCATGACGCGATACGGCATAGCCCACAGCTGGGACGCTGTGCACGGCAGGTAGAACTTCAATGCGGAGGTTCCCGATGCAAATTTGCTGACCAACACAGATGGTGTGAAAGGTCAAAAAAGGCTGAACCACCGACGGAATTCGGCTGAAGTCCGGCCAAATCACATTGTTGAAGATGTACTTTTGCAGTGCTGCGATAGTCTCGGCCAAGGCGTAAATTTGGATGGGTGCTTGGCGATTGGCCGCAACTGCATCAATCATCAGCGGCAGTGCAGCGATGTGGTCGAGGTGCGCGTGGGTGAGAAATACACGGTCAATTTTGTGCATCGCCTCCAGCGTCAGGTTGCCGACACCTGTCCCAGCATCAATCAACGTGTTGTCGTCGATTAAAAAGGCGGTGGTTTGGCAACCCTTGGAGATGGAGCCTGAGCAACCGAGCACACGCACGTTCATGGCGATTTTTGACGGGGTTATTTAGTTTCAAAATCTGTGATGCCATCCCAACTTGGATCCAGCGGTAAGGACTTGCGTAAGGCTAACCGCTGGCTGTAGAGCTGGTAAAGGTAATTTTTGGCATCTAGACGCATCAAATTCAGCAAATACACATCACATTGTTCCCAGTTCTGGGCACGGTAGGTGCGTAGAAAACCGCTCCAGGCAGTGAGTTCCGTCACTTTTTTGGGTGATACGCTGTGGCCTGCGGCTTCTGGCCGGTAAATGGAGACTGGTTGCTCACGACCTTTGACGCGCACCCGATCCAGCTCTTGCCAAACAAAATTGGGGGCTTGGCGGCGTGTGGTTTCGCTGGCAATGATCTCGCATCCGTAGGCTTTGGACAGCCCTTCCAGCCGTGATCCTAGATTCACCGCATCGCCAATCACGGTGTAGCTGCGGCGCATGTCTGAGCCCATGTCGCCCACCATCATCTGGCCGGTGTGCAGCCCGATGCCCACGCCAATGGCGGGCAAGCCTCGTGCTTGATGCTCTTGGTTGATCAAGATCACCTCGCGGATCATGGCCAAGGCGGTGGACACAGCCAGGTCGGCGTGGTTGGGGGTTTCCACAGGCGCACCCCAAAAGGCCATGACGCAGTCACCCATGTACTTGTCGATGGTGCCCCGGTGGCTGCGGATGATCTGCGTCAGGCGGCTGAACACGGTGTTGAGCAAGGCTTGCAGTTGCAGCGGTTCCAGCTCTTCAGACAGGCGCGTGAAGCCGCGCATGTCGCAAAACATCACCGTCAGCTCGCGTTCGGTGGCTTGCATGCTGTAGCTGTCGGGGTCTTTGACCATTTCATCGACCAGCTCGGGCGGCACGTAGGTGCCAAACAACTGGGCCAGTTCGCGCTTGGAGCGGCTTTCCACCAAATAGCCGTAGCTCATGTTGACGGCGAACGTGGCAAATGCCATCACCAATGATGAAGCCACCGGCAGTACGATGCCTTGGCCGATGAAGAGCCCTAAGTTCAGTCCGATCAAACCCAAAATCACCACGCTGCTCAGCGCCAGCGCCCGCTGGGCCGATAAGGTGGGCAAACCCAGCGCCAACACCAAGCCACTGAGTATCAGCATGACCACTTCAAAGCCGATGGTGAAGTCGGGTTTGATGGGCAAGTTGCCGTCAATCATGCCGGCAATCAGGTTGGCATGGGCTTCCACGCCGGGATAGGCTTCATTGACGGGCGTGACCCGCAAGTCCATCAGTCCCGGTGTGGTGGTGCCGACCAGCACGATTTTGTCTTTGAGTGTGTTCGGCGGTAGCCGACCATTGAGCACATCGGCCGCAGGGTAGTACCTGAATGAACCTCCGGTCACACCGCCCAACCCCCGGTACGGCACCAGTGTGGCGACGCGGGCATCGACAGGAATGCCCAATGCCTTGCCATCTTCGCGCTTGAGGCGGACGTTCTCCAAGCGGGGATAGTCGCGGCGCAAAAAGCGTTCGCTGGGGAAGCCGGGCTCGACGCGGGGCAGCCCGGTCAACAGCCGAAACACGGCCAGTGCCAGCGATTCGTAATACTGACCTTGGTATTTGGCAATCAGCGGAATGGCGCGCACCACGCCGTCACTGTCGGTGAGGGCGTTGAAAAACCCGGCTTGGGGGGCGGCGGCGGCCAGTTGCGGGATGCTGGAGCCGTAACCCGTCCACTGCGTCATCTCGATCTTGCGGCCCAGCAGTGCATCGGCTTGCATCACCGGTTGGGGCAGCACGCCGGACTTGCGGCCATCGCGATCGGCGGTGAAGTAGTAGCCCAGCACCACCGGGCGTTGTTTCAAGGCTTGGGCAAATTGCTGGTCACGATCGAGCGTTGGCTCTAGCCGCTGTAGCTGTGCTTGGAAAGCGGCATCATCACGCAGCTCGGTTTGGGCCAGTTCGCGCAGGTTTTCCAGGCCCGAGCTGTGGTCGTGCTCCGCAAACACCATGTCAAAACCGGCGACGCTGATGTGTTGGCGCTCAAACAGCTCATCGACCAGTTTGGCGAGGTGGTTGCGTGACCAAGGCCATTGCCCGATTTGGGCCAAACTTTTTTCATCAACATCAATGATGACGATGCGCTCGTCCAGCGTGCGTGGCATGGTGGCGCGCAGCCGCGCGTCATAGATGATGTCATCGAGCCGGTTCAGCACCCCCATAGGCAGCACGCCCACCGCATGAAGCAGGGCGAGAAACAAGGGGATCAGCGAAACGGCAATCCGCGGCCAGTGTTTGAGCAAGATCTGCTGCGGCTGACCCCGTAGACGTATGCGCCCCATAAGCACCAATGTGTGATGTGGACTATGGGGCGCGTGCTGATCAGGTCAGCACGAACTGCATCTGAATGCCAGCCAATTCCAGCAAATCACCGTTTTTGAGTACCACGGGCTCCGCTTGAATCGGGGAGCCGTTGAGCATCGGGCTTTCGCTGCCATCGACGTGCGCCACCACAAAACCGTGCGGGCGGCGCGTGATAGCAGCCACTGAAATTCCAGGCTTACCGATGGTGGTCACCACTTTGACCAAGGCCACTTCGCGACCCGCAGCTGCACCGTTCAGAACCCGAATAGCGCCTGTTTGGTGCGCATCTGTGGTGGGCGTAGCGGGTGCGGCCGGTGTGGGGGGTGCCGGTGTCGGTGCGGGCGTACCAGGGCGATACACCATGGTTTTTTCGGTGTTGACGCTGGCTTGATCACCTTGGAAGCGGATCTTGTACTTGCCGATCTCTACCGTATCGTTGTTTTGCAGCAGTTGCTTTTTGACCGCTTTGCCGTTGATGTAGGTGCCGTTGGTGCTGTTCAGATCCTCCAAAAACACCTCGGTGCCAACCATCTGAATCACCGCATGCTCACCGCTGACGGCCAAGTTGTCGATGACGATATCGTTGTAAGGCCGACGACCCAGGGTCATACGATCCTTGGTGAGTTGTACTTCCTTAATGACTACACCGTCGATCGATACGATCATTTTCGGCATGGCCGACTCCTATAGATTGAATTAGTTACCGTTACCTGCGAATGTGGACCATTTTCCCAGCAATCGGCTCCATAGCCCGCGTTGTTGTGTACTTTCGACCGCACTCACCAGCAATACCGAAATATTATCCCGCCCACCGCAAGCGTTGGCGCTTTCTATCAGGCGTGTGGCCAGCGGAGCCAGTGGGTTGGGGTTTTGCATCAGCAAAGCCAAAGCGCTGTCGCTGACCATGTCGTTGAGGCCATCAGAACACAGCAGGTAGACATCACCGTGTTCTACGCGATGTTCGCTGATGTCCAGCTCTACGTGCGGATCAACCCCCAGCGCCCGCGTGACCAGGTTTTTGTTGCTTGATGTGGCCATTTGTTCCGCAGTGATCAAGCCTGCATCCAGTTGTTCTTGCAGCAACGAGTGATCTTTGGTGATTTGGCGCAAATTGCCGCGTCGCCAGCGGTAGCAGCGCGAATCGCCGATGTGACCCAAGATCAGCCGGTCTTGCTGGAAGACGGCCACCACCAGCGTCGTGCCCATGCCTGCGTACTGCGCGTGGGCGTTGGCCGCGTTGTAGATGGAGCGATTGGCATTGCTGACGCAAATTTCCATGGCGCGCCGCACATCTTTGAGCGGTGCCAATTGATGGGTCGCCTTGATCCATCGGCCCAACTCTGACTTGATGAATGCGGTGGCCATGCCGCTGGCCACTTCACCTGCGTTGTAGCCGCCCATGCCGTCGGCCAGCACGCCCAAGCCGCAGGAGGCATCAAAGGTGACGGAGTCCTCGTTGTTGTCTCGCGCCAGCCCGGGGTCAGTCAGGGCAAAAAAATCGTACATCATGAGGAGCCGCCGCCGTGGTCAGCAGGCGGGGCATCAGGGCTGCCCGGCTTGGAATGCTCGTCCAGTCCCATGGCATGGGAATACTGAAAACTGTCGGGATGCAGCCGCATGGTGGACTCGTAACCCGGTTCTTCTTCGTTGATGGTGGATTCGTAGCCGGGCTCATCTTGGTGCAGCGTGGATTGATAGCCCGATTGTTCTGCGCTTGATGCGTCGGCTCGCGCGGTGGCGATTTTGGCGCTGTTGTCCATGCCTTTGAGTAAGTTGTCCAGATCGGCGGCCATGCGACTGCCATCTTGATAGCGGTCTTCGGGGTGCTTTTGCAGCGAGAACGCCACGATGTAGGCCAGTTGCTCTGGGATGTCCGAACGCACGCGGCGGATGTCTGGCGCGTCTTCATTGGCAATTTTGTACATCAACTCGGCCATGGACTCGCCCCTGAAGGGCAGCACGCCCGTCAGCAACTGAAACAGCATCACGCCCAGCGAGTACAAGTCTGAGCGGCCATCCACCTTGCGCCCAGAAATTTGTTCTGGCGACATGAAGCTGGGCGTGCCCAGCACCAACCCGGTCTTGGTTTTGCTGGAGTCGGTGATGCGCGCGATGCCAAAGTCGGTGACTTTGACGCTGTCGCTGTCGGGTTCGTACATGATGTTGGCGGGCTTGATGTCGCGGTGCACCACATGCTGGCGGTGCGCATACGACAGTGCCTCGGCCACCCGCGCCACGATGGACACCACTTGGCGCATCGGCAGCAACCGCCCGTCTTGGCAGAACTCCAACAAATCGCGGCCTTGCAAAAACTCCATCGCGATGTAGGCCAGATCGTGTTCTTCGCCCGCATCGAAAATGGTCACGATGTGCTGGTGTTGCAGGCGACCTGCGGTTTTGGCTTCTTGGAAGAAACGTTCACGCGCATCGGTGAGTTCCGCGCCTTCAAACTCTTGGCTCAGGGCCAAGGTTTTGATCGCCACCACGCGGCCAATTTTGGGGTCGCGGCCTTGGTAGACCACGCCCATGGCACCCTTGCCCAGTTCTTTTTCGACTTGGTAGCGGCCCAGCATGGGTTTTTCGATGGCACCATCAGCCAGCAGCATGGTGCCGCCGGGGTGGGAGCTGCCGCCCAAAATGACGGTTTCCGCCAAGTTGCGGACTTTGTTCAATTTGGCACCCAATTCGCGGTAGTTTTTGTCCATGCGGCCCATGTGCTCGTACACGGCTTGGGCTTTGTTGAATTGGCGTTTGCGCTCAAAGTCCAGTGCCAAGTTGCTCAGGTTGTCGAGCAGCGCGTCGCTGGCGGGCACGCGGCGGTAGCGGTCAAAAGCCATGTCGAGCTGGCCTTGTCCCTGCAAGGCCAAGCCCATCATGCGATTGGTTTCGGCGGATTCTTCATCAGAGCGGTGCTTGCCCGCTTCGGTGATTTTGAAGCGCTTGGTGGTCAATGCCAGATGGCCGCTCAGCAGCAAGAAGGCGGGCAGCACCAGTTGCAGCCACAGGTAAGCACGTGACAGCAGGCCAAACTCCAAACCCAGCAGCAGCACCAGCAACGCGGTGGTGGTGAGCGCGCCCACGCCCGCTGACAGGCGCGGCAGCAGGGCGATCAGGTACAGCGCCACCAGCAGCAACGCTCCCGCTGTGGCCGCGCCCCCCCAAGCCGGTTGCACGATGAAGTGCTCGCGCAACAAGCTAGACAGGGTGTGCGCCAGGTATTCGACCGGAGTCAACTCATGTACCGGCGAATTGACCGACGTGCCCAAGCCCGCCGCTGTGCCGCCGATCAGCACGATTTTGTCGGCATAGCGGTTGAGCGGGACTTTGTTATTGAGCACATCCACGAACGAGTCGATCTGGAACGCCGGGCGACCTTCGCGCCGAGGGTAAAACTGCGGCAGCATCATGGCCCGTGTATCCACGCTGATGCGCAGATTGCCCAACTGAACTAAGTTTTGCAGTGGGTCTAGGCGAATATCGCCCATGCCCAAGTTCAGGCTGTGGGCGGCCAATTGCAGCGCCATCGAGGGCATGGCTTGGCCGTAGTAGTTCACCAACAAGGGTTCGTGGCGCACCGCGCCATCCGCATCGGGGTACAGATTCAGATGACCCGTGCTCGCTGCCAAAGAGCCCAACATAGTCAGCGGATACTGACCGCTAGAGGCGTCCAGCGAGAAGTCTGGCACGTTGACTACTGTGTTTTTCAGCGCGAAGGGCGGCAGTGCTTGTTCGGCCCGGCCTAAAGGGGTTTCCAGTCGAAACACCGAGGGCAGCACCACATTGCCTGCGCGGTCTAAGCTGGCAGCCAGTTTGGCATCGGTGTCGAGGGCGACCTCGGCTTCGGCCATCAGCTTGAGCAGTTTGGGACGCGGGTCGTTGGCGGTGGGGTCGGCGGGGTTGTCTTGCTGCACCACCTCGCGCAGCTTGCGGATGTAGTCCAAACCCCGGTCGGTTTGCGGCTCAAAAAAGAAGGCAGTGTGGCCGATGGTTTTGGCGTGGGCTTGGTGGAGCTTGTCGATCAGCGCGGCATGCACATCACGCGGCCAAGGCCAGCGCCCTAAGGCTGCGATGCTGGCATCGTCAATGGCGATGATGGCAATGCGATCCGATGGCACGCGGGTGCTGCTGGTTAGGCCAAAGTCGTAAAAACGCCGCTCCAGCGTGCCGATCAAGTCAGTGGCTTGGTGCAGCATGAGCACTGCCAGCACCACCATCACTCCAATGAAGGTGTCAGAGCGCCAAAACGCGTTGTTCCGCGAGGATGAGATCGCCATTACCAGCCTTTGAGTTCGTCACGCATGTCCATGCTGCGCGGTGATTCACCCGGCACAAGACCTTAGCCCGCAGTGAAGGCTAAAGGCGAGCAAGTTAACAGACGAGTCCGGCCAGCACAAGCAGCCCGAGTATGCCCAGTCTTTGAGATGTTGCAAAAATACACGGCAGACGCAAAAACCGGGGCATGAGCCCCGGTTCATTGTCATGCATGACCACCGCTTGCTTGGCTAAGCGGCGGGCCCGCCAGCTTAATCTGGCTTGGGTGTGCGGCTGGCGAGTGCTTTGCCGATCACCAGTACCAATGCGGCCCCAACGATGCCAAACGCGTAATGCCAAGTTCGGTCTTGCGGCAGATAGTTCACCAAGGCGGGGTCGCTGTGCGCCATCGTGCCAGCAATCCAACCCAGCAACATGCCACCCAAGGTGATGATGAGCGGAAAGCGATCCATCAGCTTCAACACAATCTGGCTGCCCCAAACGATGATGGGAATGCTCACCAGCAACCCAAAAATCACCAACGGCATTTGATGCTGTTCACCTGCGCCTTGGGCAGCTCCGGCAATGGCAATCACGTTGTCGATGCTCATCACCAAGTCAGCGACGATCACCGTTTTCACGGCACCCCACAGCTTGTCGCTGGCTTCAATATTGTCGTGCCCGTCCTCTTCGGGAGCGAGTAACTTGACCCCGATCCACACCAGCAATGCGGCACCCACCAGTTTCAAGAACGGCACTTGCAGCAGCGTCAGGGCAAAAGCGATCAAGACGACCCGCAAAACAATCGCGCCTGCCGTGCCCCACAAAATACCTTTGGTGCGTAAATTGCCTGGTAATTGACGACATGCCAGTGCAATAACGACCGCGTTATCACCCCCCAGCAAAATGTCGATCATGATGATTTGGCCTACTGCCAACCAAAAATGAGCGGTCAGGAAGTCTTCCACGAGCAGTCCTTCAAATAAGCGCCTGAGCTAGGCGTAGTGATGAAAATAACAAAGCCGGATTGTCCCGTAGGACATCCGGCTTTGCGCTGTGGACAGCTGCAAATACCTACCCATTTCGGGTAGTTAATTTGCGACTGACGAACAGTTAATGCTTACAGCATGGCCTTGAGCAAGCGAGCCATTTCCGACGGGTTGCGGGTGATGGTGAAGCCGCACTCTTCCATGATGGCCAGCTTGGCATCAGCGGTGTCAGCGCCACCGGAGATCAAAGCACCTGCATGGCCCATGCGCTTGCCAGCCGGAGCGGTCACGCCAGCGATGAAGCCGACGATAGGCTTCTTCATGTTGGCCTTGCACCACATCGCAGCTTCAGCTTCATCGGGGCCGCCGATTTCGCCAATCATGATGACGGCGTCGGTGTCGGGATCATCGTTGAAAGCCTTCATCACGTCGATGTGCTTCAGACCGTTGATGGGGTCACCACCGATGCCGACGGCAGAAGATTGGCCCAGACCGATTTCGGTCAGCTGTGCCACAGCTTCATAAGTCAGCGTGCCGGAGCGCGACACCACGCCGATGCGACCCTTGCGGTGAATGTGACCGGGCATGATGCCGATCTTGATTTCATCGGGGGTGATCAGACCGGGGCAGTTCGGGCCCAGCAGCAAGGTCTTCTTGCCACCAGCGGCTTCCTTGGCCTTCATCTTGTTGCGCACCATCAGCATGTCGCGAACGGGGATGCCTTCGGTGATACAGATCGCCAGATCCAGATCAGCTTCAACAGCTTCCCAGATGGCGGCAGCAGCGCCAGCGGGCGGCACGTAAATCACCGACACAGTCGCGCCGGTTTCAGAAGCAGCTTCTTTGACCGAGGAGTAGATTGGGATGTTGAAAATCGACTCGCCGGCCTTCTTGGGGTTCACGCCTGCGACGAAGCATTCTTTGCCGTTTGCGTACTCTTGGCACTTTTCAGTGTGGAATTGACCGGTCTTGCCGGTAATGCCCTGAGTGATGACCTTGGTGTCTTTATTGATAAAGATGGACATGTTTGTTTTCCTTCGATCAGGGCTTACTTGACGGCCGCGACGATGGCGGTTGCTGCTTCAGCCATGGTGTCGGCAGCGATGATGGGCAGGCCGGATTCGGCCAAGATCTTCTTGCCCAGATCTTCGTTGGTGCCCTTCATGCGCACGACCAGCGGCACGGACAGGTTCACGGCCTTGCAAGCGGTGACCACGCCGTTGGCGATGGTGTCGCACTTCATGATGCCGCCGAAGATGTTGACCAAAATGCCCTT
>ERZ724524.1381-NODE-1381-length-16136-cov-5.482681_pt1 | contig 16136 bp, 19 predicted proteins | sample MGYA00376057_ERZ724524 | MGnify/ENA primary metagenome ERZ724524 (study PRJEB28724, sample SAMN07190888) | wastewater metagenome | isolation source: influent of sewage treatment plant in Hong Hong | place: USA: Christiansburg, Virginia | collected 2016-03-01 ...
TGGTGCTGGGCGCAGTGGTGGCCCCGGACACGGCACTGGCGGTATGGGCAGCGCTGGCCGCCTGCGCCTGGCGCGGCTCCCAGCGCGGGTCGAAGGTGGCGTGCAGGTTGTCGCGCTTGGGCGGCACACCGGGCACTTTGGCCACGGTGAAGCCGCACTGCGCCAGGTCGTCGCGCACGGCGCGCGCCACCGTCCAGGTGGCCAGGCGCGTGCCGCGCCGGCAACCGCGCGCCACGGCCTTGAGCGTGTGCAGGCTCCACACCTCGGGGTTGCGCTGGGGGCTGAAGCCATCCAGGTACACCGAGTCCACCGTCCAGTCCTGCTGGCGCAAGAGCGTTTGCGCATCGCCAATGCACAGCGTCAGCAGCACCTGGCCGCCATCGAGGGCGATGCGGTGGATGCCCGGCAGCAGCCCCCAGTAGTGGCGGTGCAGCTCCTGGGCCAGCGGCGCCAGGGCGGGGTGGACGCGGGTGGCCCGCAGCAGGTCGTCTGCGGCCACGGGCCAGGCTTCGAGCGAGACAAAGTGCAGCAGCCGGGGGCGCTGCGGGTCGGCGCGCCAGGCGGCCCAGGTGGTGAGGAAGTTCAGGCCAAAGCCAAAGCCGGTTTCCAGAATGCGCCACTGCGGCTGATGGGCCCAGGCCGCTGGCAGGCCGCAGCCGTGCAAAAACACCTCGCGCGCCTGCGCCAGACCGCCTTGTTCGCTGTGGTAGCGGTCGCCAAAGCGGGGGCTGTAGGGCGTGCCGTCGTTCAGCCAGTCCAGGGGTTCGGCCATAGGGGGTATTCCGAGAGTAAAGACCACGAAAAAGGCGCCGCAAAGGGCGCCCGTGAGGGGGAGAGGCGGGCAGCGCGCTCAGGCCCCGCCGTGCTGGCAGGGCGCGCGCACCGGGCTCAGGCGCTGGGCGGCACGTAGCCCTGCACGGTGTCGGCGCCGCCGCCAAAGAAGTGCTGCTCCATCTGGCGCGCCAGGTACTGGCGGGCGCGCGCATCGGCCAGGTTCAGGCGGTTCTCGTTGACCAGCATGGTCTGGTGCTTGAGCCAGGCCGCCCAGGCCTCTTTGCTGACGTTTTCCCACAGGCGTTTGCCCAGATCACCGGGATAGGGAGGGAAATCAAGGCCCTCGGCTTCTTTTCCGAGCTTGATGCATTGAACCATTCGTGCCATGGGGTGGTGTTTCTTTAGATGTTTGGGTAATTAAAAACTGAAAACTCAGTCGTTCCAGTTTTGATGGGCGGCTTTCAGAATCCATCCATCGCATTTTCAGACCCCCGGAGTTACCCCCATGAGCCTTCGCCGCCACTTTATCAAGATTCCCCTGGCCACCGCGCTGGTGGGTGGTTTGGCCCTGACCGCATTGCCGTCGTTGGCGCAACAGCCGCTGACGCTGCTCAACGTCTCGTATGACCCCACCCGCGAGCTGTACGTGGAGTTCAACCAGGCGTTTGCCAGGCACTGGAAGGCCACCAGCGGCCAGGATGTGGTCATCCAGCAGTCGCACGGCGGCTCGGGCAAGCAGGCGCGCTCGGTGATCGACGGGCTGGCCGCCGACGTGGCCACGCTGGCCCTGGCGGGCGACACCGACGCACTGCGCAACAGCGGCCAGCTCATCCCCAAAGACTGGCAAAAGCGCCTGCCGCACAACAGCTCGCCCTACACCTCCACCATCGTGCTGGTGGTGCGCAAGGGCAATCCCAAGGCCATCAAGGACTGGGACGATCTGGTTAAGCCCGGCGTCAGCGTGATCACGCCCAACCCCAAAACCTCGGGCGGCGCGCGCTGGAATTATTTGGCCGCGTGGGAGTTTGCCAAGCGCAAATACGGTGGGGATGCCAAGGCCAAAGACTTTGTGCAAAAGCTCTACGCCAACGTGCCGGTGCTCGACACCGGGGCGCGCGGCTCGTCCATCACCTTCTCGCAGCGCGGCCAGGGCGATGTGTTCATCTCCTGGGAGAACGAGGCTTACCTGCTCAAGAAAGAGTTTGGCGACAAGATCGACATCGTCGCGCCCAGCATCAGCATCCTGGCCGAGCCTGCCGTCACCGTGGTCGATAAGAACGTGGACAAAAAAGGCACCCGCACCGTGGCCGAGGCCTATCTGAAGTACCTCTACAGCGAAGAGGGCCAGGACATTGCGGGCAAGCATTTCTACCGCCCCGCCGTGTCGGAAAAAGCCCGCGCCAAGTACGCCGCCCAGTTCCCCAAGCTCAATCTGTTCACCATCGACGACGCCTTTGGCGGCTGGGAGCAGGCGGCCAAAGTCCACTTTGCCGATGGCGGCAGCTTTGACCAGATTTACGCGCGCAAGTAAAGCGCGCCGTACCCGCCTATTCACGCAAAGGTGTATCCATGTCTGCCTTGTTGATTGCCGGAAGCCCCTCGGAGCGCTCGCGCTCGGCGGCTTTGCTCGATGCCGTTGCGCTGCGCCTGAGTGCGCAGGGCGCATTGGTTGATCGCATCCATATCCGCAACCTCTCGCCCCAAGCGCTGGTGCTGGCCGATTTTGGCCACCGCAGCATCACCCAGGCCATTGAGCAAGTGGCCGCCGCGCGCGTGCTGGTGGTGGCCACGCCGGTCTACAAGGCCGCTTACAGCGGCGTGCTCAAGGTGTTTCTGGACTTGCTGCCGCAAACGGCGCTCAAGGGCAAAACCGTGCTGCCCCTGGCCACTGGCGGCAGCCCGCACCACATGCTGGCGCTGGACTACGCACTGCGCCCGGTGCTGCAATCGCTGGGTGCGCGCCACATCCTGCCCGGTATTTACGCCACCGACGCCCAGGTGGCGCTCACGCCCGAAGGCGCCTACACCCTGGACGCCGACATCGCCGCCCGCCTGGACGAAGCCACCCACACCCTGCTCACCGAAACCCTGCGCCCGCCGCCTGCGCAATCGGGCCGGTTTGCGCCCGTGGCGTTTTCGCAGGTGCAGTGCAGCGTCTGAGCACCACCGCAGATTTTTTACTCCCCCCACCGCACCCACCACCCAGGAGGCTCCCATGGCTGTACCCATGCCCTTTGTCTTGCACCAACGTTTGCAGCGCGTGCTGTGCGTCACGGCCATGGCCTGGGGCCTGAGCGCGCAGGCCCGCACCCCGGTGGCGCGCGCTCCCCGGGGCGGCTTCGCGATCTCTTGCTGATTTTTTGGGTTTTTTGCGGCTTTTCGCAGACTTTTTCAACGGACTTTTCAAGGAGAAAACCATGTCCATTCAAGCCATCAACGTGCGCAACCAGTTCAAGGGCAAAGTGCGCGAAATCATTCGCGGCGATGTTGTCTCGGAGGTCGATGTGGAGACGCCCTGGGGCATCGTCACCTCGGTCATCACCACCCGCTCGGTGGACAGCCTGGGCCTGACCATCGGCTCGGACGTGGTGGCGCTGGTCAAGTCCACCGAGGTGTCTATCGCCAAGCTGTGAGGCTGGGTTTTTGAGGCCAAATCGGACTCCAGCCCTTACAGGTTGGGCGCAAGCAGCTATTTTTTCAGTAGCGTTTTTCAGAACCAGGCTTGGGCCTGGTTTTTTGGCGCTGGGGCGGGCGTTATCCTGCACCATCCGCACCCGTCAAAGCCCCGCCCTATGTTGTTTCTCAATACCGACCACCTTGCCCGCTGCCGTCAAACCCTGGACTCTTCGCTCACCATGTACCGCCAGGCAGCCGCTGGCAGTATTGAACAGGAGGTTTTTCGCAACGCTATCGTCAAAGGCTATGAGCTGACGCAGGAGACCGCTTTCAAACTGCTGAAAAAAGCCCTCAAAGCATTTGGCCACGGCGGTAAAAAACTGGAGGCAACGCCTGTCAAAGACATTTTGCGTCTGGCCGCCGTACATGATTTGATGACACTGCCCGAGGTGGAGCGCTGGTTTGCCTACCGGGATAACCGCAACAACACGGCCCATGATTACGGCAAGGACTTTGCCGAGCAAACGCTGGTACTGATTCCCGATTTTCTGGTGGACGTGGGCCGACTGGCGCAGGTTCTGGAAGACAAACTGGGCAAGTCAGCCGATGTCTGAACCACACGTTCTGCACCTGCCTGAAAAGTATGCGGCCCAGGTGCGTGCGCTGCTACAGGCACATATCCCCGAAGCGCAGGTGTGGGCCTATGGCTCGCGTGTGCGTGGCGACCACTATGAAGCCAGCGATCTGGATTTGGTGGCGCGTTTTCCGGCTACGGCGCAGCGTGATGTGCTGCGCCTGAGCGCACTCACCGACGCTTTGACCGAGAGCAATCTGCCCATCCTGGTTCAGGTGTTGGATTGGGATGCCATTCCTGCATCTTTTCGCGATGAAATCCGCGCCTGCCGCGTGCTAGTGCAGCACGGATCGCCAGGGCAGGGGCCAGGAGCATAAATATGGCTCTAAGCCTTACAGGGCGTGCGTAATATGCTACATATTAAATAGCAAATCAATGGCTGTTATCCACAAAAAAACCAGGCCCGCAGACCTGGGTTTTTTGTGCTGCCGAAGGGCTGGTCGGCGGGGTGGGGCGCTGCCTTACGCTGCCTTGGCCAGCGGCACGGCGTAGCGGCTGGCCGGGCGCTCCAGTCCCAGGTTTTCGCGCAGGGTGGTGCCCTCGTAGGCGGTGCGGAACAGGCCGCGCTTTTGCAGCTCGGGCACCACCAAATCGACAAACTCGTTGAGCGACTGCGGCAGCACCGGCGGCATGACGTTGAAGCCGTCGCAGGCACCGTTTTCAAACCATTCCTGCATCTTGTCGGCAATGGTCTGCGGCGTGCCGATCACCACCCAGTGGCCGCGCGCACCGGCCAGGTATTCGTAGAGCTGGCGCACGGTGAGTTTGTCGCGCCGGGCCAGCTCCAGCACCACGTGGGCGCGGCTGTTGATGCCCTTGGGCGGCTCGGGGATGTAGGGCGGCGGGGCGTCCAGGTTCCACTTCGTCAGGTCTTCGCCCGGCCAGAAGGGCACCAGCGTGGCCAGGCCCACGCTGGGGTGGATCAGCGCTTGCAGCTCGGCCCACTTGGCTTGGGCTTCTTCCTCGGTGCGGCCAATCACGGTGGAGATGCCGGGCAGCACCAGCAGCTGCTCGGGGCGGCGGCCATATTTGGCCAGGCGGCCCTTCACGTCCTGGTAGAACGCTTTGGCCTCGGCCAGGCTGGTCCAGGCGGTGAAGATGGCTTCGGCGCTGGCGGCGGCCAGTTCTTTGCCGTCTTCGGACGAGCCCGCCTGCACGATCACCGGGTGGCCCTGCGGTGGGCGCTCGATGTTCAGCGGGCCTTTCACCTTCAGGTGCTTGCCGATGTGGTTGAGCGTGTGCAGCTTGTCGGGGTCAAAGGCCACGCCGCTGGCTTTGTCGCGCGTGAAGGCGTCGTCGTCAAAGCTGTCCCACAGGCCCTTGACCACATCGACGAATTCATGCGCTTTTTCATAGCGGGTGGCGGGGTCGGGGTGGGCCTCGTAGCCAAAATTGCCATAGACATCTTCGGCGCTGGTGGTGACCACGTTCCAGGCGGCACGGCCCTTGCTGATGTGGTCGAGCGAGGCGAATTTGCGCGCCAGCAAAAACGGGTCTTCGTAGGTGGTGGAGGCGGTGGCGACAAAGCCGATGTGCTTGGTGACGGCCGACAGCGCCGCCCACAGCGTCACGGGCTCGAAGTGCGAGACGCGGCCCTGGCGGCTGAAGGATTCTTTGTCGCCCTTGTGCCAGACGCCGGGGCTGTCGGCCACAAACACCTGGTCGAACAGGCCGCGCTCTGCCGTTTGCGCCAAGGCGATGTAGTGGTCGATATTGACCCCGGCGTCGGCCTGCGCGCCGGGGTGGCGCCAGGCGGCAATGTGGTGGCCCGTGGGCATGATGAAGGCGCCCAGGCGCAGTTGGCGTTGGGGGGTGGTCATAGGGTTTTTCTCCGGTGTGGGGTGGCTGGCGCTGCGCGGGTGCTCAGAAGGTTTGCGGCGCGGTGATGGTGATGCGGTGCAGCTTGCGGTGTGCCGGGAAGTAGTCGCCCACGGCGTAGTGCTGGGTGGAGCGGTTGTCCCACACGGCCAGCGTGCCCTCTTGCCAGCGCAGGCGGGCCTGGAATTCAGGCACCTGCGCCAGCGCAAACAGTTGGCTCAGCAGCGCATCGCTTTGTGCGCGTGGCAGGCCCTTGATGTGGCTGGTGAAGGTGCTGTTGACGTACAAAATCTTTTTTCCCGTGATGGGGTGGGTACGCACCACCGGGTGCTCCACGGGCGGGTATTTGGCGCGCGCTTCGCGCAGCTGCTCGCCGCTGGCGTCCTTGTTCAGCAGGTACTCCGTCCAGTTGCTGATTTCCCAGGTGTGTACGGCGGTGAGCGTCTCCAGGTAGGCCTGGAACGCGGGCGGCAGGCTGGCGTAGGCGGCGGTCAGGCTGCTCCAGATGGTGTCGCCGCCGTGGGGCGGAATCACCTGCGCATACAGGCTGGTGCCCAGCGGCGGCTGCTCGCGCCAGGTGATGTCGGCGTGCCAGTTGTTGGCCGCCTTGGGGCGCTGCGCCGTGCTCTCGACGATCTCGATTTCCGGGTGGCTCTCCAGCCGGGGGAAAAAGGCTTTGACCTCGGCCACGCCGCCAAACGTGCGGGTGAAGGCCACATGCTGCGCCGGCGTCAGGTGCTGGCCGCGAAAGAAGATGACTTCGTGTGCGGCCAGGGCGTGGCGCAGCTCGGCCTGCGTGGTTTCGTCCAGCGGCTGGCCCAGGTCGAGGCCGTGGATGACGGCGCCAATGGTGGGTGTGTAGGGCTCGGCCACAAAGCGGGTGTAGGGCTGGGCCAGATCGTTGAGTTGGGACATGCAAGGTGCTCCTGAAGTTGCGGGGTGTATCGACAGGAATGGACTCTAGGCAGGCCCCTGCGCCGCGCGAACGAAGCAGTTCGCATATCGATAGTTGGGCTGCGCCTTACTACTGCGGGGTGGCAGCTCATGCGCAAAACATCTTTGTCGTTGCTCATGCTTTTTTATTCTTTATTGGTTTGAAAAAACTGTTCTACATTCATTTCAGTTATTAAAAACCGCAATGGAGGTCGAGCATGAAACCCTGGAAAACCCTTTGGCTGGCGGCACTGTCGCTGTCACTGAGCGCCGTGGCGCCCGCACAAGCACAGGCGCCAGAGCCGTTGAAAGTCATCCGCATCGGCGTGGCCACGGGCGGCGTGGGCAGCAACCCGGTGCGCCACGGCGGCACCTCGACAGCGCTGGCCTACACCGATGGCGTGCTGGAAGAAGAATTCAAGAAAGACGGCGTGAAGGTCGAGTGGACGTTCTTCAAAGGCGCAGGCCCGGCGGTGAACGAGGCGCTGGTCAACCAGCAGTTGGACTTTGCCTGGCAGGGCGATTTGCCCTCCATCGTCCACCGGGCGGGCGATGTCAAAACCAAAATCATTCTGGGCAGCGGCGTGCGCACGGGCCTGTACCTGGCGGTGCAGCCCGACTCGGGCATCCAGCGCATTGAAGACTTGAAGGGCAAGCGGGTGGCGGTGTTCAAGGGCACCAACCTGCACCTGGCCGCCGCACGCGCGCTGGCCAGCAAGGGCCTGAAAGAGCGCGATCTCAAACTCATCAACCTGGATTTGCCCACCTCGCAGGCGGCCCTGGCCAGCAAGGATGTGGATGCCGTGTTTGGCTACGTCGGCCTGTTTGACCTGCGCGACAAGGGCCTGGCCAAAGTGATCTGGTCGGCCGCAGAAGACTCTTACCAATACACCCGCCAGACGGTGTTGCTGGTCACCGACGCCTTTGCCCAGCGCCACCCGCAGGCGGTGCAGCGCGTGGTCAATGCGGTGGTCAAAACCACGCACCAGTATTCCGACGAGAACCGCCGCGCCGAGCTGTTTGCCCAGTGGGGTAAAACCGAATACCCCGAGAAAGTCTGGCGCGAGGATTTTGTCGGCCAGCCGCTGCGCGTGCGCCTGTCGCCGCTGCTCGACCCGTTCCTGGTGGGCATCTACAAAGACTCGGCTGAGCAAGCCTTGCAGCTCAAGCTGATCCGCAAAAAGCCCGAGATCGACTCCTGGTTTGACCGCCGCTACCTGAACACTGCGCTCAAAGAGTTGCAGCTCGAAGGCTACTGGCCCAGCTACGCCGCCGACGGCAAGTTGCAAACCCGTTGACCCGCCACTGCGCAAGGAGTGATGCCATGTGGATCAACCATTGGATTGCTGTGGCCACGGGGGGCAGTGTTCCTCCAGGCGCCGCTGCGGGTGTTGGAGCGCAGGCCGCCGCACCGACCCGGCAGCCCCGCCGGGGCGCAGGCCACTGGAACTGGCGCTGGCTGTGGGCCTGGCCTTTTCCGCTGGCGGTGCTGGCGTTGTGGCAACTGTCGGCGGTCAACGGCTGGGTGCCCGACCAGGTGTTGCCACCGCCGGGCGTGGTGTTTTCCACCTTTGCCGACATGGCCGCCAGCGGCGAGCTGTGGAGCCACCTGTCCATCAGCCTGGTGCGGGTGTTCAGCGGCTTTGGCATCGGCCTGGCCGCCGGGCTGCTGCTGGGCGCGGCCATGGGCTTGTCGCCCACGGTGCGGGACTACGTGTTTCCGCTGTTCAAGGCGTTCAGCCAGGTGCCGGTGATTGGCTGGCTGCCGCTGCTCATGCTGCTGGTGGGCATTGACGAGGCGCTGAAGTTCTTGCTCATTGCCAAGGCCGCGCTGGTGCCGGTGGCCATCAACACCTGCCAGGGCATCCAGAGCGTGCCCAACCGTTTTGTCGAGGTGGCCAAGGTCTATGGCTTTACCCGCTGGCAGATGCTGACCAAAGTGGTCTTCCCCGCCGCCACGGCGCCCATCTGGAACGGCGTGCGCTACGGCCTTACCCACGCCTGGCTGGCGCTGGTGGTGGTGGAGCTGCTGGCCTCGTCCGAGGGCGTGGGCTTTTTGATTGTGTATGGCCGCCAGTTGTTTCAGCTCGATGTGGTGCTGGCAGCGGTGCTGGCCGTGGGCATCGTCGGGCTGGCGCTGGACAAGGTGCTGGCGTGCACGGAATCGTGGTTGCTGCGCTGGCGCAGGCCCGGGCTGTGAAAGGGGAATGAGATATGTCGAGTTTGGTAGCCAACAAAGTGATCGTTCCCAAGCGCCTGCGCGGCTGGGTGTTGCCGCTGGCGCTGCTGGCCCTGTGGTGGGCGGCGGTGGCCTCGGGCTGGAGCACCTCGGCACTGCTGGTATCGCCCGTGGCGGTGTGGCAGCGCGGCGCCCAGCAGGTGGCCAGTGGCGAGCTGTGGGTTGCGCTGTCGGCCAGCCTGTGGCGCAACGCCTGGGGCTTTGCCATTGGCGCCAGCGCCGGGCTGGTGTTTGGCGCGCTGCTGGGCGGATCGCGCTGGTTTGACCGGCTCGTCGGCCCGTCCTTCCACACCCTCAAGCAGATTTCGCTGTTTGCCTGGATTCCGATGCTGTCGATGTGGTTTGGCCTGGGCGACGCGGCCAAGATCGCCTTCATCGCCATGGCGGCGTTCTTTCCGGTGGTGCTGAATACCTTTGAGGGCATCCGCAGCGTGCCGCGCGAATTCATCGAGGTGGCGCGGGTGTACGAGTTCAGCACCTGGCAGCTGCTGCGCCGGGTGGTGGCGCCCTCGGCGGCGCCGTCCATCTTCACCGGCATCCACCTCTCGCTCATCTACACCTGGCTGGCCACGCTGGGCGCCGAGTACCTGCTGGCCTCGGGCAAGGGCATTGGCAACACCCTGATCGACGGGCGCGAGCATTTCTGGATGGACTTGGTGCTGTTTGGCGTGGTCGTGATCGGGCTGGTCGGGTTCATCTTGAACTGGCTGCTCGGCACGCTGGAAAAGCGCCTGCTGGCCTGGCGCGACCGCACCCTCGCGAGTTACTGATAAATACAAGGAAACCCACCATGGCACACGCCGGAACCCTGCGCATCCAAGCGCTGAACAAGCAGTACGAAGTCAAGGGCGAAGTGCTGCCCGTGCTGCAAAACATCGATTTGACGATTGCGCCGGGCGAGTTCGTCAGCATCGTCGGCTCCAGCGGCTGCGGCAAATCGACGCTGTTGCGCCTCATCATCGGCCTGGAGGGCGACTACCAGGGCGACATCCTGCTCGACGGCCAGCGCATCACTGGCACCAGCCTGAACCGGGGCATCGTGTTCCAGGAGCACCGGCTGTTTCCGTGGCTCACGGTCGAGAAAAACGTGGCCCTGGGCCTGCTCAACTCGAATCTGACCGAGGGCCAGCGGCGCGAGACGGTGCGCGAGCACATCGCGCTGGTGGGCCTGAACGGCTTTGAAACCGCCTACCCGCACCAGCTCTCGGGCGGCATGTCGCAGCGCGTGGCCATTGCGCGGGCGCTGGTCAACCGGCCCGACATTTTGTTGCTGGACGAGCCCTTCGGCGCCCTGGACGCCATGACCCGCGCCCACTTGCAGCAAGAGCTGCTGCGCATCTGGCGGCAGGAAAACATCACCATGATTTTGGTCACGCACGACGTGGAAGAGGCCGTGTACCTGGGCGACAAGGTGGTGGTGATGGAGCCGCGCCCGGGCCGCATCCGCCGCACCGTGCCCGTGGGGCTGGCGCACCCGCGTGAGCGCACGTCATACGCCTTCACCGCCGTCAAAGACGATGTGCTCAAAGAGTTTGCCGGCCACCCCGCTGCCGAGCTGGCCGAGCCACCGCTCAAGCGCGATGCCGAGCTGGCCCCGGCCACGCAATGGCAGTTTGCGATTTAAAGCATCAAAACGGCCTCCAGCGCCCGTGCAATGGGCGCTAGCAGCTATCAAAAAAAGAGTAATTGAGCCCCGGTGTGCCGGGGGTTTGCACCGCCATGAACTTTCAGCAACTGCGCTCCGTGCGCGAAGCTGCCCGCCGGGGCTTCAACCTGACCGAGGTGGCGGCCATGCTGCACACCTCGCAGCCCGGCGTGAGCCGCCAAATCCGTGAACTCGAAGAAGAACTGGGCGTGGACATTTTTGTGCGCGCGGGCAAGCGCCTGACGGGCATGACGCCGCCGGGCCAGGCGCTGCTGCCCATCGTGGAGCGCCTGCTGCTGGAGGCCGACAACCTCAAGCGCGCGGGCAGCGATTTTTGTGCCAGCGAGGAAGGGCGCCTGTCGATTGCCGCCACGCACTCGCAGGCGCGCTACGCGCTGCCGCAGGTGGTGCGGGATTTTCGGGTGCTGTTTCCCAAAGTGAGCCTGCACCTGCACCAGGGCTCGCCGCGCCAGGTGGCCGAGATGCTGCTCTCGGGCGAGGCCGACATCGGTGTGGCCACCGAGGCGCTGGCGGGCTACGACGCGCTGGTCACGCTGCCGTGCTACCGCTGGACGCACAGCATCGTCGTGCCGCCGGGCCACCCGCTGCTGGAGGGCGCCGCGCCGCCCACGCTGGAGCAGCTGGCGCGCTACCCCATCATCACCTACGAGCTGGGCTACACGGGCCGCGCGCACATCGACGCCGCCTTTGCCCGCGCGGGCCTGGCACCCGACATCGTGCTCAGCGCCATGGATGCCGACGTCATCAAAACCTATGTGGAGCTGGGCATGGGCGTGGGCATCGTGGCCTCGATTGCCGTGGATGCCGAGCGCGACCGCCACCTGCGCCTGCTGGACGCGGGCCATTTGTTCGAGGTCAACCTCACGCGGCTGGGCCTGCGCCGGGGCGCCTGGCTGCGCGGCTACGCCTATCGGTTTATCGAGAGCTTTGTGCCCACCCTCACGCGCGAGGTGGTAGACCGGGCACTGGCCAGCGCGGCGGCGGCCGCCCGGTAGGCGCACACGCTGGCCGCGCCGCGCCGGGCGCGATCTACAGCAGCGCCATGCGGTTGACTTGCAGCGCCAGCGGCTGGGGCAGGCGCAAGTCCAGGTCGGCCAGGCGCTGTTTGATGAGCAGCGGGGGCACGTTGAACACATGGGCCAGCTCTTGCAGCTGCACCTCGGGCTGGGGGCGCGGGCCTATGGCTTGCACGCTGTAGCGCAGCACGGGGGCGGGAACGAGCAGGCCCAGGGCGAACTCGTTGGCCTCGCTGTCGTTGCGCTGGGTGTGGTCCACGGCAAAGTTGTCTTGCACCGCAATCAGCCGGTGCGTGCCCGGGCGCAGGTGGTGCAGCGCGCGGTGCCCCAGGGCCTGGGCCACGGCGTAGCGCTGGTGGATGACGGGGTGGCGCGTGCCTATGGTGATGCGGGCCTGGTTGTTCGCGCTGATGTCCAGGCGGGCGCACTCGTCCAGGGTGTCGCTCAGGACGATGGCGATACCCATTTTTTTGGCGATTCGCGCCAGATTGACGGGCACCGATTGGTCCCAGTAAAGGTTCAGGATGCCTTCTGCAAACAGGGCCATGGGCCATTATCAGGCGACTTGCAGGCCCCCCATGCAAACGCCCTGCACTGGCGCCGCAGGGGCGGGCAAGAGCAGGGCGTGATGGCAGCGGGCCGCGCCCACACGGGCGCAGGCGGTGCGGGTGCGCTTACGAGGGCAGGCTGATCTTGACCTGGTAGCTGGCGTCGTTCTTGGGGTGGTTCTGGTTGGTGAACACCGAGCGGTCGTTTTTCAGGACGATCACTTCAAAGAACGGACGGAAACGCGCTTCCGACACGCCAAAGGCTTGCAGGAATTTGCCAAACAGCGCTTGCTCTTCGGGTTCGGGCTGGCCGTCCACCAGCGACGAGTCAATCAGGTTGACCAGAATGCACATTTTTTGTGCATCGCTGAGCAGCGGCGCGGCTTCTTGCAGGAAGGTGTCGATGGGGTTCTTGCGGCGGTACTTGACGGCGTTGTCCAGCAAAGCCTGGTTCTGGGCGCCCACGCCCACGGTGCCGTTGCCTTGCTCTTCGCCACCCAGCACGGACAGCAGGTGGCCGATCTCTTCGTGGTCGATCTCGCCGTCGGCCGACATCATGTAGATCAGGCTGGTGGCAAATGCCAGGTGGGGCGTCATTTTGTCGCCCGAGTCGCTCTTGAACATATCAAACAAGCCCATTGCATCGTTCCTTGAAAAGTAGGTAGAAAAACACACCGCCAGCGCGCTCTACCCAAAGCCGCAACGCTGGCGTGTGGGCGAAGTGTAGCCAGTGCGCGCGGGCCGTTGCAGCACCCAAATCCTTTGGCCTCGCAGGCCTAATTTTTAAGAAAAAAACGGCTGTAACGCCCGTCTGGTGGGCGCAAGAAGCTACCAACTTTATAGCAAATGGACGCGCCTGGTGCGGTGTGGCAGCGCGGCGCAGCGGGCCTGAAAAACGCATTTTTGGAAATTTGGTGCAGCTTCTTTATTCGTTATGGGCATAAGAAGCATCCGATTAAGTCGTTCCCTTTGGGCCGGGGCGTGGTCAGAATCGCCTCCTCTTGATGGGCAGGGCCCACCGGCATGTGCCCAGGCTTTTGATTCTTTTGCTATGACCTCTTCTGTTCCAGAGCGCAGCGCCAAGGCGCCCGTGATTCGCCTCCAGGGCGTGCGCAAATCCTTTGTTTTGCCCAAGGGCGCGGTGTTCGATGCCGTGCATCCGCTGTCGCTCGACATCCCCGAGGGCGAGGTGTTCGGCCTGATTGGCCAAAGCGGTGCGGGCAAATCCACCCTGCTGCGCCTGATCAACCTGCTGGAACGCCCCGATGCGGGCCAGGTGTGGGTGGCCGGGCGCGAGTTGACGGGCCTGTCGCGGCGCGACCTGCGCGAGGCGCGCCAGAACATCGGCATGATTTTTCAGCAGTTCAATTTGCTGCAAAACGCCACGGTGTTCGACAACGTGGCCTTCCCGCTGAAGATCCACGGCCACCATTCGCGCGCCGAGATCCACGCCCGCGTCAACGAGTGCCTGGCGCTGGTGGGCCTGACCGAAAAAGCGGGCAGCTACCCGGCGCAGCTCTCGGGCGGGCAAAAGCAGCGCGTGGCCATTGCGCGTGGGCTGGCGCCGCGACCCCAGGTGCTGCTGTGCGATGAGCCGACCTCGGCGCTGGACAGCGAAACCACGCGCTCGCTGCTGCAAACGCTGCGCGACATCAACGAAAAAATCGGCGTCACCATCGTCATCGTGACGCACGAGCTGTCGGTGGTGGAGGCGCTGTGCAGCCAGGTGGCCATTCTGGAGCGCGGCCATCTGGTGGAGCAGTTTGCCCTGGCCGATCCGCCCGCCCCGCGCAAAACGGTTTTGGGCCGCGAGATTGACGAGCTGGTCGAGCGCCGCGCGCGCGAGGCGCTGCGCCACAGCGCCCCGGCCAGCACCCACCCCACCAGTGCCCGCGCCACCCCGGCCAGCGCGCCAGCAGTGCCCCTTTTTACCCCCGAGCCTTCCTATGTCTGAAAACATCATCGCCATCCTGCCCGAGCTGTGGCTGGCCATTGGCCAAACCCTGCTGATGCTGGCCATCGGCCTGAGTGCCGCCTTGTTCATCGGTGGCCCGCTGGGCGTGCTGCTGTTTTTGCTGGGGCCGGGGCAGTCGCTGGAGAACAAGCCCGCGTTTCTGGTGCTCAACTGGATCGTCAACACCGTGCGCTCTTTTCCTTTCATCATTTTGCTGGTGGCGCTGGTGCCGTTCACGCGGGTGATTGCAGGCACGTCGATTGGCCCGCTGGCGGCTGCGGTGCCGCTGTCGTTTGCGGCCATTCCGTACCTGGCGCGGCTGGTGGAGCAGTGCCTGCGCGAGGTGCCCAAGGGCGTGATCGAGGCGGCGCACGCCATGGGCGCCTCGGAGCTGCAAATCGTCTGGCGCGTGCTGGTGCTGGAGGCGCGCTCGGGCCTGGTGCTGGCGCTGACCGTGCTGGCGGTGAGCTTTTTGTCGTACTCGGCCATTGCCGGGGTGGTGGGCGGCGGCGGCATTGGCGACCTGGCCATCCGCTACGGCTACTACCGTTTTCAGACCGATGTGATGGTGCTCACCGTGACGCTGCTGGTGGTGATGGTGCAGGCCATCCAGTTCATCGGCAACACGGCAGCGCGCCGCTTGGACAAGCGCTGACACCGCATCTGCACCCTATTTTTCTGTTTCTTTCACACCTTCTGTGGCTTTACCCATGAAAAACTTTTTGCTTCGCCGTTCTGTTCTGGCTTTGTCGGTGGCTGCCTTGTCGCTGGGTGGCCTGTCTTTGGGCGCCAGTGCGCAGGACGCCACCAAGAAACAACTCGTCATCGGTGGCACCGCTGGCTCCAACATCGACCAGCTCAAGCTGGGCATCGTGCCGTTGCTGGAAAAGAAGGGCTACAAGGTCAAGCTGGTGGAGTTCAACGATTACGTGCAGCCCAACCTGGCGCTGGCACAGGGCTCGCTGGACGCCAACTTCTTCCAGCATCTGGTGTACCTGAAGAAGTTTGCCGCTGACCAGAAGCTGGACATCGTGGAGCTGGTGCAAGGCCCCATCGCGCCGCTGGGCGTGTATTCCAAAAACCGCAAGTCGCTGGCCGAGGCCAAAGAGGGCGACCGCGTGACCCTGCCCAACGACCCCAGCAACCTGGCCCGTGCCCTGGTGCTGCTGGAGCAGCACAACCTGGTCAAGCTCAAGAGCGGCATCGACCCGCTGCGCGCCTCCGAAAAAGACCTGGCCGAGAACCCGCGCAAGCTCAAGTTCATTCCGCTGGAGGCCGCGCAACTGCCACGCTCGCTGGGCGACAGCGAGTACGCCATCATCAATGGCAATTTCGCCATCTCCTCGGGCCTGAAGCTGACCGAGGCCGTGGCGCTGGAGAAAACGCCCGACCATTACCTGAACGTGGTGGCCGTCAAGCGCGCAGACAAAGACACGCCCTGGGCCAAAGACCTGGCCGAGGTGTACCGCTCCAAGGAATACAAGGCGGTGGTGGACACCAAGTTCCAGGGCTACGCCAAGCCTGCTTTCTTACAGTAAGGGCGGCTCGCGCGGGCGCTTGTCAGTGGCGGATGCTGTTTGGCACAGCGCCTGCCTAGCGCCCGGCGCGCAATTTCAATCAAAAATGGCTTTGAGGCAATCTGGGTGTGCGCTTGCAGCTATTAAAAAAGTAGTGCTTTGGGGCGCTGGCAACGGCGCTGTACGGGCGGTCTGTCTGCCCGCCTGTGGCAAACTTGCCCGCTTTTCCGGACTATGTGCCGTGGGGCACCAGAGCAATGCAAAACATCATTGGGCAGATTGCCGCAGAAATCCGCGTCAGCGCGCAGCAGGTGCAGGCCGCCGTGGAGCTGCTCGACAGCGGCGCCACCGTTCCCTTCATCGCCCGCTACCGCAAGGAAGCCACCCAAGGGCTGGACGACATCCAGCTGCGCGAAGTCGA
>ERZ724524.1384-NODE-1384-length-16119-cov-9.965451_pt1 | contig 16119 bp, 13 predicted proteins | sample MGYA00376057_ERZ724524 | MGnify/ENA primary metagenome ERZ724524 (study PRJEB28724, sample SAMN07190888) | wastewater metagenome | isolation source: influent of sewage treatment plant in Hong Hong | place: USA: Christiansburg, Virginia | collected 2016-03-01 ...
CCCAAGCGAACGCCGATGCTTTTCCCAAAAGAGTCGCTGGCTTCGACAATGCGGGCCTCAATCACGACCTGACGCACCGCCACATCAATCCTGGCCAACAAAGCTTCAATGTCCCGCAGTCGGCTGGGGATGTCTGTCACAAACAACTGATTGGTACGCGGATCCGCAGACACATTACCTCTGGCCGAAAGCATGCCACTCTGTGCCTTCTGGTTTTGCCCGTTGGCTGTCTGGCTTGCATTCCCGACCGGGTTGGTCATTCTGAGCATGATGTCCGGGGCCTTGGCAAATTTGAGCTGGAATACCTGGGTTTTCAGCGGCTCCAGGTTTTCTACATTCACCTTGGATTCGAGCTGCTGCTTCTCGCGTGCTGAGAGTTCATCCTGCGGGGCAACCAGAATCACGTTACCCGTTTTGCGCATGCCCAAGCCTTTGGACTGCAGAATGATGTCCAGCGCCTGATCCCAAGGCACGTCTTTCAGCCGCAAGGTCAGCGAGCCCGAAACGGATTCAGAAGTGACGATGTTGAAGCTCGTGAAATCTGCAATCACTTGCAGCAAAGAACGCACCTCAATGTTCTGGAAATTGAGCGACAGTTTTTCACCGCTGTAACCCGGCCCCTGTGTGAGTTTGGATGGATCCACCTTGAGCTCACGCACTTCCAGCACAAACTGGTTGTCGCTCTGATAGGCGCTGTGCTCCCAATTGCCCTTGGGGGTGACAATCAGTCGCACCTTGTTTCCAACCTGGGCCGCCAGGATCGTTTGCACCGGCGTACCAAAATCCGACACATCCAAGCGCCGACGCAAACCTTCGGGCAACGAAGCTCCGGCAAACTCCACCACCAACGATTGCCCTTGCTGGCGAATGTCAACCCCAGCTTGGCTGTTGGCCAGCATCACCATCAACTTGCCCGCAGGGCCATCTGACTTTCTGAAGTCGATGTCCTTCACCAAGGTGGTTACCGGCGCGGACACCTCTTCATTTTTCACGTCCGATGACCGACTGACGCGGTCACTCTGAACAGGCTTGAGAAACACAAGCAATGAGTTGCCTTCAATTTTTGTTTCATAGCCTGTGGCTTGTTGCAAATTCAGAATCAGCCTGGAACGGTTGCCTGCCTGCACCACATTGACCGAGCGCACATTGCCCCGCCCGCCATCCATCGCCTGCCTGGGCACCTGACTCGTTGTATCCACAAAATCAAACGCAATGCGTGCTGGGGCCTGCACCACGAAACCCTCTGGCGGAGCAGCCAAAGGGGTTTCGGTTTGTACACGCACCACTTCTACACCGGCTTGTACCGAGGTATCCACAGCACGGATGGCATTTCCCGCTTGGGCCGACACAGAGAACACCGATGCCAAAGTCAACAGGCACAGCAGGTTTCGACACACTTTCAGCAACTCATTGGCGTTCATTTTTTACCTTCTTGCAATTCGAGGGTAGCTTTGCGTTCAATCCACTCGCCGGATGCCTCCTGAACAATTTCACGCAGTGTGACCTCGTTCTCTGTGACACCGACAACCTTGCCATAGTTTTGACCCAGATAGGCATTGACATCCACTTGATACAGCAGCTGGTTCACCCGGATCAACGCCACTTTCTTCGATGCCTTTTCCAAAGTCCCCACCATGGTCATCATGTCAAGCGGGAAGGCTTCGAGTGCCTCTTTTCTGCGATTGAGTTCGGGCAGCAGAAGGGCAGAACCCGCATCGTTCTGCATCGGATCCGACTTGAGTCCTCCCCCTAAGCGGGAAAAGCTGAACGGTTCCGTTTTTTCGGCCCCTTCGTAGGCGGCAGGATCAAACTTTTTCGGCTCCGCCACAGCTGTGACAGAAGGCTTGATGGTGTTTCTCTGTTCAGCCATCCAACTGACTATGTCATTGTCATCGCTATCCGAACAAGCAGAGACCAGCCCAGCCAACAAAAGCAAATATGGTAACTGTGTCGCTCTCATTTTTTGGTCGCCTTCGTCGCTTTCTGCTGGGCAGCCACTTCGTCCGGATCGAGATAGCGGTAGGTTTTGGCTGTGCCCTCCATGATCAGCAAGCTTGATTTATCTTGCTTGAACGGTGTCAGCGTCAAGTTATTCAACGTGACAATGCGCGAAAGATGTGCAATATCGGAAGTGAACTGACCAATGTCGTGGTAACTACCCGTCACTTTGATGGATATTGGCAATTCGGCGTAGTAGTCTTTCACCACCACTTGCCCCGGACGGAACAAATCGAACTGCAAACTGCGCCCCAAACCCGCCTGATTCACATCAGACAGCAAAGCGTCCATTTCAGATTTGCTGGGCAGTTGTTTTTCCAGCTGATGGACATATTGGCGCACCTGTTCAAGTTGCTTCCTGAGTTCATCCAGATTGATGGCCTGCTTGAGTTTGTCACGGTAAGCATCGCGCAACTCAACCTCTTTGCGCTGCTGAGCGGCCAGCTCATCACTGACACCCTGAAGCAGGGCAAACCAAAGCAGCGCAGCCACAAGCAGAAAAATACCCGTGAGCAGTGAGCCCCTGGGTGCAACCGGCCAACGGGATGGATCGCTGGGGTGGAGCCCGGTAAACTGGGCTTGCAGCTGTTTTTGCAGTTCTGCAAAGTTGATGTTGGGTGCTTTCATGTCGCGCACATCACTCCGTTGTTAATTGCCCGATGGGCACACCGACATGGCCTCATTTCGTGTCCGTTTGCGTTTTGGTCAGTTGCACTCTCATCGTGAATGTAGCCACCCGCCTTTGCTCTTTGTTGCCCAAGGCTTGCACATTCGACACAATTTCAACCAGCTCTGGCTGATTCAGAAATTGGCTTTTGCTGGAGAAATTCCGCAACAGTTCAGATACCCGCTCTTGCGACTGGGCTGTTCCAGTCAACTGAACGGTCCGGCCTTCTTGTTTGACACTTTGCAAGTACACGCCATCCGGTATCTGTGCTACCAGTTCCCCCATGAGATGCACCGGTGTATTCCGGTCAGATTGCAGATCTTCAACTGCAGACTGCCGCGCCTTCAGTGCCTCAATTTCAGCGCGCAAACTGGCAATGTCTTTGATTTCCTTGTCTAATTGCTGATTGGCCTGTTCCAGCTGCTGATTTCTTGCCAGCTGCTCGTCCACCCGACTTTGAAACCACAACTGAACCAGGCCAGCAACGACGCACCCCAGCAAGGCAGCTACCGCAACGTGAACAATGAACAGCTCTTTGCGCTTCTTTTTCGCAGCCTCGCGGTGAGGCAGCAGATTAATGAGGATCATTGGTAGAACCTCCGCAACGCCAATCCGGTGGCGGTAAGGTAAGACGGCACCTCGCGCATCATTTTGGAAGTTTTGACCCCCCCTCCCATTTCCATGCCATCAAACGGATTGGCGACAGAACATGCAAACGTGGTTTGATCGGTAATGTCCTGCATCAACCCAGGCAACGCAGCCGATCCACCGGCCAACATGATGTGATCGATGCGGTTGTAGGGCGTACTGGTGAAGAAAAACTGCAAAGCTCTTGCGATTTCCTGGGCCATGCTCAAAGAAAAAGGACGCAAGACTGTTTGTGCATAGTCTACAGGTAAATCGGAATTTCTTTTCTTCAATTCCGCTTCGTCAACTGAAAACCCGTATTGGCGAGCAATCATCTGGGTCAATTGCGCACCGCCAAAAGCCTGGTCACGTTCATAAAGTGTTTCTCCGTTGCGAATGACCTGCATGCTGGTTGCGACCGCCCCCATTTCGAACAGTGCGACCAATGCATCTTGGCCACGATTTGGCATGGACTCAATCAAACGCGCGGTGGCCATGCGCGCAGCATACGATTCAATGTCAATGATGACCGGCTTCAATCCAGCCGCTTCGGCCAGACCCTGTCTGTCTTGAACCTTTTCTTTGCGGGAGGCGGCAATCAACACATCGACATCCCCCGCCGACGCTTCGCTTGCACCAATCACACAAAAGTCCAAGCTGACCTCGTCAAGCGAAAACGGAATGTATTGATTGGCTTCCGACTCGACCTGTATCTCCATCTCCTCGTCGCTCAACCCACTGGGAAGAATGATTTTCTTGGTGATTACGGCCGACGCAGGCAATGCAAAAGCTGCATTTTTCGTCTTTCCACCGGACTTGCGCACAGCGCGGCGCACAGCTTCCGCCACTTCGTCGAATTTCTCGATATTGCCATCTGCGATCCAACCACGCTCCAACGGCTCCAGAGCACAACGCTCAAGCACCAAGCCCCCCGCCCGATTGCGGCCCAGCTCCACAACCTTCACGCTCGACATGCTGACATCAATGCCCAGCAGTGGAGCCGCTTCTCGGCTGAACAACGATGGCAAATCGATCAAGACAAACTCCAGTGAAATGAACAAGATGAAAATCTGTGTCTTCTATGCTATCAGCAAGTGATTGGCTTGGACACGGGAACGAGACCGACAATCAAATGTACATTTTTATAATGTAACGGCACCTATTTGAAAGATCTCATGGCAGTTTCGGCTCAGCAACCGTCCAACCCACTCAAACCGAAGCCGAGACGGGCAATTATTCACAACATCGGTATATTTTTTCTCCGTCTGTCTGGCGTGGCTGCCGCTGGTCTGCTGGCCGTGTTGATGGTGGTTGCCGTAGCGATGGCGATGGCCTTTCCAAATTTGCCGGAGGTGTCGGCGCTGTCCGACTACCGCCCCAAACTGCCGATGCGGGTCTTCACAGCCGAAGGCGAGTTGATGGCTGAGTTTGGAGAAGAACGGCGCGAGCTGACCCCCTACGCCCTCATACCCAAGGTGATGCGGGATGCTGTACTCGCCGCAGAAGATGCCCGCTTTTTTGAGCATGGCGGCGTGGATTACCTGGGCATGGTCAGGGCAGCAATGGCCAACTTTGGGCGGGCCAAAAGTCAAGGGGCCTCCACCATCAGCATGCAAGTTGCACGCAATGTGTATCTATCGGCAGAAAAAACTTACACCCGCAAAATTTATGAAATTCTCCTGACATTCAAATTGGAGCACACGCTCACCAAGGAGCAGATTCTTGAGATTTACATGAATCAGATTTTTCTTGGACACCGGGCTTACGGTTTTGCCGCCGCCGCGCAAGCGTATTACGGAAAAGCACTGAAAGACATCACGGTAGATGAAGCTGCGATGCTGGCGGGCCTGCCAAAAGCGCCATCCGCTTTCAACCCCATCAGCAACCCGAAACGGGCACGAGCAAGACAGCTTTACATCATTGATCGCATGCTGGAGAACGGCTTCATTGATCCAACCACGGCCCAGGCAGCGAAAGAAGCCCCTGTGCGCATCCGTCCAACCAATCCGGTTGAACGTGTTCGCGGTGACTATGCCGCCGAAATGGTGCGACAAGCGGTGGTGGCCCAATATGGAGAAGAAGCCTACACACGTGGTTTGAATATCACGACCACCATTCGCAGCAGTGAGCAACAAATGGCCTACCGCGCCCTGCGTGCTGGCCTGATGGATTTCGAGCGCCGCCAGCATTACCGGGGTCCTGAAAAATTTGTCACCATTGGAACCGATGCTTCAGGCACCCTGGATGAATGGGTTGATGAGGCGTTGGCCGATCACCCTGACAACGGCGACATTCTGTCTGCACTGGTTCTGGAAGCCAGCCCCAAACGCGTACTGGTCGCCAGACAAGATGGCAATCCCATTGAAATATCAGGTGATGGACTGAAACCGGTTCAATCCGGCTTGTCTGAAAAAGCGCCACCGCATCTGAAAATCCGGCGGGGTGCCATCGTTCGAATCGCAAAGACGGCCAAAGGAAGCTGGGAAATGACCCAACTACCGGAAGTCGAAGGCGCATTTGTGGCCATGAATCCCCGCAGTGGTGCCATTCGGGCACTGGTCGGTGGATTTGACTTTCAGAAAAACAAATTCAATCACGTGACCCAGGCATGGCGACAACCTGGGTCGAGCTTCAAGCCATTCATCTATTCTGCGGCTCTTGAAAAAGGCGTGACCCCCACCACCGTTGTACACGATTCCCCGTTGTTCTTCAGTGCCACCGAAACGGGGGGCAAACCCTGGGAGCCTAAAAACTACGATGGAAAATTCGAGGGTCCGATGCCCATGCGCACAGCATTGGCCAAATCCAAAAACATGGTTTCGATTCGCATCCTGCAAACGGTTGGAGCCAACAGCGCCCAAGAATGGATTCAGCGTTTTGGATTCTCACCCGACCATCATCCGCCATACCTGACGATGGCACTGGGTGCTGGCTCCGTCACGCCCTTGCAAATGGTTTCGGCTTACAGCGTGTTTGCCAACGGCGGCCATCTCCTTGACCCCATCCTCATCACCAAAATATCGGACTCACAGGGGCGAATACTGCTGGAGCCCGCATTGCCAGACTTGAATACCACCAAGCGCACACTGGATGAACGCAATGCCTTTGTGATGGGCACCTTGCTCCAGGAAATCACACGCTCAGGCACGGCGGCCAAAGCACAGGCAACGTTGAAGCGTTCTGATCTTTATGGAAAAACAGGCACCACCAACGACGCAATGGATGCTTGGTTTGTGGGTTATCAACCCACATTGGCAGCAGCTGTATGGGTGGGATACGACACACCACGCAATCTGGGCAGCCGGGAAACAGGAGGAGGACTGAGTCTTCCCATCTGGATTTCTTTCATGCAAGAAGCCCTCAAAGGAGTCCCAGAAGCCACACCGAATGCACCGGAAGGTGTGGTCAGGGTGGGCAATGACTGGTATTTCAGCGAGTACACCCCCGCCAACAGCGTCCATGAACTGGGAAGCGAGCCTGCTGCCAACAGTGACGAAGCCGCACCCGCCAGTCCGGAAAGCCGGACTCAGGGTGTTGTCGCACCCGAAGAAAAGAAAACCATTTTGGATCTGTTCAAAAACTGACCAAGTTGCTTGCTTGATACCCGATCACGCTGACCGGGTAAACACCAGCGTTTGACCTGTTTGGGCCGATGCGGCCTCCGTCAGCAGCGCGAAAAGCTCGCGGCCTCCTTTGGTGTCCCGCCAGAATCCGTCGTCATTCCACTTGAAGTGATACCCGCCCTGACGTGCGGCAAGCCAGATTTCATGCAGTGGCTTTTGAAGGTTGATGACAATCTGGCTTCTGTTGGCGAAGGTCAGCGTGACCATGCCGCCTACGCGCTGGTTGTCCACATCGATATCAGCCTGCTCATTGAGGGCATCACAGGTAAGTTCAACTGCACGCAAAGCCATTTCGGCCCGATCCAAAAATTCACTGTCAGTCATTGCATCTCCGTAGCATCAAACAAACGCTTCAACCCTATTGGCTTCCACTCTTCGGATGGAGATGATATGGACTCCTCGGAACTTCATCACCTCGTCTGTCACAGGCATTGACCCCACTGCGTATGCACAACTTACCCGCTCTCTTGAAACGATCGACACGGAACGTCCTCTTCACCTGCTCGTTGCTGTATCTGGCTGGCTGTGGGCAAAAAGGCCCGTTGTTCATCCCCTCAACAGCCCAAGGGACACCATCTATGCAGGTGACAGCCCCCTCACACGCCACAAGCCAGCCTGAGGAAAACCGACCTACCTCGGCGAGCTCACCATGAATACACCAAGCGCTGACTCACAGTGAACCGTAGCTGTGCAAGCCAGAAAGAAACATGTTCACGCCAAGGAAAGCAAAGGTCGTGACCACCAGACCCACCAGCGCCCACCAGGCCGACACGGTGCCGCGCAGGCCCTTCATCAACCGCATGTGCAACCAGGCTGCGTAATTCAGCCAGACGATGAGTGCCCAGGTTTCCTTCGGATCCCAACTCCAATAGCCACCCCAGGCATCGGCCGCCCACAAGGCACCCAGAACCGTGGCAATGGTGAAAAAGGCAAAGCCAATGGCAATGGCCTTGTACATCACGTCGTCCAATATTTCAAAACTGGGCAGACGCTCAGCAATGCGGCGACGGGCAGCCAGAATGGCCGCCACGATCAAAGCTGCGATACCGAAGTAAACAAACCAATAACTGCTGCCAGCCGCTGAGGAGGCTGACTGGCGAAAAACCATTGGCTCGAAACACAACACCACACCCAGCGCCCACAAGGGAAGCAATTTGATCCAACTGGTTTCGCCAGCGTGCTGCTTGATGAGATACGCAAACGCCACCATGGCGGCAATCGCAAACGTACCGTATCCCACAAAATTGGCCGGCACATGGATTTTCATCCACCAGCTTTGCAAAGCTGGAATCAGCGGCTGAATTTGGTGGGCTTCACGGACAACGGTGTACCACAGCAAGAACCCCACTGCCGCACTGACCACCAGCATCACAAACGCACCCATGGATTTGGTGCGGTACAGATCTTCGTAATACAAATAAAACAGTGCCGTCATCCAACAAAACAGCACAAACACCTCATACAGGTTGCTCACGGGAATGTGGCCAATGTCAGGCCCCATCTGGTGTCCCTCGTACCAGCGCACCATCGTGCCGACCAGAGCCAACACCACGCCAGCCCAAGCCAACCGAGAGCCCAACGACTCCATCGAGTCAGCGGATGTGCGCATGAATACACCGGCCCAGTAAAACGCCGTGCTCATGAAAAACAACACGCTCATCCACAGAATAGCCGACTGGCTGGAAATAAAGTATTTCAGCAAGAACACCTGATCGCCTCTGGCCAAATCGGCTTTGCCGTCAACCTGATACAGCCAGATGGCCAGCAGAGACAGTGCAGCCACCCCCATGACCAGGCTGCGCAATGGCCGCCAGAACCAGCCTATCCAAATCAGCACAGGCACGGTTCCCGCCAGAATGGCTTGCTCGTACACATCCATGGTCGGGCTGTAAAGCGCGAAAATGCCCACAGTGGCCAGCAGCAACGCGACCGCGTAGGCCCAGTCGGTGAGATTGCGCTGTGCGAAATATCCCCGGTTCAAAGTCAGCGTGCGCTCACCAGGCTCAGGTTTGGGTGCGTTCAGCGTGTTTGTGTTCATTTCAATCGACCTTCATTGGGGCAGCAGAAGCAAACGCGACTTCAGGGTTTCAAACTCCTTGTCGGCTTCCATGGTTTTGCGATTGGTTGACAAGGCCAGCGTGGCTTGGGTTCCCGTGGCCAATCCCTTTTCTTGCTCAGCTTGGTTGCCCGGAGCCAGCCACACCCAGACGCGCCGCTCACGCACATACAGCATGGCAAACACACCCAGAATCAGGAAAAAACAACCAATGTACACAATGGTCTTTCCGGGAGCACGGGACACCTGAAACACGCTGGCCTGCACCTGTTTGAAGTCTTGCATCACAAATGTCATGGGCGCCGTGTAAAAGAATGCGTCGCTCAGACTCAGCACAGACTGGGTCATGAAAGCCCGCAAAGCATCATTCTGAGGCAAGGGTGGCAAACCAGCCTTGTCGCGGGCAAGCTGGTGAAGCTCAAGCAGCACGCCATTCAGGATGCGCACCAACACTTCACTGGCTTTCTCCCGATCGGCTTCTGGCACATTGGTTTCCATGAACTGCGAAACGGCCTGCAACCCACCCCGAGGAGAACCACCCTGGCCAGATTGATGCATCGATGGATCCACGCCGGCAAACAAGGCAATTGCACGCTGCGCAGACAGGGTCAAAGCCTCAACGAGCTCGGGGCGACCAGGCTCCACCGCCGTGGCTGCATAGCGTTGCACAGCCTGGTTGCGCAATGCAGGGTCGGCCAAAGCGGCACGCAATCGGAACCAGCCATCCAGGCTGTCGTTTTCATCGGCGGGGATGCGCAAATACCGAAATGGAATACCTGCACTTTCACGCTGCCCCAGCAGGAACATGCGCGTGCCATCCACATCCACGGGCAACATGTAATTGTTGAACTCCGTCGCCTGACCAGACGCATCCCTCAATTTGTACGAAAAACTGGGCCCTATGTTGCGCAAGACTTTCTCAGTAGGTGTCTTGTTGGCGGCACCCAAACGGCTCTCGATGGAGTGGCGCAGATCCACCGCCCGCACGTCTGCACCGGATGCAGAAGAGTCGGCAAAATTTTCAACGTTGATCACCCGCAAGCCCGTGAATTCAATGGTCATGCGCTCGGTGCCATTCGTCAGCGGGGTGCTGCCACCAATCACCCCGTCCAGTTTGAATGGTTTGGTGTTCGATGCCATCGGCCATGCCTGGAGCTGAATGGACGACCCTCCATCGTCAAAGCTGGACTGGAACAGCTCCACCCCTTTGTATTTGACGGGATGGTTCACTTCCACTCTGGCTTCTTTGGTTTCGCCTGTGGCTTTGTCGTGGATCACGATGTCGCTGGCAAACAGCTTGGGCATGCCTGTGGAGTAATACTCGACCACAAATTTTTTCAGCTCAACTGAAAATGGCAGCTCCTGCAACAACACACCCGTGGGCTGCGTCAGGATGGCGACATGGGCGTTGCCACCCTCGGTCACCAGCAAATTACCCCGGAAAGTCGGGTTATTCAGAGGCAACCTGTGCTGATCCGGCACATCCGAAATCAACCCGCCACCAGTGAACACACTTTTGTCGTTGAACCACATTTGTGCCCGAACGACCAAGTCCCCATCCAGCAGGCCACCGATGCACACCAACACAATGGCACTGTGGGCGGCCAAATAGCCCAGCTTGTTGGCGGCCCCGGCCTTGGCGGCCACCATCCAGCCGTCACCGGCGGCCGTGGTGCGTTGCTGCAACTTCACCTTCCAACCAGACTCCACCAGAATCTGGCCTATGCGGTGCGCCTCGGACTGTGCATCACCATCCAGTGTGGACTCGGCCCGGTGACCAAACGCCTTCAGGCTTTGCTCGCGGATGTTTTCCTTGTAAGCCTTGAAATCAGCCAGAATTTTGGGCGTGTTGCGCACGATGCACAAACTGGTGCTGAGCACCAGAAAAGCCAAAATCAGCAAAAACCACCAGGCGCTGTACACAGAATACAGGCTGAATCGGGCAAAAACCTCCGACCAGAATGGCCCGAACTGGTTGACATAGTTGCTCATGGGTTCGTGCTGCTTGAGCACGGTACCAATCACCGATGCGATGCAAATCACCGTCAGCAGCGAAATGGCAAACCGCATGGACGACAGCAGTTCCACCGCATCGCTGACCCGGCGGGATGGTCCGCTGACATTCAAGCCTTCAGTCGTCACAGTCATTCAGTGGATCCGAAACAAAAAGCAAACCAATCAACATGAAAAAAGGCGGGTCAGTTCACTGACCCGCCTGCTTGAGAAGTCTCTCGCCAGAAAAGGTTCAATACAAAATGATCAACACCCGCATTGTCTCTGGCAACGTTAACTTTTACTGATGAGCCTTCAATGACTGGGGACATACCCAGCCAAATGGGCATTCACCGTGTCAACGCAGTCCGGCAATGTAGTCGGAAACCGCCTTGATTTCGCGATCGTTCAATTTGCTGGCAACTTGCGCCATCTGGAGACTGTTTTTGCGCGCGCCATCACGGAAGGACACCATCTGGGCAACCGTGTACTCAGCATGCTGGCCGCTCAGGCGGGGATATTGGGCAGGAATGCCGCTGCCCTTGGGGCCGTGACAGCCCATGCAGGCTGCCACTTGCTTGTCAGCAATGCCACCGCGATAAATGCGCTCACCCAAAGTCACCAGGGTTTTGTCGGATGCGGCACCTGGGGTGGCTTTTTGCGAAGCCAGCCAATACGCCACATTGCGCATGTCTTCATCAGACAGGGTGGAGGCAAACCCCACCATCACGGCATTTTCACGCTTGCCGGATTTGAACTCCTGCAACTGCTTGACCAGGTATTCCGGATGTTGCTGTGCCAGCTTGGGGTTGACTGGGATGGAAGAGTTGCCATCGGCAGCGTGGCAGGCTACGCACACCTGCCCATAAGTCGCTGCGCCTTTGGTCAGATCAGGCTGAGCCGTCTGGCCATGAGCAACCAAAGAAGCCGTTGCGAGTGCTGCGGCACCGAAGTAGGTAACAAACAATTTCATGACGAGGGCGGATGGTTTGAGCGATGATGGGCAAATTGGCCGTGGAACCACTGCGGTCCAAAAAACCAGCGGATTTTACAATGCCGCATTGCACAAAGCCCAGAATGACCGAGCCTTCTACTCCATCCCTCCCAGCGGATCAACTCCCGACCCACGCAGATGCCAAGACAGCCAACAGCTGGTTGCACACGGCACGCTTTCTCACCACGGCCCCCCAACTGGAGTATCTGCCACCGCTGGATGTGCCTGAAATTGCGTTTGTGGGCCGCTCCAATGCGGGCAAATCCACCTGCATCAACACCCTGACCCAACAAAAAAGACTCGCATTTGCGTCGAAAACACCTGGGCGCACCCAGAGCATCAACCTGTTTTCGCTGGGTAAACACAACACCACCGATGCCGTGCTGGCCGATTTGCCCGGCTATGGCTATGCCGCTGTGCCCAAAGAAGCCAAGCTGCGCTGGCAGCGCGTGATGGCCAACTATCTGCGCACCCGCCCCAACCTGCGGGCCGTGGTGATGATGACCGACCCCCGCCTGGGCCTGACCGAGCTGGACGAAATCTTGCTCGACGTGATCCGCCCCAGGGTCGAAGAAGGCCTGAAATTCCTGGTGCTGCTGACCAAGTCGGACAAACTCACGCGCACCGAAGGGCAAAAAGTACTCTCCATCACCAAGCTGCAAAGCGGCGGTGGCGAAGCCATGCTGTTTTCAGCCCTGAAAAAACAAGGCGTGGACGAAGTGGCGCAGCTTCTGTGGCACTGGGCACACCTGCCAGCCAAAGGCCGACCACGCCCCGCAGGTGCTGACACCGAGGCGACCGGGCCCGCAGCCCTGGCAGGCCAAGATGGCGGGGATGAACCCGGCGAACACACCCCAGATTGAAACCGTCCTGCGCACCCTGCCCCACGGCATCCGGCTGAGTTGCCGGGTGGCAGGGCCCGAAGGCGCGCCCGTGCTGATGTTTGTGCATGGGTTTCCCGAGGGGGCGTTTGTGTGGGATGTCCTGCTGCAACACTTTGCGACCCCGCTCAACGGGGGGTTTCGCTGCATCGCACCCGACATGCGTGGATACGGGCTGTCCAGCGCCCCCACCGAGGTGTCGCAATACCGGGCCAGGCATCTGGTTCAGGATCTGGAAGCCCTGATTGCGCTTGAAACCACTGATCGCCAAAGAGGCACACTGGCGGGCCTGGTGGCCCACGACTGGGGCGGGGCTGTGGCCTGGAGCCTGGCCGCCCTGCACCCCGAACGCATGCAGCGCCTGAGCATCATCAATGCCCCCCATCCCGCCACCTTCCTGCGCGAGCTGCAACATTCGCCAGCCCAGCAGGCGGCCAGCGCCTACATGAATTTTCTGGCCCGGCCCGATGCCCCCACGCTGCTGGCCGAGAACGACTTTCGTCGGCTGTGGGCATTTTTTGACAACATGGGCGCATCCGATGGGCCGCACGCCTGGCTCACGCCCGCGCTGCGCGACCAGTACCGCCAGCACTGGCAATTGGGTTTGCAAGGCCCCTGCCACTATTACGGCGCATCCCCGCTGCGCCCGGCCACCGACTCCGACCCCGGCGCGCAGGGTGTGCAATTGCCAGCGCAGATGTGCCATGTCACCGTACCCACCCAAGTCATCTGGGGCCTGAACGACACCGCCCTGCCACCCAGCCTGCTGGATGGACTGGCGCAATGGGTACCCCGGCTGCAAATCGACACCGTAAGCGGGGCCACCCACTGGATCATTCACGAGCAGCCACAACTGGTGATCGGCTTGCAGGCCGACTTTCTGCGCCCGCTCAGCGCCGGTACACCGATGGCTCGCCCGGCGGGCGGGTCTTGAAGCGTTTGTGAACCCAGTAATACTGCTCGGGCATGGTGGCAATCAGGCGTTCAAGCTCGTGGTTCATGCGCTGCACATCGGCTTGCAGATCGGGGCCAGGGTAGTCTGACCACACCGGGTGCAGCTCCACGTCATAGCCTGAAGGCGTGATTCGGCTGGTCACAGACAGCACCTGGGCCCGGCCCAGCCGCGCCATGCGGGGCAGTGAAGTCAGGGTGGCGGCCTGCTGCCCAAACAACGTGGCCCACACCGCGTCGTTCATGCCCTGATCCATGTCCGGCAGCAAGTACAAAGGCTTGCCTGCGCGGATGGCCGCCACCACAGGCTTGGCCCCCTGGTACTTGCTGACCACCTCGGGCGCACCAAAACGCCGGCGACCCTGGGCAATCCAGCCGTCCATCACCTTGTTTTTCTGCGGGGCGTAGAGCGTGCAGAAGGTGCGCGGCACATGCAGGGTCAGCGCCGTCCAGCCCGCATCCAGGCCGACAAAGTGCGGGGCAAACAACACGGTGGGCACGTCGCCATCCAATGCAGACACGACCCCGGTCAGGCGCAACCTTGAAGCCAGCACCTCGGGCGCAGCCTCCCACAGCCAGCTTCGGTCCAGCCAAGCCTGGGCAAAAGCCACGAAATGCGCCCGCACGGCCCGGTGCTGCTCGTCTGGCGGCTGTGCCGGAAAACACAAGCGCCAATTGATCAGCGCAATGCGGCGGCGGGGCACCACCGCCGCATACAGCACATGGCCCCACAGCCAACCCAAAGCCCGCAGCCAGCGCAACGGCAAATGCCCCAACAGCTTCAACAGGCCCAGGTTGGCGCGTTGCAAATGGGTGTTGAAAGAGTGCGAAACAGCCATCACGCCGCCGGTTCCTTGTGCGTCACGTCCCTGGGTGTTTTGTAGCGGTTGTAGCCCCACAGGTATTGCGCCGGATGGGCCAGCACCAGTTGCTCCATCGCCCGGTTGACAGTGGTGGACGCTGCCACCGGGTCATCGGCAGGCAGCGCCTGCGGCAGTGGCAACACATGCACCACAAACCCACGCCCCCAGGGCAGGCGCTCGCCCCAGGCCAGCAACACCGTGGTGCGCTGGGTCTGGGCCAGGCGACCACTGAGCGTCATGGTGTAGGCCACCCGGCCAAAAAACGGAGCCCACACACCCTGCCCCATCGGCGGCACCTGGTCGGGCAACAAGCCCACCGCTGCGCCGGAGCGCAACGCTTTCACCAACTGCTTGACCCCGGCAAGGGTGGTGGGGGCCGTGTCCAGCCCAGGGCGCTGGCGGGCGGTTTGTACCACCTCGCGCAGCCATGCCTGGCGCGGCGGGCGAAACAGCACCGTCATCGCCCGCCCTGGCTCCGTCCCGAACTGCTCGGCATAGGCCCGGGCGGTGATTTCAAAGCAACCCAGGTGCGGGGTCAGAAACAGGATGCCGTGCCCCTGCGCCTGGGCCGCCCGGATGTGTTCGGCACCCTCCATGCGGGTGGGTACCGGCGGCCCCAGCCACAGTCTTGGCAACTCGGCCACCATGCGCCCGGCATGGGCCACCGAGGCCAGCGCATCGCTGCGCGACACCCCTGCCAGCGCCGCGTGGGCCAGCAGATTGCGGCGGTATGCCGCCGAAGCCAGAAACACCACCCAACCCAGCACCGCGCCCAACCCGTGCAAGGCCCACAGCGGCCAATGGCTCAGCCAGCGAAACACCCGGCTCATGCGCCCCCCCTGCGGTGGATGGAATGCAGACACCGCGCAACGGCATGCGCCAACTCAAACAGAATGCATGTCATGTGGTCAGTGAACTGTGGACTGTGGATAGCCGGATGAAAAAAAACGTCGCAAGAAGCGGGACCGAGGACGGCATCACCCTCCCTCCCCCAGGGACTCGGAGCCTGTGCAGCAGGGGGCGACAAAGGCATCAATTACACTTGAAATGTCGTCGAGTTATTGAACAACTTGCGGGACGATGCCCAGGCCCACCGCCTGGCGGGGTAGGCAGCCAGCACAGGCAACCCTACCAACACCACCGCTAAAGCGTTCGCCAGCGCTCCGGCAACAGGCGAAACGCCCTGTCTTTTTTTCGGAGTTTATTCACACATGGCGAACGATTTTCTTTTCACATCCGAGTCCGTATCCGAAGGTCACCCCGACAAGGTGGCCGACCAGATTTCCGACGCGATCCTGGATGCCATCCTCACAGTCGATCCGCGTGCGCGTGTGGCCGCTGAAACCCTGACCAACACCGGCCTCGTGGTGCTGGCGGGCGAAATCAGCATCCGGTCAGATGCACATGCGCCCGATTACATCCAGGTGGCCCGCGACACCATCAAGCGCATCGGCTACGACAACACCG
>ERZ724524.1389-NODE-1389-length-16084-cov-14.128330_pt1 | contig 16084 bp, 10 predicted proteins | sample MGYA00376057_ERZ724524 | MGnify/ENA primary metagenome ERZ724524 (study PRJEB28724, sample SAMN07190888) | wastewater metagenome | isolation source: influent of sewage treatment plant in Hong Hong | place: USA: Christiansburg, Virginia | collected 2016-03-01 ...
GCGGGGGAGGGTGTCAACTAGACAAAACCGCCACAGCGGCTGATTCTGCCCGCCCGGATCACCCCTTGTCGTCTGTGCGCCTCAGCGCAGCCCGTTATTTGCCATTTCAATAAGGCAACAATCCAATGATTGTAGTATGATAGAAATCATGGATACTTTGCTCGCCGCCCAATTGTTTGCCTCGCTTGCCAGCCCCGTGCATCTGGCGCTTTATTGCCAGTTGCGCGCCCAGCCCGCGTACACGGCCTGCGCCCATACCTTGGCGCAGGCACTCGACCAGCCCTTGGCAGACATTGCCCCGGCGCTGGAGACCATGGCCCAGCAGGGGCTGCTCAGCCGGCACGTTGACGGCCAGCTCACCCGCTACCAGCTCAACACCCCGGCCCTACAAGCCTTGCAGGGGTTTTTACTGCAAATCGCGCACCTGCAGCCTGACTCACCACCAGGTGAAGCAGACCACACGGCGGATTGAGTGGCAGGCGCGCAGCCCGCATCCGGCCACGCGCGCCTTGCTCATTCTGCTTCGCGCAGTTCGAAATCGTGGGTAATTTGCGCCGTCTTGCCCAGCATGATCGACGCCGAGCAGTATTTTTCTGCCGACAGGCTAATCGCCCGCGCCACCGCATCGGCCTTCAGCGCCCGCCCAGTCACCACAAAGTGGAAATGAATCCGGGTAAACACCTTCGGGTCGGTGTCGGCGCGGTCGGCGTCCAGCTCCACCCAGCAATCGCGCACATCCTGGCGGGATTTGCGCAAAATGCTCAGCACGTCGTAACTGGTGCAGCCCGCCGTGCCCAGCAGCACCAGCTCCATCGGGCGCGGGCCCAGATTACGTCCACCACCTTCTGGCGCGCCGTCCATCACCACCGCGTGGCCGCTGGCGCTTTCGCCCATGAAGCACACGCCATCCACCCATTTCAATCTGGCTTTCATTGCTGTCGTCGTCCTTGTTCAGTGCCTGGCGGCAATCCGGCAGCAGCAAGGTTTGCCACCGCCAAAACCGCAAGCATACCTGCCGCGCGCCGCGCGCTAAAGTTCACCTTGTGCCATCCATATGCCGGAACCGCTACAATGGCGGATTGCCTTTGCCAATGATGACCATGCGAGTTCTGGGTATTGAATCTTCCTGCGACGAAACCGGCGTTGCCGTTTACGACACCGAAGCCGGTTTGCTGGCGCACGCGCTGCACACGCAAATGGCCATGCACGCCGAATACGGCGGCGTGGTGCCCGAGCTGGCCAGCCGCGACCATATCCGTCGCGTGGTGCCGCTCACCCGCGAATGCCTGAAAACTGCCGGGCTCACCCTGGCCGACCTGGATGCCATCGCCTACACCCAGGGCCCCGGCCTGGGCGGCGCGCTGCTGGTGGGCGCGGCGGTGGCCAACGGCCTGGCGTTTGGCCTGAACCTGCCAGTGATTCCGGTGCACCACCTGGAAGGCCATTTGCTGTCGCCGATGCTGGCCAACCCGGCACCGGCATTCCCCTTTGTGGCGCTTCTGGTGTCTGGTGGCCACACCCAGCTGATGGCGGTGCGCGGGGTGGGCGACTACGACACCCTGGGCGAAACCCTGGACGACGCTGCTGGCGAGGCGTTCGACAAAACCGCCAAGCTGCTCGGCCTGCCCTACCCCGGCGGGCCGGAGTTATCCCGCCTGGCCGAACAGGGTAACCCCACGCGCTTTACCCTGCCCAGGCCAATGCTGCGCTCGGGCGATTTCGACATGAGTTTTTCCGGGCTGAAAACCGCCGTGCTCACCCTGGTGCGCCAGCAAGAAGCCGCGTGTGGCGGCGCGCTGGATAGCACTACCCGTGCCGATATCTGCCGGGCGTTTCAGGAGGCGATTGTCGAGGTGCTGGTCAGCAAGTCGCTGGCGGCGCTCAAGGCCACCGGCATGCAGCGGCTGGTGATTGCCGGTGGGGTGGGGGCCAACCGCCAGCTGCGCGCCGCGCTGGACCACGCCGCCCACCGCCGCCGCTTTGCCGTGTACTACCCGCCGCTGTCGCTGTGTACCGACAACGGTGCCATGATTGCCTACGCAGGGGCCGCCCGGCTGGCACTGGCCACCCCAGCGGGGGCATTTTCGGTGCGCCCGCGCTGGCCACTGGCCAGCCTGGAGGCAGTGGCGCGCTAACACCGGGGCGCGTCCGCCCGCTGCCGCCCTCTCCTTCCACCCCATAATTCCCGCCCGCCAGCCAGCAGCAAACCCTGCCCCGGCTGGCGGACCAATATGACTCAAGATTCTTCCTGCCTGCCGGGTGCGCCCGGCAGCGGGTTGTTTGCAGGCGAACTGTCCATGATTCAACTGAAAAACCTGTCCTTGCGCCGTGGTGCCAAGGAGCTGTTCAGCGGCGTATCGCTGACCATTACCCCCAGCCAGCGTGTCGGCATCATCGGCGGCAACGGCACAGGCAAATCCAGCCTGTTTGCCCTGCTGCGCGGCCAGTTGCACGCCGACAGCGGCGACGCCCTGTTTCCCGCCGGCTGGACCGTGGCCCATGTGGCACAGGAAACCCCGGCGCTGGACTGCTCGGCGCTGACCTATGTGCTCGACGGCGACAGCGAGCTGCGCCAGCTGGAGCAACAACTGAGCGCCGCCGAGGCCGCCCACGACGGCGAAGCCATTGGCCGCCTGCACAGCGAGCTGGCAGTGATCGACGCCTACTCCGCCCCGGCCCGCGCCGGCAAGCTGCTGGCAGGCCTGGGGTTTTCTGCCGAGTCGATTGAACGCCCGGTGGCCAGTTTTTCTGGCGGCTGGCGCATGCGGCTGAACCTGGCGCAGGCGCTGATGTGCCGCTCCGACCTGCTGCTGCTGGATGAACCCACCAACCACTTGGACCTGGAAGCGGTACTGTGGCTGGAACAATGGCTGGCGGTTTACCCCGGCACCCTGCTGCTGATCTCGCATGACCGAGAATTTCTCGACGCCATCACCACCCAGATCATCGAAGTGGCGCGCGGCCAGATGGCGGTGTACACCGGCAACTACAGCAACTTTGAAGACCAGCGCGCCGAACGGCTGGCCCAGCAGCAACAGGCGTTTGAAAAACAACAGCGCACCATCGCCCACCTGGAAAGCTTCATCACCCGCTTCAAGGCCAAGGCCACCAAGGCCAAGCAAGCGCAAAGCCGGGTGAAAGCCCTGGCCCGGCTGGAGCGGGTGGCTGCCGCCCACATTGATAATCCGTTTGATTTCTGCTTTGAACCGCCAGAACACAGCCCCAACCCGCTGCTGCAGGTGGAGCTGGCCGATATCGGCTATGGCGATACCGCCATTTTGCGCCGGGTGTCGTTGTCAGTAGAAGCCGGCGCGCGCATTGGCCTGCTCGGCCCCAACGGGGCCGGCAAGTCCACTCTGGTCAAGCTGCTGGCTGGCGAGCTGACCCCGCTGTGTGGCCAGCTGAAAACCGCCCGTGAGCTGAAAATCGGCTATTTTGCCCAGCACCAGTTGGACACCCTGCGCGAAGAAGAATCGCCGCTGTGGCATATGCAAAAACTGGCACCAAGCACCCGCGAGCAAGAGCTGCGCAATTTTCTGGGTGGCTTTAACTTTATCGGCGACATGGCCACCGCGCCGATTGGCCCCTTGTCCGGCGGCGAAAAATCCCGCCTGGCGCTGGCGCTGATTGTCTGGCAGCGCCCCAACCTGCTGTTGCTGGACGAACCCACCAACCATCTGGACCTGGACATGCGCGCCGCGCTGACCCTGGCACTGCAGGATTTTGTTGGCAGCCTGATTGTGGTATCGCACGACCGCGCCCTGCTGGAAACCACCACCGACCAGTACTGGCTGATCGACGCCGGCCAGGTCAAGCCGTTTGACGGCGACCTGGCCGACTACCGCGCCTACCGTCTGGCCCAACAAGCTGCCGACGCCGCCCCGCGCAGCAGCGGCACCGCCAGCAGCGAAGTAGACCGCAAAACGCAAAAACGCCAGGAAGCCGAAGCCCGCCAGCGCCTGTCGGAGCGCAAGAAACCCCTGGTGAAACAGCTCACCGCGCTGGAGCGCGACCTGGCCACGCTGAACAGCGAAAAAACCACGCTGGACGCCCAACTGGCCGACGAAGCGATTTACAGTGCCGAACGCAAAACCGAGCTGCAAACCGCGCTAAAACGCCAGGGTGAAGTCAGCGCCCGGCTGGCCGAGCAGGAAGAAGCCTGGCTGCTGGTGCATATGGAGATTGAAGCGCTGGAAGCCGAACTGGGCCAGGCAGGCTGATGGTTTAAAACAAACGATTGAAATCGGGCGGGCTTTACGCTACAGTCGCCCGCTTGCACGCAACGGCGTGGCCTTACCGGGCCAGACCGCTGCCTGGCCCGCACCCGCTGGCCAATGTGCCATTTCGGCCACCCACCCCGGTGGCCCAGCAACCGGGTGGGCAGCGTGCTCACCCGGTTTTTGTTGGTGCAGGTGCTGACGCCGATGGCGTAAGCGGAAATGAAGACGTGCGCACCACAAGCCGCAAAGCCGGTCCTGGCTAGGTGTGTGGCCGCAGACAGGATACAAGTACGGCAAGGCCACCCCACACCGCCAGGACCATTTTGTGAGCGCTTCTCAGTGGATCACATGGTCCGCTCTGCGTGTATCTCACGCAGAGCGGGTGAGCCGCGTGATGGCTTCCAGCGCGCTACACATCGTCGACATGTCGGCGTCACCCCGCCTGCGTGCGGCACACCACCTGATTGCGGCCATTGTGTTTGGCCTGATACAGCGCCGCATCTGCCTCGGCCAGCCAGTGTTCTGGCGTGTCCTGACGGCTGGCGTCGATCAGCGCCACGCCAATGCTGGCGGTCACTTGCACGTCACCGCCCTGGGCCAGTGCCACCTGCACGGCGGCAATGGCCTGGCGCAGACGCTCAGCCACGTCGCCGGCGTGTTCTGCCGGCGCACCGGGCAGCAGCACGGCAAATTCTTCACCACCCAGCCTGCCGGCAATATCGTCGTTGCGCAGGGTGTGGCGGATGACAGACGCGGCCTGTTGCAGCACCTTGTCGCCCACGCCATGGCCATAGCTGTCGTTAACCCGCTTGAAGAAATCCAGATCCACCATCAGCACGGCACCCTGCTGCTGGCTGCCAGTGGCCAGGTCCAGGGCAAACTGCTCCATATGGGCAATAAACGCCCGGCGATTAGGCAGGCCGGTCAGCGCGTCGGTGGCGGCCAGGGTTTGCAGGATGGCTTCCCGGCGTTTTTGCCCGGTAATGTCGCGCACCAGCCATAGCCGGCCATAGTATTGTTCGTCATGGCTGATTGGCTGCTGGTCCACTTCCAGGGTACGGCCCTGGCAACCGGCAATTTCGCGGGCCAGATAGCCGTCCGAGCGGATGCGTTCATCTGCATCGGGTGGGGTAAACTGCTGGCGGCTGTCGTCCGGCAGTGCCTGCAGCAGCACCTGCTGGGGCTGGCCAATCAGCCGCGATGGCAGTTCATTCACACAGAGCAGGTCGCACAGATTCTGGTTGATCATCACAATCCGGCCCGTGTCATCGTCCACCCACACCCCGCCGGGGAAGCGGTCGATGATGGCAGTCAGCCGCACCCGTTCGGCGGCCAGCGCGGTTTCTGCCTGATGGCGTTCGGTGGTGTCGATCAAGGTCCAGATCACGTCGGCATCGGGCTGGTCGGGGTCGAGCAGGGTGCCGTGGATGTCAAACCAGCGGGTATGCCCGGCGGCGTCGCGCAGCGGGTGCTCCAGCCGCACCTGGCCCTGACGGCGCAGCATGTCGTAGTAAAGGCCAAAGCGGTCGAACGAAGCCGGATCGACATGCAGCTGGCTAAACGACATAAGCTTGAGGGATTTGCCTTCCGGGGCAAACATTTCGGTGGCGCGGGCGTTGGCGTGGCGAACAATCCGCTCGGGCGACACCAGGAAAATGGCCGCCGCGCTCTGGTCGAGCAGCGCCCGGCGCAAATGGCTTTGCTGCACGCGCTGGCTGATGTCGCTGTAGGTGCCCATCATCCGGGTGTACTGGCCGCTGGGGTCTTGCACCAGCTGGCCGCGCACTTCCACCCAGCGCCAGTCGTGCTGGGCGGTGCGCAGCCGGCATTCCAGCCGGACCCCGTCGCGCGGCACCGACGCCGGGTCCAGCCGCTGCAGGGTGGGTGTGCGATCCAGCGGGTGCAGCAGTTCGCTCCAGACGGCAAAGGTGAGCGGGAAGGCCTGCGGCTCATAGCCCAGCATGTCGTAGCAGCGGTTATCCCAGTGCAGGATGCCGTTGCGGGTGTCCCATTCCCACAGGCCGTCGCGCACCGCCGAGACGGTCATGCGCAGACGCTCTTCGCTCTGGCGTAGCGCCTGCTGCACGGTGTAGGTGGCGGTGATGTCGTGGATATAACCGTGCCACAGCGTGCCGCCGTCGCTTTCGCGCTCGGGGTTGGCCTGGCCGCTCAGCCAGCGCACTGTGCCATTGGCAAAGCGCACCCGGTATTCGCACTGCCATGGGGTGAGGTTGACCGCCGACAGGCGGATGGAGGTGATCACCCGCTGCAGGTCATCCGGGTGAATGGTGGCAAATACCGCATCGGCGTTGTTCTGCACGTCTTCCGGCGACAATTGGTAAACGTCGCGAATCCCCTGGCTGGCGTAGGGGAAGCAGGCGGTGCTGTCCGGGCGCAGTCGGTATTGATAGACCATGCCCGGCACCTGGGCCACCAGCTTGCTCAGGCGCGATTGCAGCTCGGCCCGGGCCGCTTCGGCCTGCTTGCGGGCAGTAATGTTCAGGTGGGTGCCCACTGCGCGCAGCGGCGCGCCGGCAGAGCTCCAGTGGGTGACCCGGCCCTTGGCCAGAATCCACACCCAGTGGCCATCGCGGTGCAGCATGCGGTGTTCTGATTCAAATACCGCGCTGGCACCTTCCAGATGGGTTTGCATCGCCATCATCTTGTGCGGCCAGTCGTCCGGGTGGGTCAGCGTTTGCAGGCCGGCCAGGGTGTGTGGCAAGTCGTCGGGCTGATAGCCGATCATCTCGGCCCAGCGTGAATCAAAGCGCATGGCGTCGCTGGGGATATGCCAGTCCCACGAGCCCAGGTCGCCGCCCTGCAGCGCCAGCGCCAGGCGTTCTTCGCTTTCCTGCAGCTGGAGCATGTTGCGTTGCTTTTGGAAAAACAGCCAGCTGATGCCAAAAATGCCAATCAGGATCACCACACTGCCCAGCGCATTGCGCAGCAGGCCGGCATGCAGGGCGGTTTGCACCCCGGACAAGGCGGTTTCCTGGTTCAGGCCTACATTGACCACCACTGGGTAGTTAGCCGCGCGATGCCAGGCGTAGTAGCGCATCACATTGTCCAGCGGTGCCTTGGTCAGATATTCGCCGCGCTGGCGGCCTGCGTCGATCAGAAAGCCGGAGCCGGGGGCCTGCACGGCCTTACCCAGCACGCTATCTTGCTGCTGGGTACGCGCCAGATAGCTGCCGTCGTCGCGCAGCAGTATCACCACATCGCCAGGCTCGTAAAACACTTCGCGGAAAAAGTCGGAGATATAGTCGGGCGACAGTGACAGCACCACCACGCCGGCAAAGGTCTTGCCGTGGTAAATCGCCCGCGAGAACTGGATCGACCAGCGTTTGGACACCCGGCCCTGCACCGGATGGCTGATGAACAGCCCCGGCGTCTGGCGCAGCGCATGCACCGAGAAGTGCTCGCGATCGGCAATCGACACCGGCTTGACGCTGCTGGCTGGCACACTGCCGTTCAGGCTGGAAAACAGGATGGTGCCTTGCGCGTCGGCAATGGCTATTTGCAGCACAGAGCCTTCAGGAAATGCCTGCTTGGCGGTTTCCACTGCCTGCAGAAACTCGGGCTGCTTGTCGGGGTGGTAGCTGGCGGCCAGGGTGCGCGACACATAATCAACACCGTTGAACAGCGAACCGATTTGCAAAGATAGCGCGCTGGCCATCTGGGCGGCACGCAGCTTGGTTTGCTGTTCTGTCTGGTTGAGCTGGTCCTGATGCGACTGCAGCAACTGGCCCCAGTACAACGCAAACGCCACTAGCACCAGAATCCAGACCGGAATGGCGCGGCGCAGCGAGGCTGCATCACTGGGAGTGGGCGTTGCGGGGAACGCTTCGTATGTTTTATGCATAAAACGATGATAATCGAAGCGGACTGAGAAAGGTAGCCCTGTATCGGGATTTTTCTGCCCGACTAAAGTCGCAGAACGGGCAGAACAGGCCGGTGCAGACTACGTTAACACATCACCCCGGCATCATACCAGTCATTTTATGTGGGTGACATCCAGAGGGCACGCTACGTGGGAGGCACACACGGGGCAGGCACCCCGCGTGTGCTGGCCAGCAGAAATCCGCTGAGGCGCTTACACCTTGAAGCCGGCAGCTGAGCGCTCCAGCGTGGCCGCCAGGTGTTGCAGGCTCAGCGCGGTGCTGTGCGCCTGGCGCACCGACTGGCTGTTGCTTTCTGCCATGGCAGCAATCTTTTCCACATTGGCCGCCACGTCGGCGCTGGCCTGCACCTGCTCCTGCAGCGCCGTGGTGATGGTGCTGACCACCGTGACCACTTGCTCGGCGCTGTTGCGGATGCTCACCACCGCCTCGCCAGCCTGGTGGGCCAGCGCCACGCCGGTGGTCACCTGGCTGACGCCATCCTCCATGGTATGTACCACGCCCTGGTTGCCGCTCTGGATGCCGTGGATCATCTGGGCAATTTCGCGGGTGGCCTCGCCGGTGCGTTCGGCCAGCTTGCGCACTTCGTCGGCCACCACGGCAAAACCGCGTCCTTGTTCACCGGCGCGGGCGGCTTCGATGGCGGCGTTGAGCGCCAGCAGGTTGGTCTGGTCGGCAATATCCTGAATCACCGTGACAATGGCGGAAATCTTGCCCGACTGCGCCTGCAGCCCGGCAATCTCTCCGGCGGCGCGGGTCACGCTATCGGCAATCTGCTGAATGCCGCTCACGGCCTGGGCGATGATGTCGCCGCTGCTGCGCGACAGCTCGCCCGAGCGGGTGGAAATCCGTTGCGCTTCGGCAGCGCTTTCTGTCACATGGCCAATGCTGACCGACAGCTGTTCCACTGCCGAGGCCATGGCGGTGGCCGAGTGCGACTGCACCTCGCTGGATTCGCTGATATGCGCCGATGCGGCAGAAATCTGCCCGGACGAATCCAGCAGATTGCGCGCGCCAGTCTGGATTTCCGCCAGCAGCACGCGCAGGCGCTGCTGCATGCTGGCAAACGCGGCCAACACCTCGGCCACTTCATCGTCGCCATGAGCATTAACCTTGACCGTCAGGTCACCCTCGGCGGCAGCGTGGGCCACTTCCACCGCATGACGCAAACGCCGGCTGATATGCCGGCCCAGGCTGGCGGCGATCAGCAGGCCCAGCAGCAGGGCAATCGCCCCGCCCACCAGCAGCACCGCGCGGGCCAGCTCGGTGGAGTGCGCCACGGCGGCATTGCGTTCATCCAGCGCCTGTTGCTCGTCGGCAATCAGCGCGCGCAGCTCATGGCGAATCTGCCCGCCCTTTTCGGTGCCGCCCAGCGACAGGTAGTAGCGAGCCACCTGACCAATTTCGCTGCTGTCACCCAGCTTGCCCCGACGGGCCTCAATGGCCGGATACACCGAGGTGCCCATCCATGCGCTCTTCAGTTGGGAAATCTTGTCCAGCCGCGCCAGTTGTTCCGGGCGCTCGCCCAACTGGGCGCGCAGGGTTTTCAGGCTTTTTTCCACTTCGCCATCACCCGCGTATACCGCGCCGAGCATGTCTTCCTTGCCGGTAAGCATGTAACCCCGAATGCCGATGCTGATATTGGCCAACTGGTTTTCCAGCGCAGCGGCGCGCTGGATGGTTTCGTAACTGTGCTGGCTGGCGGTTTTGGAGGCGACCAGACGGTCGGTGGAAAGCAGGGCGGCAGTCAGCAAAATGGCCAGAATGACCAGCACAATGCCAAACCCCCCGTACAACTTGCGGGACAAGGTGAATTTCATGCAATGACTCTCTCGTGTCGGTGAATGCTGGCCCAGCCGGGCTGGGTTGGCATTCGTCGCGTCCGGTCTGGACGCGTCTGGCCCCGTGCTCCCAGGGTGGGGAGAGGGGCGCATTTTATGATGATTCTGCCGGTCAACCCGCCGGCAGCCCGAAAACTGGCCCGCCACGGATCAGGGCGGGCCAGTGTGCCGGTGGCTGCAATGTGGGCAGCCGCCGAAGTGATGCATGACTACAATGAACACGATGCTAGGTGAGGTAATGCCTCATCTTTGCGGGTGTACCGACGCGACGGCCTGACAGGGTAGTAAAATGTCATGATTCCGGTAGGCAAAATCATCATGATGAATGAAAATGCCAACACGCATCCGGAGCACCCGCAACACCCCGCAACACAAGGATTACCCATAAATAGACTAAGTAAAAATACCTAGTCAGTATCTATTACCCGATTGTTTGCGCCACATCAGAAAGTGTGCACACCTTGCCAGCGAATGTGTTGCAACGTGCTAAACTGCGCCGTTTTTTGATCTTCCGCATTCTTGTTGTGCCTTTGTCCTGCTGTGTTCGTCGCTGGGCGGCCCGGCACAGCTTTACAGATTTAGCAAGGGAGATGCCAGTCTGTCTCAACCTTCCGCCCGTTCCGTCGCGGACATGACCAACACTGACGCCATTTCGACATTGGCGCAGCGGGTTCGGCACGCCCTGGAAATGTTCTACGCCCATCCGCAGGATGGGGTGCTGCCGATGCAGCAGGCAATTGAACTGCTGTGCGCCCAGGTGGGTGCCGACTACGGGGCTTTCCGCGCTGACGCTTTATGTCCGGATTATCAGATTCAGGATGAGCGCTGCCTGAGCCAGTGCCCGCTCAGCGAGGCCGGCATGCCGCTGTGCCGGATGATTCCAGCGCTGGAGCACTGGCTGTATCACCAGCCCGACGTGGTCACCGAAGTTTTTGTCCTCAACCAGTTTGACGATGGCCTGCGCACCTTCCATACCCTGGCGCTGGCCGTGTTGCGCGTGCCTGGCCAGGGGGTGGCGCTGCTCAGCGTTGGCCATCTGAACGTGGCCTACACCTGGGGACGGGATGAACGCGATGCGCTGGCCACGCTGGTGGGCATTTTCAGCCTGATTCACCAGCGCGACGAAGCCACCCGCCAGGCCGCCCAGGTGGAAGCGCACGAGCGCGCGCTGATGGCAGCCAGTCCGGATGCCATGGTGGTGCACGACCGCGACCATATCCTGTTTGCCAACCAGGCCGCCGCCCGGCTGATTGGCCTGGCCCAGCCGGAAGAACTCGACCACTCCCCGCTGCACAGCCTGCTGGTCAGCGCCGACTGGCCCATCCTGCGCCAGCGCCTTCAGGCGGTGTTCAGCGGTGCGCCCGACGCCACCGGCCCGTGGCAAGCCCGGCTGCAACGCCGCGATGGCCGCGAGCTGCCAGTGGCCTTGTCCTCGCACCGGCTCAACCATCGCGGCCAGCAAGCGGCGTGGACCACACTGCGCGACCTGTCGGCGTGGAATGACCTCACTCGCCAGCTGCACCTGAGCGAAACCTATCTCGACCAGGTATTGCGCCAGCTGCCAGTCATCCTGTGGGCGGTAGACGGCGATAATCGCTTCACCCTGTGCGTGGGCACCGGCCTGCGTGGCCTGCCCGACGGCTTGATGCCGATCATCGGGCAAAAGGCAGAAGAATGCCTGCCCAGCCTGCCAGACTTTCCGTTCCAGATTGAGCGCGCCCGCAAGGGCGAGCGCTTTAGCGCGCTGCGCCGGTTTGGCGAGCGGCTGTGGCTGGAAACCCATTACACCCCCATGCCGGACGAACAAGGCCGCCCTGGCGTGATTGGCATGTCGTTTGACGTCAGCGAGCGTGAACAGGCCGCCGAGCAATTGCAGTTGTCGGCCCAGGTGTTCCAGCATTCCGGCGAGGGCATTGTGATTACCGACGCCAACGCCCGGATCATTGCCCTGAACCGGGCGTTTGAGCGCATTACCGGCTACACCAGCAACGAAGCAGTGGGACAAACCCCGGCGCTGCTGGCGTCGGGCTATCAGGACGCCACGTTTTACCGGGCAATGTGGAGCACGCTCACCCAGCAAGGCCGCTGGGCCGGTGAAATCTGGAACCGGCGCAAATCCGGCGAGGTTTACCCGGAGTGGTTGTCGATCACCGCCATCCGCAATGCCGAAGGCGCGATTCATCGCTATATCGGCATCTTTACCGACATGACCAGCCGCAAGGAAAAAGACCGGGCGATCTATCAGCTGGCCAACTACGACAGCCTTACCCTGCTGCCCAACCGCCATCTGTTCAACGACCGTGCCCGGCTGGCACTGGCCAGCGAACTGGCGCGCAATGGCTCGGCGGCGATGCTGTTTGTCGACCTGGATGGTTTCAAGCTGGCCAACGACATTGCTGGCACTGAAGCCGGCGATGCGCTGCTGGTGGCCATGGCGCGGCGGCTGCACAGCTGCCTGGACGACGAAGCCACCCTGGCCCGGCTGGAAAGCGACCACTTTCTGATCTTGCAAACCGGCATTGGCGAGGGCGAGCACTGGCAGCCGCTGGTCGAGCGCCTGCTGGACGCCATCCGCCAGCCCTGCACAGTGGACGGTGCGGCCAATGTGCATCTGAGCGCCAGCATTGGCGTCAGCCGCTTTCCCGCCGACGCCGACACGGTGGAAGTGCTGGCCCAGCAAGCCGAATCGGCGATGCAGGAAGCCAAAACGCTGGGCGGCGATAACTTTGCCCTGTTCAAACCAGATTTGTCGGAACGTGCCGCCGAGCGCTTCAATCTGTTCAATGCGCTGAAGCACGCACACAGCCGCAATGAGTTTCGCCTGTTCCTGCAGCCGCAGTTTCGTCTGAGCGACGGCGCGCTGATTGGCGCTGAATCGCTGATTCGCTGGCAGCATCCCCAGTGGGGGCTGGTCAGTCCGGCGCGGTTTATCCCGATTGCCGAAGATACCCATCTGATTCGCGACATCAGCGACTGGGTGCTCAACGAAGCGTGCCGCCTGCGGGCAGAATGGCCGGTGCAGCACACCGCTGATGGCCGACCACTGACCATTGCCATCAATCTGTCCGCCGTGCATTTTCAGGATCCCTCCCTGCCGGGCAAGGTGCAGACGGCACTGGCCCGCCACCAGCTGGACCCGCGCTGCCTGGAGCTGGAGGTCACCGAGCGCACGGTGATGGGCGATATCGACGCCATCATCAGCATTCTGTCCGAACTCAAGGCAATTGGCGTGCAACTGGCGATTGACGACTTTGGCACCGGCTATTCATCGCTGTCCTACTTGCGCCATTTCCCGATCGACCGGCTGAAAATCGACCGGTCATTCGTCACTGACATCACCACTGACACCAGCGCGGCGGCAATTGTCGACACCATCCTCAGCCTGGCGCGCAACCTCGACCTGGCGGTGATTGCCGAAGGGGTGGAAACTGCCGAGCAACTGGCCTTGCTCACCCAGCGCGGCTGTGGCGAAGCCCAGGGCTATCTGCTGGGCTACCCCTGCCCGGCGGACGAATTTATCGCGCGTTTTCTGCCGCAGTAAGCCTGGGCGAGCCCGCGTCATGCTGGCGCAGGCCGCAAGGATTTCCCCCAAATTGGCTAACTTCGCCTACCATATTGCCCCATCTGCACAGGTTTTTCGGAGATCGACCGATGCATCGCCAGTCGCACCCGCTGCCCTCCCCCAGCCTGGGCACCCAGCGTGAGCTGGTCAGCTTTCACTACGGCACCGCCGGCGTTGGCGAAAAAATCTACTTGCAAGCCAGCCTGCACGCCGATGAACTGCCCGGCATGCTGGTATTGCACCATTTGCGTGCCGCACTGGCCAACGCAGAAGCCGAAGGGCGTTTGTGTGGCGAAGTGGTGGTGGTGCCCGTCGCCAACCCAATTGGCCTGGCGCAAAGCGTGCTGCGCGACCCACAAGGACGGTTTGAGCTGGGCAGCGGGGAAAACTTCAACCGGCGCTACCCGGAGCTGGCCCCCGCGCTGGCCGAACGTCTGGCCGGCCAGTTGGGGCCAGCTCCATGCACCAACAAGGTGCTGATTCGCCACGCCATGCACACTATTCTGGCCGAATACGCCCCGGCCACCGAACTGGAAGCACTGCGCCTGACCCTGCTGAGGCTGGCCTGTGATGCCGATGTGGTGCTTGATCTGCACGCCGACACCGAAGCCATTGTGCATCTGTATACCGAAACCCCCTATTGGCCACAGGCCGAAGTGTTGGCCCGCTGTCTGGGCAGCCGGGTCAACCTGCTGGCTCAGGGCAGTGGCAGCGCCTGCTCGTTTGACGAAGCATGCAGCCAGCCCTGGTGGCAACTGGCCGAGTGTCTGGACGCGGTCACCCCCGTGCCGCTGGCCTGCCTGGCGGTGACGGTCGAGCTGCGTGGTGAAGCAGACGTCAACCATGAACTGGCCCAGACAGACGCGGCCAGCCTGCTGGCGTTTCTAGCGCACCGTGGCGTATTGCGCGGCGAGCCCCCGCCCCTGCCGCCTTTACCGTGTCCGCCCACCCCACTGGCTGGGTCGGAAACCTTGCGTGCGCCTCACCCCGGCTTGCTGGTGTTTGTGCGTCCGCTGGGTGACTGGGTGAACGCTGGCGAGCCGGTCTGTGAAATCATCGACCCGCTCAGCGCCCAGGTCAGCCCGGTGTGCGCCAGCGTCAGCGGCCTGCTGTACGCCCGCAGCCCGCACCGCTACGCCACCCTGGGCATGGATCTGGCCAAGGTGGCAGGCAGCATGCCGTTTCGCCAGGGCGAACTGCTGACGGCCTGATTGCCGCGTCAGCCCATGGGCATGGCCGGGCAGCGCGGACGCTTGCCGTCACTCGCGCTGCGTTGCACAATCGCAGCCCAGACTGTTTTTTCCTCGTTCACGCAGCTTAACCTAAGGATTGACGATGCATCCCGTTCAACGCGCCGACTTTGACCAGCTGATGGTTCCCAACTACGCCCCCGCCCAGTGGGTGCCGGTGCGCGGCGAAGGCAGCCGCCTGTGGGATCAGCAAGGCCGTGACTATCTCGACCTGGCCGGTGGCATTGCCGTCACCTCGCTGGGCCACTGTCATCCGGCCATGGTGCGCGCGCTGACCGAACAAGCCCAGCAGCTGTGGCATGTGTCCAACACCCTGACCAACGAACCCGCGCTGCGTCTGGCGCGCAAGCTGGTGGACGCCACCTTTGCCGAACGGGTGTTCTTTTGCAACTCCGGGGCCGAAGCCAACGAAGCGGCGTTCAAACTGGCGCGCAAGGTGGCCAGCGACCGCGACCCGGCGCGCGATGAAATCATCGCCACCACCAACAGCTTTCATGGCCGCACCTTCTTTACCGTCACCGTGGGCGGCCAGCCCAAGTACAGCGACGGCTTTGGCCCGCGCCCGCAGGCCATCAGCCATGTGGCGTACAACGACATCGACGCGCTGCGCGCCGCCGTCAGCGCCCGCACCTGCGCCATTGTGATTGAACCGGTGCAGGGTGAAGGTGGGGTGCTGCCGGCACAGCGTGACTATCTGCAAGCCGCACGCGAACTGGCCGATGCGCACGGCGCGCTGCTGATTTTTGATGAAGTGCAAACCGGCGTGGGCCGCACCGGCGCGCTGTACGCTTATCAGCACTACGGCGTTGTGCCGGATATTCTGACCAGCGCCAAGGGCCTGGGCGGCGGTTTTCCGATTGGTGCCATGCTGACTACCACGGAGATTGCCAAGCATTTCAGCGTGGGCACCCACGGCACCACCTATGGCGGCAACCCGCTGGCCTGCGCGGTGGCCGAAGCGGTGATCGACACGGTGAACACGCCCGAGGTGCTGAGCAATGTGGCCAGCCGCAGCGCACAACTGCGCGATGGCCTGACCGAACTGAACCGCGCAACGCCGGTATTCAGCGAGATTCGTGGGCTGGGGCTGTTGCTGGGCGCGGTGCTGACCGAAGCGTATGCCGGCAAGGCCGGTGAAGTGGTGGCGCTGGCAGCAGAAGCCGGGGTGATTGTGCTGCAGGCAGGGCCGAATGTGGTGCGCTTTGCCCCGTCGCTGGTGATCAGCGAAGCCGAGCTGGCCAGCGGGCTGGCGCGTCTGGGTCAGGCGCTGGCCCGCTGGACGGCGTGAACCACCCACCTGAACGGAGCGGTC
>ERZ724524.1394-NODE-1394-length-16058-cov-13.161657_pt1 | contig 16058 bp, 12 predicted proteins | sample MGYA00376057_ERZ724524 | MGnify/ENA primary metagenome ERZ724524 (study PRJEB28724, sample SAMN07190888) | wastewater metagenome | isolation source: influent of sewage treatment plant in Hong Hong | place: USA: Christiansburg, Virginia | collected 2016-03-01 ...
GCTAGGCCGCGAAACCGCCCACATCGATGCCCTTATTGCAAAGAAAACCCGCTTCGTCGAGCTATTGAAGGAAAAGCGCCAGGCACTCATCACACATGCCGTTACGAAAGGGCTAAACCCAAACGTGAAGATGAAGGATTCCGGTGTGGAATGGATTGGGGAGGTGCCGGAGCATTGGGAAGTAAAGAAGGTTAAATTCATTATTAAAAATATCAAAATTGGACCCTTCGGCAGCGATTTAACTCTAAATATAATGACTGACCATGGTATTAAAGTTTATGGACAGGAAAATTTAATTAATAACGATTTTTCATTAGGAGATAAATTCATTTCGAAAGCGAAATATAAAGAAATGAAGATTTATACAGTTGACAAAGGTGATATTTTAATCTCAATGATGGGTACTATTGGCAAATGCAGAGTTGTCCCTGATAATTTTGAAAAAGGCATAATAAATTCTCATTTAATAAAAATGAAGGTTAATCAAGCTGTCGTATATTCAAATTATCTATCTCTTATTATTAACGATTCTGGTTATATAGATTACGAAATAAATCGTGAGAGTGTCGGCACTATAATGTCGGGGTTAAATTCTTCAATAGTAAAATCATTATCGATATTGCTGCCTCCGCTGGCGGAACAACAAGCCATTACCTCTTTTCTTAACTGTGAGACGGGACGCATCGAAACTCTGACAGAAAAGACCCAACGCAGTATTACCCTTCTCAAAGAACGCCGTTCCGCATTTATTACCGCCGCCGTTACCGGCCAAATCGATCTCAGGGAGACCATATGAACAACACAGCGCATCAGGAAAAACACTTTGAACAGTACATCGTTTCCAAACTTGAATCACAAGGATGGAAGGTAGGGGAAACGAGCCACTACGATACCGAGCGCGCCTTATATCCAGACGACCTCATTGCCTGGCTAAAAGCCACCCAGCCCGAGAAGTGGAAAAAGCTCTGCAAGGACAATGGGGAACGTGCCCGCGAGGTATTGATGGACCGTCTATCGAAGGCGCTGGAAAAAAATGGTGCTATCCATCTTCTACGGCAGGGCTTTGCTATTGCCGGTTGCGGCCATATTGACCTTTCCGAAGCTGCCCCAGAGGACAAACGGAACGCCGAAGTCTTGAAACGCTATGCGGCAAACTGCTTGCGCGTTGTGCCTCAACTAGAATATCACCCGGCACGTAAACTGGCTATTGACCTTGTCCTGTTTATCAATGGCTTACCTGTTGCAACTGTTGAGGTGAAGACCGATTTTACACAGTCGGCGGCGGCAGCAATGGAACAGTATCGCACTGACCGTCTTCCTTACGATCCCAAGACCAAGCGTCGTGAACCTCTGCTGACCTTCAAGCGGGGCGCCATCGTCCACTTTGCGATGTCGGATTCCGAGATCCAGATGGCGACCAAGTTGGATGGCGAAAATACCGTCTTTCTGCCCTTCAATCAGGGTAATGAAGGCCGTGCCGGCAACCCGCCGAGAACAGACGGTGAATACCCGGTGGCTTACTTCTGGGAAGCGGTGTGCCAGCGCGATGCCTGGTTACGTATCTTCCACAGCTTCATCTACGTCGAAAAAAAGGACGTGGTGGATTTGAAAGGCAATTGGTCAAAGAAGGAGACTTTGATTTTTCCACGTTTCCATCAGTGGGCAGCGGTCAATGCAATGATCGAGGATGCCAAGACCCATGGCTCTGGCATGCAGTACCTCTGCGAACACAGCGCTGGCTCTGGTAAAACCAGCACCATCGCATGGATTGCTCACGATCTCATCAAGCTTCGCCGCGATAACGGCGACGCCATATTTAATAGCGTGATCATCGTTACCGACCGCAAGGTGCTCGATAGCCAGCTTCAGGACGCGGTAAAGCAGATCGATCACCAGTTTGGAGTGATTGCTGCAATTGACCGAAAGAAATCATCCAAATCCAAGAGTAAATTACTGGCGGAAGCTCTGTTCGCTGGAACACCTATCATCGTCGTAACGATTCAGACCTTTCCGTATGCAATGGAGGCCATCGTCACTGAAAAGAAACTGAGGGACAAAAGCTTTGCTGTGATTATTGACGAGGCTCACGCCTCCCAGACCGGATCAACAGCCACCAAACTTCAGGCTGCTCTTTCGTTGAGCGCCAAGGGTGGCATGTCGAATCTGACCGTGGAGGAATTACTGGAGAAACTTCAAAAATCGCGGGTTCGGCCCAAGAATATCAGTCATTTCGCTTTCACAGCAACGCCCAAACATTCTACCTTTATGTTGTTTGGCAGGCCAGATGATCTATCAAGGCCAGCCTCAAAGGACAACATACCACATGCCTTTCACCGTTACCCGATGCGGCAGGCAATTGACGAGGGTTTCATCCTCGACGTTCTGCGCGGTTACGTGCCTTACAAAACCGCTTTCAATCTCGCCAAACAGGTTGAGGACACTAAGAGGGTGAGCGGCAAGCAAGCGAAGAGAGCCCTGGCGCAGTGGATGGCACTCCATCCAACCAACGTCACACAGAAAGTGCAGTTTATAATTGAACATTTCAGCAAAAACATAGAACACTTGCTGGATGGCAAAGCCAAAGCGATGGTTGTTACAAGCTCCCGTGCCGCAGCTGTGCGATACAAAAAAGGGTTCGACCGCTACATTGAAAAGCATCCCGAACACGCGGGCATCCGCTCCTTAGTTGCCTTTTCCGGCAAGCTTACCGGTAAACAAGTGATGCACGCTGATGACGAACGCCTGACTGGTGATGTGTTCATCGTGGAAGAGAAAGAAGAGTTCACGGAAATCAGTATGAACCCGGAGATAGCAGGGCAGGATCTTCGCTTGGCCTTCGAGCGTCCGGAATACAGGGTCATGCTGGTAGCAGACAAGTTCCAGACCGGCTTTGATCAACCCAGGCTGGTGGGCATGTATATAGACAAGAAAATCGCCAACGACGTGGAAATCGTACAAACACTCTCTCGACTTAACCGGACGGCACCAGGTAAGGATGAGATTTTCATTATCGACTTCGTGAACGACCCTGCCAATATACGGCGTGCGTTCTCTATTTATGACGAAGGAGCGGTGATAGACGATGTGCAGGATCTCAATGTGGTTTACGAGATCAAGGAATCACTGGATGCTCAAGGGATATACGAGACAGAAGACCTTGAGAATTTCAAACAAGCCCGGTTCAAGACAATCCGAGACATAACGCAGGCGCAGGAACCACAACATAAGGCTCTTTTTACAGCTACAGACCGGCCGACGCGTCTCTTTAATCAGCGGCTGAAGATGATGCGTGACGCCGCCGCTACCTGGGAATCGGCTTACGAAAAAGCTCATCATAGCCAAGGGGATAAGGCAGGAATGCAATCGGCTGACCATCATCGCAGGGATTATGCCGAGCAGATTGCCAACCTTATGACCTTCAAGAGCGGTTTGGGCCGTTTCTGCCGCACTTATTCCTACGTTTCCCAACTGATTGATTTTGGCGATCCGGAGTTGGAGAACTTCGCAGCGTTTGCCAAGCTTCTCCAAAAGCGAATTAATGGAGAACCACTTGAAACAGTAGATTTAAAAGGTCTGGTACTGACCGGTTTTGACATCAAGACCAAAATGGACATGACATCCGAAGAGACAGACAAGCTTTCACTAAAGCCGGTGGGGCCTGGTGGAGGTGTGGGATGTGACGATCCCAATTACCTTCGCGAGATCATCGAGCGTCTGAACCGTCTTTTTGGTGATGCTACGCCAATACGGGATCAGGCTACATTCGTCAATCATATTGTAGCAATAGCCAAAGAGAATGATGTGGTCATGGCCCAAGTGGAAAACAACGCGCGCGAGCAGGCGCTGAAAGGCAACCTACCCGGTGCAGTACAGCAGGGTGTCGTAAGGGCACTCAGCTCACATCAGAAGCTCGCCACCTTGGTTCTCAAATCCGATAGGCAGGCTATGTCTGCTCTTACTGATGTAATTTATGACCTAATTCATGATCACAGCACAATTGATGTGGACAAAATAGATGCTTGATTTATTAAGTTTGCCCGGAATATGCCCAGTGGACCTTCAGTCTAAAGCTGGGGTTATTATCATTTCTGCCGAGTCGCCAGATGTCGATTTACCGGATTGCCCTATTTGTGGGAAACCTATGTATCGGCATGGACGCAGGATGAATATGTTTGCCGATACTCCCATGCAGATGCAACCGGTACGTTTGGAAATTACGAGACCCCGCTATCGCTGCTTTACTTGCGGCAAGATGTTAATGTCAGAATTGCCATTCCTGGATGAAAACCGCAGGGCAACAAAACGACTTGTCGATTCCATCCGAGAACGCTGCCTTGGGATGACATTCATAAGTCTTGCGCGCCAAACAGGTCTGGCAGTAAACACTATCAAAAACATTGCTAACGACTTAATCAAGGAACTTGATCGGACGATTCACTACGAAACGCCTGTCATCATGGGAATTGACGAAGTAAACCTCGCAGGCGGCTATCGTTGCGTTATTACAAATCTCGCGACCAACAACGTATTCCAGATGTTAGAACACCGCACCCAGGCTCACCTGAAGCCTTTTTTTGCTTCATTGCCTGATCGGGATAAAGTTGAATGGGTTTGCACAGATATGTGGAGACCGTTCAAGCAGTCATTTGGTCTATACCTACCGAATGCTCGTTTGGTTATCGACAAGTTTCATGTCATCAAAATGGCATCGGAAGCACTGGATATTGAACGTAAAATTTATCAGGAGGATTTGTCTCGAAACGAACGTATCCACATTAAGAAGTCACTCCGCTGGATCACATTGAAAAGGCCAGAAAAATTAACGTCAGCCGAAAAATCTGCAATGGAAGTGATTCGTGAGAAATATCCACAATTAGCTGAAGCTTATGACATCAAAGAAGAGTTTTACCGGATCTACGATAGCCCGGATAAAGAATCAGCGATCAAAGCATTCAAGGCATGGAAAGATTCTCTCCCTTCCAAGGGGCTCAATGGATTCCATAAACTGGTTAAGACAGTTGAAAATCATTCCGAAGACATCTTTGCGTATTGGGATTCTCCCAATCAAATAACAAACGCATATACAGAATGTTTAAATGGCCTGATGAAAGTAGCCAACCGGATGGGGCGGGGGTATAGCTATGAAATCATTCGAGCTAAGACGTTGTATGAGAAACATGCCCGGAAAGTTGGCAGTGGTGTCCGCTCTAAAAGCGAGAGTCAAGTGCCGGATTCAACCATTGATGCTACTAAATGCGTCGAATATGGACCGCATATTCCAACCTTGGTCAATTTGGTTGAGACTGGTCAAGTTTCATAGTTTTTAGGGTGTTTTCAACCCTATTTTGCAAATAGCCTTATATTTTTTTGTAATCTGTTTTGGCCTTGTCGGTTTGCTCACTACAGGAAATTTATCGGCACTTACTGTATTTCTTATCCTTTCGGTTGGTTGGGTCGTGGTTAGCCCTATTTTTTTTTGGAGATATCGCATTTTGCCGGGGGCCATGCGATTTCTGTCTGATCATTCAGGCTATTGGCAAGATCATTGGCGTTATTCGCGGTGGGTGTTGGCAACGGCACTTATTTTTCAATTTACAAACCAAGGCTATTATTGGATTATAGGTTTATTGTTGACGGTTGAGGATGTGGCACGGCTGAGAGCGATTCAGAATGTCGTGCTTCCTATTAATGTATTTTTCGTAGCAGTTTCTCTCCTTATTTTGCCCCGGATGTCTATGACGTTTCAGAAGCAATCAACAAAAGGTCTCAATCCTCTCGTCTGGAAAATGATATTTCTTGTGCTTAGTACAGCGGGCGCATATTTTGCGATTACTTTACTTTTTTGTGAAGAAATAATAGACTTAATATATTCAGGGAAATATAATAGTTATGCTCATTTACTTTATATCATGGGGCTAACGCCAATGGCATTGGGCGTGGGTGATATATTCAACAATGCGTTAAAGGCAATGGAAGAGCCGAAATGGGTTTTTTATGCATATGTTGCAGGGGGGGGGATAACATTTACTTTTGGCGTTTTCATGGTCATAAATTATGGTCTTGCCGGTGCTGCATGGGGGACTGTGGTATCTATGGTAGCTTATATGTTGTTACTCTCATATGGATTCTTTCGTGTATCACGACGCGTGGCCCTATCGAATTTAAAACCGATTATTTTGAAGGGTGAACGATAATACCTTGACGGAAAAGCTGATCAAAATCTGATGCCGTGACGTTTTCAATTCAATCCCGATTTCTGGAGAAGTCGGCAGAAAATGGAATCCTAACCAAACCTTGAAAAATTCAAACGTCCTATAATATGCTAACTATATTAAAATTATTGATTGTTCCATTAATGGCAATAATGATTTTTTGTGCAGTTAAATTATTTAAGACATTTTTTAAATTAAATTCGACTTTGGGCTGGTTTTCTGGGTTGGTGTTTTTTGTTTGTCTGCCGTTTAGTTTAGTCACCCTAAATGGCGGAGTTGATCTGGCAGGTTGGTCTGCTGGTTGGACGACTATTGATTTGTCAGAGTCAAAATTTGTCTTTTCGTACTTTATAATATGGATTTTATTGTTTATCTCATTTCTCGTTATTATAGTTTGTTTGTCCGCAAGAAAACATCATCTTATGACGAATGGCTGTCTGAAAAGAGTTTCCACTAAATATAAAAAAGTGATTTTATTGTTAATGGGAATGATGTTAATAGATTGGATAATTAGAATATGGAGTCATGGGGGGATTGTACCTTTAATAATATCAGATTGGTATTCCCGTGGGGAAATGTTGTACGAAGAATATGGGCATTTATATGTGTTGTATAATCATATTCTTACGGCGGTTAATTTCCTTTTTGTTGTGTTATCCATATATCACGTATCACAAACCATTCATCATAGAAGAATATTTTTTGCGACACCATTGTTTTTTGTGATAGCTATCTTTCTTTTATTGCAGATGATCGTGTCGGGTAACCGGATCTTCATTGCCTCATTTGGAGTTGCACTTTTTACCCTTTTTATAATCAAAAAGAGCATGCGGAGTATAACAATTTCAATATTACTGATTTTCTTATTAGTGCCATTTTTTGGTATGTGGGCAGTTATAAGGGGCAACGTAACAGATTGGTCTGAAAGAAAAGAATTTTATCATGAGGTTGTTAGTCGTGATAATAATCAAGGCAAGTATTTTAATATCGCAATGGATGCTTTTGAGGGCGTTGGAGTCACTTTGCTATTTAATGTGATAAATGATTTTGGAGAAAGAGAAAAATATTTATACGGACAGTCATATTACAGAATTTTTACATTCTTTCTTCCGCGGACGATTTACCCAGAAAAATCTTCTAACATTACCACAGTATTCGCTGAAATTTATGAACCAGGAATTGATACGAGCTTAGTGGCATCAGTCATTGGTGATATGTATGCAAATTTCTCATTATTTACCTTAATTATACTCCCATTCACTACATTCATTGTTGTGTTGTTTGATCTTAGGAAATCAAGAAAATATTCCACAACGGAGATCGATGGAATATTAGGTTTTGTATTGATTTTTTGTGCAACCAGATTTGGCATATCTTCGATGATAATATATGCGCTGTTTACAATTGTATTGTATAAAGTATCTTTTATTCTAGTATCATTAAGCTTTAAACATAAGCATAGTATTTAAAATATTTAGGGAGCGAAGTGATTTAACAATTGTCTACTTGATAGGGAAGCTTAAGGCATTCGTATTATGAAAAAACTCTGTATTATTGAGCCATTGTTGGCTGACTATCGGCTAATTACATTTCATGAATTACAGAATTATTTTAAAGTAGATGTAATATTTTCTCCTATCGATAATATGCAAGAAGGGTTTAATACTTATATACCTTCAAATAGTGCATATATTAAATTCATAAAAGTGCCGACAATTAAAATCTTTAATGAAAAAAACGGCCAATTTCAGCTTGGTGTTGCTAAATATATATATGCAAATAAACCAGATATCGTGATGATATCTGCAAATATTAGATATTTTAGCTTTTGGACTACAATATGCTTATGTAAGTTACTAAATATTAAAGTCTATGCTCACGGTCATGGCCTTTACAAAAGATCACATATCAATTTTATTTATTCTTTATTATATAAGATTCTCTTCATCTTTGTTACGTCATATATTTGTTATACGGAGGATGTAAAAAGAAGTTTAGTGAGCATTGGCATACACGAAGAAAAGCTATCTATTGCCGAAAATTCATTAACTAATCTACATACAGTCAAACCCGAAGAAAAAACAGGAAAAGAAAATGGATTGCTTTTCATCGGAAGACTTAGAAAGGATTGCAAAATCAATTTACTATTGACAATTTTAGAAATGATGAGAATTAAGGAAAATAGGAATATACATTTGCATATAATTGGTGATGGTTCGCGATACAAATATCTAGATGCCTATTCAAAAACGCATGACTGGTGCCACATCTATGGGAAAATTTATGATCACAAAACTATTCATGATATATCACGAAAATGCTTTGCCGGATGTTATCCTGGAAATGCGGGGCTAAGCTTGGTACATTTGATGTCACTAAGTTTACCCCCTATTATACATGACAATGTTTATGAACACGGACCCGAGGCAGGTTATATAAAGCATGAATATAACGGATTATTATTTGACCATAAAGATAGCATAAATTCTCTTTACGCCACCATTAAATATTTAGTAGATACACCCAATAGAATTATTAGATTGCAGCAAGCTGCCTATGACAGCTATAAAACTTTAACAGAACCATCCTTAGCAAAAAGGCTTTTAAAAATATTCAATAATAATTTAAGTGAGATTTAACACTTAATTCGATTTTTACAGCCATAATACAGTAAAGTTGATAGACTGTTTTCAAAAGGAACTATCTATGGATAAAAAAGATTCAATCCGTAAGAAAAGAAGGATTCTTTTAATTGGAGCTGTTCCTCCTCCATTGGAAGGGATGGCTGTGAGCAACGCAAATTTTCTATTTTCTAAGAATATAGCGTCAGAATATTCACTGATTCACTTGAACACTAGATTGAATCAGTCAATATCGAATATAAGCAAAATTTCATTTTGGAAAACAATCAAAATTGCAATTATATATATTAAATTCATGCTCGTGCTATTATTTAACAACTATAATGGGATATACATGCCCGTCTCGGGCAGTACTAAAGGTCTTCTCAGGGATATGCCATTCGTAATGTTAGCTTCATTACTTAGAAAAAAAATAATATTGCATTATCATGCAAGTTATTATGCTGATATTCTCGAGCATAGTGGAATTTTGAAACCAATAATTTTGCGAACACTACGTATTGCAAATGCGAACATTGTTCAGTGTCAAATGCTTGAAGAGATGTTGGCAGATTTCGGTATTGAAAAAGAAAAGATACACATAGTTTCTAATGGCGTTCGAGACATCAATAAAGAAAAGAAAAAGCGACAAGGTGGCCCTTTTAAGGTTCTTTTTCTAAGCAATTTATTCAGATCAAAAGGCTTCTTTGATCTATTAATGTCGGTTGATTTGGTGCAGGAGTCCTTAAAAAATGAAAAGATTAAACGGATAGTCGAATTTATTTTTGTAGGAGAATTCAAAAGCAAAATAGAAAAAGAAGAATATCATGCTGTATTCAATAAAATCAAACACAAATCAAATATCTTATTATTGGGTGTTTTGACAGGGTCTGACAAAGATGATATTTTAATGAATGCAAATGTATTTGTCCTTCCGTCATATTCTGAAGCGCAACCATTTTCAATTATGGAGGCGCAATGTTTCGGTCTTCCTGTTATAGCGACAGATGTAGGGTGTATTCCTGAAATGGTGCATGATAAAATACATGGTTATATTATCGAAAAGTGTGCACCTCAACAAATAGCAGATAAAATAATGAACCTATTAAAAGATGAACATATATACGCTCAGATGTGTAGTGCGGCGCGCCAACAATATTTAGAAAGATTTACATACGAAAGATACGAGTGCCAGATGTTGGATGTATTACATCGAGTTATTGGGCATTAAGATATGCTAAAGAAACCCGTGGTTACAACAAGTTGGGATGATGGACATCCCCTAGATATGAAACTTTTAGAATTGCTTTATAAGTATGATATTAAAGGAACTTTTTATATCCCGATAGAGAACGATGAGCATCCCATTCTTTCGAAGGAGCAAATACGTGAGATATCCCAAAATGCGGAGGTTGGATGTCACACATATCATCATTATACACTAACAAAATTATCATTACGGGATGCGTGGGAAGAGATCAGTTCAAGTAAAGTTGCTCTGGAAAACTTAACAAGCTGTAATATTGATATGTTTTGCTATCCAAAAGGATTGTATAATAAAGATCATGTGCAGTATGTAAAAAAGTGTGGTTTTATAGGCGCTCGTACATGCAGACGTTTTGAGACCAAATATTTCGAAAATCCATATTTAATGGGAACAACAATTCATATATATCCGCGTATGTTTTTTTTCAATCTGACGCATATGCTACGCCGCGGCATGTATGCTGAAGTTATTCAATACATAGATTTCTGCGGATCTGAGTCAGACATCATGAAAATGACTGAAAGATACCTATCCTTTGTGCTGACGCATGGTGGTGTATTGCACATTTGGGGTCATTCTTGGGAGATTGAAGAAAACTGTCTTTGGAAGAAACTTGAAAAAATAATTTCACTAATAAATCAGAGTAAGTTACTACCGAAAACAAATTCTGAAATAATACGTATAAATATTCAAAAAGAGACCGTGCAAGATGAACTTTTAATATAGATATGAATCTGCGCGTAATTTATGTCGGGGGATGGTAAAGTGTTCTCTGACTATACCATGTCTTTGTATGTCAAACTCTAGAAATCAACTGGATTAGTATGTTTAATAAATTAAAAACAAAGATTAATGTTTTTCTAGGCAGAGAATATTATTTTAAAATTCAAACAAAATGCTCAAAACAATGGTTTGGTGATTCTTACGGTGGGTTTTATGTTGCTAATAAAACCCTCAATAAAGATAGTATAATATATTCTTTTGGCGTTGGTGAAGATATTTCATTTGATGAGGCACTCATAAATACATTTGGATGCGTCGTCTTCGGATTTGATCCTACGCCAAAATCAGTTAAATGGATAAAAAATAAAAATATTCCAAATAATTATCATTTTTTAGATTATGGTATCAATATTAAAGATGGTATGGTTCCTTTTTATCCTCCCGAGAATTCTGATCACGTGAGTTGCAGTATTATTGATAAGGGAACTACTCGAGAGCAATGTTTTAACGTTCCCATGAAAAGTTTCACAACGATAACTAAGGAACTTGGACATTTGAATATTAATGTTCTTAAGTTGGACATTGAGGGTGCAGAGTATACGGTTATTCCGGACATTCTCAACTCACGGGTTCACATAGGCCAGATATTAGTTGAATTCCATCATCGTTTTATTAAGGATGGAATTGAAAAAACACATAATATTGTAAAATTACTAAATGATCACAGCTACAAAATATTTGCAGTATCTGATAGTGGAGAAGAAGTATCCTTTATAGCAAGCTGAGGAATCTTTTAGGGCGCACAAAGCCTAACGACATTGCGAAGCGGCTGGTGTAGGAAGCCTGGGTACGATAGTTGGTAGTTATTGAAATCTTTTTATTATACATTTAACTACAACGATATTAGGAGTGTTGAATATTTGAAATTATCCCTTTTACTTACACGTATGGACAAGTTATCACACGTGTTACAGTCAAAAGTGCTTTTACGGGCGTTGTTTTGCTATCGGGTGCTGGCCGGGGCCGAACATCGGCAAGTACTTCATAAAAATTTAACGACAGTTGTAGATATCGGGGCTAACCGCGGGCAGTTTTCCCTTGCGGTGCGCAGGTGGGCACCTAATGCGAGGGTGTTTGCTTTTGAGCCGCTTTCCGGGCCGGCTGCGAGGTTTCGCAAGGTTTTTTTTGGTGATGAAAAAGTTGTTTTTCACCAGAATGCCATAGGGCCGGAGAAAAGTGAAGCCACTATCCACGTTTCAGCGGCTGATGATTCTTCATCGCTGTTGCCGATTTCAAGGGTGCAGGAACAACTCTTTCCGGGTACCGGTGAAATTCGCACCGAAACGATCCAGGTGGGGCGATTGGCCGACTTTGTGAGTGCTGCGGATATAGTTGCACCGGCCATGCTCAAGCTGGATGTGCAGGGATTTGAACTGGAGGCATTGCGGGGTTGTGAGGATTTGTTGAGATGTTTCGAGTATGTATATGTTGAATGCTCTTTTGTAGAGTTGTACACTGGGCAGGCTTTAGTGGACGATGTTATTGCTTGGTTGAGGGAGCGGGGTTACATGTTGAGTGGAGTATATAACATGGGTTATGATCGAAGTGGGCTGGCTGTGCAGGGAGATTTTTTGTTTGTTCGCCGATAGCCGGAGGGGGCGCAGATTGTTGTTTCAATATTCATAACCAACTGTATTACAAAGGTTAATGTTTAAAGGTTGAAGGTTCTTCTTTACTGCATAAATTTCTCTCCCGAACAGATTGGCATTGGTAAATATACGGGCGAAATGGCTGTATGGCTTTCCCGGCAGGGGCACGATGTTCACGTAGTTACAGCGCCGCCCTATTACCCTGAATGGCAAATCGCCTATGGATATAAGCCACGGCGATTTTTTTTTGAAGATTTGAATGGATGTAAAGTTTATCGTTGCCCAATTTGTGTACCATCAAAACCTTCTGCCTTAACACGTGTCCTTCATCTGGCATCATTTGCTGCATCTAGTTTCATCGTTGTGCTGCGCCAAATATTCTGGAAACCCGATATTGTCTTTGTCGTTGAACCACCGTTGTTTTGTGCTCCTGCAGCGCTTCTTGTAGCGCGCTTATCCGGCTCAACCGCGTGGCTGCATGTGCAAGATTTTGAAGTTGCAGCTTTTTTTGGTTTAGGTTTCGCGAAAGCAGGATTGTTTAAAAAAATGGTGGTTTGGTTCGAAGGGTGGCTCATGTGCCTATTTGATCATGTTTCAACAATATCAAACAGCATGCTGGATCGCATTCATAATCTTGATGTTCTACCTGATAATACCTCGCTTTTCCCCAACTGGGTGAATACTACAGATGTTAGGCCACGAACAACTTTTAATGGCCTTAAAAAGGCATGGGGTATAACGGATAACCAAAAGATTGTGCTTTACGCAGGCAATATGGGAAAGAAGCAGGGGCTTGACCAGGTTCTTCAGGTCGCAAATATTCTTACGAATTCGCGCCACGATATCTTGTTCTTATTGGTGGGGGATGGCGTTGATAAAGAAAATTTGATTCAACAGGCGCAACAGCTTAGTTTAAATAATTTGGTATTTAAACCGGTTCAGCCCTCTGATGTTTTTACTGATTTGCTCAGTCTTGCTGATGTGCACCTAGTGATTCAGCTTAGGGGGGCGGCGGATGCTGTGATGCCTTCAAAACTGACAGGCATATTGGCCGCTGGCGGCGCTGCAGTCATTACCGCTGATGCAGAAACTGAATTGGGCAGATTTGTGGAAAACAACCCCGGAATCGCTGTGCGTGTTGAACCTGAAAATGTCGAAGCCCTTTTATTGGGAATTACGGAACTTATCGACAATGAGGATCGCAGGCGCATTTGTAGTAAGATGGCACGGCAATATGCTGAACATAACTTATCTAAAGATTCAATATTGTGTGAATTTGAATCAACAGCTAAGAAACTTAACAATAAAAAGCTTCACAAACACAATAATTAAGGGATTCTATGCTTAGAAGAGGCCTGGCTCAATCTCATAGCTCAAAGCTTCAGATTTTACAGGGGATTTTTGATGCGGTCATCGTTGTTGGCTGCTTCTTATTGGCTGCATTGTTACACGACTTTCCATGGAATCCCCACTTCAGTTTTTTTTCTGTCTTGGCCGTCGTTGTTTTTTACATCATTGCCAGACAAAGCGGTTTGTATCGTTCATGGCGCACATCGTCATTTCAGGATGAAAGTTTCATTATCCTGCAGGCCTAAAAAAATATGGAGAGATCAAACAATTAAAGAGCGAAAATACTTAGGAAGCATGTATTTAGCTGTAATGATGTATTTGGGGTAAAGTGAATCGTTTATGGAAAAAGGAAGCATAGGAAATCTACAGATTATAGCAGGACAACGGGGCGGCAAATGCCTGTCTGAAGTATATCAAGGGATATGGCAAAAACTCGCGTTCCAGTGTGCGGAGGGCCACATTTGGAATGCAAGCCCGGCAAATATAAAAAAGGGGACATGGTGTCCGGTATGCGCACATCTGAGACATCAGGGAAGGCCTCTCAGGTACTCAATCGAGACGCTAGAAGCCCTTGCTAACCAGCATGGCGGAAAATGCCTCTCCACAGAATACAAAGGGATGGGGCAAAAACACAAATTCCAGTGTGCTGAGGGGCACGTTTGGGACACAGTTCCGTCAAGTATTCAGCGAGGCACATGGTGTCCAGTATGTGGTCATCTGAAAATTTCACAGCAGAATCGAGGGCGTTTCCGGTGTTCAATCGAGACGCTGGAGGCCCTCGCTAATCAACGGGGTGGAGTATGTTTGTCCACAGAATACAGGGGACCACAGGAAAAGCTCACCTTCCGGTGCGCCAAAGAACACACTTGGGATGCAATTCCGAACTCTATTCAGCAAGGGCGGTGGTGTCCAATCTGCAAGCGTCGGGGACCAAGGGACATGGAAGGTGATCCTCTCGACAAAGTGAAAGAAATTGCCGCGAATCTTGACGTGGAATGCCTCTCCGCAGAATATAAAGGGATGGGGCAAAAGCTCACTTTTCGGTGCCGAAAGGGACATACTTGGGAAGCAAGTCCGGTTGCAATTAAGCAGGGGAAAAAGTGTCCTGTCTGCCGGGATGAGGATCGATTGAACAACAAAGATTCTCTTGATAAGCTGAATGCTCTTGCCAACCATCATGGAGGAATATGCCTGTCCGAGGTGTATAAAGGTATGAGGCAAAAACACACCTTCCAGTGTGTGGAGGGGCATACTTGGGAAGCAAGGCCGTTTTCTATTCAACAAGGTACTTGGTGTCCGGTATGCGTTCAGCCTGGGGGGCCACGTGGACATCGTGGACCTCATCGAATGACAGAACAAAAAAACACACATAAACTCACCATGCTGGAAGCTCTTGCAAAACAGCACGGAGGTAAATGCCTGTCCACAGAGTATAGGGGGATGGGGCAAAAGCACACCTTCCTATGTGCTGAGGGGCATACTTGGGAAGCACGTCCAACAGATGTTAAGAGGGGAAGGTGGTGCCCAGTATGTGCTCGTCTGGATCATGCTCGACAAGAGTGCCTAAAGAAATCCGATCAACTGAACAAACTGAAAATCATTGCTGAAAGCCGGGGCGGAAAATGTTTGTCTGAGGAATACAAGGGTTCTTCACAAAAACATTCTTTCCAGTGTGCGGAGGGGCATGTTTGGGATGCATCTCCAGGAAGCATTAAGCACGGAAGTTGGTGCTCGGCATGCTTCCATCGAGACCGTTCTATCGTTAAAAGACATCGAAAAAAATCCCGGATAAAACCGTCAAATATAGATAAGTTAAAGGCACTTGCTACCAGCCGAGGCGGAAAATGTTTGTCTACTCAATACAAGGGAGTGGCGCATAAACATCTTTTTCAGTGTGCGGAGGGCCATATTTGGAAAACCTCCCCGCCAAATATTCAGAGGGGAACATGGTGCCCGATATGTGCCCGTCAATCTCGGCGCCACATAGAAGTCAATACAAACATGATTGGATATGTTGACTTAGAAAAGGGGTGTCAACAGAATCCATGAAACGCAATTTCAGCTATGAGGCGGTCATATCAACTCTGAGTCGCTTCCTCGAAAAGGGCAAACTTTAACCCTTATACATCATGAAATGCGGATACCCATCATTCTCAAAGGGAAGTAAATACAGAAGTTTTTTAACCTCCATCAAAGGTATTGGCGACAAAGCCGCAGCCACGTTTCTCATCGAAAT
>ERZ724524.1398-NODE-1398-length-16056-cov-4.000312_pt1 | contig 16056 bp, 13 predicted proteins | sample MGYA00376057_ERZ724524 | MGnify/ENA primary metagenome ERZ724524 (study PRJEB28724, sample SAMN07190888) | wastewater metagenome | isolation source: influent of sewage treatment plant in Hong Hong | place: USA: Christiansburg, Virginia | collected 2016-03-01 ...
CGCGATTGCGGAGAGCAAAGACAGTAGTCTCCGAAATTACGTGCTGCCTCACCTTCAGAGCAATCAGGTAGCGGTCAAGGAAGCGGCGGCGCGGGCACTGGGAGAGATTGGCTCGCTGGAGTCGACACGAGACCTCCTGCCACTGCTGGAAACGCCCTCTGAACCGATTCGACTGGCGGTAGCGAGGGCGCTGATGAGACTCTCGCATCTGAGTGGCCAGAAGGGATTGCGAGTCCTCTTAGAGCAGGGCTCGGATCAAGCGAAGATCGAGGCTGCGGTGGCTCTCATGGAGTTCGGAGATCTCTCCGGTGCGGAGCTACTCCATCGAATTACTTCTCGAAGCAGTGCCACCGATGCTCGGGTCTTGTCCATCGTGTCTGGTCTTGCGAAGGCTGGAGATGTCGAAGCACGACACCAGTTGTCGCAACAAGTTGCGGCCTCAGTTGGTAGTCCGCACGGACCTCAGCTTGCGTTTGCGTTGGCACGGGTCGGTGAGCGCTCGGCTCGCATACAACTGGAGGAACTGGCGGTGAAGTCTGGGCCCGCGCAACTGCTCTCTGCTCGACTGCTTGCGGGCTTAGGAGACACACATGGATTCCCACTGCTGCTGGAAACGGCATGCAGTGGCGAAAAGACAGAGCCAGAGCGTGCCATCGCCATTGATGGTCTGGCCGATCTTTCCAAGATCGAAGCGACTGTGCCACTTACCAAGCTGCTAGGAGAGCACGGGATCAGTTCCCGACTTCGGCTACTTGCCGCTGGTGCGATTTTGGAGCTGGTCGCGGGGGAACGCGCTCAACTCGCGGAGCAAAGCTTGGCCTGGGCCCGGACCGCGCTTGGCAGTGACAGCGCTTCAACCCGCGAACTCGCTGCATCCCTGCTTGGGGAAATGGAGTCGCAAAGCACGATTGCGCCCCTTGCGCAGGCTCTCAAAGACCGCGAACGAGAAGTTCGCCGCAGTGCGGCGCGGGCACTCGGCAAGAAGCGAGCACGAGAGGCGCTAGCAGCTCTCACTGATGCACTCGATGATACAGATGATGAAGTGCGGGCGATTGGTGCCCGGTCGATCGGGAGCATCGCAATCGCGCTCAAGGCCAAGGGAGGGAATTCAGATAAGGAAGCTGACCGGCAGGTGATCGGTCGGCTACAGCGCCTTGCTCAGTCGCGCAGCGAGCAAGACCGGGTTGTGGCAGCCGGTACCCTTTTGCAAATGGGAGACCGAAGCCAGCGATCGGTGATTGAGGTCAGCCTTCTGTCCAGCAATCCGCTGGTTCGTCGTTTGGCGATTGAGATGATCGATTCGGATTCTCGGGAATTGCTCAAGGCTCTTTCTGATAGCGACCGGCTGGTCCGCTTTGCTGCGGCACGTCGTCTGGCCGCAAAAGGGGTACCTCAAGCGACTCCGATCCTCCGCGAAGTCGTTTCCGCAGGAGACATGGAAGGACTCACCGCCTATGGAATTCTGAAACGACTAGGAGAAGCCGTGGAGCAGCCCCCCGGTCTGCGGAGTCTGCTTACCACCGGCTCGCTCTCCGAGCGTTTTGCCATCATGGATATTCTCGACACCCTGCCGCCCCCTCTTGCCTACCAATTGCTGCTGGTTGCTGCCAACGATCCCGCATCGGTGATCAGGCGTCGAGGAGCAGACTCGGCCAGTCGATTCTTTCTACAGACTAAGCAGCTTGTCTTTATCCGACTGCTTCGAGTGATGATAAACGATCCCGAGGCAGCGGTGCGCTCTCGTGCCCGAGAGTTGCTCGCAGCGGTGCCTGCGGATCAGGAATCCCACGCCGCCGATACCATGGAGAGCAATGAGCTCAGACCTGCTCCATCCGTGCCTGTCGGTGCGTCAAATGTGAAGCAAGGACAACTTCTGCTCGTGGGAGAGGAAGGGGTGCGGGTGCAACTCGATAAGTTGCCGTGGTATGGGATATCAAACAAGCCGTTGGCTGTCTCTGTTGGCAATCACTCCATCACCTACCTGGGAGGGCAGCAGGAGTTCTCTGTTGCCGCTGGTGAGACCGTCACGTTGAAGGTTCCCACTACGATTGCGGAACAACTGATCCAAGACGCGCTCGATGCACTCAAGAGCCGAGAGCTGATGCGAGCCCAGGGCTATCTGGATCGCAGCCGTCGCTTGATGCAGCGCGTTGGAATCAAGCCGATTGTCAAAGGCGATCACATCTACGTGCAAGCCAAGGTAAATGAGCAGAAGAACCTGCTTCAGCAAGCAGCAACAGAGTACCTCAACTATCAGCGCCTATCCCCAACGCAGCAGCGGCCAGAGTATTTGGCGGATGCAAAAAGTACGCTGAATCGATTGGCACTGCGCATGGGAAGAATCCAGATATTTACGATGCGTGACGGTACATGCTAACTGGCTGAAGAGTACTATCTTCCGCCCGGAGACCAGGTGATAAGCCTCGGCCCAGGGCAGACCAAACGGATCTCTGTGTACGCAGGAATTACGACGCCGGTTCGCGTATGTCAGTAGGAGAGTAGGAGCATTCCGATCGTCAGATCGGTGGGCCTATTCGTCGCTCCCTCCGGACATGGTATCAATTGTGCTCGTCGGGGGGCATGCTCGCTCCGTTAGAAAACAAGCACGGCCCTATTTTAGAGGGCTTCGTGCGAGCGGAGCAAGCAAGGTCTCTCGGGCGACGCATCCCACGCTCTCGTCGAAGCACGGGGGTAGGGCGAGGATCGCCACGCAGAAGGTTGGCGTTCGGTTAGAGCTTGAGTCGCTTCATTTCGACGGCAACGTGCTCGTCACTAAGATGGCTGTAGATCTGCGTGTGCTCGATGCCAGCATGGCCCAAGATTCGCTGTAGTGTGAGCAGCCCCCCGCCACTCATGAGGAAGTGTGAAGCGAAGGTGTGCCTCAAGATGTGCCATGGCGATGAAGGAACGCTGAGATCTGCTTTGCGGTATAGCCGTCGAATGTCGGGACTTTGACCGGCGGCGATCCATCGGCCCGCTGAGAAAGCCGGACAGACCACGTCTTGAGATGGGCCGCGCCGCTGCCAATCTACCAACATGTCCCGAAGCTGATCGGCGATCGGGATGACTCGCTCTCGTCGGGACTTGGTCGGACTGTCGCGGAAGCCGTGACGGACGATGATGACGTTGCGATCGAGGTCGACGCTGCGCCATCGCAGGCCAAAGACCTCAGAGACGCGCAGCCCAGCGTAGACAGCCAAGCGCACGGCCACGGCAAGCACCGTCCGGTGGGGCTGAGTGTCTTCATCGACAGCAACAAGGAGTCGGGCAACCTCTTCGCGGGACAGGTAGTCGGTTTTGCGGACCAGTGGCATCCGCATGATCCACGGATTTTCGTCGACAAGGTTCTCGGTCGCTGCCCATTTCCATGCGTAACGAAGCGTGGTCACGACCAGGCGCACGGTGTTTGGCTGCATCGTCGTGTGCAGCTTGCGGACAATCTTGGCAGCATCGGTACGCGACGTGTGAGTACCCAGCATGGGAAGGACACGGGCCAGGGTGTAGCGATGCTTGGCTTCCCATTTTCGACGGTTGCGGGTGCGTGGCTGCGCTTCCTCTAACCAGCGCTCGATCAACGCGACCCCTGCGATCGGCTGTGGCCTGTCCGGGATTCCAAGTCGTCGCCGTCCCGCAGCGGCCTCAAGCTCAACGAGAATCCTCCGAGCCTCTGCTGCCGACGTGGCCTTCGTCGCTCGTGCTTTTCGCTTTCCGTCGGCGTCGACGAAACGGATATAATATCCGACGAAATGGCCTGCCTTGTTGGTCTTGCGGATCACCTCACCCATATGTGCCTCGTGTGTGCCTTCCGAGCGCCAAAACGTCGCGTTGGGAACGCTAAAGGCCGCTATGTGTGCAACCGCTGACAGCGTCAGAAGTCATTATTATTGCAGTATATTTATGTAATGGGTAACACTTGACCTGTCAAGACGGGCAGGCTAGCGTGTGTGACATGCCTGCACCGACGACGACGGCCTCTGCTTCGAAGGGTACTGTCCTAATTGCTGACGATGATCCCGAGATCCTGACCATGCTGTCGCTTCGGCTCAGCAAGAAGGGTTACAAGGTCTATGAGGCCGCCGATGGGCTTCAAACGATCCAGATCGCACGCGACAAGCGCCCGGATCTGGTGCTGCTCGACGTGATGATGCCCGGAAAGAACGGCTGGGAAGTCGCTCGCGAGCTGCGCAATGATCCGATCTTTTCGGCGGTTGGGATCGTGATGCTTACGGCGATCGGTGAAAAAGTGAACGAAATGACCTCGCCGCTCTACGGTGCCGATGAGTACGTGGACAAGCCGTTCGACTTCGCCGACCTGGAAGGCAAGATTGCGCGGGTGATTGCGGCTCGGAAGAGCGCCGGCAAATAAGCCCACTGGCGCTTCTTGGTCGAAGCCATGCGATAATGGCAAGACTTGAGAAGTGCGATGAGATGGGTTGCGCGTGTACTGGTGGTGGCTGCGGGGCTGTGCGGTCAGCTAGATGCTGCCGAGGCCAAGAATCCGCCCAAGGTAACGAATGCTGCTGGGAAGCAGCGGGCGGACCAATGGGCCGAGCAAGGTCTTGCGGCCTTAAAAGCCGGCCAATTGGCCGAGGCCACGACTGCTTTTGGGGAGGCGTTCCGCACCAGCCCGAATCCGAAGTGGCTGTTTCATCTTGGGCAAGTCGCAGCGGCAGAGAAAAAGTCTGTAGAGGCTCGCGACCTGCTGCGGCGTTATTTGAACGACACGACCGTGGATGCCGATGATCCGCTGAAGAAGGAAGCCCAGACGCTCCTCGATGCGCAGCCGGTGGTGGATGCTGGCGAAATCTTGGTGGTCGGTCCTCGCGGTGCGCTGTTATCGGTGGATGGTCGTTTCGTGGGGAGCTTACCGCTGTCGATGCCACTGCTGCTGCCGACCGGTCCGCATCGGGTGGTGGCGAGCCAAGATCGATGGCAGGCCGCCAGCGAGGTCAAGACGAGACTGGCGAGGCAGGTTGAGCTGCGCTTTAAGTCGGGCTCTGATGTCGCGGTGGTGACGCTGCCGCCGGCCGTGCTGGTGGTCGATCAAGCCCCGGATGCGCAGACCGCAGAAGCGGTGCAGAAGCGGGTGCAGACCGCTCTCAGCCGCGAAAGCTATGCAGTGGTGCCGCGTCGGGCAGTCGAGCTGTACGCCAAAGACCTGGCCTTGTGTCTGACCGACGTGAGCTGTCTACGCAAGGCGGCGGCGAAGTTCGGCGTCGAGTTTGTGCTGTGGGCGCGGACCGAAAAGCAGGGCAACGGCTGGCGGGTGGTGCTCAACTTGCGGGATGCCGCCACTGGCACAGAGCTGGGCAGCAACAACGCGCAGTGTGATTCGTGCTCCATTGACGGCGTGCTGGCCAAAGTTGGTGAAACCACAGGCTCGCTGACCAGTGCGGCGGTCAGTCGGGACCGGGGTGACGTGGAGATTCGTTCGACACCTGCCGATACCGAGGTCGTCCTGGACGGTCAGGTACTTGGGGCCGCGCCGATCAAGCAGTCGCTGCTGGCCGGGCGCTATGCACTGCTGGTTCGCAAGCCGGGCTACATCGATCACTCGCAGCAGATCGAGATCAAAGGTAGTGGGACGCTGGTCGTCGATGTCAACTTGCTCGATCGGGATGCGCAGATGGAGCCAGCACCGGCGGTGCGAATCGAGCCCATGCGCGTGACGACCGAAGCGAAGCGGCCGAAGTGGAGATATGCAGCGGGAGGGGCGGGTATCGGGATTGGCGTGGTCTTGATTGGCTTCGGCATCAGCGCGTTTGCCCAAAACGGCGTGGTGCTCGATGGAAACTGCCCAAGCTCTTTCGGTGTGCAGCGCTGTCAGTTCGGGACGATCGCTCCGGGCGTTGGCCTGACGGTCACTGGTGCCCTCCTGGCTGGCGCTGGTGCGGCGCTGATTGCCTGGCCCCCACCCAAGCCGCGTGCACAGGTGGCGATCTTTGGCCAAGCCGGTGGCCTTTCAGTCGGCGTCAGCTACTAGCTCGCTCGCGTAGGTTTCGGCGCTACGGTCCGAACACCGGACGCCAGCTCGCGAGGAAGGTCGGCAGGTCGCTCAGCTCGAAGCGCACCTCGGCCTGACCCACTTCCTTGCCATGCGCGTCATAAAGGCATCCCGGGAGCATCGTCATCGTGTTCACCGGATCCAGCGGTGACACATCCTTCTGCCCAGCGAATCGACACGGGCTGCCATCGTTGCTGGAAAACGAAAACTCGTAGCGGAGCACTCGTCGGAGCGGCCAAATCCACAGGGCGCCGGCGAGCGCCGCCGAATCGGCATAGCCTGGAATCGACACCGTACCCGCGATCTCCGTCCGGCCATCTTCAAGGAACGAACCCAGCGAGGGCGCTACGGCGTGGAGTCGGAACTCCATGTGCTGCGGATGTGGCGAGCCACTGAGTGTGATCGGCCCAGCCATCGTCTCGTCGAAAGAGAAGCCAGGGAGCTTGTGCAGATAGCTCTTGGCCTCGCTTTGTAGCTGAACAGTGACCGCCATGAGCTGCTGCGCTTTGTCCAGAAGCGATGCGATGTTCATGAATCCTTCTGTAGCACAACAGGTTCCGACGTTTCATCGCTTGTGACGGGGCAGTCTCCAAGAATGTTGGACTGTGCCGTGGGTTACGGAACCAGTTTCGCCAGCAACTCCGCCCGATCCTGAAGCAGCGGCGCTTCGACGGTAATTCGTTTGCTTGGTTGGGATGGAGACGAAAACGTGAGCCGACTGGCGTGCAGAAATTGTCCACCTGGTTCGCCCCGGCCGTAGAGAGGATCGCCGACGATTGGCAAACCCAGGTGCGCCAGATGAACGCGGATCTGATGGCGTCGTCCGGTCTTGGCGGAAACCCGCAGTAGGGTGTGCTCGGGACCGCGCCGTTCGACGACGAAGCAGGTGTGAGCGTCGAGTGCCGCCGGATGGTAAATTTCCTCGGGCGTTGTCGCGACGGTCATTTTGGGGCTGCCGCCGCGACCGGCGAGGAGCGGCAGCGTCACGTCGAACTCGTCATCGCTGGGACTGCCCACCACCAGCGCCAAATACTCCTTTTCGACGAGACCTTCGGCAAAGTCGCTGCGCAACTTCTGCCAAGCAGATGGCGTCTTGGCAAACAGCAGCGCGCCACTGGTGTCGGTATCGAGTCGGTGACAGACGCCACCTTCGCGGACGGGCTCGGCGGCCTTGGCACACTCGGGATAACGTGCGACGACGGCCGAGGCGGCGGTTCCCGGCTCTCCGGCGCGTAGCGGATGACAGGCCATCCCTTGGGGCTTACTGATGACGACGACATCGACGTCTTCATACAAGACGGTCAGCGGCAAGCTCGGAGCGGCCACCGGCGCTGTGGTCAAGTCGTTCTGCGCTTCCAGCGGCAGCGTTACCGTTTGACCGGCCAATAGAGCGACGCCCTTTTTGCCAATGCGTCCATCCACCTGAACCAGTCCATCTGCAATCAGGCGCATGGCTGCACCTCGGCTTAGACCCGAGTGATCCGCCACGAAGCGATCGAGCCGCTGATGGGCCGCCGCTGCATCCACGAGAAATTTCTGCACTGCATCTCCTCTTAGAATCGGAACTCTGGGCCGCCACCAACGTAGAAGCCGACCAGTCGCCAGCCACCATCGAGGTGCCAGTAGACGTGGTCTTGCAGCTTGAAGCGCAGACCGATCAGCGTGTTGAGCACTGGCACCACACGCGGGTTAAACGGATAGCTCTGCGTCGAGCGCTGGCACGGGCTGGTCGGGGTATCGAGCTTGTCGTTGTCGCCGACACAACCTGCGGCATTCAGTTTTTCGATGGTCGAAGAATCGGTGTTTTCAATCGGCCCGACGTTCTTCGGAAAGCACTTGGTCGGATCGCCGGCGTTTTCAGCGGTGCAGCCCGAGTTGTTGGTGATTTGGTAGATGTTGCCAAAGACGGTGCCAATGCCGAGACCAGCACCGACACGAAACTCGAGCCACGAGGTCAAGTTCCAGTGACCGATCAGCGAGGCATCGAACGTCAGCGAGGACAGCTTGTCGAACCGGGTGAAGTGGGTGTCGGTGGCGGGGTTGTTGCCCTTGCCGAGGAAATTGCCCGAGGCGGCCTCTAACCACGAGTAATCGACCGACAGCACGACGTCAAAACCCGAGCGACGATACAGGTATTCTAGGCCAACCGAAAACCCGTCGTTGAGCTGGGTGTGCGCATCCAAAAACGCAGCAATCGACCATCCTGGCACCGTCACCCAGCGTGCTCGCAGTGCCAGCGCGTGGGGCGTGACCTGCGACGGCTGAGCGACCGGAGCAGCAAACAGAGGTTGCTGATTCGGCGTCGGTGCAGAAACTTCCGACGGCATCGGTGGTTGGGTTGGTTCAACCTGGGCCAGGGCCGGCAGCGCAAGTCCCAAGGACAGCGAAAGGGCGAAAAAGGCAATCAGTCGTCGCATCGAGGCTCCTCCGCGAAAAGTTCAGGCTAAGCGGGCGCTTGTGTCGGCGAAGCTAGCACTTTGTAGACAGCGGTCCTAATGCGAATTTGGCGGCGGCGACCCTGCTTACGACGCTTGCGATGTGCGGAATTTGTTGCTCTGTATTGGGCATGCAAGCTCTCAACCGTGCGCCACGCAGCGAGACGCTTTTACCGCTGTGCGAGGCGGAGGCGGTGTCGGTTCGTTACGACCAGAAGCTGGCCAACGACCGCGTTTCGTTGACGGTGAAGCCGGGTGAGGTGGTGGCACTACTTGGTGAAAATGGGGCAGGCAAATCGACCCTGCTGCACGCGCTGTATGGGCTGGTGAAGCCGATTGCGGGCGTGATTCGCTATCGTGGACAAACGGTGCTGCCCACGCCGGAGCGAGCGATTGCGGCGGGCCTTGGCCTCATCCATCAGCACTTTCTGCTGGTGCCCACTCTGACCGTCGCTGAGAACATCGTCTTAGGGCAGGAGCCGAGGCGCTTTGGGGTGCTGGTGGATCAAAAGCGAGCCGCCCAGCAGGTCGAAGAACTGGGTCTGCGGCATGGAATGGCGGTGTCTCCGAACCGCTTGGTTTCCGAGCTGAGCGTCGGGGAAGCGCAGCGAGTCGAGATCCTGAAAGCGCTGTATCGCGGGGCACAGTTGCTGCTGCTGGATGAGCCGACGGCGGTCCTGACACCGGGAGAAGCCTCGCGGCTGCTGGCGACGCTGCGTGGGCTTCTCAATGAGGGCGTCCATAGTGATCGGGCGCTGCTGATCGTGACCCACAAACTCGACGAGGTGCTACAGATTGCCGACCGTGCGGTGGTGATGCGAACCGGGCGGGTTGTCGAAGAGTTTCAACGCTGCGATTTTTCGGCGACGGCAATAGCACGGGCCATGGTCGGTCGCGAGGTTCACGCGGTCAGTCGGGTTGCTCGTTCGGAAGTCGACGCCACGATTCACGGTGCCTCCGCGCCGGCGCTGCGGGTTCAGGATTTGGTCGTCGAGCGTGAGGGCAGTCAGTGGGTACGCCGCGTCTCGCTGGAGGTTCCCTCGGGCCGGATCGTCGGAATCGCGGGCGTGGCTGGCAATGGCCAGAGTGAACTGGTGGCTGCCATTGCGGGTCTACTCCCGGCCCAAGCGGGTCGGATATGCCTCGGCTCCGCTGACATTACCCGCGAGGACGTTCGATCCCGCAGCAGTCGTGGGCTCGCCGTGGTACCCGAAGATCGTCAGCGGCATGGCCTGGTGTTGGACATGACACTGGCAGAAAACCTACTGTTGGGTCATGAGGCGCGACTGTCGTATGGGCCGGGCCAGTGGCTGCTCGACTTGTCGCGCATTCGAGCGATGGCATCGTCGGTGCTGGAGAAAGCCGAGGTACGTCCTGCTGAGCCGGATGCGCAGGCGCGGGCACTGTCGGGCGGTAACCAGCAGAAAGTCGTGTTAGCGCGGGCACTGGCGGTGGCTCAGGAGTTGCCGAAGGTGCTGGTCGCGGCGCAGCCAACCCGAGGGGTCGATATCGGTGCCATCGAGTCAATCCATCGCACGCTGCTTGATGCCCGCGACGCAGGCTGCGCGATTCTGCTGGTGTCTGCGGAGCTGTCGGAGCTTCAGTCTTTGTGTGACCGAATCTTGGTGATGTACCGAGGTCAGATTGTCGCCAGCCTCGATAACGATCCGCAGTCGCCGGTCAGCCGTGAACAGCTCGGTGAGCTTATGGCTGGCGTTGGCACCACGGTGGAAGGCTGACCAGGCGGGCAGGGCGCGGGTCGGGGACTAGCGCGGAAGGTGGACTGGCTGATCGGCAAAGTGACGGCTGAGGTCGTCGAACGTCTCAGCGCTACGCACCAGGCGCAGCGAATCGCCATCGACCAGATACTCCGCACAGCCGAGGTGAAGGTTGTAGCGGCTCGACATCGCAAAGCCGTAGGCTCCAGCGTCGTAAATGATGATCCCATCCCCAGGCCGTGGCGTTGGTAGCTGTCGGCCCTGCCCGAGGAAATCGCCCGACTCGCAGATCGGCCCGACTACATCGAAGGCGGCGCTTGGGCCAGCCACCGTTTCCTCGAGCAGCTCGATGTGATGGTAGGCACCATACAGGCATGGTCGAATGAGCTGCGCCATCGAGGCATCCGTGACCAGGAAGTGCTTGCGCCCGTTGTCTTTGACGCCGATGACGCGCCCGATCAGCGCTCCGGCTCGTCCGACCAGGCTTCGTCCTGGCTCTAAAAAAAGACGTAGTCCCAGCTCATCGAGCACAGGTCGCACCGCCAGGGTGAGCTCATCGGGGACTGGAATCTGATCGAGCCCGCGACTGTAGTCAATGCCCAGGCCACCGCCCATATCGAGGATCTCGATGGGATGACCATCACTGCGCAGCTCGCGGACCAGGATCGCCAGCAGTCGCGCTGCGTCCCGGATCGGCTGTACCGACTTGAGCGTCGAGCCCAGGTGACAGTGCAGGCCACACACCTCCACCCGAGGCAGCGTTTTGAGCCGTGGTCGCAGCCGCTCGAGTGCACTTTCCGCGAATCCGAACTTGCTATCGAGAAGGCCTGTCGAGATGTACGGATGAACCTGTGGATCGATGTCTGGATTTACTCGCAAGAGCAGTCGCGCCGTCACTCCAAGAGCCGCAGCTTGGCTACTGATTTGCTCGAGATCGAACTCGCTATCAACGGACAATAGGATTCCAGCCCGCAGCGCAGAATCGATGTCGCGAGGCCGCTTGCCGTTGCCATGGAGCAGCATTCGATTGGCCAAAAAACCCGACTCCAGCGCCAATCGAAGCTCGTGATCGGATACCACCACAGCCCCGGCTCCATAGCTCGCGAGCAGGCGCAGCAGCGCTGGGTTGCTGTTCGCTTTGATGGCGTAACCGATCACCGCATCGAGCCCCTCCACTGCTTGCGCGTACGCTTGCCAGTCCATCGCAAGCTGCGCGGAGCTGTAGATGAAGAAGGGGGTCTGGATCCCGGCGTCTAGGAGTGCGGACAGACGGACTCGCTCGATGAAGAGCGCGCCGTTTTCACGGTGAAAGACAGCGTTTGGCACGGGGCGAATTTATATCACGCAGGACTGGCCGTTCGCAGCGCGACACGCGGGAGATCCGGACAGCCCGGAATGTGCGTGCTTTTTACAGACTGGAACGAATCGTTGCGACTTCGTCCATGAACCGGGCCACTTCTTCATCGGTGTTATAGAAGTGCGGCGAGCAGCGAATGCCCGCGCCCGGTCGATGGTCACAAAAAAAGCGACGGCGATTGAGCTCGGCGCATACCTTGTCAGCGCCCGGGAAGTCGAAGCAGACGGTGCCGCCGCGTTGTTCGTCACGCGGAGAGTTCAAACGGTAGCCAGCGGCCACACACCGTTCAATCAGATAGGCGGTTTGCCTCAGCGACTTGCGACGGACGACTTGTAGGTCGAGCTTGCCAATCAGCTCGGCCCCGGCGCGGGCTTGATAGAGCGGGGCAATCGCCAGCGTTCCACCACCAAACCGGGCAATGCCATCGGCGTAGTCCTGCTCCGGCATCGTGAATGCGAATGGAGCGCGGTTGGCAAACCAGCCTGTGGTTCGTGGCGAAAAGCTCCGAATCAAATCAGGCCGTACATATAGATAGGCTGCGCCCGGTCCCCCGCACAGCCACTTCACCGAACCTCCCGTCGCAAAATCTACGCCGAGTGCGGTGACATCGAGCGGAACGATGCCCGCTGACTGATACACGTCGAGCAGCACGAGCGCTCCGACCTCATGGGCGCGCTTCACAATCGCCGCTGCGTCTTGGATATAGGAGCTACGGAACAGGACGTGGCTGATCGGCACGATCAAGGTGCGCTCATCGATGGCGGCCAGCATCCGTTCGGTGGGGACGCAGATGCCGTCCTCGCTCTTGACCAGCGCCACCTCGGCCCCACGTCGCTCCTCGGCCTTCCAAATGTAGCTGACCGACGGAAAGTTCATGTCGGAGTAGACGACGCGGTTGCGGGGGGCGCGATACTCTAAGCAGCTCGCAATCGTCGACTGAACCTGACTGACGTTGGTCGCCATCTGCACCGTGCCAGCCGCTGCGCCGAGGATGCGCTCGATGCGCTGGGCCGCCTGCTGTGATTCACGCAGCCAGTCTTCCCACGCGACGATCGATTTGTTGACCCACAGCGACGAAAATTCCATCAGTGCCGCTTGGGTTGCCTGCGGCATCGCGCCCAGCGAGTGGCTGATCATATAGACGCTCTGGGCGAGGGCGGGAAACTCACCCCGCAGGGCCAGGAGATCTTGCTCGGTCATCGACATCCTCGATTTGGTGTGCAGCGACTAGGACTTGCGACGGGGTGGCTTCGGAGCACGGGCCGGAAGCGGGCCAACCGGTGCCGCCGGCTCGGGCGTTACGGTTCCGGTCAGCGCATAGCTCGACCCCGAGGGATTCGCCGCTGACCACTCGCCGTACAGCTCATCACGAACTTCCCATAGTTTTGGGAAGAACTGCTGTCGGAGGCCACGCTCAAGCAGCTCCGAGTGCTTGCCTTTGAGGGAAGGGGTACCCACGCCGATGGTGCGATAGACGAGCAGGATGTGACGATTGCGCCACTCTTGCAGTCGCAGGTCGAAGTCGAGCAGCGCTTCGGCGACCTGGAACAACTCGGCATGTGCGGATGGCTTGCGATAGATATCGAGGAGCTTGGTTTGTCGCCGGGCGAGCAGCGATTCGAAGTGAGGATACACCTCGGCGGGAACCGCGAGCAGTCGTTTGAAGCCGGGTGACTCTTGTCCCGAGCCACGACCCAGCACCTCACGGATGCGCATGTAATCCGCTGGGGTGAGCGTATACAGCGTCTCCAGACTCTGCGCGAGCAGCGCAAGCACCGAGTGAATCCGGCGCAGCGTCTTGCCTGACTCTGCCAACCGGTCGGCTGCGAGCAGCGCGCCCAGTTGCCCCATTTCATGATCGATGAGCTTCATCCACAGCTCGGCGGCCTGGTGGACCACCTGGAACAGAAGCTCGTCGGGACACGCTAGTTCATTCGGGAGCTTTTGTAGGCTCAGGAGCTCCGGAACACGCAGGTACAGCTCGTAGTCGGTCGGTGGAGATGAGGACATGCCGAACGCATATCACATGCGACCCGCGTGACCCTATCCCTCATCGTCGCCGTCGAGATCGACCTTGCGTGGTCCCATGATCCCGGCTTCGGTCCGCATCGCCGATGCTTCACCGTCGAGTCCGTAGTCACGCATCTTGTCGTACAGAGCGCGCCTTGACACGCCAAGCCAAGCCGCCGTCTGGCTGTTGTGGCCACGGTGCATTCGTAGCGCCTTCAGGATGAAGTCCCGCTCGCACCGGCGAAGATACTTCGCAAGCCGCCCCTCACTTCGTGGTCTTCGTGCAGTAGTCACCGGAATTACCTTACGAAAATTTTCTGCCCTAATCAATTGTAGAGTGATTTAGAACACAAAAATACTGTGAACCAATATGCCCCTCATCACCGTCGGAAAACAGAAGCTCGTCGCTGTGGTCTGACCGCTCGGCACGAACGTCGGTTCTCTGCGTCGCCACTTTCGAGAAGCAAGCAACTCGTAATAGGATGCGAACCCTTTGGCTCGCCGCTTTGCGAGAACGAATGCCATGCGCAACCAGCCTGCTTCCGCTCCGACGGACTCGCCTCCATCTGACTTTGATGAGGACACACTCTTACCGCCGCCAGCACCGGGTATGGAGGTGCCTTCACACGAGATGCCTCCTTCAGTGGCGGTTGAGCACTCGGCCATTCCCGAACACATCGTGGACGCGCCAACCATGCAGGGACTTCGAGCGGCACGACCAACGCCGGACTCCGATCCGCTGCTGGCGATAAGTGGGGACACGGTGGCGAGGGTCTTGGCCGAGCTTCCCATCGACCGAACCCAGCGGCTGCCACTGTTTGTGCCATCCCGGCTGCGCGAAGATGACACCCCGATCGAATCGCATCGGGCGGATCTGAACCAGGCGTTCTCACCGCTGGCTGTGAGCGATAGCCACGATTCAATGACTCCGATCGATCCCGGGGCGACCGTCGAATTGCCGCAGCCACCACGATCGCTGACGGTGCGCTTTCCAACCGTGTTGCCCAATGCAACCGCGCCGCTACCGATGGTCTCAAACACCGAGACGCAGCGGATGGAAACGGTGTCGCCCAAACGGACGATGCGCTTTCCCTCGCTGCCGCCCTCGGGGTCGCCGGCTGCGTTGTTGGCCGATGAAGCCTCCGCGCATGGTGAGAGTACCGCCGAGATTGCCCGTGCTGCGCTCCATGCCGCTTCTACGATCGAGATGCCAGCGGTTCCGCCCCAGCTTGCGGATGGACTGAGCCGGTCCGAGGTATCGCTGTCTCAGAGCACCCGTTCCATGCCCAAGATCAGCGTGCCCCCACCCAGCGAGGACACGTTGCCACCGCTGCCGCTGTTGTCGTCTTCGGATACGGTGTCTGGACGATTGCTCTATGCGGTGTCGGGCCTCCGCTCGCTGTTGCGACGGCGACGACTCATGAGTCGATTGCGCGGCGAGCTGGGAGAGCGACTGGTTGCGTATGACCGAGCGCTGGTGCAGTTGGGCGAGCTGGCCTATGCGGAACACGTCGAGCTGATGAGGCATGTCCCCGGCTCGGATGCGACTCTCAGTGACGAGATCCCGACGGGGAAGGACGAGACCCAGCAGCGGGTACAACGGGCCGCCGAGCGGTGCTGGGCCAAGTTGCAAAAGGAACAGCGAGCCCTGACCCGCAAAGAAGCCATGTTGGCTTCGGAGCTGCGGGTGCTTCGCCACCGTCGCGATGAGCTGTATCAGCGACTGCTCATCCTGGCCGGCGATTTGCGCAGTGGGGAGGCCAGCAGTGATGAACGCTACGCGGTCGGCATGGAGCTGGCCGGGATTGATGGAGATAGCCACAAGGTGGCGGCTCGGCTCGGGGAAGTGCGCTCAGAGTTACGGCTCCTGCGTCGACAAAACCATCACCTGCGCACCCGTCGCGAGCAGCTCCTGTATGCGCTCAGCCTGGATTATGCCGACTTGGCCCGGCGGTCGCCGCACCTGCTGGTGCTCGGTGCACTGATGGCCAGCTTTCGCCCCCAGCCCGCACCAGACAAAGACAAGCGCGCCCGCTTTGACTCACTGTATGCGCTGCTAGACGGACTGCGCGGTGGCATTGCCAAGGTCGAGACGCGGCTGGCGCTGCTTACGGGGAGTCGTCGCACCGCCGATAAAAAGGCGCTGCGCACGTCGCTTCTGTGGCTGGTGAGCTTGTCGCTGGTCGTTGGTGGTGGGCTGCTGCTAATGGCCTTTTACCTGCTGTCTTCTTGAATCCCGAGTGGACCCGAGGCTACCCTGCGCGGCCATGGAACGAGCCCTGGCCGACCTGGAACGCGCCTTTTTTCTGCTCGATCGCGGTACTCGATTCAATGGCGTGCAGGTCGTCACGGTGCACGGACCGCTCGACGAAGCACTTTTGCCAAAGGCGCTGCGGCGCTTGCAAGCCCGACACCCCCTGTTGCGGGTCCGTCTACGAGGCGACGACCACAAGCTGGTGTTTACCGATGAACAGGCGGCTCCGCTGCCGCTGCGGGTGCTGACGCGAGCTGGCGACTCGGATTGGGTATCAG
>ERZ724524.1407-NODE-1407-length-16019-cov-4.083939_pt1 | contig 16019 bp, 13 predicted proteins | sample MGYA00376057_ERZ724524 | MGnify/ENA primary metagenome ERZ724524 (study PRJEB28724, sample SAMN07190888) | wastewater metagenome | isolation source: influent of sewage treatment plant in Hong Hong | place: USA: Christiansburg, Virginia | collected 2016-03-01 ...
AGTAAGAAGTATCGTAACATAGGAGAGATTCTTGCAGGATTCGGTTTTATTTTTATTAGTATGAGTCTCATGAGTTCAGCAATGGAACCTTTTGCTGATAGTCCAGAGCTAATAAAAGTAATGACAATGTTTGACAACCCGCTTCTTGGAATTCTTGTAGGCGCAGTACTAGTAGCAATAATTCAAAGCTCATCAGCTGGTGTTGGTATTCTTCAGGTTATGGCTATGGCTTCTGCTGGCGCACAAATGATCACTCTAGATCAAGCTATTTTCATTCTATACGGAATGAATATTGGTACATGTATCACGGCAATTCTCTCATCTATTGGTACTAGCAGAATGGCTAAGAGAACGGCACTTATGCATCTAACCTTTAATGTAATTGGAATGATAATATGGACAACGATTACTTTGCTTCTTCCGTTTACTTCTATTGTTAAGTGGCTTTCTCCTGGAGATGTACCAAGACAAATCGCTAATGCGCACCTAATTTTTAACGTAGGTACGACGATACTTCTCCTTCCATTTGGCGGAGCCATTGTTAAGTTTGTTTCACATATTCTTCCTGAGAGAGCTTCAGAGAAGAGCGAGAACATGCAACTTCTGTATTTAGCACCTTCAATGCTTAAGAGATACTCACAAGTCGGATCATCGGCGGCTTTCTTAGCTTCGGTTAAGAACGAAGTTGGGCGCATGTTCCAGATTGCAAGCACTAACGTGGAGAATAGCCTAAAAGCTGTTCTTAACAATAGCGAGCAAATTCAGGCGGAAATTGATAGAGCCGAAGAGTATGTTGATTATTTAAACAAAGAGATTTCATACTATATATCGCACTGTCTTAGCATAGAAATGTCCGAAGAGGACGCGATAGCACTAAATGGACTATTCACGATTACCGGAAACATTGAGCGTATGAGTGACCATGCGACGAATATCGCTGGGTATGCTTCTCTTCTAGAAGAAAAGGGGTACAAGCTCTCTGATAAAGCATGCGACGAGATAAAGGAAATGATTCAGGTAATGAATAAAGCTACTAGTTACTTCATAGAGAAGGACAACAAGGATCTCAGCATCAGAACGGCACAAGCAGAGCAGAAAATCGATGACATGACTGTCCAATATAGAAGCAATCAATTAGAGCGTATGAGAACAGGTGTTTGCTCTGGTGAAGCATGTGTTATATATTCAGAGATGCTTACTGACTTTGAACGCCTTGGCGACCATCTATTTAATATTGCTCGAGCTGCAAACGCAAACGAAATTAACTCGCTGCTTCCTGCTGAAGTACAGAAGATTTAAGAAGTCAGTTAAGTAAATCGATTAAGGAAGTAACAAGTATATGGATGAGAGAATTAACGTTGTTCTTTTCGAGCCCGAAATACCACAAAATGCTGGAAACATAATGCGCACATGCGTCGCGACAAACTGTGCGCTTCACATGATTAAGCCGTTTGGATTTGATATTGAGAGCGCCAAGTTTAAGAGGGCGACGACGAATCACATAACGTGGGCGGACTACAAAGTGTATGACAGCTTTGAGAATTTTCGAGCGCAGAATGAGAAGCAAGGCGATTTTTTCTTTATGACCAGATATGGTAAGAAGTCTCACTCAGGAATTAACTTTGCCGCAGTAGCGCCAGAACGCAAGATTTTTCTCGTTTTCGGAAAGGAAAGCACAGGTGTTCCGTATGAGATCCTTTTGTCTTACCTTGACAGCTGTTTCAGAATTCCAATGGCTGAGAATTGCCGTAGCCTTAACCTGTCCAACGCTGCGGCGATAGCTATATACGAATGCATGCGTCAATTAAACTATCCAGACCTATCCCTCGTCGAAGTTCAAAAGGGTGAAGATTTCTTAGAGTCCTACGATGAGGCCTTGAAGTTTAAGAATTAAGCCATCTAGGCCTTCGTTAATCTCCTTAAAAGTGAGCTCGAAATCCCCAGAGTAATAAGGGTCCGCGATGTTATGCGGATTTGAAGTGAAGTCGAGCAAGCGATAAACCTTGTGCTTAGGGTCATCGCCGAAAACGCGAAGCATCGAGTTGACGTGACAATCTTCCATTCCAATAATGTAGTCAAAATTGTCGTAATCGGACTTCGTAATGCGTCTAGCGCAATGTCTCTCGTAAGGTATCCCGTGCTTATTTAAGCATGTCCTCGAGCCGTAGTGCATGTCGTGCCCAGACTCCTCGTTGCTTGTTGCCGCGGACTCGATATAGAAATCCTGAGCATTTGGCAGGACGCTGACCTTGTTCTTCATTATGAACTCCGCCATAGGCGAACGGCATATATTTCCTAAGCACACGAAAAGTATCTTTACCACTATGTATATCCTCACTAAGTCAATTTCTCAAAAAGCCAGTCGCATCTGGCTGCCCTGGGTCTAGTTAGCTGATGCCAAAACAAACCAAGAAGTATTATACACATAGCGTTTGAATATTCATATTGATTTGTGTACTTCAAGCATAGGCATATTGATTATTACGTTGAAAACATTACTGGAAACTTAGAGTAGTCCCAATAATGGGAGTTATCATGTGTTAAAATATTTTATGTAATGCAATTTGACTTGATTCACAACAAAAAAGACCTTCTCGAAAGAAGGTCTGTTAAATGCTAAGTTGCACACACTGTGCAGTCACAAAGTGACGATTTGGTTAAAACTTTATTTGAACTCGCAGTGCAAATGAAAAGGATCATCAAATGCAATTTCATTAAAACACGATGGATGGAGGCTTGTCAAGATGGAAAATTCTAAGAGTAACGAATTGAAGAAGTGGTATCTCGGACTCGACGTTGGTACTAATTCAGTAGGGTGGGCTGTAACTGACCCAGACTACAATATTCTAAAATGCAAAGGAAATGCCACCTGGGGAATAAACCTATTTGACGAAGCTTCTACAGCAGCTGAGAGAAGGACTAATCGTACTTCGAGAAGAAGATTACAAAGGAAGAAGCAAAGAATTGCATATTTGCAGGAGTTCTTAGCGCCAGAGATCGCTAAGGTTGACGACAAGTTTTATATTCGTCTTAAAGAAAGTGCATTGTGGGCTGAAGATAGGACAACAGATAATCATCTATTCGTTGGAGAATTGAATGATAAAGAGTACAACAGACGCTATCCTACAATTCATCACCTAATTTGTGAGCTAATGGAAGATGATAGCTATCATGACCCAAGGCTTGTTTATATGGCATGCAGCTATATTCTTTCTCATAGAGGACATTTTCTTATTGAAGTAGATGAGAATAATGTTGACAACGTAACAGACTTCAATTCAATCTACGAGGACTTCGTTCATTGGTTTGACTCTTGTGAGGTATCACGTCCGTGGGAGTGTAACCAAATTGACTTCGGTAACATTCTTAAGAGAAAGACTTCAATTAATACCAAGAAGAAAGCCTTCTATGATCTCCTATTTCAAGGTTCTAAGCCGACTAGCAGTGAGGAAGATATTGTCTCCAAAGAAACGCTCATTGGATTTCTCTGTGGAGGTAAAATCAAACTGTCCGCTTTGTTCAATAACGAAGAATATTCTGAACTTGAGAAAGACTCAATTACCGCTTCCTCTGATAGCTTTGATGATGATTTAGAGAGTTTATCTACATCTATAAACCCTGAAGAATTTGACCTGCTTACTATCATGAAGAAGATGTACGACTGGTCAGTTCTGATTGACATTCTAAATGGCGAGAAGAATATATCTTTAGCTAAGGTCAAGACATATGAGCAACACAAAGAAGATCTAAAGTGTCTTAAGGCTTTAATACGCAAGTACGCACCTGACCGATATGATCTTGTATTTAGAAAAATTGGTAAAGAGAAGAACTATGCAAGTTATTCCTATAACTGTAAAGACTTGGGCAAGAACAAAGAAATCCCAAGTGATTACTGCATGTCTAAACAGGATGAGTTCTGGAAGTTCTTGAAGGGAATCGTCGAACCTTTACGCGAGCAAATTGAAGAACAAGATAAAGAAAAATATGATGAAATGATGCTTCGAATAGAAATGAATACTTTCTTACCAAAGCAAATGACCGGAAGCAATCGAGTTATTCCATATCAGTTGTACTATGCTGAATTAAAGAAGATTCTTGAGAATGCATCGAAGTATTTGTCTTCTTTAAATATAAGCGATGAGTATGGATCTGCAAAAGATAAAATACTTTCAATAATGAAGTTTCGTATACCTTACTATGTCGGACCTCTTAATAACCATAGTGAATTTGCTTGGATTGCTCGAAAAGAAGAAGGAAAGATTACTCCTTGGAATTTCAAAGACAAAGTTGACGATGATCAAAGTGAAGAAAATTTCATTCGCAGAATGACATGCAAGTGTTCTTATTTAGCTGGCGAAGACGTTCTTCCAAAGAACTCTCTCTTATATTCTAAGTTCAATGTTCTTAATGAAATAAACAACATAAACATTGATGGACAGAAAATATCGGTAGAGATAAAACAAGATATTTTCGAGAATCTCTTCATGAAGAAGAAAAGAGTAACATACAAAGCAATTGTGGATCACTTGGTTTCAAGAGGAGAAATGACAAATAATCAATCATTGAAAGGTGTTGATGACACAATCAAGTCAAGTCTTACCTCATATCATGATTTTCTCCCGTTTATACGTGATAAGAAGCTGAACGAGAGACAGGTTGAAGAAATCATCAACCGAATTACATTAACTACAGATAGAGAAAGACTTGAGAGGTGGTTAGTTAGCACTTTTAATCTATCGAAAGATGACGCACGTAGAATCAGTCGATTCCACTATGCAGAATTTGGTCGACTCTCCAGAAAACTATTAACTGAAACACGAGATCTCGATATAGAGACAGGAGAAGTACGAAGAGAAGAGAATATCATTCAAATGCTCTGGACTACAAATGAGAATTTGATGGTACTTCTATCATCAAAGTACGGCTTTACCGCTCATATTGACAGAGAGAATAGTGAATACAATGCTCAACATCCACTTTCTCTAGACCAACAGTTGAAAGAAATGTATATATCTAATTCCGTAAAAAGACCTATTCTAAGAACTATAGCTATTGTAGATGAACTACGTAAATTAATGGGATGTGATCCGCAAAAGGTCTTCATAGAGATGGCCAGAGGAGCAAGAGAAGAACAGAAGAATAAGAGAACAAAATCAAGAAAAGATACGATAAGAGAATTATATGCTGGTTATGATAAGAATGAAGTCGCGGAAATTCTATCAAAACTAGAGGGTTATTCCGATGATCAATTACGTAGTGAGAAGCTGTATCTCTATTTTATTCAGCAAGGAAAATGCATGTATTCCGGCGAACCAATTGATATTGAGGAATTAGGAACGAAAAGATATGACGTTGACCATATTTGGCCTCAATCGAAGATCAAAGATGATAGTCTAGATAACAAGGTTCTTGTACTATCAGATCTTAATGGCAAAAAGAGTGATAACTACCCGATTAACGAGGAATGGCGAAGCAGGATGTATTCTACTTGGAAGAGTTTACATGATAAGAGTCTGATGTCAGATAAGAAGTTTGAAAGACTTATACGTAATACAAGATTTACTGATGAGGAATTAGCTGACTTTATTAACCGTCAATTAGTGGAGACAAGACAGTCCACTAAGGCGATAGCAAGTGTACTCTCTGGGAAAATGCCAAAGACCGATATTGTTTATGTTAAGGCTGGTTTAGCTTCTGAATTTAGACAAGACAATGACATTAAGAAGTGTCGCGATGTAAACGATCTTCATCATGCAAAAGATGCTTATCTTAACATTGTTGTAGGTAATGCGTATGACGTTAAATTCACGAAGAGTCCAATGAATTTCATTAAGTCTGGTCAGCAATACAATATGAAACTAGAGAAAATGTTAAGCCATGACATTGAACGTGGTGGAGTAATGGCTTGGGATAGCAAAAATGATGTCACCTTAAATCGAGTATTGAATACGCTACAAAAAAACAACATACGCTTTGTTAGGTATTCATATTGTCAGAAGGGCGCATTATTTGATTTGATGCCTGTTCGTAAAGGAAATGGTCAGGTTCCTCGCAAAGAGAACCTCGATATCAACAAGTATGGAGGATATAATAAGCAGACATTTACCGGATTCTATCTGGTTAGATATGATGACAAAAAAACCAGTGAAGTTGCATTAGTACCGGTTCCTCTTATAATTGCTCCTTTACTAAGAACTAATGAAGATATAAAGGCTTATTGCATTGAGAATGGATATATGAATGCAGAAGTATTGCTTAATGGACGATTGATTAAGACCAACTCACTATGGGAGATAGATGGGTATAGAGTTACTTTATCTGGAAAGTCATCGGGAGATATATGGTTTAGAGGTGCTCAGCAGATGGTTGTTGACAATAAGAAAGAAGCCTACATTAAGAAACTAGTTAAGTATAAGGATAAGTCGGTAGGGAAAAAAGAACTACCAAAGAGTACAGAACACGATGGGATATCGCTCGAAGAAAACGCTAGTTTGTATGACTTTTTTGCGGATAAGTTGACCAATACTACTTATAGAACACTAATGCCAACTGCGAGTGATGTTTTACAAAAAGGACGAGACACTTTCCTATCGCTCTCGATTGAACAGCAAGTACTGGCGTTGTTGAACGTAATGGCTCTCTTTGGTTGTGGTGATTCTCATGGTAAGGATTTAACATTGATAGGGGGTGTAAAATCATCGGGAATTCAGAAAATGACTATGAAACTAAATAGAAAGCGCTTTAAAGATATACGATTAATTGATCAATCGCCTACTGGTCTCGTTGAGAGAAGGACAGATAATCTGTTAATGCTATGAGTTGGAGAACAATAGTAATATCCAACAGATGTAAGTTGGATTTGAAGATGGGGTACATGGTGGTTCGTGGAGACGAGACGGTACGTCTGGTTCTTGATGAGATATCATCAATCATCATTGAGAACACAGCTGTTTCTCTTACTGCTTGTCTTCTTGAGGAACTAACAGCAAGGAAAGTTAAAGTCGTTTTCTGTGATAGTAAGAGAAACCCTACGGCTGAACTGGTGTCAATGTACGGATGTTTTGACTGTTCACAGAAGATCAAGAAGCAAATTCATTGGGATGACGATATCAAGGCAGCGGTTTGGACTGAAATTGTTTCAGAGAAAATACGCAATCAAATGAAGTTCTTGAATGAGATAAATTGCGAGGAAGAAGCCAATCTTCTTCACTCATATATTCAGGAGATGTCATTTAATGATGTTACCAACCGTGAAGGACACGCTGCTAAGGTATACTTCAACGCGCTCTTTGGAATGGATTTTACTAGAAGTGAGGATAATGCTATCAATGCAGCGCTGAACTACGGGTATAGTCTTATTCTATCTACTTTTAATCGAGAGATAGCTAATACGGGATATCTTACGCAGTTAGGACTGTTCCACGATAATATGTTCAACTTCTTCAATTTAAGCTGTGACCTCATGGAGCCATACAGAATTATTGTAGATAGATTTGTATATGAGCGAGATTATGGAGTGTTTGAAAAAGAGGAGAAACACGATATGGTATCAATGCTAGAATCTCAGGTAATTCTTTGCGATTGCAAACAGTATCTGGGGAATGCGATGAAATTATATTGCCACAGTGTCTTTGATGCACTTAATGATAGAGATGTATCTCTAATCAAACACTATTCGTTATGAGTTATAGATTTATGAGAGTAGTCGTATTTTTTGATTTACCTGTTCAGACTTGCGAGGAACGACGGAATTACTCGCGTTTCCGTAGGATGCTTGTAAAAAACGGATTCTTGATGTTACAAGAGTCTGTCTATTGTCGTATGGCCTTGAATCAGAATGTGTCTGCTTCCATTAGTCAGGTAATTCGTAAAAACAAGCCAATGAAAGGACTTGTACAGATTCTTGTTGTTACTGAGAAGCAATTCTCCAAAATGGAATATGTTACCGGAGAATTTCTGACGGATGTTATTTCTGATGATAGGAGAGTGGTGATACTATGAAGAAAGTAGTCTTTCCTTTATTAGATGAGCCGTTCTTGATTTATGATGACAAAGTCAATGTTTTGGTTGTTGAGAATCAACGCGAATTTTTGAACCTGGTATCTGATATTGAGGGACAAACTCGAAAAATGGAGGGTAGTACTGTTTTCTCTGACGAGAGTAAGCTGTCGGATGTTTCAAAGGCTGTCGAATTTGTCTACCAGTATTACCCATTTGAGATTAATAGAAAAGCTCTTCTTACTAAACTATACTCCGTTCTAAGGGAACGTGTTAACAGTGAGTTTATGCCAGAGTCCTTAGAACTAGCTTCTGAAATACAGCAGTTCATTTTTTCAGTTATGGACACGATGGATTGTGAGCTTACTATGGATGATTTTGAATGCAGTATTTTGTTTAAGTCTATGAACGTCAGATTTGCTGATGAGTATGAGAGTTTACCAGAAGCAATTATTGATTATTGTAAAAATGTTGTGGCTTTATTAGGGGACAAGATATTTGTTTTTGTTTCTCTACAGTGCTTTGTTACACCAGAAGAGTATCAAGAGCTGACTAAAACTTTGCTTCAGCATAAGTACACCATATTACTTATTGAGAATACTGATAGGGCTTCTGACACATATCGAGTATCTGAAAACAGGCTAGTTATTGACAGTAATTATAGCGTGTTATAATGAAGAATAATGATCCTCTTACATGGGTTTGCAGAACCAATTCAAACCATTTGGGGTTTGAGAGCAGTGTAAAAGAAAAGGATCATCAAACTTGTTAAGACTCGCAGGATCTCCACCTTTGTTTGAGAGCAGTGTAAAAGAAAAGGATCATCAAACATTAAATTATAACATAGGTACGTACCTATGTTTGAGAGCAGTGTAAAAGAAAAGGATCATCAAACTCTGCCTTGATGTCAGCAGGAGCCTTAAAGTTTGAGAGCAGTGTAAAAGAAAAGGATCATCAAACAGGCTCCGGAGTGTTTGCCAGGGACGCTGAGTTTGAGAGCAGTGTAAAAGAAAAGGATCATCAAACTCCTGAGGTGCGATGCTGCTGTCAATATCGTTTGAGAGCAGTGTAAAAGAAAAGGATCATCAAACTAGTAAACACCCAAAGAACTACCAAGCAATGTTTGAGAGCAGTGTAAAAGAAAAGGATCATCAAACAAATAATGATGGGGCATGTGATCTGAACAAGTTTGAGAGCAGTGTAAAAGAAAAGGATCATCAAACTCATCTTCTGTGGCTTGCGCAAGAGAAGAGTTTGAGAGCAGTGTAAAAGAAAAGGATCATCAAACGACACAGGTGATCCGAGCGAGAGTTGCGGAGTTTGAGAGCAGTGTAAAAGAAAAGGATCATCAAACTGGGGACCGGACTACGACTGCTCCTCGTTGTTTGAGAGCAGTGTAAAAGAAAAGGATCATCAAACTTGTTAAGACTCGCAGGATCTCCACCCTTGTTTGAGAGCAGTGTAAAAGAAAAGGATCATCAAACCATTCCTATCAATGGCGGAAGCTACATCATGTTTGAGAGCAGTGTAAAAGAAAAGGATCATCAAACCACTCTGACTGAAAGAACCTCTCACACTCGTTTGAGAGCAGTGTAAAAGAAAAGGATCATCAAACGAAAACAGCGCCTCTGACATAGCGAAATTCGTTTGAGAGCAGTGTAAAAGAAAAGGATCATCAAACCACGCGTAATGCCCCAAGGAGGTGCACAAGTTTGAGAGCAGTGTAAAAGAAAAGGATCATCAAACCTTTGGGATACGCAGGGACCTCCGAAGGTAGTTTGAGAGCAGTGTAAAAGAAAAGGATCATCAAACTAGGCACGTCTTACCGCTCTTGCTATCGCCGTTTGAGAGCAGTGTAAAAGAAAAGGATCATCAAACGCCGTTCAGCTCAGACGCCTCAAACCATTGTTTGAGAGCAGTGTAAAAGAAAAGGATCATCAAACCGTAGCGTCATTGGTGTTATCTGTTAAAAGTTTGAGAGCAGTGTAAAAGAAAAGGATCATCAAACTGATGTTAGTGATATCCAGACTGATGTTAGGTTTGAGAGCAGTGTAAAAGAAAAGGATCATCAAACCATATCATCGTTCATTTTTAATATCCTCCGTTTGAGAGCAGTGTAAAAGAAAAGGATCATCAAACTCCTCCTATTAAAAAGTGATGGGCATCGTAGTTTGAGAGCAGTGTAAAAGAAAAGGATCATCAAACACTACTGCCGTGACCGAAGATGTCGGAGTGTTTGAGAGCAGTGTAAAAGAAAAGGATCATCAAACACCGAAGAAGAATTAAAAGCGCAAGGTTAGTTTGAGAGCAGTGTAAAAGAAAAGGATCATCAAACAGAACCGCCACCGAATGAACCGTAGCCTTCGTTTGAGAGCAGTGTAAAAGAAAAGGATCATCAAACCAAATATGTGGTGCAGGCCTGTGAACAGGGTTTGAGAGCAGTGTAAAAGAAAAGGATCATCAAACCACAGGTCAAAACAATTGGCATGGATGGGTGTTTGAGAGCAGTGTAAAAGAAAAGGATCATCAAACACACACGTCAAGCCCGGAGGAGGTGCACAGTTTGAGAGCAGTGTAAAAGAAAAGGATCATCAAACTGTCAAGGCATGGAACGATGCTACGTTGGAGTTTGAGAGCAGTGTAAAAGAAAAGGATCATCAAACAAGGGGGTGCTACTAATGCTACCTTCATGGGTTTGAGAGCAGTGTAAAAGAAAAGGATCATCAAACCTTACGCTTGACGATCTGGGATTTGTGACGGTTTGAGAGCAGTGTAAAAGAAAAGGATCATCAAACTGAATCATGACAAAGCTTCATTATAGTTGTGTTTGAGAGCAGTGTAAAAGAAAAGGATCATCAAACAAAGAAAGCGAGAATATCATCGTGAATGTGTTTGAGAGCAGTGTAAAAGAAAAGGATCATCAAACTCCTTACGAATGTGCCATAGTTATTGGAATGTTTGAGAGCAGTGTAAAAGAAAAGGATCATCAAACGATTGCTCTTTCCGAGAGTGGTTAGAGGTGTTTGAGAGCAGTGTAAAAGAAAAGGATCATCAAACTACTCAGTGACTGAAAGCTGACGAGGTTAGGTTTGAGAGCAGTGTAAAAGAAAAGGATCATCAAACCGGAACAGTTCTTCAATGCGATCGAAGTTAGTTTGAGAGCAGTGTAAAAGAAAAGGATCATCAAACATACATGTTAACTCTCCAAATCAATCAATTGTTTGAGAGCAGTGTAAAAGAAAAGGATCATCAAACCGTAGTGGACGCGATTCACGTCGTACAAGAGTTTGAGAGCAGTGTAAAAGAAAAGGATCATCAAACCTTAACAACCTCCAGTTAGCTCACCTTCAGGTTTGAGAGCAGTGTAAAAGAAAAGGATCATCAAACTTAATTCGAGGGTTTAACGATGTCAGTTTAGTTTGAGAGCAGTGTAAAAGAAAAGGATCATCAAACACCAACGATAAACTTCATTGCGCTAAGAAAGTTTGAGAGCAGTGTAAAAGAAAAGGATCATCAAACAAAAGAGATTTACAGTATGAAGAAACAGAGGTTTGAGAGCAGTGTAAAAGAAAAGGATCATCAAACCTTCGTTTTTTACGAACGCAACAATCAGCGTTTGAGAGCAGTGTAAAAGAAAAGGATCATCAAACATCGTATAAGGCATATGGTAAAGAGCGCATGTTTGAGAGCAGTGTAAAAGAAAAGGATCATCAAACAAGCACCGTCAACCAAGACTGCTTGCGCTTGTTTGAGAGCAGTGTAAAAGAAAAGGATCATCAAACCCATGAAGTTCTTGCCAGTAATATCAAAGGGTTTGAGAGCAGTGTAAAAGAAAAGGATCATCAAACTCCGATATCGCCTATCTCGATTCCGGCTGAGTTTGAGAGCAGTGTAAAAGAAAAGGATCATCAAACAGCTATTTTGCAACAGTTGACACATCTCTTGTTTGAGAGCAGTGTAAAAGAAAAGGATCATCAAACATTCATTTCATTTATTGCGAATTTGACTACGTTTGAGAGCAGTGTAAAAGAAAAGGATCATCAAACAAACCATTCAGCAGATGAATTAGAACCTTGGTTTGAGAGCAGTGTAAAAGAAAAGGATCATCAAACAATGGGAATTGCGGGAACAACCGCCGAAGAGTTTGAGAGCAGTGTAAAAGAAAAGGATCATCAAACTCATATCAGACTGGATGGGAACCCGTCATCGTTTGAGAGCAGTGTAAAAGAAAAGGATCATCAAACCGTGTACTACCACTCCGGCATTATGTACTAGTTTGAGAGCAGTGTAAAAGAAAAGGATCATCAAGCCTGGAAATAATACCCACTGGATATTATTTGAGTGTAGCGCATAAATAAGTAGCATCAGTTCTACCAACGTCTTTTCTGGCAGTATGTTATGATTATCAATAGAAATCCACCCATTCAATTTACTATGGGAGCAACCCAAATCATAAAAAATTCAAGGCCCTCTGTTGCATTGTTTTTCCTGTATTCAAAGCAACATAGCTAACAAGTTGCCAGTCACTGTTCTACGCAAAAATAATTATTGAGACATGAAGAGAAGGCAGTTTCTTGGTAGGAAATCATGTGGGTCTTTGACATTTTTCAAAAATCATAGTCTTTCAATTGGAAAAATAAAAAATAAGCCAAGAAGTCGTTAAAAATGCAAATAAATGAATTGATATCGACCAATAAAGCAAGTAAAATATAAAGACTATGAGGTGGGGCAGAGATGAAGAAAGTATTAGTAATTGGTTGTACTGGTATAGCCAAGTTAATAATTCCAGCATTGTGTAAAGATAAATCTTATGTGTCAGAGATTTGTATTGCTGATACTGATAAGAAGATGTGCGACGAGTTCAAGACGATTCTCTCCGCTAGTCCAGTGCGCGTTGTAACTGCTGGTGTTGATATCACGAACGAAGAGCGCACAATGTTGATGGTTAAGATTTTTGGACCTGAGTTGATCATCAACCTAATGCCTGCACAGTATAGTTGTGTTTTGATGGAGTTGGCCTTGAAGACGAAGGCTTCTTATATTGATTCAACTTTGTTTTTCGAGACAAAGAATGCTTCGAGTGTGGAGGATATGCTTCTATCCAAGCAGTTCTCGTATTTCACTCGTTTTCGCGGGGAGAAATTACCAGCGCTTGTCGGATGTTCATTCAATCCGGCTGCGATAACTTCGCTTATTAGATTTGCTATGTCGAATACCTATGATTCGATTAGTTCGGTGGATATTTTTGATATGAATTCCGGTAAGGGAACTGCTGCTGGAATTATGGATTCTTCTTTCGAGATGGAGCTTTTGACGGAGCCTGCAAAGTATTTGGAAAATGGCAAGATTGAGACATATCAGCCATTGAAGGGCAAGACGGTTAGACAGATTCCTGGCTTTGGAAAGAGAACAATGTATGTCCTTAGCAATCCAATTATTACGGACTTTATTAAGGAGATTCCCGAGGTTGAGAATGTTCGTTGGTTCTCAACGTTTAAGAAGGAATACCTTGGAATTATTAAGGTGCTTGAGAAGGTCGGTATGCTAAGCAGGACACCTGTAGATGTTGGAGGTGTGAAGATTTCTCCGTTTGATTATCTTAATAAGGTAATGCCTAAGGAAGAGAGCAAGGCAACGGGCAAGGGTTCTTCAGGAATAGGTATTGTTATTACCGGAATCATTAAAGGTAAAGAGCAAACCAACATGTTTTATGCGAGTGTTGACAATTCGATGGTTCTAGAGAAGTATGGATTTGGATCGACTGAGTATCTTGATGCAGTTACAATGTTGGCCGGAACTATTCTTATGTGTACAGACAAGTGGGATAAGGCAGGTGTTTATTCGCCTAACGCTTATGACCCATCACTACTCATGGATATTATGAAGGATCAAGGAATCGAATTCGCAGTGTCTAAGGTTGCTCCTGTTAGTATGGTTGTTGAGGAAGAGGAGCCAGAGGACATTGAGGATTAATTATGGCAAAGTGAGTGTATTATTTGGTTTTCGACAGGAGGGGGACTAACGGTCTCATCTTTTATGTCTATAAATATTGATTATACGAAAACGTTTTGCGTATAATAGTTCAGGTTTATTTGGAGGGAGAAAAGAGATGGGCGAATATTTACTCGAGACAAATAATTTGGTCAAAGCATATTCCAAAGATTTGGCTCTCAATGGCGTCAGCATTCACATTGAAAAAGGTGCAATTTATGGACTTATTGGACGTAATGGTGCTGGAAAGACTACATTGATGAGAATCATTTGCGGGCTTGCTAGACCTACAGAAGGTACGGTTAATCCTATTGGTTTTGCAAACAACAAAGACTTCTATAAGAATATTAGTGCCGTTATTGAGAGTCCGGCGCTATATCCATATTTGAATGCATACGACAACTTGAAGTTAAAGTGCTTGGCATATGGAATTGATAGACCAGGATACATTGAGGAGAAGCTTAAGATTGTTGGCCTTAATGGCGTTAAGAAGAAGGTTTCTCAATATTCGCTAGGTATGAAGCAAAGGCTGGCTATTGCACTTGCTTTGGTTGGTGACCCAGAATTCTTGCTATTGGATGAGCCAATTAATGGACTTGATCCGCAGGCAATAGTAGAGGTCCGTAATCTTTTCGAGAGGCTCAATAAAGAGAATGGAATTACTATTCTTATATCGAGTCATATTCTTGAGGAGCTTGCAAAGGTAGCAACACAGTTTGCAATTATCGACAAGGGTCAAATTCTCGAGGAGCTCACTAGAGAAGAGCTTCTAACTAAGGGAACAAATGAAGTTATTGTAGGATGCAGTGATGTGGATTTGGCAGAGAGTGCACTTAAGTCTTCTGGTTTTACGTCTATTCGTAAAGAGGGCAAGGAATCCATAGTAATAGGTGATAGTAATGCCGATGTTGCTTCGATTAATAAGATATTGATTGAGAAGAGCATTTCCATTAACTCTATTGGAACGAAGTCTGAGGGTATTGAAGACTATTATCTCAGACTTACAAGCAGGAAAGTGTAAGGGGGAGAAAGGAAATGTATTTTAACTTTTTACGAATGGAATTGTTCCGCTTACTTAAGAGAAAGAGCACCTTTATTATTTTGGGAGTGCTTCTTGCGTTAACTATTTTTACGAATTGGTTCTATTGCTCAGTAAATATTGGGATGACTGTTCAGACAGGTGACGCTATCGAAGAGTATGATCAGGCCTTTGAAGCTGGATATGATGCGGGAACGCAGATGGTTGACCCAGAGGAAGATTATCAAATGTTTGGCAGAGGCCTTGGAATGTATGGTAACGCTTCTGTTTCAGAGCTATATAATTATAATTCTAGCTCAGGAAATGTGATTCTTCTTCTAGCAATTTGGGTAGCTCTGTTTATAGGTGATATTTATTTATCCTCTTCGCAGAAGGTATACTTGAACTCTAACACTAATAAGGGGGCTTGGATTGGAGCTAAGTATACTGTTGTAGCGTTGTACACTACGGCTATGAATCTTCTTCTATGGCCTATGGTTTTACTTTCAAGTGCTTTGTTCTGTGGTGACGTTAAGCTCTCATTCGATTTCAACTTTTTTGTATACTTCCTAGTGATAAACTTCTTATGTATTGCATTTAGTGTGATTATTGCAGCTCTCAATGACATTACAAGAAAGAGAGTTCCAGGACTAGTTATTGGAATAATTCTAAGTCAAGGTATTGTTAGCTTGCTATTCGCAGTGTTGGATATACTTGCCAGGGTTATAAAGTTGGATTTGGGTGAGTTCCAGATTGCTAGTTTAAGTATTGCTAACAGGCTTGCTGTATTTAATCTTTCAACGCCTAGTAAAGATTTTTGTTGGGGTGTTACAGTTGGAGCGATATATATAGCTATTAGCTTGTTCTTCGTAGTACTTACGGCAAAGAAGAAAGATGTTGTTTGAGTAGTTTTAATTCGAATTTTGAATTATTACTACGCTTGGGCGGGAAAAATAGCGTATTAATTAAGAGGTGGAAGAGTATCTATCGCCTCTTGTTTTACGTTCAAAAA
>ERZ724524.1421-NODE-1421-length-15919-cov-4.922844_pt1 | contig 15919 bp, 15 predicted proteins | sample MGYA00376057_ERZ724524 | MGnify/ENA primary metagenome ERZ724524 (study PRJEB28724, sample SAMN07190888) | wastewater metagenome | isolation source: influent of sewage treatment plant in Hong Hong | place: USA: Christiansburg, Virginia | collected 2016-03-01 ...
GTTTTGAGTACTTTATTATCTTATCAAATCTACATCTCCATGTCAACTCTTTTTTCGTTTTATTTTGACTTTTTTATTTTTTAGATGTTATTTCTTGATATTTTTTTGGTATTACTTGTATTGCAAAACTTTGCCACTCAAAAAAAAAACTCAAACCGCGAAATGACGGTTTGAATTTTTTATGATATGTCATTTTGTCAACATAAGGAAAGCACGGGATTCGAACCCGCGCACGTGTTTCCACGTCTAACGCCTTTCCAAGGCGTCCCCTTAAGCCACTTGGGTAACTTTCCATATAAAAATTTTCAATTAAAAATTTTTATAACATTGTTTGATATAACTTCGTTTTAAAGCGTTGACGTCATTGTACCAAATTATTCGTCAATTTCGTGTGTTTTTTTCGGCTTCTTCTGAAAATTTGCTAACGAAGGCTTCAAGTTCTAAGTCTTCTTCATCGCCAGTGTAATTCTCATCACTAATTTCATCAAGATTAGCATACATTTCGATATGATTTTTAAAGTCTGTTAAAACAATAGGTGCATCACCACCATATTCGCCATCAAGATTAATCATCATTTTATCATCTGATAAAGGTTCAATTTTGATCTTACTTGTTTTGATATACTCGATTTTTTTATCATCGATGTGTTTTCCGCCATTGAGAACCAAACCAATCAAACGAATCATTTCAAATAAATTGGCTGTTTTGACTAAAATGAGTGTAAAAAGACCATCATCAAGTTGGGCATCTGGCGCAATTTGTTCGAAACCGCCAACTGAATTAGTTAAGGCAGCAAAAAACATGGAAATTTCACCTTCAAACACACCTTCATCATGCGTGATTTTAAGTGGTACTGCCTTAACACGAGGTAATAACTCCGCACCTTTAGCAAGATAAGCTAAGTAGCCAAAGGCTGTTTTAAGCTGTGAGGGAACGCTGTAAGTCAATTCTGTCAATGAACCGCCTGCCGCAATATTAATGAAATATTTATCATCTCCCGCACAGCCAACATCCATATTTAGGGTTTGCTCCTTACCGACAATTTTCGCAGCCGCAACTGGATTGTTACGAGGAATTTTTAGAGCACGCGCAAAATCATTGGTCGTTCCTGCTGGAATGATCGCCAGTTTGGGCCGATTTTCAAGTGGTGCAATTCCATTAACAACTTCATTAATCGTACCATCACCACCTGCTGCAATAATCAATTCAAATCCAGCTTCTGCAGCTCGTCTTGCTTCATTTTTTGCAGAATGTTCATCAGCTGTTGTTGCGAAAGTAGAGGTTTCATGTCCAAAACCTTCTAGAACATCTAAAATTTCAGCGATATTTTTTTTCATCGTTTCTTTTCCAGATGTTGGGTTGTAGATTAGTCTAGTTCTCATAACTTGATTAGCTCCTCTTCTGTCCAGATCTCTATTCCGAGGTCTTGTGCTTTTGTCAACTTGCTACCTGCATCGCTACCAGCAACGACTATATCTGTTTTTTTAGAAACACTACCACTGACATTTGCGCCCAAATTCTCCAATTTTTCCTTAGCCTCAGTTCGTGTTAACTGTGCCAATTTTCCCGTTAAGACAACGGTCTTACCTGATAAAGGGGCATCATCTCGCTTAACGGGACCTAGATAATCAAAATTAACACCCACAGCTTGTAGTTCGGCCAAGAGTTTTTTCGTGCCTTCCAATGCAAAATATTTTGTCAAACTTTCGGCCAGTACTGTGCCAATCGTTGGAATGGCTGATAGCGTCTCAGTTGATGCAGTGGAAATATTAGTCAAATTTGATAAGTTTTCAGCAATAATTTTTGCTGCCTTTGAGCCAACATGACGGATACCCAAGCCAAAAATTAATTTCTCAACTGAGTTTTCTTTAGAGGCTTGAATCGCTTGATACAGTTTTTCAGCTGATTTTTCTTTTACTTTATCTAGTTTCAAAAGGTCATCTATCGTGAGTTGATACAAATCAGCGACATCTGAAATCAATTTTTTATCAAAAAGTTGCGTCACAACCGCAATTCCAAGACCTGTGATATTCATGGCACCACGGCTAGCAAAGTGAATCAATTTCTCACGAATTTGAGCTGGACAGAGCGGATTAACACAGCGCAAAGCAACTTCGTCTTCAAAATGCAACAAATCTGACTCACATTCAGGGCAATATTTTGGAATATCAAGCACAACAGAATCTGACGGTCGCTTATCCAAAAGGACACGCTGAACAGCTGGAATGATATCACCAGCCTTATAAATCACAACTTTATCACCTAAGCGAATATCTTTTTCCTTAATGTAGTCAACATTATGTAAGGTTGCACGTGCAACTGTGGTCTGGGCCAACAAAACTGGTGTCATATTGGCAGTCGGCGTCATAACTCCTGTTCTACCTACAGTCCAATCCACACTTAAAATTTCTGTTTCAGCTAATTCGGCTGGAAACTTGTAGGCAATGGCCCATTTAGGAAATTTAACAGTAAAACCTAAGGTATCTTGCTGAGCTAATTGATTGACTTTGATCACAACACCATCAATATCGTAAGCCAATGTATCACGCATTGCAGCTACTTTTTCGATAAAAGCCCAAATTTCTGTTATATTAGTTGCGAAAGCACGTTGATCATTGACGACAAGACCTAGTTTTTCAAGATAGTTTAGGACTTCTTCTTGTGTATCATTAGTTGCTGGACTCGCTTCTTGATAGAGGAAAGTTGCAAGGCCACGTTTGGCAACGACTTTCGTGTCAAGTTGACGTAACGTGCCGGCTGCTGCATTACGCGGATTGGCAAATGACGGCAACCCTTCTTCTTCACGTTCTAAATTTAACTTTTGGAAGTTACGACGAGGCAAGTAGGCTTCGCCTCGCACCACGATATCAATGGGTTCGCTCAAGACTAAAGGCACATCCTTGATCCGTTTAACCTGTTCTGTGATGTTCTCTCCGATACTGCCATCTCCACGTGTTGCCGCAGTTTCCAGGACACCATTGACATAAACTAGAGAGAGAGAAAGACCGTCAATTTTGAGTTCACAAATATATTCAGGTGCTGGAATTTCTTTGCGTACACGGGCGTCAAAAGCTTCAAGCTCTTCTTTTGAAAAAGCATCTTGCAAGCTGTAAAGCTGATAGTCGTGGGTGTACTTTTTAAAGCCTGAAAGGACGACATCACCGGTTCTATGAGTTGGTGAGTCAGCTCGAACCAGGTTTGGATTTTCAGCTTCCAATGTGACGAGTTCACGGTAAAGACGATCGTATTCAGCATCTTCAACGACTGGATTATCTAATGTATAGTATGCATGTGCATATTGATTAAGTTGTTCAGTTAATGTTTTGATTTTTAATTCGGCATTCATACACTAATTTTAACACAATTAAGCGGAAAATATTATCTAAAACCGTGGCAATCCAAACACCCCAAATTCCCCAGCCAAAAGCGGTTCCTAAAAGCCAGGCAATCCCTATTCGAATCACCCACATGCCAAACATTGTCGCATAAAAAGGGGTCTTAGCATCCCCCATAGCCTGTAGAGCTGCAGTGTAGATGATCACCCCAGCTACAATCGGTTCACTAACAAAGGAAATCAAAATAACAACCTGTGCAGCTGAAACGGCAACTGCATCAAAAGTAAAGAAATTTAAAATAAAAGTGGAAAAGGCAAAAATTATGCCACCAACTAAGGTACTGATAATTGCTGTCATGACAAAGGATGTTTTGGTTAATTTACGAATTTCAAGATGGTCTTTTGCGCCATAAGCTCTCGCAATCAAAATACTCGCCCCAGTTGCAAAACCAAAAGCAGGAAGATAGTTATAGGCTGTAATCGTCTCACCTATCGCATTACCCGCAAAAACTTTGCTACCATAAGCGATGATGATGACAAAAATCACGATATCGCCAAGTCGCATCATCAAACGTTCTCCCATGATCGGGAGTGCTCTTTTGACAATTTCAGTCTTAAAAATGTGCTGATCTCGGCTGAATATCGGTCCTTGCAAGCGATGAGAGGTTTGTTGTAGTTTATGAAAAAGGAGACCAACACCAATCAATCTTGAAAGTGCTGTGCCAATCCCAGCACCTAAAATACCAAGTCTTGGAAATCCAAATAAACCAAAAATTAAAATAAAATCTAGACAAAAATTTAAGATATTGACGATAAGATTAATGGTTAAAGGTGTTCTCGTTTGTCCTGCTGTTCTGATCAGCTGACCGAGTACGGTCATCAAGACAATGAGGACACTCGTGCCTGCAATCACTCTGAAGAATATGATACCTTGCTGCAAAATATCACCACTTGCGCCCATTGCTCGTAAAATCGGATGCGCTAAAACCAAGGACAAGAGTGACAAGATGACACCTACCATCAAAGACAGGGCAATGGATTGCCTAACATTTTCAGAGACAGCTTTCGATGCTCTGGCGCCTGCAGCATTGGACACGACGGTTGCGACAGCAACAGCTAAGGCGATGAAGACAGCTTGGTAAACGGCCATGACACCGTTCACGAGGCTGACCGCAGAGACGGCGACCAGTGAAATTTTAGCGATTAGGACGCTATCCACAAAACCGACGCTTGTTTGCAAAATATTTTCAAACACAGCGGGAAGGGAATAATCAATCAGGCGACGCGTATTTTCTTTCATGGGAGACTTTCTAAAATAAAAACCGCTAAACACGGTTTACTGCTATATCGAGATTAGACCACTTCGAGGGTCTAATTGTTAGACTATTCTAACTTTTATTATACCTGATTTCTAACCCTTTCTCAACACCTTCGCCTTTTTTTTGGTAAAATATAAGGTATGGATTATTACATTTTAGCGAATCCCCATGCAGGCCATGGGCATGGGCAGCTGGTGACAGATAAGCTGACTGCTTATTTGACGCAACAAAAGATTACTTATCATGTATTTAATACGGACCAGCCGCTGGATGAGCATCGGTTGATGACAGATATACTGGCACAAAAAACCAACAATGATCGCATCATCATTATTGGCGGTGATGGCACAATTTCGCTCTCTGTCAATGCTTTACCAGCGGATCAAGCCTTCTCATACATCCCTGCTGGTTCTGGTAATGATTTTGCAAGGGGTCTTGATGTGTCACTACAGGATACTATTGAAACATTTGACAATATTCACAACTCGACACCACAAACGATTTATGTCCTGAAATATGAATCTGAGCATTTATCAGGTGTTGCGACCAATAATTTCGGGATCGGACTAGATGCGGCAATCGTTGAAGCTGCTAATCAAAGTCTGGCCAAAGGCCTCTTGAATACCTTGAAATTAGGGCAACTCGCTTATCTAGCAAGCACTTTGAAAATCATTTTGTTTAAGAAACCTTTTCAAGTAACTGTAAACGATGTGACTTTTGCCAAAACTTTTCTATTTACGCTGACTAAGCATCCATTTTTTGGTGGTGGTGTCCCACTTGCTCCCGATGCCAATCTTATGAATGCTGACATTCATTTAGTAGAAGTCGATCGTTTCCACCTTCTGGGCATATTTGCACTCATTCCGAAAGTTTTAAAAGCTAAGCACTTAGCGCACAAGCATGTCCATCATATGGTCAATCAAGCTTTTGAACTAGAAATTGACAGTGATCAACCTGTACAAATTGATGGTGAAGTCCATCAACTCAAAGCCCATCAAATTTTGCGTATTACAACAGAAAAACGAACGATTCTTAAATAATCGCTCGTTTTTTCTTTTAATCTTGATTCAAGTTGCGTAAGAGTTCATCAATTTTGCCACCATAGGCAACAGATTCGTCTTTTGCAAAAGTCAAATCTGGAATTTTATAAAGTGTCATGTGCTTAGCCAATTCACTTTTAATCGCGCCAGTGGCTTTTTTAAGACCAATTCTAGCTTTTTCATTATCTGATGCAAGATCTGATAAAAGACTATAGTAAACAGTCGCTTGACTGAGGTCACCAGTGATTTGAACGTCAGAAATATTGACTGCTTGAACACGTGGATCTCGAATTTTTAGACGTAAAATATCATTAATTTCACGCATAAGTTCAACCGCAACGCGGTCACTGCGATGTGTATTAGACATAACTTTTCCTTTCTATATGATAGCTATAAATATGTCTGTCAAAAAATGCCTGCTCCTGCAAGCATTTTTTGATTGTGCTAACTTAAAAGTCTGATTAACGTTTAATCTCAACCATTTCATAGACTTCAAAGGTATCATCAATGGCAATATCGTTGTAGCCATCAATCATAAGACCACCTTCATTACCTTTTCTGACTTCTTTGACGTCATCTTTAAAGTGTTTCAATGATGATAAGTTACCATCTGCAATAACGATACCGTCACGAATCACACGGACACTTGCATCACGTTTAACTGAACCTGACAAGACCATAAATCCGGCAATAGTACCGACTTTAGAGACTGTGAAGGTTTCACGCACGACTGCTTCACCGATGACTTTTTCTTCAAATTCAGGATCAAGCATGCCTTTCATGGCTGTCTCAACTTCTTCAATCACTTTATAGATGATGCTATGAAGACGAATTTCAACAGCGTCATTTTCAGCCTGTACGCGCGCAAGCGGTGTCGGGCGAACATTGAAACCGACAATGACAGCATTAGCTGCTTCTGCAAGTGAGACGTCTGACTCATTGATGGCACCAACAGCACTGTGGACGATATCAACTTTAACGCCTTCGACTTCAATTTTTTGAAGTGATGCTGCTAAAGCTTCCGCAGAACCTTGTACGTCAGCTTTAATGATGACGTTAACAGACTTGATTTGACCTTCTTTAAGGGTATCAAAGAGGTTCTCAAGGCTGACACGGTGGGTGTTGTTACGTTGGTTCAAGAGGGCACGTTTGGCACGTTCTTCACCAACTGAACGAGCTGTTTTTTCATCTTCAAAGACAGCAAAATGGTCACCAGCTTGTGGGACATCGTTCAAACCAGTGATTTCAACTGGACTTGAAGGACCGGCCGCTTTTTCACGACGGCCTAAGTCATTGACCATGGCACGGACACGTCCGAAGGTATTACCAACCACGATTGGGTCTTGTTGATGCAAGGTACCTTGTTGGACAAGGAGGGTTGCGATAGCACCTTTTCCTTTATCAAGGCGTGCTTCAACAACCGTACCGATGGCTTTAACCGTTGGGTCAGCTTTGAGTTCTTGGATTTCTGCAACCAAGAGAACAGTTTCTAGCAAGTCATCGATATTTGTGTTGAATTTGGCTGAAATTTCAACGAATTCAGATTCGCCACCCCAAGCTTGACTCATAACACCATATTCAGAAAGTTCTTGAATGACGCGTTGTGGGTTAGCACCTGGTTTATCAATTTTGTTAATGGCAACGATGATTGGGACTCCCGCTGCTTTTGAGTGGTTGATGGCTTCAACTGTTTGAGGCATAACACCGTCGTCAGCTGCTACGACAAGAATCGTGATATCTGTAACAGAGGTACCACGCGCACGCATGCTTGTGAAGGCCTCATGTCCTGGTGTATCCAAGAAAGTGATTTTTTTACCACCTTCTTCGATTTGGTAGGCACCAATATGTTGTGTGATACCGCCGGCTTCGCCGCTTGTAACGCGTGAATTACGAAGTGTATCTAGCAAGGTTGTTTTACCATGGTCGACGTGACCCATGATTGTCACAACTGGTGGACGTTCAACAAGTTCATCTTCGTTGAGGTAACCCTCTTCAATGAAGAGACGTTCGATATCTGTCTTATCTTCTTCAACTTTTTTCTCAGGTGTCACACCGTAGTCCAAAAGCAAGAGTTCAATCGTATCGCTATCCAAAGATTGGTTTTGTGTTGTCATGATGCCCATCATGAATAATTTTTTCACAAGCTCAGCTGGTTCACGTTTCAAACGTTTTGCCAAATCTGCGATTGTCATCCCTTCAGAATAAACGAGACTCTCAGGCAACTCATGGAATTTACGTTGTACCACTGGTTGTGGTGCAACTTGTTGACCTCCACGTTTGCCTTTTTTCTTCTTGTTACTGTTCCAGTTGGAATTACGGGCATTTCGAACTTGGTTCCGGTTATCATTGACACGCAACGGTCCACCTTGACGATTACCGCCACCTTGGCTATTTTGGCCTTGACCTTGTGCATTGTTGTTATTACGTGTTTTCTTATTTTTATTACGGTTAGCGTTGGCATTGCCTTGGCTTGCTGGCGCGATGTCAGCGGCGCGTTGGATGACTTTGATGCCACCGTTTTTCGGTTTAATATCTTCTGCGCGCTTGATCACTTTGATCCCACCATTGGCCGGACGTTCCGTTTTCTTAGGTGTTTCCGCTATTGTTTTCGTTTCTACTTTGCTATCCGCTTTCTTTTCTGATTTACTTTCAGCATGTTTTTCTGCAACAGGTTGTGCAGACTGTTTAGCTACGTTGTTCTGTTTAGCAGGTGCAGTTGGTTTAGTCTCAGCTTTTGGTGCTGATGTAGGGGCAACTGTTTTGCCACCTACCGAGATGACACGACCACTTGCCACTTCTTCATCTGACAAGACTTTCTTACCACCGACCACAATCGGACGATTACCTGTTTCAGTTTCAGTTACTACTTTTTTTCCGCCAGCCACAATCACACGGTTCTGAGTTTGGGGTTCTGTAGCTGCTTTCAGCGTAGCCTTAACAGCTTGTGTTTTGCTGCTACCATTACCGGCAGCTTTAAAAGAGCTTAATAACTGTTTGGCTTGTTCAGCATCAATGCTTGAGCTATGTGATTTAACGGGTAAACCGATCTGTTGCGCATGATCCACAAGTTCTTTATTGGTTAAGCCGCTCTCTTTAGCAATTTGGTTAATACGTTTTTTTTCAGACATGTTGATGTCCTCCTTCTTAATCCGGTTCACAATGAGCAGCCCCCTAGTGAAAAAGATAAATCCCAGAACCTGCGCAAAAGCAGAGCCATGTGATTTCCTATTTTCATAAGGCGCTAAACGCTCATGATCACCTCTTTATTCTTATTTCATAAGACTCTCCATTTTCTTGGCAAATCCTTTATCTTGAACAGCGATGACTTTCCGGTCACTACCAATAGCGTAGGAAAGTTCGGCCGCAGAAAAGATGTCTAGCATGGGAATTTCATAATAGGTTGTTTTATCAGTGATTCGTTTAACAAGGTTAGCTGCACCATCATGGGCAACAAATACTAATCTTGCACGGTCTGCCTGGATAGATTTGATGACAAGTTCTTCACCTGTCACAATCTTGCCGGCTTTCTTGGCCATCCCTAGGGAATTGGCCAATTTTGTTTTATTGAAATCTGTTATTTCAGTCATATTTTAGCCTTAAATTTCTGGTGCCTCATCAATCGAGTAGGTCACCGTTGCTAATTTTTCACGTTCGACCTGATGATCGACGTAAACGATTAACTCGTCATAAAAACGATCCGTAATTTCTGTCTGAAACACACGATCAAAAATCCGTTTTTGCTTGGCTTGTTGGGCTTCATCGTTTTTAATGGCGATGTAGGCCCCGCGTCCAGCAGCTTTTCCTGTTGGGTCAATACTAATTTCGCCTGCTTTATTATAGACGATTCGCAACAGTTCTTTTTTGGGAAATTGCTCATTTGAGACGACGGATTTTCGTAAAGGAATTTTTTTGGTTTTCACCATGGTTACTCACTCCTCTCTCTGTTTCAATCAGTTTAGTCAAGCACTTCGTCAGCTAAATCTGCTTCAAGTTCTTCTGCTTGAACAGCCACAGCTTCTTGATCAAATTTTGTTTGAGATTTGATATCGATTTTGTTATTGGTCACGTGAGCTGCCAAACGAACGTTTTGACCACGTTTACCGATTGCCAATGACAGCTGGTCATCTGGTACAACAACCACAGTTTCGCCTGTTGCTTCATCAATGATGACATCAGTGACTTGTGCTGGTTTCAAAGCATTCTTGATTAATGTCGCACGGTCATCATTCCATTCGATGATGTCCATGTTTTCACCATGTAATTCATCAACCAAGGTACGAATACGCGAACCACGTGGACCTACGATTGTGCCAATGGCATCTACGTTGGCATCGTTAGATTTAACGATGACCTTCGCACGATCGCCTGCTTCACGTGCAATGCTGACGATTTCAACAGTGCCATCGTAAACTTCAGGAATTTCTTTTTCAAACATACGTTTGAGCAATTCAGGATGTGTCCGGCTGACATAGACGATTGGCCCTTTTTTCGACTGTTCAACAGCTGAAACGTAGACTTTGACTTTGTCACCAATCTGATAACGTTCACCTGGGATTTGATCGCGTTTGCCAAGCATGCTGTCAACTTTACCAAGATTGATAAAGATTGCACGGTCGTCCACTCGTTCAACAGTTCCTTGGATGATTTCATTTTCGTAGCGTTTGAATTCATTATAGATGATCGTGTGTGATTCTTCACGCATTTTATTCATAATGACTTGTTTGGCTGCATTAGCTGCTGTCCGAGCAAAATCTTTTGGTTTTTCTTCGAAACGGATTTTATCACCGATTTGATAGTGTGAATTGAGTGCGAGGGCATCCTCAAGGCTCATTTCCAAACGGCTATCAAAAACTTCATCCACAACTTCACGCGTTGAGTAGACGATAAAGTCACCTTTCGCATCATTGTACTCAATTGTCACGTTTTGTGATTGATTGTATTGCTTTTTGTAAGCTGCTGTTAAAGCTTCCGCAATCGCGCCGATAACAACTTCAGGCGAGATGCCTTTTTCTTCCTCCAAAAGGGTGAATGCAGCTTGCATTTCCTTACTCATGTGTCTCCAACTTTCTCTTTAATTTTAAATACTTCTATTATAGATGTTTATAATTTTACTTGCGTCCGTGCCTTGGCAATGTTTGATAACTCAAGCTCAACTGTCTTCTGACGTGTTTTGTCAAGATAGTTTAGGGTAAGCGTTTCGCCATCAAAGGCTACCAAATCTCCCACAAACTCTTTTTCTCCTGCTACCTTTTGGTAGAGTTTAACAAAAACGTAAGCACCAATGTGCTTTTCGAAATCAGCTGCTTTTTTGAGCGGACGCTCAGCACCAGGGCTGGCTACCTCAAGCATGTATTCCGAGGGAAAAGGATCCGGTGAAATCTTGTCCAATTCTGGACTGATGATTTCTGATATATCGGCTGTGTCTTGGAGTGTGATACCTTCAGGTTTATCAACAAGGACAGACAAGACATAATCTGCACCCATTTTCGACCATTCGACATCCACTAACTCAAAAGGCTCAGGTAAGAGCCCTTCAAGATGGTCCAACACAACTTCTGTGATATTTGTAGACATAATGTTTCCTTTCTACACTGATGATCTTAAGATCATTTATTTAAATTCAAACAACAGGAGCGCCCAATGTGAGCGCTCCTTCCTTTGTTCTTTAAAATCATTATAACATAATTTTGTCAGAATGCAAATTTACGCCTTTAATTTGGCTTTTCTACTTTGTTTTTTCGGTTATTAGAAATTTTGAATTTTGAGTTTTTTGCATAAAATGTTATCATAGAATTATGATTATAAAAATATTACTTGTCTTAGTGGGCTTTGCACTGATTATTTTCGGTGCAGATGTCCTCGTCACTGGCGCAAGCAATATCGCCAAAAAATATAGAATTCCAGATGTCGTCATTGGTTTGACGATTGTTTCACTTGGTACCTCATTTCCTGAAATGATGATTACCATCACATCTGCCAAAAACGAATACCATGATTTAATATTTGGTAACGCTCTTGGTTCAAATATTGTTAATTTAGGATTAATTCTTGGTATTATTGCCTTAATTAAACCTGTTTATTTAGACCGTGAAACTAAAAATATTCATTTACCACTTGCCATTATGGCAACTGCCGTTCTTGCCTTTATGGGCAACGGTCTAATTGGTGAGCATTTGATGATTTCTAGATTGCAAGGGTGGCTCTTAATTGCCATGAGTGTTGTTTATTTCACTGTCCCTGCCTATAAATCACTGCAACGCATTCAACTGACCAAGCACAATACGCGTCCCGATACAGCGGATATCTCTATGCCCAAGTCACTTTTATTCATTGCCTTAGGCTTTATTGCACTTAAATTTGGTGCCGACTTTGCTGTTGATAATGCTAAATTTATCGGTGAAGCCGTCGGGATTCCTGACAGTGTCATCGGCCTAACAATCGTTGGCATGGGCACTGCCCTTCCAGAACTGATCACGTCGATCACAGCAACACTTAAAGGAACGGAAGGCTTGGCAATTGGTAACCTGATTGGCTCTTGCATCCTCAACCTTTTCTTGATTATCGGCTTAGGTGCTGTGATAAATCCGCTCACTTATCTTCCGATTTTTAACATGGAACTCATGTTCCTCTTCGGTCTCACCTTCCTGATCTGGGTTTTCTCCTATATTGGCAAACGTAGCACGCTCTCCCGACTTGAAGGCAGCATCCTCATTCTTGCCTTTGTCGGTTACATGGTTGTGTTACTCGGTTAAACCTGACAACTCAAAAAACTTCTGATGATTACAAACATCAGAAGTTTTTTCTTATCTAAAGTATTTACTTTATCAAATTTTCACAGTCAACCTTATCATGCTTCATCAACTCGGACTGATCCTGACCAGTTGGGATAAAACGAAAGACGATAAATTGCGCAGGTTCAGTTGATTGATTCAAAAGGCGATGGATACTTTTTTTCACACGCAATACATCATTTTGTTCAACTATTTGACTTGTGATGTGACCATTCTCCAGATACTCAACTGTGATTTTACCAGAAGTCACGATAATATTTTCGTCAAGTTGCTGATGTTTATGCCAATCCTGTACAACTCCAGCAGGTAAGGTATTTGCATGAATTTCAAACTCAGGATAGAGATAATAATCAACCTGGGTGCCACTCGGTTTTGTCACTGAAATAGCTGATGTCTGTCTGGTGATGTTGATGGGATCATTTTCTAAAGTCATAAGCTTATTTCCGTTTACGAGAGATCAAATGAATTGGTGTCCCTTCAAAAACGAAGGCTTTACGGATTTGATTTTCTAGCATCCGGGCATAAGAGAAATGCATGAGTTCTTCTTCATTAACAAAGACGACAAATGTTGGCGGTTTGATGGCCACTTGTGTCGCATAGAAGATCTTAAGTCGACGCCCTTTGTCAGTTGGTGTTGGGTTGATGGCGATGGCATCCATGATGACATCGTTAAGCACAGCAGATGGAATCCGCATGTTTTGTGCTTGACTGACTGATTTGATCAAGTCAGGTAATTTGTTCAAACGTTGTTTGGTTTCAGCAGAGACGAAAATAATCGGTGCATAGCTCAAGTATTGGAACTCGTCACGAATTTTTTCTTCCCATTTTTGAAGGGTTTTGTTGTCTTTTTCAATGGCATCCCATTTGTTAACAACGATGATAATGCCACGGCCTGCTTCATGGGCAAAGCCTGCAATCCTTTTATCGTATTCTCGGATGCCTTCTTCCGCGTTCAGTACCATGAGGACGACGTCCGAACGGTCAATGGCACGCATGGCACGCATGACTGAATATTTCTCGGTCGATTCGTAGACTTTCCCACGCTTGCGCATACCTGCGGTGTCAATCATGGTGAATTCTTGGCCTTCGGCATCGGTGAAGTTGGTGTCGATGGCATCGCGGGTAGTACCTGCAATCGGGCTTGCGATGACGCGGTCTTCGCCTAAGATGGCGTTAATCAGGCTTGATTTGCCGACGTTTGGTCGACCAATCAGCGAGAATTTGATGATGTCTGGGTTTTCTTCTTCAGTTTCGACTGGTAGGTTGTCGATGATGGCGTCTAGCACGTCACCTGTACCAATACCGTGAACCGCTGACACAGGATAAGGTTCACCCAAACCAAGGCTGTAGAAATCGAAGATTTCCATACGGCGCTCAGGGTTGTCAATTTTATTGACGACGAGGATGACGGGTGTATCCGTTTTATATAGAATTTGTGCGACATATTCGTCTGCATCTGTCACGCCATTTTCGCCGTCTACGACGAAAACAATAACATCAGCTTCGTCCATGGCAATCTCAGCTTGTGCCTTAATTTGTGCCATGAAAGGTGTGTCAGCCATTTCGATACCACCGGTATCAATCATAGCGAATTTTTTATTGAGCCATTCACTGGTTGTGTAAATCCGGTCACGCGTTACACCGGGTGTATCTTCGACGATCGAAATGCGTTCGCCTGCGATTCTATTAAAAATTGTCGATTTGCCAACGTTTGGTCGGCCGACGATTGCTACTGTAGGTAATGCCATTGTTTTCTTTTCTCCTTTATGTTGCCGTGCCTGTCCACTTGCTAAGCACTCAAGTCTAAGTATAACATAATATGTTTACTCCTGCTCACCTTTTTTACTATAAGCCACAAGGGAAGGTTAGTTAAGGTTACTTAATGTGTTAACATTAAGTAAAGTATTGCAATACTTTGAATTTTTAAAATGAAAATATTTGCGTTATTTTAAATTAAAAACTTGGTTTAAATTTTAGGAGCGACTTATGAAAAAAATATTATTACTTGGTATAGCAGTTTGTACCTTTACAACCTTATCCGCCTGTTCCAATGAAACAAAAACATCAACGAATTCAGAGAATAAACATGCAGCTAAAACTGAATATACCATCAATTACTCAGTCAACGGTAGTACTTTTAACGTACCGGAGTCTTGGAGCGAAAAAGATGGTAAAGATGGCAATACAAAGTATTTTTATCCTAAAGACGGCATGTTATTGGTGCTATTTAGCGAAGTATCCCCCTCTATTCGTTCTGAAAATGCACGAACAGAATATCTTTCCGGCATTAAAAAAGGCAGTCTAAAAAATTTCACTGAAAAGGATGGTCAAGAAATTGGTGATGATGCTTACGGCTGGAATGTATCATATGAACTGAATGAAGCCTCTTACAATGGGGCTATGATTGTAGTGAATGTTAAGGGTGGCATCCTACAATTTATAATGGGCACAACCGATCAAACATTTGAAACTTACAGAGATGCTTTCAACGCTATCTATCAATCTCTAAAGTATTCTCCACGTAGTACAGATACTTCTCAACCCGAAGCATCTTCACAACCGGCAGCCTCTACCGAGCAATCTAAACCTGAAAAAGCAACATTTTCTCCTACAGATACATTTGATGCGACGATTGAAGCTATCTCGACATATGGCGATTACCTCACGATGACCCAAAAAATCATTGATGAATACTTGGTTAATTATGAAAATGCTTTTAGAGGTACTTACCTTGAAAGCTCTCTGTCTGAGCAACGCTCAGAATATGCAGCTGCCTTTGATGAACAAAAAAAATTATATGGTAACATGACAAAGCAAAAATTGAGCATTACAAAATCATCCTTAGTTGACTATCTCAAAACATATCGTGACACGCTAAATGATTATATCAATAGAATGAAAGCACTCGTTCAATAAATTAAAAACTTCAAGACAGATGCACAATAAAAACTAAGGAGTTGAGACAAAAATCCCTCCCCAAAATTGTAAAACAGCATTATGATTCATTGAAAACAATACAAAATAGGTATTCTTTTGCCAAAACAATTCGAAATCGGTAAGAAAAGTGATGTTTTTGTGCGAAATCTAAAAAAATAAGTTCATGTCATCAATAAGATGTCATGAACTTATTTTTTTATTTATCGGCATTAACAAATGTAAAATCTTTTTCAGTTAGAGCAACCTTAATTGGTTTTTCAGTTGCTTTCGAAAGGAATTCTCCTAGGGCCTTATTTGTATGTTTGACAATATCAAGTCTAACTTTTTCATTCGATAAAGTTTTCTCACTTGCTGTCACATCGACGCTTTTTAAATTATCCTGCATAAATTGATTAGCATCTTTTCTATTTGTAAAAATATCAACTACCTTATCAAATGCACCATTACTATCTTTTTCAATTTCTGTTTTGCTATAATCAATTTGTGAATCTACTTTA
>ERZ724524.1424-NODE-1424-length-15868-cov-21.634478_pt1 | contig 15868 bp, 18 predicted proteins | sample MGYA00376057_ERZ724524 | MGnify/ENA primary metagenome ERZ724524 (study PRJEB28724, sample SAMN07190888) | wastewater metagenome | isolation source: influent of sewage treatment plant in Hong Hong | place: USA: Christiansburg, Virginia | collected 2016-03-01 ...
GGAGTTTGGTTTCGCGGAGCGTGGCGGCATTTTGGGCCTCGGTGAGTTGGGTCATTAAGGATTGCTCTTTGCTGCGCGCCAGGCGCTCAGCGGCGAAGGCGGCCTGGACTTGCACGGCGCGCGCGGCGTCCCATTTGTCTTGCACCTGATCGCGGCCGGTGAAGATGCCGGTGATAAAGGCGCCGGCGATGAAGATGGCGACGGCGGCGAGCTGGTAGAGGTAGGGGGTCAGCATGCCAGCACCTCGCAGGCGCGCTGGTAATGGATCATGCGATCAGCGGCGCCGTTTTGCCCGCCATTGATACGCAGGGTGATGCGCGTGAAATCGTTTTCGTCGGCCAGGGCGTTGAGTTTGTTCGACTGCCAGAACCATCCGGCGGAGCGGCAGGCCGGGGTGACGGCTTCGAGCAACTCGGGCTTGGCGAGCAGCATTTCGGCTTGCCCGTAGAGGGCGAGGGAACACAGGCGGTAATTGCTGCGGCCGGTGATCTGGATCAGCCCCCTGCCCTTGTAACGCTTGCCATCGCCGGCCATGGTGTTGCCCAAATCCTTGCGAAATTCGTAGGCGGCGCCGCTGGCCAGCTCGCGGACGTAGCGCAGGCTGCCGGATTCGTGGGCGACCTGTGCCAAAAATGCACACTGGCGGCGCGGGGTGTTGATTTCGTACTCGGCCATCGCCTCATTCAAAGGCACGAGGTAGAGCGCGGCGCGCGGGGCGTCGGCGTAGGGCATGATCTGGCGGAGTTGCTCAAGCGCAATCACGGCGCACTCTCTCCCATTTTTTGCGCGAGCCGAGGCGGCGCTCGCCGAGCAGGTAGCAACTGATGCCTATGGCGCCAAAGACGGCTGGCCAGGGCGGCACATCGCCCAAGATGATAAAGAGCAGCGCGGCGGCAGCGCCGACACAGAGCGCCCACAGGCCGAGGCGCAGGAGCAGCGGCGCGCGGCAGTCCATGCGGTTGATGTTCGGCTCGGTGAGGATGATGATGATGACGCAGGCGACGAGGCAGGCGCCTTGCTGCAAGAGAGTGGCGATCATTTGACGGCCTCATCAAGTTTTTTGCGGGAGAGCAGCATCAGGCCGGGGCCGACGATGGCCATGGCGAGAAAGCCGATGACCAGGGCGACCGGGAATTGTAGGACATCGAGCGGCAAGCCTGGCGGCGCCCCGGGTAGCTCCTGGACGCTGTAGGCGGTGACCGGCGCCAGCCAGGCAGCGACGAGCGCCGACATGACGGCGGACAGGCAGCGCTTGAGCAGCGGTTGCGGCTCGCCATAAAACAGTGCCCACAGACCGCCGGCGAGGCCGGCGATCAGTAGCGATGGATGCAAGCCGGTGGCGACGCCGAAGACGGTCAGGCCGAGGGCGCTGACGATGACGGCGGCAGTTGAGGTGGCTGGTTCAGCCATTATTTCTCCCTTTTAAATATCTGCCGTGGCACGCACCACGTTGGTGCCGTCGCTATAAACAATAGCGCGCTTACCGGCGTCGACCGTAATTCCGGTCCCTGTCGCGCCGATAAATTGCAACCCGAAGCCGCCCGTGGTGCCGTTGAATACCGTCCATTGCTGCGCAGCCAGCGGCACGACGATGTTGCGCGCGGCCGTCAGCGTGCCAGTGAATTGCAGGATCTGATTGCGCGATTCAGCGGCGGTCAGTGTCGTATTGGCATCGCTCATCACTTTAGCCAGCCGGCCGGTATAAGGCACGGCCTGCAGGCGGTAATCGGTGTAGCTGGTGACGGTTGAGGCACCGGTCACCACGCTATAAAGCGGAATACTTCCCGCCGTGAAGCCGGTTGTATTTTTGCTGACCACCCCGGCCCGCGTCGCCTCGACGTAATTCGTCGTTGAGGCGGTGAGCGCCAGCGTGCCATTGGCGATCTGCGTCAGCACGCCGTCGACGGTGAGGGTGGCGCCGTAATAGCCCCAGGTCAGGCCGCTGCTGGTCGATTGCCGGCGGCCGAAAGATGTTGCCGGCGAGGCGGCATCGAAGTAGGCGTTGGCGGTGATTTCCTTGCTCGCCTGGCTTTGTACAATCGGGTCGAAAGTGGCAGTTGAATTGGACATGAATTACCTCGTGATGCTGGTGGTGAGCGGGTAGCCGCGCCCGACGTTCGCCGATAGCTGATAAATCTTGACGTAGAGCGTCGCCTGATTGCTGCCGAAATCCGTTACCTGGTTGGCACTGGAATAGGTGGCAGATGGCGTTGTCAGGCCGGTGATCGTGCGTTTGAGCGTGGTGTAGGCGGCGCTGCTGTAAATCTCGACTTCGTAGCTTTGTGCTGCCTCGCCAAGCGAGGCATCGACGTAATCGCGCCACTCGCCACCGACTCGGGTGCGGCGTATCCAGTCGAGCGACCAGTCATTGGTTGACGGGTGACGGTTGCCGTTGAGATAGACCGGTGACAAACACTCCAGATTGACGCCGCTGTAGGTAAAATCTTCGGTAGTGGCATTGCTGGCACCAGTCCCGGCCGTGACCGCGCGATAAGTGCGATCGACGCCGATGGCGTTGAGATTGCTATTAATAAATGTGATTTTCGCCGGGTCAAGCAAAACCACATCATCCCCCACAACATGCAGTCCGGCGGCCCATTCCGTGCCGAAGCGACCGCGCAGCAGATCGCGCAGGATGTAGCTTCCATCGGCCTGCAGCGCGCAGTTTTGCGCGGCGATGATCTCCCATCGCCCGGCGGCGCCGTAGGCAAAATGGTTGTAGCCATTGAGCATCTGCGCCTCGGTGACGCTGGAGAGCGCACCGCTGGGGATGTTGATGGTCAGGGCACTGGCTTTATCGATCAGATAAAAGCGGCCGGCGCCGATGGCGTTGCTGGCAATGCCGATCACTGCGCCTGGGGAGCTAAAGCCCTGCAGGACAGTCCAGGTCTGGCCGGCATCGTCGGTGCGGCTCAAGATGCCACCCGGCCAGCCGCTCAGGTAGCCACAGAGCGCTGCCGGGAAGCCGGGCGCATCCGTGGCATCGAGCAGGAGCGGTATATCGAGCAGGACAAAGCGCGTATCGCCGGCGACCGAGAGCGTGGCGCCGGTTGATGTGCCGACTTCGCCCAGGGCGGTTTTGGTGTAGATCGCGGGCGAATTGTATTTTGCCGAGCACTCCAGACGGCCATCCGACAGATAGCTGATAGCCGATAGGCGCAGGCTGTAGCTGCCTTCGGTCGCATTGACCGAGATCACATCGGCCGGCTCAAGATTGCTGTATTTGGGCGGCAAGGAAAAAGATACGTCGTAACGCTCAAGCCAGTAAAGGTAGAGCAGCGTTTCGACAGTGCCGGCAGCTTCGCTGGCAGTCATGACCAGCGGCATATCCAGCGCGCTGACGTTGATCGCATCGGTATTCAAGCGCTCGGCGTACTGTTCGCCGATGTCGTATTCACGATCAAAATCCAGATATTTAAGCGATACGCGGCGCGGCAGGATGCTGTCCATTTCGCGGGAATTGACAATTGATACGCCGGGCTTTTCGGCGAATGCGCGGGCATCCAGGTCAATTGCCTCAACCGTCGCAACGGCCGTACTGCCGCGCGGCTTGAACTTGATTTTGTAGCCGGCCTGCAGCACGTCAAAGGGGTAAGCGGCTTGCAGCGGCTCAATCGCCGAGCGAATGGCGCCGACGCTGGCTACCCGGTAGCCGCGCACGGATTGCGTCAGGCCTGTGACATCAATATCACCGCTATCGATCAGCCTGCTTGATAACAATTCGGCCTGAAGGATGCTGGCCAGCGTGGGCATCGACAGGTTAAGTGACGAGGGTAAAAAGTTGTTTGATTTGTTGCGGTTTTGGATAGACAGCGAGCAAAATACGGCGCCGTTCCAGGCCAGCGATTCGGTTTTCTCGTTGGACGAAAATGTTTTTGATGTCCAGTTAGTGCCATCGGGCGAGTAGATTATTTTCCCGGAGCCACTTTCCACCGCGAAAAATACGCCATTGGCAAAAACGAGGCGCATCCAGGTTCCCGCCGTCGGCAGGGTAACGACTGTCCATGAGATGCCATCGGGCGACACCGCCCCTGTCGTTGTGCCGTAGAGCAGCGCGCAAAAAATATTACCGTCTGATGCCACAGCAGACCAGCCGCTAGTGCCGCCCGTGTGGAAATTGGCGTTGATCCAGGTAATTCCGTCGTTTGAGTACGAATAGAGCGACGTACTTGAGGTGATCACAAACCGCGTGCCCATGACCCCAATCGCCGAGCCGTAGCGCGAGCCGCTGAGCGATTGACTGTCCCATACAATACCGTCGCCCGAGGTGGCGACGAAGGGAAGATTGTTAGCGCTGATACAGCAAATTGTTTTGCCGTTATAGGCGAGACGACTCCATGCGGTTGAATAGGGCAAAGTGCCAAAGACCCAGGCCTTTCCGTCTTTTGAAACGGCGCTGACGTTGGTCCCGGAGGCGACGGTCACAAAAAACTTTCCGGTCCATATGATATCGCTCAGGTTGTAGCCGGGCGGGAATGGATGCTGCGCCCAGGCCACCCCATCGCGCGAGGTGTAGACGGTCGAACTATCGCCCACCGCGCAAAATATTGAGCCATTCCACGCCACGGCGCGCATGTAATTCGAGGTCGGCAAGGTGCTTGGGGTGCTGGTATAGGTCAGGATGGCACCGGCAGTAACCACCTCGACCTTGACCGGCGCACCGAGCAGTGTGTTGCCGTGGTCCTTGAGTGGCAAATCCTTAAACACCAGATAGGCCAGGCCGCGATAGGCCGGGGTATTGGCAACCCCGAGCGTGGCCTGCATGCGATCATCCGGAAGCTGTGCCTCGTCGCCGAGGTGCAGGGTAAAAAGATCGGAGGCCACATTGCTGGCCCTGATTGCGCTCTGATCGCTGCTTCCTGCATCGTAAAACAGCTTGGAGCCTACCCAGATGCGGCGCACGCCAACAATCGGACCTTCGCAAAGCCCGACCGCGAAGGTGGCGTAATAGGCGTAGGTTGTGGTTTCCGGCCCACCGCCACCGCCTTTGCCACCGCCTTCGGTGGTGGGTACTTCTTTCAGCGCATTATTTTCTATCCAGAAGACGTTGCCGGAGACGGCAACATTGCCGTAAATTCTAGGGATGTTGGCGCCATAGGTGGCGGTTTGCTGTGACAGATCGGAGAGGCGCGGGCCGACCAGGTGCGGGCCTTTTGGCGGGTCGATGGCCGCCCCGACAGCACCACCAACGGCGGCGCCAAGGGCAATATAACTGGCGCCACCGGTGAAATAGCCGACGACTGCGCCAACGATGGTTAATGCGATCTGGCCAGTGCTTTTCTCAGCCATGATCAACCTCGTTAAAGCGATAGATACGCACGATGCGCCGGCGCCAGGCGTCGGTCAGGCCGTGTTCGCAGACCTTGCCGATTGGCTGGTAGGCATGGATGATGGTTTCGCCAGCGCAGATGCCGAGGTGCTGCGGATCACCACTGAATTTCATCAGGATGACATCGCCGGCCTGCATATCCGTGACGCGGGTAATGCCGGGCTGGTTGTCGAGGGCGGATTCGAGCAGGCCATTGCCGGGCAGGCGGGCATAGCCGCTGTGGTCGACGTGTTCCAGGCCTAGCGTTTTGGCGACCTGAATGATCAGGCCGGCGCAGTCGAGAGCCAAGCCCGGGATGCGACCTTGATGGACAAAGGGGGTGCCGAGGCAGGCGCGGGTGGCGGCAATGATATCGGCGGCGGTCATTGAGTGCCAAACTGGCCGTATTGCGAGCCGGTGGGGATGTTGGAAAAACCGCCGAAATTGATCACGTTGTTCCACTTGTCGCGACAATCGGTCAGTCGCTTGCGGCAACCGGGGATCAGTTCGTAGGCATCGCCAATGGCCGGGGCGTAGTAGAAAGGCTCGAAGGTTTCCAGCGTGCCGTCGGCTTCGTGGCGCTTGATTTCCAGCGGCTTGAGGCCGGCATTGAGGCCGGAGGTAAAGCGCAGGGTGCCGGCAGCGAAGTAATCCGCTGCCTCGCCACGGGCGGCATCACGAATGATCGCCGAACTGGTGACGGCAGTCAGCGTGCCGGTCACGGTCAAGGGGCCAAGGGCTTTTTTACAGCCGGCGTATTCTTGCCCACCAAATTCCTTGCCGCATTGGGCGGTGTAGCTTTTGCCGACCGATTGATTGAGCGCGTCGACCAGCGCCATTTCTTCGACCTTGTAGCGGCTGTCTTCGATGGTCGTTTTGCCCATGATGCTGGCGACGATGGGCTCGTAATCCTCGACTGGATTAAGAAAGTCGCAGGCGAACAGGTAGCAGCGGGCGCCATCGAAGACGCCGGACTGAATGGCATCGCGGGTGACGCCAGCGAAGCCGAGGAAGCCATCGAGATCAATGGCCGCCGGGGTCAGGCTGGCAGTTGCCGAGTAGCCGGTAAAGTCGTAGCCGGTGCCGGTCTGATAAACCTGTCCATTGCTCATGACCAGATCCACCGGGTAGCGCGTCAGGCGCACGGTGAGGCCGTTGCTGCATTCAATGCGCAGGCACTTGACGGCGGTTTCGTAAGGGGCGACGGTGGTTTTCATGGGTTGAGTCGCTCGATTAGCTCAACCCCGTCGACGGCGCGGTAGCCGGGGAAGTCCTGACCGATCGGCATGGCGGTGTTGAAGCGCACCGGGAAATCGAATTCAAAGCCAGCGGTGACCGCTTCTCCGGCTTGCGGTCGGGTGTGGAAGACACCGCCTGATGTGTAGGTGCTGAAGCCGGTGGAGTTGATTGAGGTGGTGATGCTGGTTGGTGTGTGGCTGATCACCGTGGCGCGCAGGCCGTTGATTTGGGTCATGCCGACGACGGCGGAAATCTGGAAAGAATCACCGTTGGCGACGGTATGCGAGGCGACGGTCAGCACGGCATTGGCGGCTTTGTTGATGCCGGTGATGGCCGAGGTTTTATTGGCAGCCAGCGTGACTTGGCCGGTGGTGGCATCCGTGCTGTATTGCGCGGCGGCCAGCGCGGTGCTGCCGATGGCGGCCAGTACTGTGCCGGCAACCGGCTTGTGGATGGTGCGGTACGGGTAGCCGGTAGCGCCGGCGGCTTTGTCGCGCCCGTAGTATTTGCGCAACTGGTAAATGCCGGTTGATACCAAGCCACAGGGCTGGTCAAAAGCCGTTGGCGGTGAGACGCGGCCATTGCTCGACCATTCATCGTAACAACGCACGCGGAAGGCAGCGAACTTGCCGTGCGCACGATGGTAGATACCTTGCAGCTCGGTGTAGGTTTTGTCGTTATCGAGCAGGTATGAAATGTCGAATTTACGGCGCGGGAATGGGTGATTTAGGATAGGGTATTCCTGACCGCCAGCAGTTTCGCTAATAGTTACTGAGTAGTCGTCCTGATAGCTGGCACCGTAGCGCACGAGGTCAGATAAACGCTCTTCGAGGAAATCAGGCATAGCGGCGGGCGCCTCCCATGTAGCCTAGTGCCGAGCGGGCGCCAGCGGCGGCGCTGCGGCGAATTTCGGCGGAATCTCCCGAGGGGGAATTGACGTGGATGGTGATGTTGTTGCCGCCCATGCGCTGGCCTTTGGTGTGGTCGACCACGGTTTCGTTGGGGTGCAGAATGGCCGGGAAGCCGCCTTTGCCATCGACACCGCCCGAGCGCAGGCCGCGACCGGTGCTGCCGCCACCGTCGAAGGAAAACAGCGCGGCCCAATCGACGTTTGATAAGGCCGACATGCCAGCGCCAACCAGCCCGCTATCGCCGCCGCTTTTGCCGCTGCCCATGTCGCCAAAGAGCGCCTTGCCGATTTGTGCGGCGGCGGCATCGGCAGCCATGCGCTGGATGGTCTGGCCGAATTTCTGCGCCATTTTGTCCGCGCCATCGGCAAAGGGGTCAAAGAGGAAATCTGCCAGCGAGCTTTGGATGTTGCGTGCCGCCTGCTGGGCGAATTCGTTGGTCTGATCAGTCGCGGCGCCCTGCTGTTCAATGCGCTTTTTATCGACTTTGACCAGGGCATCGGTCAGTTGACCGCGCAGCTTCAATTCTTCTTCGAGATATTTAATCGTTTCTTCGCTGGCGCCATTGGCCTGCGCCATGGCTATCGCATCGGTCAGTCGCGCCTGCGTCACTACCGATAGCTGTGATTCAGTCAGGCCATAGACTTCGGCCTGATTTTCAGCTACCGATATCGACTCGACCATCTTCTGGCGATGCGTGGTCATCGCCTGGCTGGCGTTTTCCAGCGCGTCGTTGTATTCCTTTTGCTTGGTCAATTCCTTATCGGCGGCGACCAGGAATTGCAGCTTGCCTTCGATCAGGCTGCGCTGGCTGGCGGTGGCCTTGATTGCCCCGCTATCGAGTTGCTGCATGACCGCCGCCGATTCTTTTTCGGCTGCGGTCAGTTTTTCGGTGGTGGCGAGATCAAGGGCGCGCACGGCGATCTGTTTGTCTAGCGTATCGATCAGCGCTGCCGCTGGGTCGATGGCCTTACTGCTCGTGCCGCTTCCACCTTTGGGCGTGGCGCCAAAGGTCTTGGCATTGAGCGAGGTATCTTTTGGCTTGTCGGCCTCTACCTCGCCTTTGACGATTTTGTCACGGCGCTTGATTGAGCTTTTTAATTCGCGCTCGGCAACGGATAGTTGATCCTTGATTTCGTCGATATTGGCGATGCCGAGCGATTCGCCGAACCAGCCTTTTTTCTGCTTGCCGGATTCGGCTTCGCCCAGCTGCTTGCGCAGATCGGCAACTTTGGCGAAGGCTTCATTGGCCGATTTATCGGCGATCTTGCCGGGGTTGATCTCGCCGCCGAAAGCCTTGGTGACGGCGGCGCCGATGCCCATAAAGACGCCGGCCAGAACGCCGCCCTCTTTTTGTGCCTGGACCATCCAGTCAGTGATGTCCTTGAGCGGGCCAACCACGGCGCCGGCCATCTGGCGCGACAAAGCGCCCCAGGAGGCGGTCAGGCGCTTGAGGTTTTTTTCGTATTCGTCAGCGGCTTTGGCTTGCTCGCTGGTCACCTTGCCGACCAGCTTTTGCTGCTCCGCCAGGTCGTGCATGTAGGGAATGAGTTCGGCGGCGTTCTTGCCCATGATGGCCAGCAGGGCGGCGGTTTTTCCGCCACCGTCCGAGAACTTTTCCTGAGCACGGGCGATTTCGACAAAGGCTTCGGCGGGGTCCATCTGGCGCAGCTTTTGCAGGTCGAGGCCGAGGGCGGCCAGCGCTTTGCCGGCGCCTTTGGATTCGTCGTCCGTCCCATGCAGCGCCTTATTCAGCTTGACGATGGAATTTTCTATCATGCCGAAATCGCGGTCGCCGATTTTGGCGACACCTTTCAGCGCGGAGAGATTTTCGACCGAGGCACCGGTTTTTTCGGCGGCATCCTTGAGCCCGCCCATGGCGGCGATGGCGCTGTCGATCTGGCTTTTGAAGACGGCCAGCGAGCCGACCCCGGCAAGGCCGGTGGCAGCGAGGGCGATATTTTTGAATGAATTGACGAGGTTGACGCTGGAGCCGGAAACTTTGGAGAGCGCCCCATTGACCGAATTAAAAGCGGCCTGGGTTTCGTCTTTGGCGCTGAGGACGAATTCGGTTTTTAAGGTCATCGCTGAAAGTCTCTTATTTGTATCAGGTCCAGAATTACAGCGTCAGCATCGTCAATGCCGAGGTGATCGCAGACCCAGGGCAGCGCCGCCCAATCGATGACGCCACCCATCAGGTTCCAGGCCATGACCGAGGCGCGGCATTCGATGGGAGAGGGGCCAGGTGGTGGTGACGGCCGCTTGGTCGTCACCAGCCATTCGGCTAGACGTTTCCCCGGTTCTCACTCGCCTCCTCGAAGGCGCGAAAGGCGTTGATAACGCCGCTGACAATCGGTTGCCAGTGTTCCGGGTGATCGGCGACCCAGGCGACGAAGAGCGCGTTATCGAACTCCAGCGGCTCGGGATCGCCGCCGGGCAGCAGGTCGCTTTCCTTGACGCCATCCCAGCCGACGACGTAGCGGCAGGCGAAGTCAAAATTGATGCCACTGCCTTCGGCGCCGATGCGCGCCACGTCCAGCGGGCTGGGGCGGCGAATGGTGAATTTGAAAGGGCCGCTTTCGATGCTCGATTCGCGGCTCTTCTGGAAGCGCGCCAGATCCAGTTTTTTCATGGCTTAGGCGGCTTGAACATTGAGGCCGCCGAGCATGGTGATCTTGGCCGGCGAGGTGGTGATGCCCTGCTTGCCGCCGCCCGGTGCGCCGGTGTAGCCGACGGTGCCGTAAAACTTGACGTTGGCACCATCCGGCCAGACGACCTTGAAGCCTTTGTTGGCGCGAGTTTTAAAGGCATTAAGCATGGCCACCTGAGCCGGAGCGGCCGGATCCCATTGCATGACCATATCGGCAGACTGGGCAGTAGCGCCGACGACGATCTGGGTATCGACCAGGTCATTGACAGTGGTGCTGTCGGCGGTCTTGATTTCGCCACCGGCAAAGGTGAAGTCCTGGACGCCAACGACACTGGTGCCGAGGGTGACTTTCTTCGCGGTTCCGCTGGAGAAGGTCGAAAATAGCGTGGTGTCGAGACCGGTAACGCCATCGGCGCCGGCGATCTGGAAGCTGGTGCCGCCGACGACGCCCACCACCGAAGCGAGCAGGCCGTGGACTTCGACCATGCCCTGCACTTCAAGCAGAATCGTATCGCCATTGGCAAAGGTGTGACCGGTGGCGCTGAAGACGCCGGCCGCGGCCTTGGTGACGGCGGTGATCGTCGTTGGGGCGGCGATGGCTGATTCCATGTAGAGCTTCAGCCCGGCATTGGTTTTGATTCCCATTTGTTGCTCCTTAGATCATGACTGCCGGGTCGGCAGCGCTGGTGTAGTACTGGATTCGGTAGGTCAAGGTGATAGCGCCGACCGGCTTTTCGAGCTCGTCGTCGTAGTCGATTTCGACCCGCTCAAAAATGGCGCGCGGGTTGCTGGCCATCACGCTTTCGACTTCGAGGGCGATCTGATCTAGCGTGTCGTCGAGCGCGGCGCTGGCCATGGCAAAGCCGCGGATAGACACGGATAAATCGCGCAGCAAAATGGCGTCGACCGTGCTGTCGATTTGCTCGTCATTGGTGGTGACCAGCAGACAGGGCAGATTGGCGTCGCTTTGCGGGCGCATGCGCGAGGCGTGCACGCGGTTGCCGGTGGTCGCCAGGCCAGTCAAGGTGGCGACCAGGGCGGTGCGGATTTGGGTGCGGACGTGGCTCATGCTTTTTCCAGGCGCAGCACGGTGATGCCGGTGCCATCCGGTTCGCTGCCGACTACGGTGTAGGCGGTGGCAGCGATGACCAAGGTTTGGCCGGTGGTGACCGCGATGCTGGAGGGCAGGCGGAAAACCGGCGACGAACTGGCGACCAGGCCAAAGGATTCGCCATAGGCGTTGTCGAAAATGCCGCGCACGGGCGCACCGTCCAGGGCGGCGGGCACCCCGAAGTCGGTGAAGAAGGCGGCTTCGGTGAAGTTCACTCGGTTACTTCCTTGGCTTTGGCGGCTTTTTTCGGTTTGGCAAGCGGCTCGTCAAGCGTTTCGATGCGCTCGACACGGCCGATGCTGGCCAGGTAGGCAAAATCCGAATCAGTGAGATTGATCACCGAGCCGACTGCCGTTGGCTTGCCGTCGTACCAGAGGGGCTTGAGTGTTTTGGCTTCGATCATGGTTTGGCGCCCCTGAGTTTCCCCAGGGGCATCTCCGTTTAGGTGATCGTCGCGGCCGAAGAGAAGGCACCGGCAATGCGCACCCCGACGTCAGCGGTATAGAAGGCGCGGACGCCGGTAATACCTGCGGCAAAGTTGGCATACGGATTGGCGGCGATTTCCATGGCGCCCCATTCGGCAAAGATGACTTGCGAGAAGTCGCCGAAGATGGCGGTGGCGGCCGGCATCTGGTTGGTGGAGGCGCCCTTGAAGCCGAGCACTTCGCCCTCCAGGATGTTGCCCTTCCACAGCGGCGTGTCGGTCGAGGCGAAGCGCTGGCGTTGAGCCAGCAGGCTGGCTACGGTGGGGGTAGTCAGGTAGGAGCAGGTCGGCTTGAGTGCGTTGGCGCCGGCGACGTCGGTTTGTGCATCGAGCAGCGCAGCAAGGCCGAGCGAGGTGCCGGTAAAGGCGCCAATGCCGGCGGTGCCGAGGATGCCAACCGGTGCGCCGGAGCCGCCGACGTTGATGGCAGCGGCATCGAGCGCCAGACCAAGCACTTGCGCCAGATCCTGCATGACGAAGGTGTCGGCATCCGGGGTCGATTGTTGCAAGAGCAGGCGGGAAAGCTCGGTGTAGGCGCCGAGGACTTTCGGGCGCAGTTGCAAGAGGCCGACAGTTTGTTGCGATTCGGTAATGGCGGTCGCTTCCGTCGACAACCAGTAGGCGGTGGCGGCGCCGGTTTGACGGGTGATGTCGGCATTGCCGACGAGGCCGGACAGGGTGCGGGCGCCGAGCGTCTTGATCAGCGTGGCATGGCGCAGCAGCTCGATAAAATCCTGCGGGCGCAGATTGGTGGCAACCATGTTGCCGCCGGCGCCAGCAGTGCCGACCGTCATGTCGCGTTTCTGGATTTCCATCGGCAGGAAGAAGGAGTTCGGCGCCTGGCGCTGAATGCCGGCCTTGCTGGCTTTGTCGGCGAAGGCGTTGGAAGCTTCGCGTTCAAGGCCGGCATGCGTCCAGTCGTTGGCAAGCATGGCATTGACGGCGCGGACGACACTGAAGCTCTTGACTTCCTTGGCGGTCATGCCGATTTCCGGCGACCACTGCGTGCCGCGCTTGGCGATCAGTCCATGAATTTCGCTGGTAAAGTCTTCGACTGATTTACCAGAGCGGATGGCGGCGTTGGCCATCTCTTTGGCGCCTTCGAAATCGGCGAACTGGTCGCCGATTTTGGCGATGTTTTCAATACGCTGCTGGGCCTTTGAGGCGAAATCGCGCTCCAGGGCGGCAACGTCGACCGGGGTCGGGTTTTCCATTTTGGTTTCCTTAAAAATGATGGGCGGAGGTGCTGCGGGGGGTGCTGTTGCGGCATCGCTTTCGGCCTGACGCCCAATGCCGCAATTGACATCGGCCTCAATGGTGCAAAGCGAGTTTTCAAGCGGCTCCCAATCGATGACGCGATAGGTGGCCGGGGTGTCCGCAGCGCGCTCGAACGGTCCCGCTGCGCTATCCAGGGCGCGGCGGAAGGCGGCGAGATCACCGGGCGCATCGCGCTGACAGCGCTCAACGACCCGGCCAAATTGCCGACCGTCCAGGGTTCTTTCGACGGCTCTGCCGTCTTTGCCAGTGGTCTGTTCGATCACCGAGTGAATTTCGTAGCCGACCGAGGATTTTTTCAGGTGAAGACCATTGACCATGGCGATGGTCTTGCCTTCGTCGGCCGCCCAGGCGATGACGACCGAGCCGCGCACGGAATGGCCGTCGGCGATGACGGAGCCGGGTACGTGATGGCCGCGCAGCTCGTCCCATAGGTGGTTGTAAAGCAGCGGGCCGCCGTCGTTGAGGCGGCCAAGGCGGACCGATTCAGGGCGACAATCGAGAATTTCTATGCCCCACCAGCGCTCATAGGGCATGTCGGTGGCAAAAGCCATGTCGACGGTGATGTCGCTGCCGGTTTCTTCCGCGCAGCCGGCGGCCGGCTGGGTGCGAGTAAAGCTGGTCTGGCGCGTGAGGCTCATAGATGGTTCTCCATGAGCGTCTTTTTACGGGGTTAGCGCGAAACGTTTAAGGCACGGGAGTTCGCTGGCCGAAAATGAAAAACCCGCCGGAGCGGGTTGCGCGGGCTAGATGGATGGGAGCTTTACGGGGTGAATGTTTCGACCGGCAGCGCGGCGGTCAGCACGTAGCGTGAGCCGTCGGCGGCATCGGCGACGCAGCGCAGGGTGTATGTCGTTCCAGCCTGGCCGCCGATGATCTTTTGCCGCACTTCGGCGCCGGTGACTGAGGGCAAGCCGGAGAGCATGGCGGTGGCACTGGGATCGTCTTTGCCGTAACTCGCCTGGACCGTAATAACGGGTGCCGACACGCTGGCTGAGAGGGCGGAGAAGTCGAATTCGACGGTGATGATTTCGTCCGGGTCTTTGATTGGGAGGGTCATTTGATTACCTGGTAGCTGCGCGGGGTGGCGGTGATCGACAGGGGGTGGCGGTGGGCGGTGACGGTGTAGCGCGTGGCGGCATCGGGTATGCCGGTGCTGCCATCCGACACGGTAGCGGCGTAGAAGGCTGGACTGTTGGTCAGCCGCAACGGGAATAGCGACACCTGACCCGGCGCGACCATCTGCGTGAAATAACTCTGCGCATTGGTGAATAGGCCGGGCGCAACCACCTGCGGGCCTGAGCCGAGGCTGACAATCGGGGAATAAAACGTTGGGCTGTTGGCGAATAGCGCCGCCGATAGGGTTTTGCTGGCGCTCAGCGTAAGGCTGTAAAACGTCTGGGTGTGGTTGTAGAGACTTGGGGCCAGCGTTACGGCGCCGGGCGAAAGCAGTGGGGAGTAGAAAACCGAGACGTTGTCGACGCGGCTGGCGGTGAGTTGCTGCGGGCCGCCGGCGATGCTGACGGTGGGGGAATAGAATGCAGGGCTGTTGCTGTAAAGGCTCGGGGTGAGCGTGGCCGCCCCGGGTATCAGTGTTGGGCCGTAGAACGTGTGGGTGTTGCCGTAGAGCGTTGGGGTCAGGGTTTGCGATCCTGCCCCGCCTGCCACAGCGGCAAATATCTGCCTCTGTATCGGTGCAAATACCTGCCAAGGCGAATTAACGTCTTTGCACAGCGCGAAAATATCTGCGTCTGAAAGTGGCTTGTTAAAAGCCAGTGTCAGATAGGCGCGGTCATTCCAGATATTTGCGGCCCCAGAATACGGACCACCAGCCCCAAAGATAGTTGTTGCCCCAGTTGAAGCTGTTCCAACAGTGGTATCGTTAGAGGATTTCTTGCCGAAGCGAAACCAACTGGCAGTCGTGCCATTGACTCGAATAGCAACAACCGTATCAACAAACGACTCAATCGTGCTATTGGCTTCCGAGTATTGAGCAACACCGTTCAGTACAAAGGTCTGTGCCGTAAGGTTGCCAGTTGCCCCACCAGCAATTGCCGAGATTCTTCCCCATCCCCAGCCCGCATTGCCTGCGGAGCGGGTTGATAAAAAGAACCGTGTTGCGTCGCCTGATGCATATTGCGAATCTTTAGAGCGCCAGATCGAGATCAGCGTCAGGCTATTGCCAGATGACGCTAATCCATTATCCGTAAATTCTGACTTTGAAGCGCCTGCCGCATTGATTCGCCGCCCCGCAATACCGACATCGCTAGGGAAGCCGGTAGTGTTAATTGCCCCCCTGTTGTCCGCTAGATTGACCTCCCCTAGCGCTGGATTATGGACAAAGACCAGCCCCTTACTGCGCCAGTAAGTGCTTATCCCGGTTGCTTGTTGTGGCTGCCGAGTACGGATCAGCGGCGGAAGCATTCCCGCCATGATTAAGCAACCGTCGTGGTTACTTCGGAATACTCAACAGAACCGGAAGCTAGTGCTGCACCGGAGTCATTTTTGCAGATGATCTTGCAAGCGTAAGGCAAGGCGCCAAATGCTTGAAGCAGGCTGAATGTCTTGCGCTGTATCGTTGAATTGGTGGTCAGGGGCAATACGCCAATCCGAGTCAGAACACTCTCATCAACGGCAGACGAGCCGGAAGTTGGCCCGGTTTCAAAGTTGGTGCCATCAAGAGACAACTGAGCAAATACCAATAGCTGCTTGTTCCCTGATACGCTGCCGGGAGTGGCAGAGACTTCCAGCAACACCTCGCCGTTTTTATTGGTATCGAAGGTGATCGTGCCAGCATTGATATAAGTCCCGTTCGCCAGCGTGCCGAGTGAGCCTAGGTTGGTTCTAGTCCCGAGTGCTTGAGTAACGGTAGCCATCAGTAACCCTCCATTGC
>ERZ724524.1429-NODE-1429-length-15842-cov-10.555014_pt1 | contig 15842 bp, 12 predicted proteins | sample MGYA00376057_ERZ724524 | MGnify/ENA primary metagenome ERZ724524 (study PRJEB28724, sample SAMN07190888) | wastewater metagenome | isolation source: influent of sewage treatment plant in Hong Hong | place: USA: Christiansburg, Virginia | collected 2016-03-01 ...
AAAAGCTGGCATCACCCATGTGTGTGCCAAAAGCTACCCTTCAATAGGATAACCATAAACAGCCACAGTTCCTGTGCGTTGGCGAACACATGAAAAAAGGCGCTGAACCAGCGCCTTTTCAGGAAACAGGAAATGCATGGCGGGTACTTCAGCACACCCGCCACCCGGTAATCAACCGGCCTTGACCGCATCCGGGTTGCGCAGGCGGATGTGCAGCTCGCGCAACTGCTTTTCGTCCACCGGGCTGGGGGCCTGGGTCAGCAGACACTGGGCACGCTGGGTCTTGGGGAAGGCGATCACGTCGCGGATGGACTCGGCACCGGTCATCAGCGTCACGATGCGATCCAGACCGAAGGCCAGGCCACCGTGGGGTGGCGCACCGTATTGCAAAGCGTCCAGCAGGAAGCCGAACTTGAGCTGGGCTTCTTCGGGCGTGATCTTGAGCGCATCGAACACTTTTTGCTGCACGGCTGCGGTGTGGATACGCACCGAGCCACCGCCGATTTCCCAGCCGTTGAGCACCATGTCGTAGCCCTTGGCGATGCAACGGCCTGGGTCGGTGACCATCCAGTCTTCGTGGCCGTCTTTGGGGGCGGTGAAGGGGTGGTGGACCGCTGTCCAGCGGTCGGCCTCGTCGTCGTGCTCGAACATGGGGAAATCGACCACCCACATTGGAGCCCAGCGGTCTTCGAACAGGCCGTTTTTCTTGCCCAGGGCGCTGTGGCCGATTTTCAGGCGCAAAGCACCGATGGCATCGTTGACCACCTTGGCCTTGTCGGCACCGAAGAACAGGATGTCGCCGTCTTTGGCACCCGTGCGGGCCAAGATGTCGGCCACGGCCTTGTCGTGCAGGTTTTTGACAATGGGGCTTTGCAGGCCGTCGCGGCCCTTGGACACTTCGTTGACCTTGATCCAGGCCAGGCCCTTGGCTCCGTAGATCTTGACGAACTCGGTGTAGGCATCGATTTCGCTGCGGCTCATTTCGGCACCACCGGGCACGCACAGGGCAACCACGCGGCCATTCTTGGCCTGGGCAGGAGCGCTGAACACCTTGAAATCCACATCGGCCATCACATCGGTCAGTTCGGTGAATTCGAGCTTGACGCGCAGATCGGGCTTGTCGGAACCGTAGCGGTGCATGGCTTCGCTGTAAGCCATGACGGGGAACTCGCCCAGATCGACACCCAGCGTGTTCTGGAACACGGTTTTGATCATGCCCTGGAACATGTCGCGGATGTCCTGCTCGGTCAGGAACGAGGTTTCAATATCAATCTGGGTGAACTCGGGCTGGCGGTCGGCACGCAGGTCTTCGTCGCGGAAGCACTTGGTGATCTGGTAGTAGCGGTCGTAACCGGCCACCATCAGCAGCTGTTTGAACAGCTGGGGCGACTGGGGCAGCGCGAAAAACTGGCCATCGTGTACGCGGCTGGGCACCAGATAGTCGCGTGCGCCTTCGGGTGTGCTCTTGGTGAGCATGGGGGTTTCGATGTCGATGAAGCCGTTGGCATCGAGAAACTTGCGCACCTCCATCGCCACGCGGTAGCGCAGCATCAGGTTCTTCTGCATGGCGGGGCGACGCAGATCCAGCACACGGTGCGTGAGGCGGGTGGTTTCGGACAGGTTGTTGTCGTCCAGAGGGAACGGGGGCGTGACCGAAGGATTGAGCACCGTCAGTTCGTGGCACAGCACTTCGATCTTGCCGCTTTTGAGGTTGTCGTTGGTGGTGCCTTCAGGGCGGGCACGCACCAGACCCTTGATCTGCACGCAGAACTCGTTGCGCAGGTCTTCGGCGGTCTGGAACATCTCGGGACGGTCGGGGTCGCACACCACCTGCACGTAGCCTTCACGGTCGCGCAGATCGACAAAAATCACGCCGCCATGATCGCGGCGGCGGTTGACCCAGCCGCACAGGGTCACGGTTTGGCCCAGCAGGGCTTCGGTCACCAGACCGCAATAGTGGGAACGCATCGCCATAAACAATCTTTCAATCAACAAAAAAACGACCTGAATCAGGCTGACGGTCTGGCCACCGTGGTCAGGGGTGGCAATTTACCGGCCTTGTGGGCATGGGGCCCCGGAACGATGACACCCATGGAGATGACGTAGGTGAGGGCCTCGTCCACCGACATCTGTAGCTCGACACAGTCGGATTTTCTGACCATGACGAAGTAGCCGCCAGTGGGGTTGGGAGTGGTGGGCACATACACACTCAGACAGTCATCGGGCAGGTGGGCGGCCACATCACCTCCGGGCTGGCCCGTGAGAAAGGCAATCGTCCACATGTTTTCCCGGGGCCATTGCACCAGCACGGCTTTGCGAAAGGCGTTGCCTTTTTCAGAAAAAAGCGTGTCTGAAACCTGCTTGACCCCTGAATAAATGGAGCGCACCACCGGAATGCGGTGCAACAGGGCATGCCACCAGTTGACCAGCTTGTTGCCCACAATGTTGGATGCCAAGGCACCGATGCTCAACACCACCAGAAGGGCAAACAACACGCCGAAACCGGGTACACGCCAGCCCAGCCAGCGCTCGGGCATCCAGGCGGCGGGCAGGATGTTGAGTGTTTTGTCGAGCGTGGACACCACCCAATCCAGTACCCCGAGCGTGATGATCAGGGGCACCAGCACCAGCAGACCTGACAACAGCCATTTGCGCAATGAAGCCATCCGTGCGGCCTCAGTGGCAGGCGCAAGAACCGCCACAGGGCGTGGCGGCGGCGGGAGCCGCCCCACTGCTGTCTCCGCCGGTGGAGGCCGCAGCAGGTGCGGCGGCCGCGTCAGAGCTGGTGGCAGCCGCAGCGGCGGTGCCGCCTGCTGTGCCACGGAAATCGGTGGCATACCAACCGGAACCTTTCAGCTGGAACCCGGCAGCTGTCAGCTGCTTGCGGAAAGTGGATGCGCCGCAATGGGGACAGACCGTCAAGGGGTCGTCAGACATTTTTTGCAAAACATCTTTGGCGTGTCCGCACGACTCGCATTTGTACGCGTAAATAGGCATGAGGTTCAACCCTGGATGGAGAAAGGAAAACCGGAAATTATAGGTTGCCGCCCCGTTTTCAAGACCGGGGCAGCCGCTCCTTGGGCCTGTCAAGCCTCACCAGAGGCGGATGTGCAGGTACACCTGCATGGCAAACAGGCCCGCTACAAATCCAACTGCCGAATAAATGATGCCCTGAAGCAGACGGTTGGTTCGCCGCTGCTCGGCGAGCAGGGCATTCAGCTCACTGACTCTGGGTTCGGCCCGCCGCTGCAAAGCATCGTGCAGCAGACGGGGCAGCATGGGCAGAAGCTTGGCGTACTGGGGTGCCTCGGCCTTGAGTTGCTGCCACAGTTTTTCAGGCCCGACCTGGGCCATCATCCACTTTTCAAGGAAAGGTTTGGCTGTGCTCCACAAATCGAGATCGGGATCCAGTTGCCGCCCCAAACCCTCGATATTGAGCAGCGTTTTTTGCAACAACACCAGTTGTGGCTGGATTTCAACATTGAAGCGGCGCGAAGTCTGGAACAGGCGCATCAGCACCATGCCCAGTGACAGCTCGCTCAAAGGACGGTCGAAATACGGCTCGCACACGGCTCGCACGGCGGCCTCCAGCTCATCCACCCGCGTGTCAGCGGGCACCCAGCCCGATTCCACATGCAGCTCAGCCACCCGCTTGTAATCGCGCTGGAAAAATGCGGTGAAATTCTGGGCCAGATATTCTTTGTCGAATTCGGTGAGCGTACCCACAATGCCGAAGTCCAGTGAAATGTAGCGGCCAAAGCTCTCGGGAGCCAAACTCACCTGGATGTTGCCGGGGTGCATGTCGGCATGGAAAAAGCCATCCCTGAACACCTGGGTAAAAAACAGCGTCACACCGTCACGGGCCAACTGTTTGATGTCCACACCGGCACTGCGCAGGCGCTCCACCTGGTTGATGGGCACGCCGTGCATGCGCTCCATCACCATCACTTCGGTGCGGCAGTAGTCCCAGATCATCTCTGGAATCAAAACCAGGTTCAGATCCTGCATGTTGCGGCGCAACTGGGCTGCGCTGGAAGCCTCGCGCAGCAGATCCAGCTCGTCGTGCAGGTATTTGTCAAACTCGGCCACCACCTCGCGGGGCTTGAGTCGGCGGCCATCGGCAGACAGGCGCTCCACCCAGCCCGCCATCATGCGCATCAGAGACAGGTCTTTTTCAATCACCGTCACCATGTTGGGCCGCAGCACCTTGACAGCCACCTCCCGGCCATCGGCCAGCACGGCAAAGTGAACCTGGGCAATGGAGGCGCTGGCAACGGGTGTGCGCTCGAACGTTGCAAACACTTGGTCAATCGGACGACCAAATGCCTGCTCAATGGTCGCCACAGCCACCTCGCTGGCAAAAGGAGGCACCCGGTCTTGCAGCAACGCCAACTCATCGGCAATGTCTGCGGGCAACAAATCACGCCGAGTGGACAACACCTGACCGAATTTGACAAAAATCGGCCCCAATGACTCCAGCGCCATGCGCAGGCGCTGCCCTCTGGGCTCATGCAGCGTGCGCCCCAGTGTCAGAACGCGAGTGAAAACACGCAACCAGGGGTGTGAAAAGCTGGAGAGAACCAGCTCATCCAACCCATGCCTGAACACCACCAGCAGGATGAACAGGCCACGAAAGAAACGGGTCATGGTGCAGCCGGGGTGGAGGACGGAGAGGCTGCCGGAGCGGTTGCACCGGGTTGAATGCGGGCGACAAAGGCTTTGAGGGCGGCACCCGCCACACCCAATGCTTTGATCAGGGTGTGCGCAGCCGCATCACCCAGCACACGCGACAGGTCTTCTTCCACATCCCAGCGCACGTTGTCGGCCAGCCAAGCCACCTCGGCCGCCAGCTGCACATCGCCATCAATGGTGACAGCTGGTTTCTCACCTCGCGCCACGGTGCCCAGCAATGCAGGCAACGCGGTCTGTGTGACGCTGACCGTCAGATCAACCCGCACCGGCACGTGCCCAGCAGGCAGCGGGAAAGGTGGACGCTCCAGCAGCCCGGCTGGCGTGGCCTGCAACGTCAGCTCAAACTGCCCCCACACCAGCCTGACAGCTTTGCCCTGCTGCCGCCGCACCCGATCGGTGGCCTGGGGCTCCTGCATCAACACATGATTGAGCAGCAACACCAGCTTGTTCTGCGATTCGTCAATGACCCAATCGGGCAAACGAACGGACTCGACCAGGTTTTGCAGCAGCGACAACCCTGGCAGCGGCGGAAATGAAATCGGGGGCAGTTGGTTCATGCCCCCGATTTTGACGGATTGGAAAATGCCACGGCCAAACAGGCCGATTTGGCCCTCCTGAATCACTGCATGGCCTGAACCCCGGCCACCAGCCAGCCGCCCGACCCAGCGCGGGGACGGGTGATGTTCCACACCTCACGAAACGGGCTGGGGCCTGCCGACAGACCTTCGCGCATCATGCCGGAGAACTCCACACTGGCCATGTATTCATGGCCCGCATCCTCAATGCCCAACAAACGGGCTTCGAGCATGACCACCTCGGTGACGTTGGCCGCACCAGGGGCTTCACGCTCGCGTTCAGCCAACTGGGCTTTGATTTGAGCCAGCATGTCATCGGTCATCATGGCACGCAGTGTGACCATGTCGGATCGGTCCCAGGCTGCCTGCAAGTTGATGAAGTTGGTTTTGGATGCCTGCAAAAACCCCGCCACATCAAAGTCAGCCGGAATGCCCCAACCTTGCGAACCCGCCAGCGACGAACCGATGACACTGCCCTGCTCCACAGGCTGAACCACATCGGCATAGCGGCTGGACTGGAAGTTGGTGGTCGTGCGCTCCCAAGGGCGGGCCGACGCATCGTTGCCCACGTTGTTCGGGCTGTATGCACCGGGCATGGCGGCAGGGCCAGCCCCCTGGTAAGCCAGCCCGCCAGGACTGGATGCAGCCGAGCGGCGTGAGCGCATGACCCACCCGATCACACCCATGATGACCACCCCCAGCAGGGCAATCATCAGGATATTGGCGAACGCCTCACCCATACCCAGTGACGAGGCCAGCCAGGCGAGGCCCAGACCAGCGGCCAAACCGCCGAGCATCGCGCCCCAGGGTTTCTTGGCCGGTGCCGCCGCCGCTGTAGCTGGAACAGGGTTGCGCGCAGGCGCAGCAGCATTGGACGGCGCACCCACTGGAGGCTGAGCTGCTCGCTGCTGCGCAACATTGTCCGACTGCTTGCCAATCGATGTGCCACCACCCAAACGCTTGGCCACCGCATGTGGCGAGGTCAGCACCATCAACAGCACCAACAAGGCTGTGAGAAATTTCATGATCGACGCGCCTTTCAATGAATGGGCCAACCGATCAGCATTTGGTGCCCACATGAAGCGCCACCACACCGCCGGTCAGGTTGTGAATATCGACATGCCCAAAACCTGCGACCTTCATCATGGCTTTGAGTTCCTCTTGCGAAGGGTGCATGCGGATGGACTCGGCCAAATAACGGTAGCTGGCCTCATCGTTCGCAATGAGTTTTCCCATTTTGGGCAGCAGGTTGAACGAGTACCAATCGTAGGCCTTGGTCAGCGGTTTGGCCACCCGTGAAAACTCCAACACGAGCAAGCGACCGCCGGGTTTGAGCACACGGCACATTTCTTTCAGGGCCACATCTTTGTGGGTCATGTTGCGCAAACCGAAAGCCACAGAAACCAGATCAAACTGGTTGTCAGGGAATGGCAATTGCTCCGCATCACACACCAGCGTGGGCAAGGCCACGCCCTTGTCCAGCAGGCGGGCACGGCCTTCGCGCAACATGGCCTCGTTGATGTCGGTGTGTACCACCCGACCCGTTTTGCCCACTCGCGGCGCAAAGCCCAAAGAAAGATCGCCCGTGCCCCCCGCTATGTCGAGCACTTGGTAGCCTTCACGGGCATTGGCCACAGTTTGGGTGTAGGCCTTCCAGATGCGGTGCATGCCTCCGGACATGACATCGTTCATCAGGTCATATTTCGGGGCGACCGAGTCGAACACACTGCGCACTTTGCGTGCTTTCTCGCGCTCGTCTACCGACTCAAATCCAAAATGGGTTGTGCTCATGGTGTGGTACTCATGGTCAATGGCTGGCGCAGCCGCCGCCTGCCTTCACGGGCATGTCGGCATCCCTGTCAAGGCCTGCGGCCTGAAGACGGGCGGTGTAGTCATCCCACAATTCGGCTTGCCGGGAGCCCAGCAGATACAGGTAGTCCCATGCAAAAATTCCACTGTCGTGCCCATCGGAAAAGGTGGGTTGAACAGCGTAGTTGCCCACAGGCTCCAATCCGACGATGGTGACATTGCGCTTGCCGGTTTGCAGCACTTCCTGGCCTGGGCCGTGCCCCTGCACCTCGGCAGAAGGGGAATACACCCGCATCAGCTCAAACGGGATGCGGAAATGAAGACCATCGGAAAAACCAATCTCAACCACCCGCGACTGCTGGTGAACGGTCAATTCGGTGGGAGTGGGGGTATCCGCTTGCAAGCCTGCCATGGAAACTCCTGAAATTTATCGGTAAAAAAACGGGGCCGTCAACAACGTCGGTGACGCTCACCAAGGCAACAGACGCTGGCGGATGAGCTGGTCGGCACGCGGCATCAGGTGCTCCAGCACCGACAACTGGCCGGGCTCCACGGTGCGCTGAGCCTGGCCCCAGATGGGAGCCGGAAAATGACTGTCCCAGTCAAAACGGGCAATCACGTGCCAATGCAGATGGGGCACCACGTTGCCCAAAGCCGCGAGATTGATTTTGGAGGGATGCAACACCTCGCGCAACACGCGCTCCACCACATTGACCACACGCATCAGCACCAGTTGATCGGCCTCGGGCAAATCACTCCACTCGGACACATGGGCATTGAGCACAACCCGGTAAAACGCCGGAAAACCCGGCTCGTGGGCTCGGATCACCCGGCAGGTTTGCAACCGCACGATGAGCAAGCCGCCATCGGTTTCGCACAGCGGGCAACCAGCCTGTTGGGGCCAATCAGCCTGTGCAGCGAGCAAGTCGGCAGGCGGCATGATGCGGGCAATCGCTGTCTGCAAGGCTTGGCCACCCTCATCCCAACCGGCTCCCCCGTCCGCATCCGTCATGTATTCCATTGTTGGCCTCATACCAATACTCTTTCAATGCCGCCCGAGTTGGCGCGCTCCACGTACTCTGGCAGCCATTGCTCACCCAAAATGTGGCGGGCCATTTCGACAACGATGTAGTCGGCCTCCAGCAAACCATTTTGCAGATCGTCGCCATAGCGGGTCAGGCCTTGCAGACAGCTGGGGCACGATGTGAGAATTTTCACATTGCCCGCGCCAGTGGCTGCGGGAGCCTGCCCTGCGGCCTGCATGCGGTTGCGCAGCTCAGCTTCATTCTTGCGCAGCTCTTCTTCCTTGCGAAAGCGGATCTGCGTCGAAATATCGGGCCGGGTCACGCCCAGCGTGCCGGATTCGCCACAGCAGCGTTTGCTCTCCAGCACGTTGTTGCCCACCAGCGCCTTGACCGTTTTCATCGGGTCTTGCTGTTTCATGGGGCTGTGGCAAGGGTCGTGGTACAGGTAGCCCCCGGCCCCAGGCTGGTCGGATCCGGGCAGGGTGATGCCTTTTTCCAACAGGTATTCATGGATGTCCACAATGCGGCAACCAGGGAATATCTTGTTGAATTCGTAGCCCTGCAACTGGTCGTAGCAAGTGCCGCAGCTCACCACCACGGTCTTGATGTCGAGGTAATTCAGCGTGTTGGCCACACGGTGGAACAGCACCCGGTTGTCGGTGATGATCTTTTCGGCCTTCTCGAACTGCCCCGATCCGCGCTGCGGATAGCCGCAGCACAGATAGCCCGGCGGCAACACAGTCTGCACACCCGCATGCCAGAGCATGGCCTGCGTGGCCAAGCCCACCTGACTGAACAGGCGCTCCGACCCGCAGCCGGGGAAATAGAACACAGCTTCGGTTTCAGCCGTGGTGGACTTGGGGTTGCGGATGATGGGCACATAGTCCCGGTCTTCAATGTCCAGCAGAGCCCGCGCTGTTTTCTTGGGCAGGCCACCGGGCATCTTTTTGTTGATGAAGTGGATCACCTGCTCTTTGATGGGCGCGGGCCCCACCGTGGCCGGAGGCTTGTTGCTTTGCTTGCGGGCAAAGGCTTTGAGCACATCATTCGCCAGGCGCTGAGCCTTGAACCCGATGTCCACCATGCCCGTGCGCATGAACTTGATGGTTTCGGGGTTGGTGGCATTCAGGAAGAACATGGCCGCAGCATTGCCAGGACGGAAACTCTTTTGCCCCATCTTGCGCAACAGGTTGCGCATGTTCATGGACACATCGCCGAAGTCGATCTTCACCGGGCAGGGAGAGGCGCACTTGTGGCAGACGGTGCAGTGGTCGGCCACATCCTCGAATTCTTCCCAGTGCTTGATGCTGATGCCCCGCCGGGTTTGCTCTTCGTAGAGGAAAGCCTCGATCAGCAGCGAGGTGGCCAGGATTTTGTTGCGTGGGCTGTAAAGCAGATTGGCACGCGGCACATGTGTGGCGCACACGGGTTTGCACTTGCCGCAACGCAGGCAATCCTTGACCGAATCGGCAATGGCCCCGATGTCGCTCTGCTGCATGATGAGCGACTCGTAACCCATCAGCCCGAAACTGGGGGTGTAGGCGTTGGTCAGGTCGGCATGCAGTGCGGGCTCCGTGGCCGCATTCTTATCATCGAAAAAGTGCTCTTGCGCTTGATCCGATTGCGCAAAAAGCTCTGTTTTTCGGAGCAACTTACCTTTATTGAATCGGCCCTCGGGATCAACGCGGCGCTTGTAGTCTGCAAACGGAGCCAGTTCGGCATCGGTCATGAACTCCAGCTTGGTGATGCCAATGCCGTGTTCGCCTGAAATTACGCCATCCAGACTGCGCGCCAGCTTCATGATGCGGGCCACCGCCTCGTGGGCGGTTTGCAGCATGGCGTAGTCATCGCTGTTGACCGGGATGTTGGTGTGGACGTTGCCGTCACCGGCATGCATGTGCAGAGCCACCCACACCCGGCCTTTGAGCACACGCTGGTGAATGGCATTGCATTCGGCCAGCACAGGCCCAAACGCGGCCCCCGAGAAAATGGTTTGCAGCGGCGCGCGGATCTGGGTTTTCCAGCTGGCACGCAGGCCGTGATCCTGCAACTGCGGAAACAGCGCATCCACATCGGCCAGCCAACCGGCCCAGAGCGTGCGCACCTGCCCCAGCAAAGCCAGGGCCTGCTGCACACGGTCGCCCAGCAGCTCGGCACTGGGAATGTCGTTGGCATCGTCTGTTTTGCCCAGCGGCAGATTGCCCTGCTCAAAAAAAGCTTGCAGTGCATCGCACAGCGCCAGCTTGTTGCGCAGACTCAACTCAATGTTGATGCGCTCGATGCCATCGGTGTACTCGGCCATGCGGGGCAGCGGAATCACCACATCCTCATTCACCTTGAAGGCGTTGGTGTGCTTGCTGATGGCCGCTGTGCGCTTGCGATCCAGCCAGAATTTTTTGCGGGCCTCGGGGCTGATGGCCACAAAGCCTTCGCCACTGCGGCTGTTGGCAATGCGCACCACCTCGCTGGTGGCACGGGCCACAGCATCGGCATCGTCGCCCACGATGTCGCCCACCAGCACCATCTTGGGCACGCTGGCGGTGGTGATGCGCTTGCTCTTGGTGGCGTAGCCGACCGCCTTCAGGTAGCGGTCGTCCAGATGCTCCAGACCCGCCAGCAGCACGCCGGAGCGTTTGGCCTCGGCAAACATGAAGTCTTTGATTTCGACAATGCTGGGCACAGCATCGCGGGCATTGCCAAAAAACTCCAGGCACACCGTGCGGGTGTGTGCAGGCATGCGGTGTACCACCCAGCGGGCGCTGGTGATCAGGCCATCGCAGCCCTCTTTCTGGATGCCAGGCAAGCCGCTCAGGAACTTGTCGGTCACGTCTTTGCCCAGACCTTCTTTGCGGAAGCTGGGGCCAGCGATGTCCAGCCGCTCGGTACGGATGTGGGTTTTGCCGTCGGCCTGAAAATACTTCAGCTCAAAGCTGGCGGTCGCAATGTCGTGAATCTTGCCCAGGTTGTGGTTGAGGCGGGTCACCTCCAGCCATTGCGCATCAGGGGTGACCATGCGCCAGCTGGCCAGGTTGTCCAGCGCTGTGCCCCACAGAACGGCTTTTTTGCCGCCCGCGTTCATGGCGATGTTGCCGCCCACGCAACTGGCCTCGGCACTGGTGGGATCAACGGCAAACACATAGCCCGCGCGCTCGGCAGCATCGGCCACCCGCTGGGTGACCACACCGGCCTCAGTCCACACGGTGGGCACCGGGTGATCGACACCCGGCAGCTCCACGGCCTCGACCTCGGTCATGGCCTCCAGCTTTTCGGTGTTGATGACTGCGCTTTGCCAGGTGAGCGGAATGGCACCGCCGGTATAGCCCGTACCACCTCCACGCGGGATGATGGTCAGCCCAAGCTCGATACAACCCTTGACCAGACGGGCCATTTCAGCCTCGGTGTCCGGTGTGAGCACCACAAACGGGTACTCCACACGCCAATCGGTGGCATCGGTTACATGGCTGACCCGGCTCAGGCCATCGAACTTGATGTTGTCTTTGGCGGTGCATTTGCCCAATGTGCGCACCACCTGTTTGCGCAACCTGGCCATGTCATCAAACTGGCGGGCAAACCGCTCGACGGCATCACCGGCAGCTTTCAGCAACTGGGCCACCAGGACATCGCGCTCGGCATCGTCATCGGGAGTGCGACGCTTTTGCACCTCGGACAAGCGGTGGTGCAAGGCATCGACCAGCTGGCCACGGCGCTTGGGGTTGTCCAGCAGGTCGTCTTGCAAATAGGGGTTGCGCTGCACCACCCAGATATCGCCCATCACTTCATAGAGCATGCGGGCTGAGCGGCCAGTGCGCCGCTCTTGGCGCAGCTGGTTCAGCACCTCCCAGGCGGAGGCACCCAGCAAGCGAATCACAATTTCGCGGTCTGAGAAAGAGGTGTAGTTGTACGGTATTTCTCTGAGCCGGGGCGCTTCAGCTTGCGGCTGCATCAGGAGCTGGGGGGAAATGGGAGCGTTCATGTCTTGGGAGCCTGCCCCGGCCGGTTGACGGGTGCCGTGGAGACCTGGTTTCCGGGGGAGGGTTATGGTAACGCAGTGCAACATACACCCACTCCATCAACGGTATACCGGCCCCGTGACACAAAGCCAGGGAACGGACGAAACGTGTTGCGTTAGGCTGGCTTGCGGGTGCGCCAGGCCGCCACGGCCCCCACAGCCAGCAACAGGACACCGTAAGTTGCCAATTTGCCATCGCGCCCCCACACCAACAGCCCCAGTATCAGCGCATCCAATCCCACAAAAAAATAGACACACCAAGCCACGGCAAGTGAGCGCGGATGGACAGGGGCACGTCTCCTCCACCACTCGGCCAAGGTCATGCCAGCCCCCACCACAGCAGCAGGGGCCAAAAAGTTAAGCAGATACACAAGGGCAAGCCAGGGGGTCATGACTATAAATTTTATAATCGCGCCCCTATGGCAGTTTGGGCTCTCGGCATCAATCATCACTCTGCCCCGCTGGATCTGCGGGGCCGGTTTGCGTTCGCCATTGACAGGGTGCCAGCCGTGCTGCAAACACTGCGACAAAACGTGGCCCGCCAGCCGGAGGCCACGCTGCTGTCCACCTGCAACCGCACCGAAATTTACTGCGCCAGTGAGCACAGCATCATTGAACCCACGCTGGAGTGGCTGGCCCATACCGGCGGTGTGTCCACACAGGTGCTGCGCGAGCACAGCTACACCTTGCAAGGCGACCAGGTCGCCCGCCACGCTTTCCGGGTGGCCAGCGGCCTGGACAGCATGGTGCTGGGCGAAGCGCAAATTCTGGGACAACTCAAAGATGCCGTGCGGGCAGCCGAAGAAGCCGGGGCACTGGGCACCGAGCTGCACCAGTTGTTTCAACGCTCTTTTGCCGTGGCCAAGCAAGTGCGCACGGCCACCGAAATTGGTGCCCACTCCATCAGCATGACCGCCGCCGCCGTGCGGCTGGCCGGGCAACTGTTTGAAGACCTGCAAGACATCAAGGTGCTGTTTGTGGGTGCGGGCGAAATGATTGAACTGGCAGCCACGCACTTTGCAGCCAAAAACCCAAAAACCATGGCCATCGCCAACCGCACACTGGAGCGCGGCGAGGCTCTGGCCGGTCGCTTTGGTGCCGAGGTCTTGCGTTTGTCCGACATTCCGGCTCGGCTGCATGAATTCGATGCCGTGGTCAGCTGCACAGCCAGCACACTGCCCATCATCGGACTGGGCGCCGTGGAACGCGCCCTGAAAAAGCGCCGCCACCGCCCCATGTTCATGGTGGATTTGGCCGTACCGCGCGACATTGAGCCTGAAGTGAAGGCACTGGACGATGTGTACCTCTATACCGTGGACGACCTGGCTTCGGTGGTACAAACTGGCAAAGAAAACCGCCAGGCTGCCGTCGCCCAGGCCGAAGCCATCATCGACGCAGGTGTCAAAAGCTTCATGCACTGGATGGATCAACGCAACCCCAACCGGGGCGGCGTGGTGCCACTGATCCAGCAAATCAACGCCCAGACCGATGTCTGGCGTGAACTTGAACTGGCCCGCGCCCGCAAGCTGTTGGCCAAGGGCGAGCCCGTCGAAGCTGTGCTCGAAGCACTGGCCCGTGGCCTGACCCAAAAAATGCTGCACGGCACCCTGGCCGAGCTGCATACAGGCGACCCTGCCACCCGGGAAGCCACCGCGCACACCGTCTCGCGCCTGTTTCTGCGTTCAGACCTGCGGGGCCAGTCCCCTCGCCAGGTGGCCGGGCAGTCCAACACGTCCACCCCCCCTCAGGCCAGGCCACCCCGCTAGCGGCCCAGCCAGCCCAATTTCCGCAGCCATTCATTGGCCACGCTTTGGCCATGCGTGCTGGCGAAGGCTGGATCAGCCCGCCATCAGCACGACGACTTGAATTCAACCGCTTCTCTCGCCTCTTCTCCCCCCGCACACGCCATGAAACCGTTCATCCGCCAAACACTGGAACGCCACCGCCTGCGGCTGCAAGAGCTGGATGCCCTGCTGAGTGCCCCCGATGTGGTGCAAGACATGGATCGCTTTCGCAAGCTCACCCGTGAGCACGCCGAAGCCCAGGACATTGCCGACAGCTTCACCCGCTACCTGCAATGTGAGGCCGACTTGGCGGCAGCCCAGATCATGTTGGCCGACCCCGATCCCGAAATGGCCGCGCTGGGGGCCGAAGAACAAGCCAGTACGCAAGCCACTATGGAAGCCTTGGACACCCGCCTGCAAATGCTGCTGCTGCCCAAAGACCCGGACGATGAGCGCAATGCCTTCCTTGAAATACGGGCGGGCACTGGCGGCGATGAATCGGCACTGTTTGCAGCAGACTTGGCGCGCATGTACCTGCGCTATGCCGAGGCCAACGGGCTGGGATCGGAGCTGATCAGCGAATCACCCAGCGAGCTGGGTGGGTACAAAGAGGTGGTGTTTCGCATCGTGGGCGATGGTGCCTACGGCAAGCTGCGCTTTGAATCGGGGGGCCACCGGGTGCAACGTGTGCCCACCACCGAAACCCAAGGCCGCATCCACACCAGTGCCTGCACCGTGGCCGTGATGCCCGAACCCGATGAAACCCAAGCCGTGAAGCTCAACCCAAGTGAGCTTCGCATCGATACCTTCCGCGCCAGCGGTGCGGGGGGCCAGCACATCAACAAAACAGACTCTGCCGTGCGCGTGACCCACCTGCCCACCGGCCTGACCGCCGAATGCCAGGATGGCCGCAGCCAACACAGCAACAAAGCCAAAGCTTTGCAGGTATTGCAGGCCAGGCTACAGGAAAAAGAACGCAGCGAACAAGCCGCCAAAGATGCGGCCTTGCGCAAAGGATTGGTTGGCAGCGGCGACCGCAGCGACCGCATCCGCACCTACAACTTCCCCCAAGGCCGCCTGACCGACCACCGCATCAACCTGACGCTGTACAAACTGCTGCAAGTGATGGAAGGAGATTTGGGCGACGTGATCCACGCCTTGCAGGTGGCTCGGGGGGTGGAGGAGTTGGCGGCGTTGGAGAGCAACTTATAGCAATGAACGTCCGCGCCCCAAGGGGCAAGGACGTTCATTGCACTTCGGTACTTCGGTACACCCGCTTCACACGGCGTACCTCCGTTTTACAATGCCATGCGGACACTGTATAACTCGAAACCGGGGAAGAAATACCGCCCGAAAGGGCGGGGGAGTTTACCCAAAGTGATTTAATTAATTGACCGTCAACGTAGAAGTTGCCATATTGTTTGCCGAATCAACGACAGTGATGGTGACCACTCCTGCCGCAAAAGTATTAACGGTCACAGTGCCAGCTGTCACTGTCGCATTTGCAACTACAGGGTTTGAGCTAAATACACGAACGTCTCCAACAGCACCGTATACACCCAATGTAATTGAAATGTTTCGTGAGATATTCAGTGCAGCGGGAGCTAGACGGATACCCGTGGTTCCTGCATTGATCGTAATCTTGGCTGTTACCGACTTTCCGACGGAGTCAATCACCACTACATCCAACCCATCAAGGTAGACCAACTTGGGGGTCAGCACCACTTCGTAGGTTGTCACCCCACCGGTCACCGTGGACTGCACCACCGCACCCAAGACAGCTGGAATAGCAGATGTCACCGTAAATGGCGCGGATCCGCCAATAATGCGAATGCGAGCCCCTCCCGGCAAGGCGACAGGGATGGTGATGGCATCTGAACCCAATGTCAATGGTATGGATCCTGAGCTGGCTGTAACCTTAAATTGAACCTTTTGTCCGTCGCCATCA
>ERZ724524.1431-NODE-1431-length-15834-cov-8.312757_pt1 | contig 15834 bp, 11 predicted proteins | sample MGYA00376057_ERZ724524 | MGnify/ENA primary metagenome ERZ724524 (study PRJEB28724, sample SAMN07190888) | wastewater metagenome | isolation source: influent of sewage treatment plant in Hong Hong | place: USA: Christiansburg, Virginia | collected 2016-03-01 ...
GCCGTGGGCGTGCAGGGCATCGCCATTGCCGAGCGTGCCTACCAGAAGGCCGTGGCCTACGCCAAAGACCGCGTGCAAAGCCGCCCTGTGGACGGCAGCCTGCCCGCAGCCGGTGCCATCATTCACCACCCCGATGTCAAGCGCATGCTGATGACCATGCGTGCCAGCACCGAAGGCTGCCGCGCCCTGGCCCTGACCGCCGCCGCCGCCTACGACGCGGCCCACCACCACCCCGATGCCGATGCCCGCAAGCAAAACGCCACGTTCTATGAATTCATGGTGCCGCTGGTCAAGGGCTACAGCACCGAGCAAAGCCTGGAAGTGACCAGCGCAGGCGTGCAGGTGCATGGCGGCATGGGCTTCATCGAAGAAACCGGCGCAGCCCAGTACTACCGCGATGCCAAGATCCTGACCATCTACGAAGGCACCACCGCCATCCAGGCCAACGACCTGGTGGGCCGCAAAACCACGCGCGACGGTGGCCAGACCGCCAAAGCCATTGCCGCCCAGGTGGAGGCCACCGAGGCCGAACTGATCGCCCAGGGCGGGGCCAACGCTGCCGCTGTGGCCAAAAAGCTCCAGGCCGCCCGCCTGGCTTTCATTGACGTGGTGGAGTTCATCGTGGCCAATGGCCGCAGCAACCCCAATGCCGCCTTTGCAGGCAGCGTGCCCTACCTGATGCTGGCAGGCAACCTGATGGCGGGCTGGCAACTGGCCCGTGCCCTGCTGGTGGCCGAGGCCGCCCTGGCCAGCGGCGACTGTGGCGACTTCGGCCCCACCTTCATGCAAGCCAAGATCACCACCGCCCGCTTCTACGCCGACCACATCCTGACCCGCGCACCCGGCGTGCGCGATGCCATCGTGGAAGGCGCGGGCAGTGTCACCGAGTTGCCACTGGAAGCGTTCTGAGCGGCATAGCATTCGCTTCAGCACAAACGGGCGCTTGCGCCCGTTTTTTATTCAAGAACCACAACAGGAGACTTTTCATGTCACGTTTGCCCGGCGCATTGGCGCACCTGCCTTTTCCCGTTATCGGCTCGCCGCTGTTCATCATCAGCAACCCCAAGCTGGTGATTGCCCAGTGCATTGCGGGCGTGGTCGGCTCCATGCCCGCACTCAACGCCCGCCCGGCTGCACAGCTTGAAGACTGGCTGATTGAAATCACCGAAGCCCTGGCTGCGCACAATGCCGTCCACCCCGAGTCGCCCGCCGCCCCGTTTGCCATCAACCAGATCGTCCACAAAAGCAACGACAGGCTGGAGCACGACATGGCCCTGTGCGTGAAGTACAAGGTGCCCATCATCATCACCAGCCTGGGTGCCCGCGAAGACATCAACGCCGCAGCGCACAGCTACGGTGGCGTGGTGCTGCACGATGTCATCAACAACAAACACGCCCGCAAAGCCATCGAAAAAGGTGCCGATGGCCTGATTGCCGTGGCCACCGGCGCGGGCGGGCATGCCGGTGTGAAAAGCCCGTTTGCGCTGGTGCAAGAAATTCGCCAGTGGTTTGACGGCCCGCTGGCCCTGAGTGGCTCCATGTCCACCGGCGGTGCCGTGCTGGCCGCACAGGCCATGGGGGCCGACTTTGCCTACATCGGCTCAGCCTTCATCGCCACCGAAGAAGCCCGTGCCGACCAGGCCTACAAGCAGGCCGTGGTGGACTGCAACTCGGACGACATCGTCTACAGCAACCTGTTTACCGGCGTGCATGGCAACTACCTGGCCCCCAGCATCCGTGCCGCTGGCCTCGACCCCGAGCACCTGCCCGAAAGCGACCCCAGCAAGATGAACTTCGGCGGCGCATCGGCCAAAGCCTGGAAAGACATCTGGGGCTGCGGCCAGGGCATTGGCCCCATCACCAAGGTGCAACCGGCTGGCGAGTTTGTGGCCCAGCTGAAGCGTGAGTACGCTGAAGCAAGGCAGCGGCTGGCGTTGGTTTGATGAGGTCATTCGCTCCTGCCGCTTTTTGCAAAAGCGGTGGTAGCTATCAAATTTGCTTGCGGTAAACCACCACACCCACCCTTGCAATGTGGGCTTCGAGCTCGGAGTGGTTGAGCAGGTGGTGGGCGGACAAGTCAATTTCATAGGGAAGCAGCAAGTCGTCCAAGGCTTGCTCAATGTCGCCAACCAGTGAAGCGGTCAGTTCAGGGCCCACCAGTGTCAGGTCAATGTCCGAACCTGGTTTGTGCCGCCCCATTGCCCTCGATCCGTACAGCACCGCCTGTTCCACCTGCGGAAAACTGGCCAGCACCTTGGTGATGCGGGTCAGCGTGGTGGCACCCAGGCCCGTGTGGTTGTTGGCTTCGTTGGCAGTGAATACGGCATTCATACGGTATTCATCACATTGCGTCATCTTCACCGGCGGCCATCCTGGCCAACAGGACGTGTTCCAGCGCCAGAAATGCCGGGTAAAAGCGATGGATGATGTCGTGCGCCACACCTTCGGCCAAGTCCAGGTTGTAGGTGTGCGATGTCAGGTTGCGGGCCTTGATCATGTCCATCCATGCCTCGCCATCGGTGATCAAGCCGTGCTTGAAGGCCGAGCGGCTGGCATCGCGCGAGCCAATCAGCCCGCTGATCCCCTGGTTGTCCAGAAAATCCTTCAGCACGTTCCAGCCGAGTTCGTGCGTGAACTCGAAGCCTTGTATAAGGCCTTGCTGCTCCAGTCGGCTCAGTGGGCGCTGGGCAGCCAACTCGACGGCTTCGGTCAGTGTGCCCAGCGCTTTGCGGAAATTGGCAAAACGCTGTTGCCAGCGGATGTCAGCACGCATCTTCAGATCACCACTTAACCTGCCTCGGCCACCCGCTTGGCGATGTGGGCCAGGGCTTCTTCCACCTGGTCGATGAGGATGAGGCACAGGTCGCCGGGTTGCAGGCGGGCCAGGGCGGTGTCGATGGCGATGAATTCGCCCTGAATTTCCTGGATGTGCGTGGTCTGGATGGCCCCTTCCAGTCCTTTGCGCAGCAGGCCCAGCACTTCGCCGTCAGCGCGGCCGCGCTGGCAGGCATCTTCGTACAGCAGCACGTCGTCAAACACGCGGCCAAGAATGGCTGTCTGCTGGGTGATGTCTTCATCGCGCCGGTCGCCCGCGCCGCTGATGACCACGCTGCGCTTGCGTGCGGGCATGGCTTGCACGGCGCTGGCCAGTGCGGCAATGGCATCGGGGTTGTGGCCGTAGTCGGCAATCACGGTGGCTCCCCGGTAGCTGAAGGTGTTGAAACGGCCTGGGGCGCTGCTGGCATCGCTGTTGAAGTTGCCCAGGGCCTTCATCACGGTTTCCCACGGGGTGCCCACGCCCCAGGCGGCGGCCACGCTGGCCAGCACGTTTTCGACCTGGAAGCCGATGGCACCACCCTGGGTCAGCGGAATGTCTTTCAGCGGCAGCCGTACCTGGAAGCGGCCTTCCTGGGCCACCACATGGCCGTCTTGCACATACACGCCGCGTTTGCCCAAAGCCAGGTGGGTGGCCATGACGGGCAGGTGGGGGTCTTGCGCAAAGTAGGTGATGGAGCCGGGGCACATGCCTGCCATGGCCACCACGGCGGGGTCGGCTGCATTGAGCACGGCGGTGCCGTTGTCGGCCACGTTGAGCACGATCACGCGCTTCAACACAGCCAGGTCTTCCACGGTGGTGATGTAGTTCAGGCCCAGGTGGTCGCCTGACCCGACGTTGGTGACCACGGCCACCTGGCAGCGGTCAAACGCCAGGCCTTCGCGCAGCATGCCGCCGCGTGCGCTTTCGAGCACGGCGGCATCCACATCGGGGTGCATCAGTACGCTGCGTGCGCTGCGGGGGCCGCTGCAATCGCCGCTGTCAATCTGGCGGCCATTGATGTACACGCCGTTGGTGTCGGTCATGCCCACGCGCTGGCCAGCGGTTTTGAGGATGTGGCTGATGAGGCGCACCGTAGTGGTTTTGCCGTTGGTGCCGGTGACGGCCACCACCGGAATGCGACCGTTGGCTTGCTGCGGAAACATGTGCGCAATGATGGCCGCACCCACATCGCGGCCTTTGCCGAACGAGGGGTTGGTGTGCATGCGCAGGCCGGGGGCGGCATTCACTTCCACAATGCCGCCGCGCTGTTCTTCCAGCGGGCGCATGACGGTTTCGCACACCACGTCCACGCCGCAGATGTCCAGGCCGATCATGCGGGCTGCGGCAATGCAGCGGGCCGCCACTTCGGGGTGAACGTCGTCGGTCACGTCGGTGGCGGTGCCGCCGGTGGACAGGTTGGCGTTGTTGCGCAGGATGACGCGGCGGCCTTTGTCTGGTACCGAGTCCACAGTCAGGTTCTGTTCGGCCAGGCGGGCCTTGGCAATGTCGTCCAGGCGGATGCGGGTCAGCGGTGTGGCGTGGCCCGAGCCCCGGCGGGGGTCGGCATTGACCTTGGCCACCAGCTCGGTCACGGTGCTGGCACCGTCGCCCACCACCAGCGGGGGCTCGCGCCGGGCGGCTGCGATGAGTTTGTCACCCACCACCAGCACGCGGTAGTCGCTGCCCACCAGATAGCGTTCAACCAGAATGTCGTCGCGGAAGCGGCGGGCGTTGTCGAACCCGGCCATCACAGCCTCGCGGGTGGACACGTTGACCGTCACGCCTTTGCCCTGGTTGCCATCCTGTGGCTTGACCACGACAGGGCCGCCGATTTCCTGGGCTGCCAGCCAGGCATCTTCTGCACTGACCACGGGGCGGCCTTCGGGCACGGGCACACCGGCGGCGGCCAGCATTTTTTTGGTCAGCTCTTTGTCCTGGGCAATGGTTTCGGCAATGGCCCCGGTGGTGTCCATTTCAGCGGCCTGGATGCGGCGCTGCTGTGCGCCCCAGCCAAACTGCACCAGGCTGCCCTGTGTCAGGCGGCGGAAGGGGATGCCCTTGGCTTTGGCGGCATCGACGATGGAGCCGGTAGAAGGCCCGAGGCGGATGTCTTCGTCCAGCTCGTTCAGGGCGGCGATGTGGGGTACCACATCAAACGCTGCGTCGGCCCAGGCAGCAGCACAGATTTGCTGGCCAATGTCGAGGGCTTGTTTGCCCACGGCTTCTTCGGAGTACTCCACCACCACCTGGTACACGCCTTCTTCCTGGGTGGGGGTGGTGCGGCAGAAAGATACCGGGCAGCCAGCACGGATTTGCAGCGACAGCGTGGTTTGCGACAGCACATGGGCCATCGACATGGGTTTGTTCAGTGGATAGGGGCGGAATGCGCCCACTTCAGGAAACAGGTGCCTGACACGTGCTTCCATTTCGGGGCGGATGTTCAGGTTGCTTTCTTCGGGAGTGCAATGCACAACCGCTTCCACGCAGGTGGTGCGGCTCCAGAGGTTGGGCCCGCGCAGGGCCCGGATGCGTGTGACTTTCATGGGGATGTGGGAGTCCAGTGGCCGTTTCAGGCGGGGTTCAGTTCAAGTGTGGGCAGGGCGGTTTCGATGCCCGCGCGAATCACGGTCAGGGGGATGTTCAGTGCCCAGGCGGCGGCCACGGTGGCCAGCAGCACGTCGGTCAGCTGCTCGCCCGGTGTAAACGGGTGGTGGCTGTGCTCGAACACGGGGCGCATGGTCTGGCCGGTGGCCAGCACCAATTGGCTGTTGCTGCACAGCACGGCTTTGTGGCCTTGGGCCAGATGGGCTGCCATGACGGGATGCTCGGCATCCCAGCCGTAGTAAATGACATCGCCATCGCTCAGGTCGGCCAGGTCGGCTGCCGCAGGCTCGTGGGCGTTGATGACGGCCACACCCTGGCGCAGCACCACATCGACCTGGGTGCGCACGATGTTGAACATCTGCTCGTCGTCGTTGATGTAGAACTCTTCCAGCCCCTGTGCCTTGGGGATGCCGGTGACCAGGCCCACCTGGCAGCGGTCGTACACCAGGCCTTCACCCAGGATGTGGCGGGGGGTGTTCTCGAAAATGGCGGTCTGAATCTGGCGGTTCATCAGCAGGCGCTGGCTGGCTTCCCAGTGGTTGTGCGTCAGATCCTGCACTTTGCGCTTGTTCAGGAACAGGCCCTGGCTGTTGGCCAGGCCGGTGTAAACGCCGCTCAGGTGCAGCAGCTGCGACAGCAGTGTGCTGACGGGCGTGGTCACCGCCAGATCACCTGTGATGCCCACGACTGGTACGCGCCCGGTGGCCGAGCTGCCAAACAAATGATCGACGATGGCCTTGCCCACAGGCCGTGGTGTGCCCGACTCGGGCTTGATGTGCATCAGCAAACCGGGCCCGGCATTCACTTCCACAATGGCTCCGGCCTGGGGGGCCAGGGGCTTGGAAATGTCTTGCACCACCAGATCGACACCGGCCACATCCAGGCCGACCACGCGTGCAGCCATCGCGGCCAGATCGGCCACATCGGGGTGAACCAGGTCGGTCACGTCATGGGTCAGGTTGCCGTGGCGCTGGATGCGCACCTTGCGGCCCGCCTCGGGCACGCTGTCGGGGGTCAGGCCCTGGCGTTGCAGCTCGACCAGCATGTGCTGCTCTTTGGTCAGCACAATGAATTCGAGCGGGAAGGTTTCTTCTTCGCCCCGACGGGGGTCGGTGTTCAGTTGCTGATCGACCAGCTGCTGCATGGTGTGGATGCCGTCACCCAGCACCTCGGTGGTCTGCCCGCGTGTGGCGGCCACCATGCGGCCACCCACCACCAGCAGGCGGTGCTCTTCGCCGGGCACGCAACGCTCCACAATCACGCCGCTGCCTTCCGCATCGGCGGCCACGTAGGCGGCACGCACATCGGCTTCGTTCATCAGGTCGAGCGTGACACCCCGACCATGGTTGCCATCCACGGGTTTGACTGCCACGGGCAGGCCGATGTCCTGGGCAGCTTCCCAGGCTTCATCGGCGTTGTCCACGGTCTGGCCTTCGGGCACCGGAATGCCGCAGGTGGCCAGCAGGGATTTGGTCAGGTCTTTGTCGCTGCAAATGCTTTCTGCAATGGCGCTGGTGCCATCGGTTTCAGCCGTCCAGATGCGGCGCTGGGCTTCGCCGTAGCCCAGTTGCACCAGGTTGCCATCGTTCAGGCGGATGTGCGGGATGTCGCGGGCGGTGGCGGCATCCACAATGTTGGCGGTGCTGGGGCCCAGGCACATGGAGTCCACCATCGCCCGCAGTGTGGAGACGGTGCCGGATACATCAAAAGGCTGGTCGTCAATGGCGGCCATCACCAGGTCACGGGCGGCTTGCAGTGCTGCACGGCCCACTTCTTCCTGTCGGGTGCGGATGACCACTTTGTACACGCCACGCACATGGGTGGAGCGGGCTTTGCCAAATCCGGTTTGCATGCCCGCCAGGTTTTGCAGCTCCAGTGCCACATGCTCCATGATGTGGCCGGGCCAGGTGCCTTCGCGCAGGCGTTGCAGGAAGCCGCCGCGCACACCGGGGCTGCAATGGTGTTCTTCCAGGGAGGGGAGCCAGGCAGTCAGGCGTTCGTAAAAACCGGGCAGGGTGTTGGAAGGGCAGTCTTCCAGTTCACCGATGTCTATCCATGCTTCCAGCGTGGGGCGATAAGTCCAGATGTTGGGGCCACGCAGGTAGGTGACCTTCAGAATGCGGATGTCCTTGTGACTCATGAGGTGCCAGGCTTGTGTGTGCCTGTGTGTGGATGGGTTGGTGCAGAAGGTGAAAAACTTGGGGCCTATGCCTGGAAAATGCACTTCACGTTTCCGCTGTGTTGTGCGTTTCAGCCGCCATTGTGCGACGGGCGTTACCCGAGCTTGTGGTTCGGGCAACATATTTTTACAGTCAGACGGCAAGAATTCTGCCGTCTGGATTGCAATTCGAAGGTCGATGCCGTTTGAAACGCCCCCCGCGCGCCGACAATCGGGCACCATGTCTTCCAGTCTTTCTGAATCGTCTTTGTCAGCCCGTTCCTGGCCTGACCATCTTCCCTCTGCACCCGTGGTCAGCGCGTCCTGGCAATCTCAGGTCATGGAGGCATTGCAGCCAGCCGAATCCATACGGGCAGTGCTTGTCACCAATCTTGACGACCATTTGCACGCCAGCCAGGCCGTGCTGTTGCTGACAGGCCAGCGTCTGCTGACTTTGCAGCCCGATGGGCAGGGCAGGCTGCATGTTGCGCATGGCCATGTTCTGCAACCTGGTATGTCGCTGGTGCTGCATGACCATGCGGGTGTGGCCATGCTGGAGTTGGTTCAGGGCGGTGTGCGGCTGGCTGTCTGGCGGTTTACCCTTGCGGTCAATCTGCATGCACAACGCCTGGTGACCCAGTTCGGGCAGGTGCTGGCCCAACTGTCCGCACCCGGCGGCCCACAAGCGGCCAATGTCGCCACACAGGATGCCGATGCGGACGAGTCGGACGATGCTCCCAACTTTGCAGCCGAGGTGGAGCAACCCCCGTCCACCTGGACGCTGCTGCGCCTGTGGCGGTTTGCCAAACCCTATCAGTGGCAGTTGCTGGCCGGGTTTCTGCTGATGCTGGCCAGCACCGCCGCCACGCTGGTGCCGCCTTACCTGACCATGCCGCTGATGGATGACATCCTCATTCCGTTCCAGACCGGCAAACCCATCGAGCAGTCCACCGTGCTGATGTACCTGGGGGGCTTGCTGGGCGCGGCGTTGCTGGCCTGGAGCCTGGGGTGGGCCAAGACTTACATTCTGGCGCTGGTGTCCGAGCGCATCGGGGCCGACCTGCGCACCAAAACCTACGAGCACCTGATGGGCCTGTCGCTGGAGTACTTCGGGGGCAAGCGCACCGGCGACCTGATGGCCCGCATCGGCAGCGAAACCGACCGCATCAACGTGTTCCTGTCACTGCACCTGCTGGACTTTGCCACCGATGTGCTGATGATCCTGATGACAGCGGGCATTCTGTTTTCCATCAACCCTTGGCTGGCGCTGGTGACGCTGGTGCCCTTGCCGTTCATTGCCTGGCTCATTCACCTGGTGCGCGACCGCCTGCGCACGGGTTTTGAAAAGATTGACCGTGTGTGGGCCGAAGTGACCAATGTGCTGGCCGACACCATTCCCGGCATCCGGGTGGTCAAGGCCTTTGCCCAGGAGGAGCGCGAGGCCACCCGCTTCAGGGATGCCAACCGCTACAACCTGCAAGTGAACGACAAGCTCAACCGCACCTGGAGCCTGTTCACGCCGACCGTGACGCTGATGACCGAGGTCGGCCTGCTGGTGGTGTGGGCGTTTGGCATCTGGCAGGTGTCGCAGAACAGCATCACCGTGGGTGTGCTGACGGCCTTTCTGGCCTACATCGGGCGCTTTTACATGCGGCTGGACTCCATGAGCCGCATCGTCTCGGTCACGCAGAAGGCCGCAGCCGGGGCCAAGCGTATTTTTGACATTCTCGATCACGTCTCCAGCGTGCCCGAACCCGCCAACCCTGTGCCGCTGAACGAGGTGACGGGTCGCATCGACATTGAAAACGCCCAATTCCGCTACGGCAACCGTGCCGTCATCAAGGGTCTGAGCCTGACCATCGAGCCGGGCGAGTTCATCGGACTGGTGGGGCACAGTGGTTCAGGCAAAAGCACGCTGGTCAATCTGATGTGCCGCTTTTATGACGTGAGTGGCGGTGCCATCAAGATCGACGGCATCGACATCCGTGCCCTGAAGGTGGCCGACTACCGCCGCCACATCGGGCTGGTGCTGCAAGAGCCTTTTTTGTTTTTCGGCACCATCGCCGAAAACATTGCCTATGGCCGACCCGATGCAACCCGCGCTGAAATTGTGGCAGCGGCCCGCGCGGCCCACGCACATGAGTTCATCCTGCGCTTGCCGCAGGGTTACGACTCGTTGGTGGGCGAGCGTGGCCAGGGTTTGTCGGGCGGTGAGCGCCAGCGCATTTCCATTGCCAGGGCGCTGCTGATCGACCCCAAAATTCTGATTCTGGATGAAGCCACCTCCTCGGTTGACACCGAGACCGAGAAGGAAATCCAGAAAGCACTGGACAACCTGGTGCGTGGCCGCACCACCATTGCCGTGGCCCACCGTCTGTCTACGCTGCGCCGTGCCAACCGGCTGGTGGTGATGGACAAAGGCCACATGGTGGAAGTGGGCAGCCACGAAGAACTGATGGACAAACAGGGGGCTTACCACCGTCTGTACGAAGCCCAGGCCCGCCAGGCCAAAACCGACCAGGATGTGCTGAGAGAGGAAGACAACACATGAGCGCCACCGTTACCACCACCACCGTTCGCTCCCAGCCCGCCCACACCGCAGGCAACGGCTTGTCGGCTGCTCCGTTTTCACTGCACTGGAATGCCGCCGGGCGCATGGTGTTCACATCGGCCAATGGCGCTGATGTGGTCGGCGTGGTGCCCGTGCGTGCCTTCCCCATTTCTGCTGCTGAAGAAGGCTTGTCGATTGTGGATGCCGATGGCCACGAGGTGGCCTGGGTGGATAGTGTGTCCGATCTGCCTGCGGAATCCCAGGCCGCCATCCGCCGTGGCTTGCAGGAGCGGGAGTTCATGCCCGAAATCCGGCGGCTCAACAGCGTGAGCAGCTACGCCACACCCAGCACCTGGCAGGTGGATACCGACCGTGGCGCTTTTGAGTTTGTGCTCAAAGGTGAGGAGGACATCCGCCGCCTGGGTGGCGGTGCCCTGCTGGTGGCCGACAGCCACGGCGTGCAGTTTCTGATTCGCGACCTGTTTGCGCTGGACCGGCACAGCAAGAAGCTGCTGGACCGGTTCCTCTGAACTTTTGGTGCTGCCCAGCTTTCAGAAGAGTTGCAGGCTGAGCCCGTAAGCCACAGCCGCCACACAGGCACTGGCTGGGATGGTGAAAATCCAGGCCCAGACGATGTTGCCCGCCACGCCCCAGCGCACCGCACTGGCCCGCTGCGTGGAGCCCACACCGACGATGGCACCTGTGATGGTGTGGGTGGTACTCACGGGCACGCCCAAAGCGGTAGCCAGAAACAGCGTCATGGCCCCGCCGGTTTCTGCGCAGAAACCACCCACCGGCTTGAGCTTGGTGATTTTCTGGCCCATTGTTTTCACAATGCGCCAGCCTCCAAACAAGGTGCCCGCTGCAATGGCCACGTAGCAGCTCACAATCGTCCAGGTGGGGGGAGATTTGTCCTCCGCTGCGGCGTAGCCGGTGGCAATCAGCAGCATCCAGATGATGCCGATGGTCTTTTGGGCATCGTTACCGCCGTGACCCAGGCTGTAGGCTCCTGCTGAAACGAGTTGCAGGCGGCGAAACCACCGATCCACTTTCATGGGGCGTGTTCTGCGGAATATCCATGCCACAGCCACCATCATCAGTGACCCCAGCACAAATCCAAGCACCGGCGACACAAAAATGAAGGCCACTGTCCGCATCACACCGCTCACCACCAGCGAGTCCACGCCAGCTTTGGCGATCACCGCACCCACAATGCCGCCAATCAGCGCGTGCGACGAGCTGCTGGGAATGCCGTAATACCAGGTGATGGCGTTCCAGGTGATGGCTCCCACCAGGGCACCGAACACCACATTCACATCCACAATGCCGGGCTGCACAATGCCCTTGCCCACCGTGGCGGCCACGCTGAGATGGAAGATGAAAATGGCGATGAAGTTGAATGTGGCGGCAAACAGCACCGCCTGTGCGGGTTTGAGCACACCAGTGGACACCACCGTGGCAATCGAGTTGGCGGCATCGTGGAAGCCGTTCATGAAGTCAAATGCCAGGGCCAATGCCACCAGCAGCATCACTACCCAGAGGGAAGCCTGAACCGTTGTCATGTCGGGTTCCCTTGGGATCAGGAGTTTTCGAGGACAACGCCCTCGATCAGCTTGGCCACATCCTCGCAGCGGTCTGAGATGGTTTCGAGCAATTCATAGATCGCTTTGAGCTTGATCAGCTCGCGCACATCGGCTTCCTCGCGGAACAGCTTGCTCATGGCATTGCGCATCACGCGGTCGGCATCCGACTCCAGTTGGTCAATTTCATCGCAGGTTTTCAGCGCGGCCTCGGCCACATGGGGGTCGGCGATTTTTTCCAGCATGTCCACTGCGCTCTTGAGGCGTTCGCAGCATTTGACGTTGATTTCAGTCAGGCGACCGATGGCATCGGTCATGTGGCGGATGTCGTACAGCGCCATGGTTTCGGAGCAGTCCTGGATCAGGTCAGCCACATCGTCCATCGTGTTGATCAGGCCGTGAATCTGTTCACGGTCGATGGGGGTGATGAAGGTCTTGTGGATGGCGCGGTTGACCTCGATGTTGATGCGGTCGGCAGAAGCTTCGGCTTCATCCACTTCGCGGTTGTATTTTTCACGCAGGTCGGTGTCACTGTAGTTGGCGACCAGGCGGGAAAAAGCGTGTGCGGCTTTCACTATCTGTGCCGCATGCTGGCTGAACATTTCAAAGTAATTGCCTTCGCGGGGCAGCAGTTTGCCGAAAATCATGGGGAGTCCTCTGGAGAAATGAAAATGCTGTGTGGTTGGGGCCCAAAGTTCGCATGTGCAAACAATGACTTCTGGGTGACTTATCGGTGAAATTTTTGTGACAACTTGAAGTTTAACCCTCCTGTTTGCAGGTAATTGAATTCGGTAACGGGATGGTGTCTGTTTGCCGGTGGTGGCGCTCAGTGGCCTGCATGCCGTAGGTTCGCGGTTTGCTTGCTCAAAATGAGCAGGGCCCATGATTGGCCGCACCTTCACAGGGTTCTTGAAGATGACGTTACATTCCTGAGCGCAACATCGGTTTGTGCAAAAAGCCGGTGGGCTCTCAAGGAGTTGACTATGGGCATGACATGGAAGTTGGGCCGCTTGGCCATGCCGACTGCGCCGGTGCCGAATGCGGTGGCCACCGATCCCCGTGTGGCGGAGTGTCGGCGCATGGTGTCGCGCAAGGCGCTGGTGTCGGCGGGCATGTCGGTGGTGCCCATTCCGGGTTTGGATGTGGCGGCCGATGTGGCGCTGCTGATGCGGCTGATTCAGCAGATCAACCTGAAGTTTGGCCTGAGTGAGGCCCAGATCGAGGCGTTGTCTCCCGGCAAGCAAGCTCTGGCTTTCAAGGCCATCACGATGGTGGGCTCCACCCTGGTGGGTAGCGCCATCACCCGGTCACTGGTGCTTCAGGTGTTGAAGACAGTGGGCGTGCGGTTCACGGCCAAGCAGATGGCGCGGTATGTTCCGCTGGCGGGGCAGGCACTGTCCGCCGGGTTGGCATACAGCGCCATGCGTTATGTGTGCTTCAAGCACATTGAAGACTGTGCCCGTGTGGCTGGCATGTTGCAGTTACCGGCACCGGCGCAGCCGGTGTGAATCAGGGCTGCAATGCTTTGAGCAGTTTTTGGCCAGCGCGGCCATTCACTTCATGGCCCAGGCGGGTTTGCTCGGCCCGGATGGCGATGCGGCTTTTGTCGCCCAGCATGCCATCGGCGGTGCCAATGTCGTGCCCGCGCAGCAACAGCAGGGTTTGCAGTTCACGGCGCTGGGCGCGGGAGAGTCCGGGGTCGTCGGTGGGCCAGGGCGTGGCAAACATGTTCGGTGATCCGGCTGCCTGCCCGCGCAGCCTGTCTGACAGGTGGGCAATGGCCAGTCCATAGCTTTCGGCTGCGTTGTAGCTGTACAGCGCATCGAAGTTGCGGCTGACCAGGAACGCCGGGCCGGTTTCGCCTGTTTTTTTGTTTGGAGCCGATGGCACCATCAGGCCCAGGGGCGTGTTGGCATTGAACAATTGCGTCAGCGGCTGGCCGGTTGCCGTGCGCAGCCCACGCTCCATCCAGGTGCTGACAGGGCGTTTGGTGCGCCGTCCTTCGCCGTCTAGCGACAGTCCGGCTGGCAGTTTCACCTCCACGCCCCAGATCAGGCCCGTTTGCCAGCCTGCCTTGCTTAAAAAATGGGCGGTGGAGGCCAGGGCATCGGGGATGCTGCGTGTGAGGTCGCGGCGGCCATCGCCATCGAAATCCACAGCCAGTTGCTCGTAGGTGGTGGGCATGAACTGGGTGTGGCCAAACGCACCCGCCCAGGAGCCCACCATCGCTTCCGGTGCCACATGCCCGCCTTGCAGAATGCGCAGGGTGGCAAACAGTTCTTTCTGAAAAAACGCCTGCCGCCGCCCGAAGCAGCTCAGCGTGCCCAGTGCCTGTACCAGCGGATAGCGGCCAAAGCTCTGACCAAAGTTGCTCTCTACTCCCCACACGGCCACCACGGTGGCGGGGTCTACGCCATGTCGTTGCTCCACGGCTTGCAGCGTGGTGCGGTGTTCGGCCAGCAGGCGGGTGCCATCGGCCACACGCTCTTCATCCACCAACCCGGCCAAATAGTCCCAGATGGGGGTTTTGAACTCGGGCTGGTTGTCCAGCTTCAGCAGCACCGTGGCATCGGGCTCCAGTGCCTCCATGTGCGTGCTCCAGGTGGCGGGTTTCACGCCTGCGCTGGCGGCCACGGGTTGCAGCCGAGCGGTGCATTCACGCCAGGCCGACGCGCTGAGAACGGGGGGCTGTGCAGGGGTGGTTTGCGCAGTGACTGTGCCGCTGAACCCGGCAGCCAGCACACAGGCTGTGATGGCAGGAAAGCGGGAAATATTTTGAATAAAAAATGGCATTTGTGCTTGTTGAAATTGCGTGAGCAGCTATTTATTCTGAAATTGACTCAAACGGGCCAGGTGGCCCCGTGCTCGGGCGTGGTGGCGGGCCATTTCAGCTCGCTGTTGATGCGGTGGCGCAGTTGGTCGGATGCGGCGGCATCGCCATGCACCACAAACACATTGGCCGGAGCCTGGGGCAGCGTACCCAGCCAGGCCAGCAGCTGGTTGGCATCGGCATGGGCCGAGGCGGCATTGAGTTGCACCACTTCAGCCCGCACAGCGATGTCCTGGCCGTGAATGCGCACAAACGGCGCTCCTTGCGCCAAAGTGGCTCCGCGTGTGCCCGGAGCCTGGTAGCCGGTCAGGATGACCATGTTGCGGTGGTCTCCCAGCTCCCGGGCCAGGTGGTGCAGCACCCGCCCACCCGTGGCCATGCCACTTGCCGACAGGATGATTTTGGGGCCGTGGCGCAGGGCAATGGCCTTCGATTCATCGGGCGTGGTCGTCATGGTGGCTGCCCGCTCCATTGTGTGGCACTGCGCTGCATTCAGTCTGTGCTCTCCCAAGTGTTCGGCAAACAAGCCGGTGGTGTGGATGGCCATGGGGCTGTCCAGGTACACCGGCAGGTGCGCGGGCACCGTGCCGTCAGCCTTGAGCTGGGCGATGGTGTGCAGCAAAGCCTGGGCGCGGCCCACTGCAAACACGGGCACCACAGCCGTGCCTCCGCGTGCGGCCACACGTTGCAAAACCGGGCCGAGTTCGCTGGCCAGGTTGTCGGTGGGGTGGCTGCGGTCGCCGTAGGTGGATTCCAGCAGCACCACATCGGCAGCGGGCGGTGCTTCGGCGGGCAGCATGAGTACATCGTCCGGGCGGCCCAAGTCGCCTGAGAACAAGATGCGTCGCCCACCCACTGTCAGCAGCAGGCTGGCGGCACCCAGAATGTGCCCGGCCCCGAACAACTGCGCCTGCCAGCCGTGGATGGGCTCGAACACCTGGTGCGTTTGCACGGTGCGCAGATATTTCAGGCTGCGTTGGGCATCGTCTTCGGTGTAGAGCGGCAAGGCCGGGGCGTGTCTGGAAAAACCCTTGCGGTTGGCAAATGCCGCATCTTCTTCCTGGATGTGCCCGCTGTCGGGCAGCAGGATGCGGGCCAGATCGCGGGTGGCGGGTGTACACCACACCTTGCCCCGGAACCCTTCGCGCACCAGCAGGGGCACGTAGCCGCTGTGATCCAGGTGGGCATGCGTCAGGATGACGGCATCCACCTGGTTGGGGTTCAGCGGCAATGGCCGCCAGTTGCGCAGCCGCAGCTGCTTGTAGCCCTGAAACAGCCCGCAATCGACCAGCA
>ERZ724524.1433-NODE-1433-length-15831-cov-4.108583_pt1 | contig 15831 bp, 15 predicted proteins | sample MGYA00376057_ERZ724524 | MGnify/ENA primary metagenome ERZ724524 (study PRJEB28724, sample SAMN07190888) | wastewater metagenome | isolation source: influent of sewage treatment plant in Hong Hong | place: USA: Christiansburg, Virginia | collected 2016-03-01 ...
CAATGTTGCGGCGGCGCACCATCTTGGCGTTCCCATCTCTCAATCCGCAATGTACAATAGGTTAACTTTTCGTTACATACATAGTTCGATTTGCGGCATGGAGGGAAACGAACTTGACGGTATCGGCGCTGGATGCGTTGCCACACTGGCGGGTTTCGATTGCCAAGGGGCGCACGATCTACATCGAGGGCGAGCCTTCGTCGACGCTGTACCGGGTCGAGAGCGGTTGTGTGCGCCTGCTGGTGGATGGCACCGACGGGGCGCGCCAGATCATCAGTTTCCTGTTCCCGACGCAGCTTTTCGGCTATTGCCTCGACACGCGCAATACCAGCGCCGAAGCGGTGACCGACGTCGCGCTGACCGCTTTTCCGATTTCTGCGGTCATCGAACTCGGGGCACATAACCATAAAGCCGCCATCGAGTTGCTCGACACTGCCAATGAGGTCGTCCGGCGCCTGGCGCATCACTTTCAGGGTGTTTCGCACCTCCCGGCCGATGCGCGGGTGATGTGGTTCCTTGAAAAGCTGTCGCGTGAACCGGCAATCAGCGATGGCCGCCTGCCGCCGACCATCCGGCTGCCGATGACCTTTGGCGACGTCGCCGCCTATCTCAATCTGACGCCGCAGACACTGAGCCGGGTTTTTCGACAGCTCGAGGGCTCGCATAGCATTCATCGCGCCGGTAGCCGGGTCTTCGTCGTCGATGCGATCGTAGCGGCCTGACGCTGCGGCACCGCCAAACCGGCCGCCACGACAAAAGCTGTTCCATGCGGCGGCAAAAGCTGGCAGTTTTGTCGCGGAATTGCCGGGGAGCACGCCATGTCGATCAGGATTGAACCACTCGCCGGGGTCGGCGCCGAAATTTGCGGTGTCGACATCGCCGCGCTGTCGGACAGCGATTTCGCCGCGATACACGCGGCGTTTGCCGATCACGGCGTGATCTTTTTCCGCGATCAGTCGATCGACGAGGCGCAGCACATCGACTTTGCGCGGCGCTGGGCGCCGATCAACATCAACCGCTTCTTCGGCGCGCACCCGGGCTTCCCCGAAATCGCCATGGTCAGCAAGGAACCCGAACAGCGCAACAACATCGGCGGCGGCTGGCACACCGATCACAGCTATGACCAGATCCCCGCAATGGGGTCGATCCTGGTGGCGCGTGAACTGCCCGCCACCGGTGGCAACACGCTGTTTTCGTCGATGTATGCCGCCTATGACGCGCTGTCGCCGGGGTTTGCTGCAATGCTCGAAGGGCTGCGGGCGGTGCATTCGGCGCGGCATGTCTTCGGCGGCGCGCCCGACACATACTACAACACTACCGACGCCGGCGGGAACCGGATCGGCAATGCCGCCGCTGCCGACGCCTTGCAGGACGTCACCCACCCGGTGGTCATCACCCACCCGCTCAGCGGCAAGAAGGCGCTCTACGTCAACCCGTCGTTCACGACGCATTTCGATGGCTGGAGCGTCGAGGAGTCGAAGCCGCTGCTGCAACAGCTCTACGGCCATTGCATGAACAAGGCGTTCGTCCACGAATTCGTCTGGCGCCCCGGCTCGATTGCGTTCTGGGACAACCGCGCCACCTGGCATTTCGCCAAGAACGACTATCACGGCCAACGCCGCGAGATGCACCGCATCACCGTCGAAGGCGCACCGCTCGGCTGACGCGGCCGATTGCGTGCGCGCCGGCAATCGTCGATAGTGACGCCCATGTTTCCCGAACCCATCGCCGTCGATAGTATCGCGCACAACATCCAGCTGGCGGTGGCGCCGGTGTTTTTGCTCACCGGCATCGGCTCGGTGCTCAACGTGTTGACGACGCGACTGGGCCGCATCATCGACCGCGCGCGCGGCATCGAAGCGCATTTCCCCGACTTCGGCGCCGAAGACCGCGCCGTCGCCATCCGCGAACTGCGCGTGCTCGACCGGCGCATGGCGACCGTGCATATCGCGATTGCGCTGTGCACGACCGCGGCGCTGCTCGTCTGCGTGCTGGTCGCCATCCTGTTCATCGGCGATTTCGTGCCGGTGCCGCCGTCGACGACCATCGCCGCGCTGTTCGTCGTGGCGATGACGTTGCTGATCGGCGGGCTGGTGATGTTCCTGCGCGAAATCCGCATCGCGACGCGCTCGGTGCGCGTCAACCAGGCGCTGATCGGCGCCGATCCCCCGCAACCCGGCGGCTAGATCCGCGCGAACCTTCCCTTTCCCGCCGCGGGAGAGGGCGACTCGCGCAACTTCGCGCGGCGGGGTGAGGGGGCGTCAGGCGCGACGCCGCGCGCGCTGTCACTAACGCTTTGGCAGGCTCAGGGTGAGGGGGGCTCTTTGGCAGCCGGCGATCAAACAAGCCGAATAATGCCTTGTGAAAACCACCAACCGCAACCACTATGTCGATGAAAATTCGACGGGGGCATGGGTTTTGTCGACAAAATTGGCACGGCATGCCGGAATTTATATTTCGGCAGTATTGATATCGGCCGCCGCACCCCCGGCCTATTCGGCCCAGCCACTCGCCCAAGGCGCGCTAATTCGCGTCAGCGTTGCCGAAACCGACCTGATGTCGAAGGGCCAGGTGGTCAAGCTTTCCGCCGCCGCCGTCGCTACGCCGATCATCACGCAGCTCAGCGAGGCCGGCTATCTGACGCACGGCGCAGATGCTGGCTACACGCTCGACGTGACGGTCGGGTCGTACGATTCGGGCAGCTACATCGGCCTCGCGAAGACCGCGCATATCGGCGTCGATTATGCGCTGGCCGACGCGGCCGGCGACACTGTCCGCAACTGGCACGCCGACTGCACCCACCGCGTCGCCTTCAACCTTGAATCGACCGCCAAGCGCAACGCTGCCGCCGTCACCGCCTGCCTCGACGAACTGGCGCAGGGCGCGGTGCACGCCATTCGCGGCGCACCGTGATTTTGCTGCCAGTTGGCTTGGCAGCTATTGGAGTCACCATCCGTTCAACGCATTGAAGCATATTCCCGAAAGATATCTGTGGCTTGCAATGGCTGAAAAAATTGCAACCATCGCGGTCTCTATTCGGCTTTTTATTGTGGCAAACATCGCTATGGAGTTTGCGTGGTCGGGTAATTGAGCCGATGCGGGGGGCACTATGAAAACGGTTCGGGCTGCAGCGACGATTCTTGTCGCAATGACATGGTGTGTTGCATCGATTGCAACTGCGCAAACGCCAACGATTGCACCAATCGCTGTAGCGCCTGCCGTACCTGCAGCGGGTGCGCCTGCAGCAGCGCCCGCCACGCCACTGCCTGCCAGGCCCGCCCCCGTGGTGGCCGTACCTGCGGCACCCGCGCCGGTGGCGGCATTGGTCATTGCGCCTTCCAACGCGCTCGTTCTCCGCCAGGGAACGGCAGTACGCTTTGCAACAGACCAGGCGCTGTCATCTCAGAAGTCCAAGCTCGGCGACCGGTTCGAGTTGCGGACGATCGATCCTGTCCGGGTCGGCGAATTGCTGGTGATCCCGGCGGGCACGCGCGCCGTTGGTGAAGTCACACGTGCCGAAAAGAAGGGCGCTTTCGGCAAGTCGGGGAAACTGGACACGCGGATTCTTTACGTCGTCCTTGGCGACCAACATGTTTCGATTACCGGCAAGTCGGTCGATCAGGGCTCGAGCGGCACCGTCGGTGTCGTGGTCGCCGCCGCACTGTTCTGGCCGGCGATGCCGTTCATTACCGGCAAGAGCGCCGAAGTGCCGGCAGGCACCACCTTGACCGGCTATATCGAAAACGACTTGCCGCTGGTTGCTGCTGCGGCCCCGACGCCGGCACCCGTCGCGCCTCTGGTTATTCCGGTTCAGCCGGCAGCGACGACTGTCGCCACGGCGCCTGCGGCAATTGCGCCGGTTGTCCAGCCGGCCGCAGCGGCCGCCAAAGCAACCGCTATACCGACCAAATAGCGCCGCGCCACCCGCTCAATAAGGGTCGGGCATATAGGCGTCGTCGGCGCGGTCGCTGAACTTTGTCGTGCTTTTGTGGAAGGTCAGCGGGACGGCGCCGGTCGAGCCGTGGCGCTGTTTCGCCACGATGACTTCGGCGAGGCCGAACAGTTTTTCGGCGCGTTCGAGCCATTTGGCGTGCTTTTCGACATCCTCGACATCGGGCTGCTTGAGCGAGTGGTAATATTCCTCGCGGTAGACGAACAGCACGATGTCGGCGTCCTGCTCGATGGTGCCCGATTCGCGCAAATCCGCCAGCTGCGGGCGCTTGTCCTCGCGGTTTTCGACCGCACGGCTGAGCTGAGACAGCGCCAGCACCGGAATCTGCAGTTCCTTCGCCAGCGTCTTGAGACCGCGGGTGATTTCCGAAATTTCCTGCACGCGGTTCTCGTTCGACGCGCGCGCCGACCCCTGCAGCAGCTGCAAATAGTCGACGACGATCAGCCCGATACCCTTCTGGCGCTTCATCCGTCGCGCCCGCGTGCGCAGCGCCGCAATGGTCAGCGCCGGCGTGTCGTCGATGTAGAACGGCAGCTCCGACAGCGCGCCGGCCGCCCGTGCCAGGCTGTTGAATTCGGCCTGTGAAATCTTGCCCATGCGCAGGCTTTCCGAATTCACGCCCGATTGTTCGGCGAGCACGCGCGTGGCCAGCTGGTCGGCGGACATTTCGAGGCTGAAGAACGCCACGCCGGTACCGCTCGATTCGGCTTCGGGGATGCCGTCGGCGATGTCGCGCATGAAACGCTGCGCCGCGGCAAAGGCGATGTTGGTGGCGAGCGCGGTCTTGCCCATCGCGGGACGGCCGGCGAGGATGACGAGGTCGGATTTGTGCAGCCCGCCGATCTTGGCGTTGAGCCCGTCGAGGCCGGTGGTGTAGCCCGACAGATGCCCGCCCGATTTCATCGCGCGCTCGGCCATGCCGATGGCTTCCTTGGTCGCCTGGCGGAAGGTCTTGACCGATCCCGCGACCTCGCCCTGCTCGGCGACATTGTACAGCGCCAGTTCGGCGCTTTCGATCTGCGTCAGCGGCGGGATGTCCGAGCCGGTGTCGAACGCCGAGGTCGCCATGTTGCGGCCGACCGAAATCAGCTCGCGCAGCAGCGCCAGGTCATAAATTTGCGACGCAAAGTCCTTCGCCGCGATCAGCGCCGCCGACTGGCTGGTGAGTTCGGCCAGATAGCCGGTACCGCCGATTTCGAGCATCGCCGGATCGGCATCGAACAGCGGCTTCAGCGTCACCGGATTGGCGACCATGTTGCGCACCACCAGCCGGACGATCGCGTCATAGATTCGGCCGTGCAGCGGTTCGTGAAAATGTTCGGCACGCAGCTTGAGCTGGACATCCTCGACCAGCCGGTTGTCGATCATCATCGCGCCAAGCAACGCCGCTTCGGCTTCGATGTTGTGCGGCAGCACGGTCGCATCGGGGGCAGGCACGGCGCGCAGGGGAATGGCTGGATTCATATGTCCAGTGTCGCCGATTTCGGTGCCGGCGACAATGCGGCCGGATGATTTGGTCTGGATGGAACGGTGGATAAGTGCGGGACAGGCTGGGGGCAGATCGGCCGCTGCGGCGCGGGCGTGACGCCTGCGCCCACCGCAACATTTCGGGCATACCGTTGATTTACGGGCGGTGACACGCTGGCCGCACGCGTCTATGACCGAAGCCCATGCACCGTCTTGGCCATATCGATACGTGGATCTTCGATCTCGACAACACGCTGTATCCGGCGCGGAGCAATTTGTTCGCGCAGATCGATGTCAAAATGGGGCGCTATATCAGCGACTTGCTGGGTGTGGATGCCGAAGCCGCGCGCGTGGTGCAAAAGAATTATTTCCACAGCCACGGCATGACGCTCAAGGGCCTGATGGACGAACATGCCGTCGACCCGCACCACTTCCTCGATTTTGTCCATGATATCGACGTTTCAGTGGTCGAACATGACGCGCAACTGGTCGAGGCGATTGCCGCGCTGCCAGGGCGCAAGCTGGTGTTCACCAACGCCGACATTCCCTATGCGGCGCGCGTGCTCGACCGCCTCGGCCTCGCCCACGCCTTCGAAGTCATCCACGACATCCACGCCACCGGCTATCTGCCCAAACCCGACCCGCGCGCCTATGCCGGGCTGTGCGATGCCTATGGAATCGACCCGGCGCGGGCGTTGTTTGCCGAAGACATGGCGCGCAACTTGCCACCGGCGCACGCCATCGGCATGACGACTGTGTGGATCAACAACGGCTCCGAACAGGGGCCGGGCGCTGACTTGGCGGCGTTCATCGATTTCGAGATTTCTGACCTGAGCGACTGGCTGCATGCCGTCGCCGCGACACTGGAGACCAACGCATGACCGCATTGCAGCCGATCATCGAAGCCGCCTGGGAAGTCCGCGACACGCTGTCGGCGTCGACCGACGGCAGGGTGCGTGGTGCCGTCGAGGCGATCATCGAACGCCTCGACGAAGGCACGCTGAGCGTCGCCACCGGCCACGACCATGGCTGGGTCGTGCACGAATGGATCAAAAAGGCGGTGCTGCTGTCGTTCCGCCTCAACGACATGGAAATGATCGCCGGCGGCCCCGGCGGCGCGCACTGGTGGGACAAGGTGCCGTCGAAGTTCAGCAACTGGAACGCCGGGGACTTCCGCAAAGCCGGCTTCCGCGCCGTGCCGGGCAGCATCGTCCGCCGCGGCGCGTTCATTGCGCCGGGCGCCGTGCTGATGCCGTGCTTCGTCAACATCGGTGCCAGCGTCGGTGAAAACACCATGATCGACACCTGGGCCACCGTCGGCAGTTGCGCGCAGATCGGCGCCAACGTCCACCTTTCGGGCGGCGTCGGCATCGGCGGCGTGCTCGAACCGTTGCAGGCCGCCCCGGTCATCATCGAGGACGATTGCTTCATCGGCGCGCGCTCCGAAGTCGTCGAAGGCGTCCATGTCGAACGCGGCGCGGTGCTGTCGATGGGCGTGTTCCTGTCGTCAACCACCAGGATCATCGACCGCAACACCGGCGAAATCTTCGTCGGCCGCGTCCCGGCCTATTCGGTCGTCGTCCCCGGCTCGATGCCCGGCAAGCCGCTGCCCGACGGCACACCTGGGCCGCACCTGTCATGCGCTGTCATCGTCAAGCGCGTCGATGCGCAGACGCGCGCGAAGACGGCGATTAACGAGCTGTTGCGCGATTAGGGGTTAAGGGCCTCCGGCGGGCAGGCCTCAGGCCTGCACCATTTGTTTTTGGGCGCGCCCTATTGTTCAGGTGCAAACTAGTTTGATATCGAACTAGTTTCGCGAATATGCCTGTACCCGTAAAGACTGACCACATTCACGCTGTGTAGGCAGCGTTTGCACCGCGGGGAATCGCACCCTCCAGCCACACAAACGCACCGATTCCAGCACTATCCCAAACAAAATGGTGCAGGCCTGCGGCCTGCCCGCCGGAGGCCCTTGAACCTAAGGCGTCAGCACCATCTTCAACGCCCCCGACGCCCGGCTATCGAACGCCGCATAGGCGTCGCTACCGGCGCTCAAAGGCAGCGTGTGGCTGATATAGCGTTCGGGTTTGAGGCGGCCCGATTGCACCAGCGGGATCAGTGCCGGCCATTCTTCGGGGACCGAGCAGGTGCCGATGCGGAAGGTCAGCCCGGCAGCGAAGGCGCGTTCGAGCGGGAAGGCGAAGCGCCGCGATTGCTGGACGCCGATGACCGACACGGTGCCGCGTCGCGTCACCAGCCGCAGCGCCAGATCGACGGTGGCGTCATGGCCGACGGCTTCGATGACGCAATCGACCTTGCGGCCGTGGGTGGCTTCGCGGATGTGTTCGAGGGCTTCGTCGGGGGATAGCGCGATGGCCCCCGACTGCGTGGCCAGCGCGCGGCGTTCGGCGATGGGATCGATGGCGAAGACGACGCCGGCGCCCATGACGAAGGCGCTGTCGACCGCCATGAGGCCAATCGGGCCGAGGCCGATGACTGCGACGCTGCTGCCGGGGCGGATATCGGCGTTGCGCGCGCCGAACCATGCGGTGGCGAGCGCGTCGGTCATCATCAGCGCCTGGTCGCGGCTGATGCCTTCGGGAATCTTGACGGCGTTGGCATCGGCGGCGGGCACGCGAAACGCTTCGGCCTGTACGCCCTGCAGCTTGGCCGACAGTCCGTAGCAGCCACCGGCGCTCGTTTCGCAGCCGATGACATTACCCGACAGGCACGACCGGCAGGCGCCGCAGCCGACGGCGGCGGGCATCATCACCTTATCGCCGACCTTGAGCCGGTTGACGCCGCGGCCGATCTCGACGACTTCGCCGACGGCTTCATGGCCGACGCAGAAGCCGAGATCTTCGGAAAAGCCGTGGCCGTGGTAGATGTGCAGGTCGCTGCCGCAGATCGAGCAGGCATCCATTTGAATGATCGCGTCGCGGTCGGATTCGAGGCGCGGGTCGTCCATGCTGTCGAAGCGGATATCGCGTTCGCCGAAGTAGCGCAGCGCCTTCATGGGTCAGATCTCCAGCCGGTAGAATTTTGTCGCGCTGCCCGCATAAAGCGCGGCCTTTTCGGATGCCGATGCGCCCGCGGTGATGCGCTTGAAGGCGTTCCACAGCGTCGGGTAATCGGCGCCCCAGCGGTCGACGGGGAAGTTGCTTTCGAACATGCAGCGGTCGGCACCGAACGCGTCGATGCAGGTTTCGATATACGGCCGCCACAGTTCGGCGAGCGTGCTCGATGACGGGCGCACATCGGGGCCCATGCCTTCAAAGCCGACGAACGGCATCGCCAGTCCGCCGAGCTTCATCATCACGTTCGGGCAGGCGGCGAGCGCGCGGATGCTGGCTTGCCACGTGGCAAAGCGCTCGTCGCGGCGGCCGGCGTATTTACCCAGCCCGAGCGGCGTGCCGACATGATCGACGACCATCGCGACATCGGGAAAAGCGCGCGCCAGATCGGCGGCGCCGGGCAATTGCGGTTCGACCACCCACAGGTCGAGCGACAGCTTACGCGCGGCGAAATGAGCGACGGCCTAGCGGACATTGGGGTCGGTGGTCAGGTCCGGCGCCGCGTGCGCCAGCGGGCCAAGCACGACCGGGTCGGGGTCATGCGCCATCATGTGGCGGATGCCGCGGAAGCGTCCGTTCCCAGCTGCGATATGCGCGTCGAGCACTGCAGCAACGCCGTCGCCCAAGCCCAGATCGGCATGGCCAACGATTCCGGCGCACGCGCGCATCGCGCCGTAGACGCCGCTCGCCGACATGGCGGCGACACCGTTGACGAACTCGGTTTCGCCCACCGGCTTGAGTGCGTCGGGGCCGCTGGCGCGGTAGAAGGCGCCGCACTGCACGAACACCGTGGCGATGACGTTGTGCCCCGACCCGGTGTCGGCGAGCAGCTCGTCGAGCAGGTAGCGCGGGCTTTGGCGCAGGATCGCGTCGAACGGGTGCGTCTGCGCCGGCAGGTGCGCCAACCGCATGCGCCAGTCCCAGAGATGGTGGTGCGGATCGACGATCGGCAGTTCGGGTTCGAGGATGGTTTCGCTCATATCTTGCTCTCCCGGCCTTCCCAGAATGGCGCGCGCAGCTTGCGCTTGAAAATCTTGCCTGAGTCCTCGCGCGGCAGGTCGGCGGCGAAGTCGATGCGGCGCGGCACCTTGAACCCCGCCAGCCCGCGGCGCAGTTCGGCGCGCAAGCTGTCGGCGTCGAGCGTCACGCCGGGCATCGGCTGCACCACCGCCATGACGCTTTCGCCGAACTCCTCGTCGGGGATGCCGAACACCGCGCAATCGGCGACGCCGGGCATCTTGTGCAGCTCGGCCTCGATTTCGGCGGGGTAGATGTTGGCGCCGCCCGAAATGATCATGTCGTTCTTGCGGTCGCACAGATACAGGAAGCCGTCGGCGTCGAAATAGCCGATGTCGCCGGGCGTGATGAGGCCGGCCTTTTCCATCGCGGCGCGTTTTTCGGGCGCATTGCGATAGGTGAAATCGGCGGCATTGCGGCCGCGCCCGATGACTTCGCCGATGGTGCCGGCGGGCACGTCATTGCCGGCGTCATCGACAACGCGGACATCGATGCCGGGCATGACGCGGCCGACCGAGCCGGGGTGCGCGAGCCATTCTTGCGCCGTCAGGTTGGTGACATTGCCCATTTCGGTCGAGCCGTAATATTCGTTGATGACAGGCCCCCACCAGTCGATCATCGCGCGCTTGACCGGCGGCGGGCAGGGTGCGGCGGCGTGGGTGACATAGCGCAGCGAGCTGAGGTCATATTTGCCACGCACCTCGGCGGGCAGGCGCAGCAGCCGGTTGAACATGATCGGCACCATGTTGAGGTGCGTGATGCGCTTTTCCTCGATCAGCTTGAGCAGCCCTTCGGCGTCGAAGCGGGGCACGATGACGACATTGGCACCGGCGCGGATCGAGAACCCCGAATGGGCGTTGGGCGCGGCGTGGTAGACCGGCCCGACGACCGCGGTGACGATTTCGGCGGGATCGCGCCGGCCTTCGAGATAATCGGTGTAACCGTATGACCAGCCGAGCATCCGCGTTGTGGCGGCCGCCTGTTCGGGCGTGAAGGTGTCGCGCCACACGCCCTTGGGCCGGCCGGTGGTGCCCGATGTGTAGATGATCGTGCTCGGCGCGACTTCGGGTTCGCGCGCCCAGGGCGCGGCCTTGTCGAGCAGTTCGTGCCACACCGGCAACCCCGGCGGCAGGTCGCCCGACACGCCGTACGCCGACTGGATTTCGGGGGGCGTCGCAACCACCACGACCTTGAGGCCTTCGGGGATGGCGGCGGCAATCGGCGGCAGCAGATCGGCGTGGATGAGCAGCAGCTTGACGCCGCTGTCGCGCAGCAGATAGCCCGCCTCGTCAGGGGTGTAGTGCCAGTTGACCGGTACCGGATAGACGCCGAGCAAACCGGCGCCGAAGCTCGCTTCGAAAAACGCGAGGTCGTTGCGCAGATACAACGCAACGCCGTCGCCCTTTTGAATACCGAGTCCGGCAAGCACGGTGGCCGCGCGCGCGACGCGGTCATTGAACTCCGCCGCGCTTAAAGTGCGGTCACCGCTGCTCACCCAACCCATGACGTCCTCCCCAACGATGACGCGTCTAGCGCGCGTTCATCGCATTATATTCGCGGATCTTTTGCTTGCCGAGTTGCGACATGTGCACCTCGTCGGGACCGTCCGCCAGCCGCAGGAAGCGGTTCAGCGTGAAGAAGCCCGCGACGACGGTGTCATCGCTGACGCCCATGCCGCCGTGCGCTTGAATGGCGCGGTCGGTGACGGTCTGCGCCATTTGCGGGGCGACGACCTTGATCGCGGCAATCAGGTCCTTGGCGACGACATTGCCGAAGCGGTCCATCTGGTCGGCGGCCTTGAAGGTCAGTAGCCGCGCCATTTCGATCTCGCAGAACGACTTGGCGACATCCTGGCGGATGCTGCCCTGGTCCGACAGCTTCTTGCCGAACGCGACGCGGTTTTCGACGCGGCGCGCCATGATTTCGAGCGCGCGCTGCGCCTGGCCGATCGAACGCATGCAGTGGTGGATGCGGCCCGGCCCGAGGCGGCCCTGCGCGATCTCAAAGCCGCGCCCCTCGCCGAGGATGAGATTGCCGGCCGGCACGCGGACGTTTTCGAAGCGCATCTCGGCCTCGCCACCCGGGGAGTTCTTCGAGCCGAACACCGTGAGGTTGCGCACGATGGTCACGCCGGGCGTGTTCGCCGGCACGATGATCGTCGAATGCTGACGGTGGCGCGGGTTGTCGAGCAAGGTCTTGCCCATCACCAGCAACAGGCTGCAACGCGGGTCCATGACGCCGGAAATCCACCATTTGCGGCCGTTGAGGACATAATCGTCGCCGTCGCGCAGGATGGTCAGTTCGATGTTGGTGGCGTCCGAAGATGCAACCTGCGGCTCGGTCATCACATAGGCCGAGCGGATCTCGCCGGCGAGCAGTGGCTTCAGCCACATCTGCTGCTGTTCGGGCGAGCCGTATTTGGCCAGCACTTCCATGTTGCCGGTGTCGGGCGCGGCGCAGTTGAAGACCTCCGACGACCATGGCGCGCGGCCCATGATTTCGGCGAGCGGGGCGTATTCGAGGTTGGTCAGTCCGGGGCTCCACGCGCCATATTCGTGCGGCAGGAACAGGTTCCACAGGCCTTCCTTGCGCGCCAGTGCCTTGAGTTCCTCGATCTTCGGCCACGGCTTCCACAGATTGGCGGGGTCGACGACCCACTCGTGATGCGCGTCTTCGTTCGGGTAGATGTGCTCGTCCATGAAGGTTTCGAGCTTGGCGATCAGCGCCTTGACCTTCTCTGTGTGTTCAAAATTCATGATGCGTCCTTGATGCGATTACAATGACAGTCCGCCGTCGACGATCAGCGTGTGACCGGTGACGTACGAAGCAAGCGGTGAAGCGAGAAAAATGGCGGCGCCGGCCATGTCGGCGGGCGTGCCCATGCGGGCCTGCGGGATGGCGCGCAGCGCGCCTTCGCGGCGCTGCGGGTTTTCGGTGGTGACCTTGGTCAGCTTGGTATCGACCAGCCCCGGCGCCAGCCCGTTGACGCGGATGCCGTCCTTCGCCCAGGCTTGGCCCAGCGTCTTGGTCAGGCTGATCGCGCCGGCCTTCGAGGCGGCATAGGCGGGGTTGCCGACATTGGCCTTGAGCCCCGAAATCGAGCTGACGATGATGATCGAGCCGTTGGTGGCCGCCAACTGCTCGTGGAATTTGCGGCCGGAGTTCATCAGGCTGTCGAGGTTGACCGCCATGACGCGGCCCCAGCCCGGCCTTTCGAATTCCCCGCGGCGATAGACGACGGTACCCTGGCACAGCACCAGCACGTCGAGCGTCTTGAACGGCGCAGCTGCGGCTTCGATGGCGTCGGCGTCGCCGACATCGACGCAGGTATAGCCCAGCCCCGTCAGGTCGGAGCCGTCGGCGGGGTCATAATCGGCGGCGGCCGGCTTGGTGCCCCAGACATGGACCTTGGCGCCGCGCTGGGCAAAGCCGTGCGCGATGCCGTTGCCGATGCCGCTCGAGCCGCCGACGACGAGCACGGTCTTGCCGGTGAAATCTGTATCGCTGGTCATGATGGTCCTTTCTTCAAATCAGCCGATGCGGCGCAGTGCGCGTTCGAACAGCGCGATGGTGTGGGCGTGAAGCTTGTCGCCGGTATCGCGCGGCGCCTTGCCGGCGCAGGCGCGGGCGTGCGTGCCTTCGAGGATGATGCCGAGCTTGTAGCAGGCGAGCACGACGAACCAGCCGATCGAGCTGAGGTCGCGGTCGCTGCGCGCGGCATAGTGCGCGACGATTTCGTCTGCGGTCGGGAAGCCGATCCACGGTGTGACGGCGACATCGGTTGGGCGCGGCGTGTCACCTTCGGGCCAGGTGGCGAGCATCCAGCCGAGGTCGAGCCGCGGATCGCCGATCGTGCACAGTTCCCAGTCGACCACTGCGGCAAGGTCGCCGCTGTCGTGGCGGAACATGACATTGCCGAGGTGGAAGTCGCCGTGGATGATGCCGGGCCGGAAATCGGCCGGCACGTTGGCGCTCAGCCACTCGGCGACGCGGGCAACACCGGGGATTTCGTCGGGACCGGTCCAGCCGGGCATTTCCGCATAGCTGGCGAGTTGCGCCTGCCAGCGCGCGACCTGCCGGCCGAGGTAGTTTTCGGTCTTGCCGAAGCCGTCGAGCCCGACGGCAAGATAGTCGACCGCGCCGAGTGCGGCGATCGCCTCGACCATCGACAAGCCCATGCGGTGCTGGACCGGCGCCGTCAGGTGGAGCGGCGGCAGCCCGTTGGGCGCGGCGAACCCGTCGACCGGTTCCATCAGGTAGAACGATGCGCCGATGACGTCCTCCTCGGGGCAAGCCGCGATCAAGGCGGGGTGCGGGACATCGGTGCCGGCCAGCGCCGCGAGCACGCGGGCTTCGCGGCGCATCGTCTCGTTCGAATTGGCGCGCAGGTGCGGCGGCGGCCGGCGCAGCACATAGCTGCGGCCCGAACGGGTGAAGCGCAGCAGGATGTTCTGCGTGCCCCCTGCAAGTCGCGTCACGTCCTCGATAGCGCCGCTGCCCAGCCCCTGCCGGTCCATCCACGCGGTCAGTGCTGCACGGTCGACACCTTCGATCATGGCGCGCGTCATCCTCCCCGATGTTTTTATCCAAATGGATAATGCGTTTGACGCAAATGTCTGTCAACACTATTTGGGAAGGCGATGACGCGGCCTGTTTTGAAACCCCGCAGCGATGCGGCCGAACACCTCAAGGCGGTGGCGCTGCGATTGTTCGCCGAACGCGGCCCCGACGGCGTCACCGTGCGCCAGATTGCCGAACACGCCGGCCAAAAGAACCATGCCGCGGTCGGCTATCACTTCGGGTCGAAGGAAGCACTGATCCGTGAGCTGATCATCGACGGCGCGCGCGCCATGGACGTGCGGCGCTGCACTTGGCTCGATGCCTGTGAAGCCGCAAATGGACCACATAGCGTCCATGAGGTTGTCGAAGGGATGATCCGCACTTCGATCGACCCCGACCTCGCGCCGGGCGACGAGAGCTTCAATCGCTTCGTGCTACTGCTCGGCCTGTCACAGCGCGCGTTCTTCATGGACGCGCTCGAAGGCCGGTGGAACGTCGGTTACCAGCGCTGCCTCGACCATCTGCGCCGGTTGATGCCCGACATGCCGGCCGCGCAAAAGAACCAACGCTTTGTGTTTCTGGGCGCCACGCTCGGCGCGCTGCTGTCGGCGCGCGAGGCCGAACTCGCCGACCGTTCGCGCCCGCATCCGATGTGGCAGGCCCACGCGACGCTGGCGCACGCGGCGCAGGCGGTGGCGGCGATGTTGGAAGCGCCAGTGATGGGAAGAGCCTCCGGCGGGCAGGCCTGAGGCCTGCACCCACTTGTTTATGACAGCGCGGCCCGAACTTATGGGTGCAGGGGCAAGCCCCTGCCCGCCGGAGGCCCTTAATCACACCTGCGCTTGACAGTTCACCACGGGCAAGCTTCAACGCCAACGGGCGCAGACAGGAGGGCCGGAGCGTTGCGCGAACCCGCGTCATCCTATCCAAACCAGTGGCAAGTGCTGCTGCTGCTGTTTGCCTGCGCGCTGCTTTACATGGCGCAGAGCCTGCAGGTCTGGGCGTGGCCGGCGCTTGATGGCTATCCGGCGATCGAACGCTGGCTCGATGCCGGGTTCCTGCCCAATGATTTCTACACGAACACCACCGTCAAATTCGGCGTCGATACGCCGCAAGCCCTTGTCATCGGCACGCTGTCGCGCTGGACGGGGGTGCATTACACGGTGCTGCTCGCCGGGCTGACGGCGCTGCGGCATCTGCTGTGGCCGTTCGTGCTGTGCGGCTTCTTTCGCGCCTGGAGCGGTGACCGGCTGGTCGCGTTGCTCGGCGTCATGCTCGGCACGCTGGGGGCGTTCGCGCTGCCCAAGATGCTCGGCTGGTCGTGGCTGTGGGGCGATGCCTCGACGGCGATGTTTGCGGTGCTGGCGGCGACTTACGCGTGGACGTGTTTTCTGGAGCGTCGTGCGGCGGCGACGCTGTGGCTGATGACGCTGGCGTGCCTGCTGCAGCCGCTGGTGTCGGTGCATGCCGGGCTGATGCTCGCGGCGATTTTCGTCTTCGACTACACCGCCGCCGAGCGTCGCGCGGTGTTTCGGCAACCTGCGACGCTGCTCGCCGGGCTGGTATTCGCGGCGGCGTTTGGCGCGCAGTATCTGATGCTGACACCGCACGGGCTGCGGCTGCCGACGCCCGAATATGTCAACATTCTCGTCCAGGAGCGCCACCCAGGCGACTTCCTGGTTGGTCGTTTCGGACGCTCGGGGGTGCTCGGCGTCGGTGTCGGGACGCTGGCGGTGCTGGTGATGGCGGCGCGTATCCGCA